>Ga0209023_10000555_pt1 | contig 56131 bp, 58 predicted proteins | sample LakOneMetagenome_FD_187468 | JGI IMG/M metagenome (GOLD analysis project Ga0209023, IMG submission 187468) | Freshwater and sediment microbial communities from Lake Erie, Canada (SPAdes) (version 2) | ecosystem: Environmental > Aquatic > Freshwater > Lentic | place: Lake Erie, Canada... | reverse complement strand
GTGGTGGCGATGGACAATTTCAACGGAACAGACACCCCGGGCATGATCTGGGATGCCATCGAGGCCAGACTCGCAAGCCGATGAGCGAGTGGATCATCCACCTGATCGATCGAACGGGCTATCTGGGCGTCGGCTTCCTGATGTTCCTCGAAACCGTCTTTCCGCCGATCCCGTCCGAAGTGATCATGCCGGTGGCCGGACTTGCGGCAGCACGCGGCAAGATGGATATTTTCGGCGTCATCGCCAGCGGCACGGTGGGGGCGATGCTGGGCAATTATTTCTGGTACCTGGTCGCGCGCGTCATCGGGATCGAGCGCTTCAAGCCGCTCATCGAGAAATATGGCCGCTGGCTGACGTTCGACTGGGCGGAAATTGCCAAGGCCGAAAAGCTTTTCGGCCGGCAGGGCTGGGCAATCGTCTTTTTCGGCCGGATGCTCCCGACTCTGCGCTCACTCATCTCAATTCCCGCCGGGCTGCTCCATATGCGGTTGTCGACCTTCGTGATCTGGTCGACGATCGGGACAGCGGGGTGGACAGCGCTGCTCGGCCTTTCGGGCTGGGTGCTCGGGCAGAAGTTCGGCACGGTCGAAACGGTCGTCGGACCGCTATCGACCGCGGTCCTGGTTGTGATCGCAATCGGCTATGTCTGGCGGCTGATCCGCTGGAAGCGCGTCTGACGGGCTATTTGCCCCGCATCGTCTCTAGCGCGTGACGACCGAAACTGGCGATCAATTCCCCGACTTCGCGGACATGCGCCGCCGAACGCGTGCTTTGCTCCTTCACGAATTCGCCCTGCGCCTTGATGACCTCCTGGACCGACTTGGCATTGGCGACCTTGCGCAGCGTGGCAAAGGCTTCCCTGGCATTGGTTTCGGCGTGATCGATCACTTTGGCGTTGATCGCGGCCGTGTTCGCCATCGCCTGCGCCGCACCTTCGCGAATGGCCTTGCCGGCCTTCTGTATCGGTTCGGCAACGCGTTCGGCTGTACTCTTCGCTTTTTTCGGCTTTGCAGCCTTCGCGGCGGGTTTCTTGGCCATCATGCATTCTCCTTCTTGCGCGCGCGCGCCGTGGCGACTGTCTTGGGTTTGGCCGCGACGGGCCGGGCTTTTTTGGCAGGTGCCACGGTTTTTGCAACCTTGGCCGGCTTTCTCGCGCGCGGCGTTGCCGCCTTGGCCGGAGCCGGTTTGGCCTTGGGTTTCGCGCCGCCAAGCGCCGCAGCGCGCAATTCCTCGAACGATTTGCGCAGCGCGGCAGCATAATTGGCGGGGTCGGGCATCATATCCCGATCGCTGGTAAAGCTGATCGCGATGTCATCGCCATAGGAGTAGATCGCGTTGATCAGCCCCATCCCGTCAAAGACCGGGCCGGTCCCCATCATCTTCAGCATTTTGGCACCGGCAAAATAGAGCGGAACGCGGCTGCCCGGAACATTGGTCGCAACGCAGTTGAAGACCGGCGCATGAGCGTTCGCCACACCCAGTCGGGTATAGAGTCGCGCGCCCAGCCCTGCGAGGCCCGAGGGGATCAGCTGGCTGTAATCGGTCAACGTCCGCGCCCCGACCGCGTTGGTCATGGCCTTGGAATTCTTGGCCTCGCCGTGGATATAGGCGAGCCGCGCGACGGGATCGGCGATATGCGTGCCGAGATTGACGACCATCGCCGAAACGAGATTGCCGAGCGCTGATTTCTCGCCTTCGGCACGGACCGAAATGGGGGCCATGGCCGAAAGGCTTTCCTTGGGCAGCGCGTCATGAGCCTTGAGGTAATGGCGCAGCCCGCCGCCGATGATCGTCAGGATCGCATCGTTCACCGTCGCGCCGGGCAGGCTTTCCTTGATCGCGCGGACATCGGCCAGCGGGAACGGCACGCCATCCCAGACGCGGTGGGCGGAAACCTTGCCATTGAAGATGGTTTTCGGCGCCATCCGCGCACCCTTGAGCGACACATCACCACCCGCCACTTCGCGGGTCAGGCGAGCGATGCCCGGCACGGTCTTGGCAAAGGTTTCGGCAAAGCGCAGCGGCTGGCGGATCGAATTGATCCAGGACCGGAACAGCAATTCGCCCACCGGCGGCGCGGTTTCGGGCTTCCAGTCATTGGCCGCGGCCTTTTTGGCCGGGACCGCTTCGAGATCATGAACGGCGGCTGACATCTCGACCCCCGACATGCCGTCGATAGCGGCATGATGAACCTTGCAGACCAGCGCGAAACAGCCCTTGGGCAGTCCTTCGATATTGTCGAGCCCTTCGACCACCCAGAATTCCCACAAAGGCTTGGACAGGTCGAGCGGCCGCGCATGGAGGCGCGCAACCTGGATACACAATTGCCGCCAATCGCCGGGCGCGGGCAGCGCGATGTGGCGGACATGATATTCGAGATCGAAATCCTTGTCCTCGATCCAGTAGGGATGATCGAGGTCGAACGGCACCCGGACGAGTTTCTGGCGGAAGCTGCGCGCGCCGCTAAGGCGGCTTTCGATATGCGCGAGTATTTCCTTGAAGCGGACCTTGCCGCCCGGCGCCGTCGACGGATCGTAGATTCCGACCGAGCCGATATGCATCGGCGTGTTTGCGGTTTCCAGATAGACGAAACTTGCATCCTGCCCGCTCAGTTGCTCCATGCCTTCCTCTCCTTCGCTGGCGTGTTTGCCGCCTTTTCGCGCAGGCTATCAGGCTTCGTGGCGAGAGGCGAGTCCGGACGACGAAGTTGCAAATTCGACAGGCGCGGATTGCGCAGCTAAAAGCATCTCCATGTCAGACCGACCCGAAACGCCGTTGCTCGATACCGTCGATGATCCGGCCGACCTCCGAACGCTGAAGCCAGAACAGCTCCGCCAGCTGGCGGATGAATTGCGCGCCGAGATGATCAGCGCGGTCTCGGTCACCGGCGGGCATCTGGGGGCCGGGCTTGGCGTGGTCGAACTGACGACCGCGATCCATTATGTCTTCAACACGCCCGAGGACAGGCTGGTCTGGGATGTCGGGCACCAATGCTATCCGCACAAGATCCTGACCGGGCGGCGTGACCGCATCCGCACGCTCCGCGCCGGAGGTGGGCTTTCGGGCTTCACCAAGCGCAGCGAAAGCGAATATGATCCGTTCGGCGCTGCGCATTCCTCCACGTCGATTTCAGCCGCGCTCGGCTTTGCCATTGCCAACAAGCTGGCCGACAAGCCGGGTCGTGGGATTGCCGTGATCGGCGACGGCGCGATGTCCGCCGGCATGGCTTATGAAGCGATGAACAACGCCCATGCCGCCGGAAACCGGCTGGTCGTCATCCTCAACGACAATGACATGTCGATCGCGCCGCCGGTCGGCGGGCTTTCGGCCTATCTGGCGCGGATCGTTTCCTCGCGGCCCTTCCTCGAGCTGCGCGACCTTGCCAAGCGGATTTCGCGCAGGCTGCCCGAACCGCTCCATATCGCGGCCCGCAAGACGGACGAATTTGCCCGTGGCCTCGCGATGGGCGGCACCCTGTTCGAGGAGCTGGGCTTCTACTATGTCGGCCCGATCGACGGACACAATCTCGAGCATCTGATCCCCGTTCTGGAAAATGTTCGCGACGCCGCCGAAGGGCCATGCCTCATCCATGTCGTCACCGAAAAGGGTCATGGATATGGCCCGGCCGAAGCGGCGGAGGACAAGTATCACGGCGTCCAGAAGTTCGACGTGGTGACGGGGGAACAGGCCAAATCGCCTGCCGGTCCGCCAAGCTATACCGGCGTCTTTGCGCAGGCGCTGATTGCCGAGGCGAAACGCGACGAAAAGATCGTGGCGATCACTGCGGCCATGCCGTCGGGTACGGGGCTCGACAAGTTCCAGCAGGCATTCCCGGACCGGACCTTCGATGTGGGCATTGCCGAGCAGCATGCCGTGACCTTCGCGGCCGGGCTTGCCGCACAGGGTATGCGGCCCTTTGCAACCATCTATTCGACCTTCCTCCAGCGTGCCTATGATCAGGTGGTTCATGACGTCGCGATCCAGAACCTGCCCGTCCGCTTCGCGATCGACCGGGCCGGGCTGGTCGGCGCCGATGGGAGCACGCATGCCGGCAGCTTCGATGTCACTTATCTGTGCACCCTCCCCAATTTCGTCGTGATGGCCGCCGCTGACGAGGCGGAACTGGTTCATATGGTCCACACCTGTGCTTGCCACGATACAGGCCCGATCGCGGTACGCTATCCGCGCGGCAATGGCACTGGTGTCCCGCTGCCTGTGACGCCCGAACGGCTCGAAATCGGCAAGGGCCGGATTGTCCGGCACGGCAAGAAGGTGGCGATCCTCTCACTTGGCACCCGGCTCGAGGAAGCGCTGAAGGCTGCTGACCTGCTCGAAGCCAAGGGGCTCAGCACCACCGTTGCCGACCTTCGCTTTGCCAAGCCGCTCGACAGCGAACTGATCCGCAAGCTGCTCACGACGCACGAGGTCGCCGTGACGGTGGAGGAAGGCAGCATTGGCGGCCTCGGCGCGCATGTCCTGACGCTGGCGAGCGATGAGGGGCTGATCGATGGCGGCCTGAAACTCAGGACAATGCGCCTTCCCGACGTGTTTCAGGAACAGGATTCGCCGATGAAGCAGTATGACGAAGCGGGCCTGAACGCGCCGCAGATCGTCGATACGGTCCTCAAGGCCCTCAGGATGAATTCGGTGGGCGTGGTCGAGGAAGCGCGAGCCTGATCACCCCACAGGAATGATCGTGGCCGTCGCGACCGCGGCGAGCACCGGATCATCGGTCTCGTTCTCCGACCAGACTTCGGCACGCACCACCGCCTGCCGCTTGCCCGCCTTCACGACATTGCCGCGCGCGCGCAAATGGCTCCCTTTCGCGGGGCTGAGAAAATTGAGCGTGTAACTGCCGGTCACGACATCGCCGATCACCGAACAGGCCGCCCAGGCACAGGCATTGTCCGCCATGACACCGACGATTGCACCGTGGGCAAAGCCGTGATGTTGCGTCATGTCTGGCCGCATCTTGAGCAGAAGTTCGGATTCGCCGTCGAAGCAGCGGATCGGCTCGATCCCGAGGAAATTGGTGAAGCCCGAGCCCTTCACAGCCACCTGCCTCATATAGCGCAACGCTTCGTCGTTCGAGCCGAACCTGCGGGGACGTAAGCTTGTCATTGCCATTGCTCCATAAGTCTGTAAAACAGACTTAATACCGCATATCCTGTTCGACGCAAGTCCGTTAGGAGGGAATGGCCATGCGCAGCTTTGCCGCTTCTCGTTCGCCCTGCCCGATCGGCCGCGCGTCGCGCATCCTGGGCGACCGCTGGGCGCTGCTCATTCTGCGTGAGGCCTTCCTTGGCGTTGACCGGTTCGACGATTTTCTCGACCGTCTTCCCATCTCGCGCGCCGTCCTGACGGCGCGCCTCAAAATGCTTGTCGACGCGCAGGTGCTTGCGCGCGACCCGCCATCGGGCAAGCGCGCGACATACAAGCTGACGGAGGCCGGAAACGACCTTTTTCCGATGCTCACGGCGTTGCGGCAATGGGGCGATCGCTGGCTGTTCGAGCCCGGCCACCGGCCCCTCCCGATTCATACGCGGCACGGCGAGGATGTTGCACCGGTCGAAGTCAGGACGACGGGCGGCAAAGCTGTTGTCGCTGCCGACCGCGTGCTCTGGGACGACTAGGCCCCGGTGCCGCCGAGCCGGACGCCAATCCAGAGCGTGCGCGGCGTGGCCCGTTCGACGATCCCGGCACCGCTGATGCCCGCATCAACTTCGGTGTCGGTCAGATTTTCGCCGCGCAACGTGATGCTCAGGCGCCGCGTGAGCGGAATGGCCGCCGCCGCATCGAGCGTCAGCGCATCGTGCAGGCGTCTCAGATTGCCATCATCCTCGAACTGCGCCGAAACATAGCGCGACGTCACCGAAAGCCAGCGCCAGCCAAGCGTCGCACTCGCCAGATGTTTGGGAACCTGCGCGGGCCGCAAGCCATCGAGTCCGAACGCTATGCCGCTGGCCCGCACTTTGGCGTCGGCATAGGCATAGCTGGCGCTCAAGCGCCAGTCGCCGAGATTGGCCTGCGCGTCGAGCTCGACCCCGTTGCTGCGAATCGCATCCAGATTCTGCCGCTGGCGATAGGCCCCGCCCGCCGCGACAAACCCCACGCCGGGGAAATTGCCCGGCCCGGCACCCAGCGTGACATTGGCAATTGCCCGGTTGAGCCGGTTCGAGGAGAGCGTGGCACGCACGCTGATCGATTCGACCGGCTTCCAGTCGATCCCCAGTTCGACGCCACGGCTGCGTTCGGTCTGCAGCGCGGGATTGGCCGCAGTCGCATCGGCGCCAACGCGGAACGGCCGATAGAGTTCGTTGAGGGTGGGCAGCCGCCAGCCGAGATAGGCAGCCGCGCGCAATGTCACCGGGCCAGCATCATAGGCGAGGCCAACCCGCCCGGTCGGTTCCCACCCGTGCCGGTCCGTGGGCCGATCGTTGCGGATCAGCGCGCCTGTTGCGAGCGTGCGCTCAAGCAGGCGGCCGTCGCGGATGTTCCAACGGTCGATCCGCCCGCCCCCGGTCAGGGTCAGCGCACCCAATTCGGCCGACAGTTCGGCGAAGGCACCAAGCGTATCGCTGTTGCCGCCTGCTTCGCGCAGCCGGGTCGGAAGTCCGCCAACATAGGTGAAAAGCTCACGCGTTTCGCCGACCGTGCGGCGGTAGTCCCCACCCAGCCGCAGTTCCAACCCTTCGTCGAGCGGAGGGCGCACCTCGAACCGCGCGCCGAGCCCTGTCGAAGGCACGTTGAACTGGTCGACCGTCTGGGTAACGCTCGACCGCGTGGCATTCACGCTCACAAAGCCGCTGTGAAATTTGCGCGCCTGGAGATAGGCAAGCGCCTGCCATGCCCAGCGGCCATTGTGGACAAGGCGCAAGCTGGCATCCGCCCCGGTGCCACCATTGCCTGACAAGATCGTGCCGCGGGTCCGGCGGTCGCTGAAGCCCAGCGCGGAAGCTTGAAGCTCGGTATTGGCCGAAAGCGGAGCCACGCCCCGCAGCGCCATGCTCGCTTGCTCATAAGGTGCAGCAATGTCGGCGGAGCCTCGCTGCGCCGCAACCGTCGGAATGAAGCCATCCCCCCGCGCATAGCTGGCGGTCACAAAGCCGAAGCCGCTGCCCAGCCTCCCGCCTGCCAGCATATTGGCGTCAAGCGAAGCGCGGCTGCCGTAACTCAGATCGCCGATCAGTCCTTCGGTCTGACCGGTGCCGAGGCTGGAAAGCTCGATCGTCCCCGAAAGCGCGCCAGAGCCATAGATGCCCGAACCGCCGCCGCGCGTGACTCGCGCGCTCGAGAGCCGGATCGCCTGGAAGGCAGGCCAGGTGACCCAGCCGCCGAACGGATCGCTCTGTGGCACGCCGTCGAGCACCAGCAGCGCACGCGACGAGGCATTGCCACCCAGCCCGCGCAACGTCGCGCCCTGGCTCGTCGCATTGGCCGATCGCGAGTCGGAGCGGCGGAACTGCTGGAGCCCGGCCACGTCGCGGAGCGCGTCTTCCACCCGGTTTGACGCCGCGCCGCCAAGCCGGTCACTGTCGATCGTGACGATGTCATAAGCTGCATCACCCTTCGCTTCGGGCAGCGCCGCACCCGTGACGATGATGTCCGATGATTCGGCCCAGGCTATCGATGGAAACGCGCCGCAGCTCGCCAACAGGGCAAATTGGAAAACTTTCCCCTTCATCGTCCCCATTTCTGGAAGACGGGTATGTCGGTCGGCAACCGGTGATAGGGCCGCGCGTCACAAGCGAAATTGGCGGTGTCGGGTCCGTCGAACTGCGACTGATCGTCGAGCGACCCCACCTTGATGATGATCCCCGCCTTGAATGACGGCGCCCGCGTGAACAGGTGTGTGCCGCAATTCGGGCAGAATTCGCGCGTGACAGCACCTTCGATGTCGGTCCGGGTATAGCCCTTCACCGCGCCCTTGGTCAGCGCGAAGGTTTCGATCGGGACGGCCATGACCAGCAACGAGCCGCCGCCCGTGATATATTGGCATTCGCGGCAGAAGCACTCCGCCTTCAGCAGCACCGGCCCTTCGGCCTTGTAGCGCACCGCGCCGCAATAGCATCCGCCTTCGATGGACATCTCATTCTCCTCCGCTCAGGGTTTGACCGCATCGGGGTGTGCGGCCTTGAAAGGGGTGAGCGCGTTACAGGCGGCATCGATCCGGACAAGGTTCGGGAATCCGCCAAGCGGCGTCTTGAACCGGTTGGCATTCGCCATTTGCGGGACAAGGCAAATATCGGCGATGTTCGGCGCCTCGCCGCCCAGATAGGGCGCGGCCGGATCGGCCATGGCCTCAAGCGCTGTAAACCCCTCGATGATCCAGTGGCGATACCAGTCATCCCGCGCGGACTCTTCGATGCCGAGTTCGTTCGAGAGATATTTGAGTATGCGCAGATTGTTGATCGGGTGAATGTCCGACGCAATCACATAGGCCATCGCCAGCGCCAGTGCGCGGGCAACAGGATCGGCGGGGATTAGATGCGGCCCCGGCTGCGTCGTATCGAGCCAGTCGATGATCGCGAGGCTCTGGGTGAGCCTGAGATCGCCAACTTCGAGCATCGGCACGAAGCCTTGAGGATTTTTCGCCAGATAGTCCGGCGCGCGCTGCTCGCCATCGAGCAGGCTGGTGGGAACCGCCTCATAGGCCAGCCCCTTGAGGTTGAGCGCGATGCGGACCCGATAGCTGGCCGAGGACCGCCAATAGTCATAGAGCCTGATCTTCACTTTTCCCCCTCCCCGCATTTGCCTTCGAGCACGGCCACCAACTGGCCTACATCGGCGATATGGGCGAGTTCCGTCGCACTGACCAGCACCCTCAACGCATCATTTTCCTGAACCAGAATAACAGGAAGCTGCACATCGACCCCGGGCCAGGCCTGCCGAAAGTCGGTCCGGTGGAAAAACTGCACCGGACGGTCATACCGTTCGAGCCAGGTCCGCCAATCGTCCTTCATCCGGGTCAAGCCATAGGTGATCGCGCAAAGATCGCATTTGTACGTCGATGGCGAAACGAGCTTGTGGATCGAGTCCATGATGCCATGCACCAACCCGGCTTCGGCATTGTAGACAAAGACGAGTGTCACGGTTTCGGCGCATCCTGCATCGGCATCGCCGCGATCCATTGGCCGAGCAGCGCAACGCCTTCCTCATGCACGCTCGCGCGGCCCAGTTCGGGCATGGCGATGCCGGGGTCGAGATTCTGCATGCGATAAAGCATGATCGAACGCTCGGGATGGCCCGGATCGATCGCGAATTCATCATCGCCCGAGCCCCGGCCCGCCGCGGTCGGGCGCTTGTAGATGCCGAGATTTGGGCCGGTCGGCTGTTCCCAGTTCAGCCACAACCCAGACGTGTTGGCCGGGCCGTTGCGGTTGTGGCAATGCGCACAGTTGACGTCGAGATAGGCCCGCGCGCGCATCGCGACGCTGCCGCTTGCGGGATTGTCCCACGCCGGAAGGCGCGGGGCATTCGCGGGCAAGCGATCCAGTTTTCCGGCGCGAAAGGCGGCCTCAAGCTGGCCGTCGCGGTTGAGGTTGCGCGCCTTGGGACCGATCAGCCCGATCCCGCCCGCGCCGTCGTCATGACAGCCCTTACACTGGTTCACATTGGGGATGGCATAGCTGATCGCGCGCGGCTTGCCGTCGAGATGCGTCCAGCGCACATCGATCCGGAGCCCCGCACGCTTCAGTTCCGCATCGCCGCCATCGGCATTCCAGACATAGGGCAAGGCCACCCAGCCCGAAGCCCTGTGGACGAGCAGCCGGGTCTCTAGGATCCGCAGCCCCTTCGCAGGCTGACGCATATCGGCGGGATAGCCGAAGCTCTTGATGAGCACGCTGCCCACCGGAAAATCCAGCACGCCATCGTCGCGCCAGCCGATCTTCCTGCCCGGCGGGACATAGAAGAAGCGGAATTTCTCTGCGTAATCGGAAAAGAGCGGGGTATTCAGCCGATACGGCGTGACGCCCGTATTGGGCACCTCCCCGTAACGCCCCGACAGTAGATGAAACTCGCTGAGGCTCACCGGAAGCGTATCGCCTGCAATCAGCGCATCATCGACCGGGAGCGGCGGGCTTGCGCTAACCAGCAAGACCCATGCGGCCAATGCCGCAAAGGGACGCATCACCGGATCGCCGCCTCCATCGACGGCGGCAACACGATCGGGACGAGCGCTGCGGGCTCAGGGCCCGCGCCAAGATCGACAAGTTTCGGATTGGCCGAAGTCGCCCGATCCTTTGGGTCGGTCAGCCCGAGCGAGAGTGTCGGCACCTTGTCCGTCACCCGGATGTTGCTGCCCGTTCCGTCCCAGACGACCGGCGGGACGCTGCCCATCGCCGCGACCATTTCCGCCCCCCCGTCGAATTGTGGGCCCGGCGCGAACCCGGCCCGGCCATGCATGTTGCCGCCGATCACGACATTGGCGGGAAGCGGGTTATAGGCCGTATCGGTAAAGCTGTTCCGATACCCGACGATGAAAATGTTGGTGCTGCCATTTTCGCCAATGGCATTGTTGAAGACGTGGACATCGCGATTGGCCATGACGATGACGCCGGTCCCGTTCGGCACCCCGGCAACGGTGTTGCCCTTGGGCGCGAAATTGGGCGTGTCGTTCCGTTCCGACCGATTCGAAAAGACCCGCACCGCATGCCCGCCCTTTTGCGGCAGGTTGGGCAGGTCGAAGACCAGAATGCCGCCGGTATTGTGTATGGCGACGTTCGAATAAACATCCGCGCCGTAGCAATTCTCGATCTCGATCCCTGCAACGTTGAACATGGCGAGCGAATTGCGCACGACGATATTCTTCGACTGGCCGACATAGATGCCGGCATCGGACGCGCCCTTGACGGTCACCCCGTCGATCAGGACGTCGGTCGATTCAACCGGATAGACGCCATAGGCGCCATTGCTCGCCTTGGGGCCGCCGGTCCATTCGACCCTGAGATGATGATAGACAATGCGGTTCGCGCCCTTCGACTTGATTCCGTCGCCGCGCGAATCCTCAACCGCAAAGTCGCGCAGGACAATATCGTCTGCCGTCACCAGCAAGCCTTCGCCCGCGCCCTTTTGTCCCTTGAAGCTCAGAATTGTCACGCCGGGGCCGGCCCCGCGGACCGTTACCCGATCGACATCGAGCGACAGGCCGTCGGTCAGGTCGAATCGGCCGGCGCCGATTTCAACAATATCGCCGGGCTTGGCGTCGATCAGCGCGGACTGCAGCCGCGATTGCGCGTCGGCGCCGGGTTCGACCCGAATCGTATCGGCAAAGGCTGGGTTTGCGACGGCAAAAAGGGTCGCGGCGACAAGAAAGGGGATTGGCTTCATGCCGCAATCATTGCACTTACACGAGTGTAAGCCAAGAGAGGATTCCCATGTTGCGTACGTTACCCTTTGCCCTCCTGTTGAGCCTTGTCACCGTCACGCCCGCCAATGCCGCTGCTTCGGTTTCGGGCCTTTGGCTCACGACCGAGAAAGACAGCATCGTAGAAATCGGCCCCTGCGGTGCCGCGCTGTGCGGACGGATCGCGCGCATCCTCAAGCCCAATCCGAATGGCCCGCCGCGCGACACGAACAACCCCGATGCCGCGCTCCGCAACCGGCCGATCCAGGGCCTGCCGATCCTAACCGGTTTCAGGGACGCAGGGCGGAACTGGGAAGGCACGGCCTATGATCCGCGTGCCGGCAAATCGTACAGATCCTACCTCACGCTGATGCGTGACGGCACGCTGGAGGTCAAAGGCTGTATCGGGCCCTTCTGCCGCACCAAGAGCTGGACACCCGCACGCTGATCGCGCGTTTGGTTATTCGGGCTTCACTTCGAACTGAAACGCCTTTTCCGGCACCAGCCATTTGCGCGCGGCTTGCTGGATTTCGGCCGGGGTGATCTTCAGATAGTCCGTCACCAACGACTGGAGCGCGGTTATCTTGCGCGGATCGCGCGAGGCGCCCGTCAGTTGCCCCAGCCAGAACATGTTGCCGCTCGACGCGCGGCTGATCGATTCGTGCAGCGGGTTGATGACGCGGGCCAGCTCATCCGCCGAAACCGGCCGCGCCGCGAGATCAGCAGCGATGCCCTTCGAAATCGCAAAGAAGCGGTCGAAACCTTCGGGCTTCAATTGCGACGTCACGATGAAACTGCCGCCGCTTTCAAGGCCGAGCGGCCAGCTTGAATCGACGCTCGGGCTGTAGCTTGCGCCCTCCTCTTCGCGAAGCTGGGTGAACATCCGGTCGTTGAAGATCGATGCCAGCAATTCAAGCTTGCGCGCTTCATAGATATTGCCGAGCCCGCCGCCGACCGGCCAGGCCAGGACTGCCGCCGCCTGCTCCTTGGGGCCCCGATGCGTGCGCACCAGCGGCACCGGAGTCGGCGCGACACCCTTGGGAGACGCCTGTTCGACCTGGATCCGCCTGGCCGACCGCTTTTTCAGCGCGCCGAAGGTTGCGGCGGTTGCGGCAATGGCCTCATCGGCGGACATGTCTCCGAAGACCATGACTTCGATCGGCCCGGTCTTGAGCAAGGGCTCCCAAAAAGCGCGGAAACCTTGCGGCGTCAGGCCTTCGACCTCGGCACGCGTCGGCGTGGCCCAGCGCGCATCGCCGCCACGCAGGAGTCCTCCCAGATCGCGGCCAAGAACGGATCCGGGCGATGAATCGAGCGTGTCATAGCCAGTAAGGAAAGAATTGCGCGCACGCAGGACCGGCGCCGGGTCCCAGCGGGGCAGCGTCATCGCGGCCGCCATCAGCCGCAACTGGTCAGCCAGGTCGGAGGCGCGGGTCTGTGCCCGGAACTGAAAGGCATCATCGGCAATCTCGAACGCCATGTTGATCTTGCGGCCGCTCGTCAGGCGATCCAGCGCGTTCTGGTCGAACGGTCCAATCCCGCCGGCAACAAGCGCGGCTGGCGCCGCCCAGGCCGGAGTCTGCCGATTGGCCGGAAGCGCCTTCATTCCGTCGCCGAAGCGCACATTCACATAGACCTTGCCCTGTTCGGACGGGTTGGGCGAAACAAGCAGCTTGACCCCATTGCCAAAGGTGATCTGCTCGACATCGATCTGCGGCACGACGATCGGCATGCGCTTCTTGATCTTCCCCGGCTTTCCAGGGCTTGGCAACTGATCGAAACTGACCGTCGCGCCGCCGCTTGCCGAGGCCAAGGCATCGACGGGCGTCGTGATCGCGGATGCAAGCCCGGTCTCCGCATTGTCGAGCGGTGTCGGGCTGGTGATCAGCGCGCGCGGCCCTATTCCCGTAAAGAGCTTGCGGGTCGAAGCGAGAATCTTTTCGGGCGTAATCCCGTCCTTGATCCCACTGAACACATCGAGCGCAACCTGCGCGGTCGCCACGGTCTCACGAATATTGACGGCCTCGATCAGGTCATCGGCCTGTTTGGCCGCCGCTTCGGCGCGCTGGGTTTCGACCCCGACCTGAAGCGAGGCGAAAAACTCCCCCGCCTCGCGGTTGATATCCGCCTGCGAACTGGGATTCGTCAGGGCATCGGCAATCACGGCGCGCACGTCATGAAGCGCGGCCTGCCAGTCGTTGCCGAGCGGCGCGATCTGGACAAAGGTCCCGTCGACCGAACGCGCGACATCGTCCTGGTCGACCTGCGCCTGAAGGAAACTGCCGCCCGCGCGGGCCCGCTCCTCGAGCCGGCGGTTGATCAACCGAAGCGCAACCAGATCAACCAGACGGCCCTGATTATAGACGATCGTGTCGTTCTTCTGAAACCAGGGCCGCAGCCAGGCCATGCTGACAACCAGCGGCGCGCCGGGTTCGGTGATGGCCTTGGCGATCGGCTTGCCGTCGACCGGACGACCGAAATCGGGATCGGGCAGCGACGGGCCAACCCCCTTCCAGTCCGAAAAATACTTGATCACCATATCCTCGAAGACCAGCGGATCGCCATCGCCCGAAATCACGATCACCGCGCGTTCGGGGCGGTACCAGCGGTCGTGGAAGGCGCGTAGCGCCGGCGGCGTCGCGGCGTTCAGGGCTTCGGTCGTACCGATCGGCTGGCGATTGGCGAGCGGCTGCCCGGCAAAGAAGTGCGCCGTCGTCGCGTCGCCGATCCGCATCCCGGCCCCCAGCCGCTCGCGTGCTTCGGCAAGGACGGTGCGCCGCTCGGTTTCGACACCCTTCGCCGAAATTTCCGGCGCCATCATCATGCCCGAAAGAATCTTGATGCTTTCCTCAAGCCCAGACCGCGTCGCGCTGGGCAAGTCGAGCTTGTAGACCGTCTGGGTCATCGTGGTGTTGGCATTGGTGTCGCTGCCGAAGGTCGCCCCCAGCCTTTGCCAAGTCTTGATCGCTTCGCCATCGGCAATGTAGCGCGATCCGCGAAAGCTCAGATGTTCCATGAAATGGGCAAAGCCGCGCTCGTTGTCGCGCTCGTTCAGCGAACCGGCCTCGATATCGACGCGGACCGAAACCTGCTGCGGCGGGACTCCGCTCCGCCGGACGGCATAGCGCACGCCATTGGGCAACGTTCCGAACAGCCAGTTCGGATCGGGCGGGATGTCGCTGCCTTTGTAGAGCCAGGGTATTGGCCGCTCGGTCGAAACAAGCGGTGCGGGAGCGACGCGCTTGGCAGCAGGCCTTGTGGCAGGTCGCGCACCCCAGGACGGGGCGACGAGACCAAGGCTGGCAAGAAGGACAAGGGTGAAGCGCAGGACGCGCAAGGGCTTTGAGAACATTAGGGGCTGTTTACCCGTTTCCTCGGGCAAATCCAGCCAATCACGCAGCGCGAGCCTCGATGGCCTTTTGCCGCCGCCTCTGGACCGACGATCCGATGCCCATCGCCTCGCGATATTTGGCGACAGTCCGCCGCGCGATATCGAAGCCCTTTTCGTTGAGCATGTCGACGAGCGTATCGTCTGACAGGATAGCGCTCGGGCTTTCGGCGCCGATGAGCGTGCGGATCGCGCTTTTTACCGCCTCGGCCGAAACCGCGTCTCCACCATCGGCCGCCGCAATCCCGCTGGTGAAGAAATATTTGAGTTCGAACAAGCCCCGCGCGCAGGAGAGGTATTTGTTCGATGTCACCCGGCTGATCGTCGATTCGTGCATCCCGATCGCCTCTGCAACGGTGCGCAGCGTAAGCGGACGCAGTTGCGACACGCCCTCGTTGAAAAAGGCCTCTTGCTGCTTGACGATTTCGCTCGCGACCTTGACGATCGTCCGCTGCCTCTGGTCGAGCGCGCGCACCAGCCAGTTGGCGCTTTGCAGGCACTCGCTGAGCCAGGCCTTCGAAGCCTTATCCTGCGGGCCACTGGCAATCTCGGCATAATAGCTGCGATTGATGAGCAGGCGCGGCAGGGTCGCGCTGTTGATCTCGACGGCCCATCCCTTGCCCTTGCGGGCAACGAAAATGTCGGGAGTGACCGCCTCGATCGGGCTGAACCCGAATTTCAGCCCGGGCTTGGGATCATAATTCCTGAGTTCGCGGATCATGTCCGCAATGTCCTCTGCATCGACGCCGCACATACGCTGGAGCTGGGAGAGCCGCCCTTCGGCAAGCAGATCGAGATTGTCCAGCAACCGTGCCATGGCCGGATCGTATCGGTCCGCTTCCTTCGCCTGGAGCGCCAGACATTCGCCAAGAGACCGCGCGCCGACGCCTGTCGGATCGAAGCTTTGGATCCGCATGAGAACATCCTCGACACGATAAAGCGCAACGCCCAGGCGGTTGGCAAGATCGAGCAGCGACATCGAGAGATACCCGGCCTCGTCGATCTGGTCGATCAGGTGGCTCGCGATCAGCAGGTCCTGCGAATCGAACACCATGCCCGCCTGCGTGAGCAGGTGATCGCGCAGCGAGGGCGCATCCGCCGCCATGGCATCGAAGTCCGGCCCGTCCTCGAAGCCGCCTTCGGTTCCGCCGGAGATACCGAGCTGCCCATCCATACCCGGCCCGCCATCGGCCGCACTGTCGTGATGAAATGTTTCCGCCGTCATGTCGACGTCGAGGCTGATTTCGCCGTCGCCCGGCGCAACGTCGAGAAGGACTTCGGATGCAACGCTGCGATCTTCGAGCGGAGGCACCTCTTCGGGAGCGCCAGCCTCGTCACGCTCCGCATCGAGCAGCGGGTTTTTTTCGACTTCCTCGGCAATGAACGCCTCGACTTCGAGATTCGAAAGCGTGAGCAGGCGGATCGCCTGCTGCAATTGCGGCGTCATGACCAGTGACTGGCTTTGCCTCAGGTCAAGGCGGGGCCCCAATGCCATGGCTAAAGACTGAAGCCCTCTCCGAGGTATAGCCGACGCACATTTTCATCGGCGACCAGCTCTTGCGGGCTCCCGGCGAAAAGGACCCGCCCATCATATATGATGCAGGCGCGATCGACGATATCGAGCGTCTCGCGGACATTGTGATCGGTGATCAGCACGCCGATCTCGCGCTGCTTCAGGTCCTTCACCAGATCGCGGATATCGGCGATCGAAATCGGGTCGATCCCGGCAAAAGGCTCATCGAGCAGCATGATCGAGGGGGTTGCGGCCAGCGCCCGGGCAATTTCGCAGCGCCGTCTTTCGCCGCCCGAAAGCGCCATCGCCGGCGCCTTGCGAAGCTTGGTCAGCCCGAATTCGTCGAGCAGGAATTCGAGCCGCGCGGCGCGTTCCGCCTTGTCCGGTTCGGACAACTCCAGCACGGCGATGATGTTCTGCTCCACCGTCAGGCCGCGAAAGATCGATGTTTCCTGCGGCAGATAGCCCAGCCCGAGTATCGCCCGCCGGTACATGGGCAGCCCGGTAATATCCGCGCCATCGAGCATGATGCGGCCCGAATCGGGCTTCACCAGACCCATGATGGAATAGAAACAGGTGGTCTTCCCCGCGCCATTGGGGCCAAGCAGGCCAACAACTTCGCCGCGACCAACCGAGAGCGAGACGTCCGAAAGGACCGTCCGCTTGTCGTAAGATTTTGCGATCGAGACCACCGAAAGCCCGTTCGCCAGCGCTGAGCGATCGGCCTCGCGGATCTCCATGACAGATACGTCGTTCATCGGCACTCCTGCAGCTGTGCTGGCACAGTCATGGTATATCAAAGGTTAATTTTTGCGAATTGGCAAGATTATTGCATGTCGCATGACGAAGCGAAAGCCACGGACGGGGCTATTGGGCCTTCTTGACCGTGAAACGCCCGGTCACACGGCCGCCCGTCCCACCCTGCACGCCCGGCGCACCAACCGAGCTGCCATCGACCACAGCGCGGCCCGAATTGAGATCAATCACCAGCCGCCCGCCGCTGACCCTGTTACCGCCCTGAGTGAGTGTCACGCCGCCCACCATCGTGATCAGCCGCCGCGGAAGATCATATATTGCCGTGCTGCCCTGTGCGGTCTGATCGCCCTTGTGGATCGTGACCCCGCCCGTCGCATCGAGCCGGTCGATCTGGACTCCCGACCCGGCGCTGTTCGCATAGGCAACGGTCAATCGTGCGGCCGCGAGCGTCAGGTCCGCCTGATTGACCCGCACATTGCCGACAAAGATCGCGCGATCCGCACGGTCCTGAACCTCGATCCGGTCCGCCTCGACATCCACCGGAGCATTTGTGTTGTGCCCCTTCAAGGCTTGGCCGGCGGCAGGGGCCGCCAGTAACGGAAGGGCAAGGGCGAGAAAGAAGGCTTTGCGCATGGCGGCTATCTGGCGCGGCCCTGCACGATATGCAAGCGCGCTCGCCCCTCGAGGGTGACCGAACGTGCGCCAAGATCGGCCTCGATGCGATCCGCGCTGAAACTGCCAAGCGGCATCTGGCCGTCCACCGGCCCCCCGCTTGCGAGTTTCCGGGTCTTGAGGCCAACCGACACATCGCGGGTCTGAAGCCGGTAGCCGCCGGACGAAGTAAAGACGACAGGGCCGACCACCGACACGATTTCCCGGTCCATGTCATAGCGCCCCGTATCGGCGTGGAGCGATGCCGGGCCATCCTTGAGCAGGATATTTGCCGTCAGGTCGCTGAGCTTCACGACAGGGTCGCGCGAGGTGGCCTGCACCGCCGATCCTGCGGTGAGCTGGAAGGGCTGCCCATTGCCGTCCTCGCCGCGATAGGTGGCGGCGGTGACACGCATGCGCTCCTTGGCGATCGCAACTGTATCCTTGGCCAGAACAAAACTCACTTCGCTGCGCGTGGCAAGCGGCGCGAAGACAAGGCCTGCGGCGAGGACCCCGATGATCGAGGGCAAGGCAAGGCGCGCAATCCTGATCAGCCGGTCATGGCGTCCACCAGGTGAGGCCCATCGCTGGAGCGCCGAACGCTGGGACAGCGCGGAGTCAGGCATGAGCGAAGATGTCGATCTCCGGCCAGCCCTCGAGATCGAGCAGCGCGCGCGCCGGCAGGAAATCGAAGCAGGACCGGGCCAGCGCCATGCGCCCCTCGCGCTCGAGCCGTTCATCGAGCTGGATCTTCATCCGGTGGAGGTAACGGACATCGGAAGCTGCATATTCACGCTGGGCATCGTTGATGACCGGCGCGCCCCAGTCGGACGATTGCTGCTGCTTGGAAATGTCCACCCCCAGCAGTTCCTTGACAAGGTCCTTGAGCCCGTGCCGGTCGGTATAGGTGCGCACCAGCCGCGAAGCGATCTTGGTGCAATAGACGGGTGCGGCCACCACCCCCAGATAGGCATGAATCGAAGCAAGGTCGAATCGCGCAAAATGGTAGAGCTTGATCCGCGCCGGATCGGCGAGCACCGCCTTCAGATTGGGTGCGGCGTAATCGCTCCCCGGGCCGAATCGGACCAGATGTTCATCCCCGCCTCCGTCCGAGATCTGGACAAGGCAGAGACGGTCGCGCCCGGGTTGCAGGCCCATCGTTTCGGTATCGACCGCAACCGGCCCATCGGCCAGAACGCCCACCGGCAAATCTTCTTCGTGGAAATAGATCGTCATTGGGCCTGTTCTTTCCGCTGCGCCGCTTTCCTCTGGCGGGCATCGCGCGCCATGATGTTGAGCAGCTCGACCAGAACCGAAAAGCCCATTGCCGTATAGACATAACCCTTGGGAACATGAACGCCAAATCCGTCGGCAATCAGCACAGCGCCAATCATCATCAAGAAAGCCAGGGCCAGCATCACAACGGTCGGATTGTTGCCGATGAAATTGGCCAACGGATCGGCCGCCAGCAGCATGATCCCGACGGTTACGACAATGGCAATCGCCATCACCGGAACCTGATCCGTCATGCCGATGGCGGTCAGAATCGAATCAATCGAAAAGACGAGGTTCAACACGCCGATCTGGGCGATCGTCGCCCCGAAGCCGACCACGCCATGACCCTTTTTGTCGAGCATCTCTCCACTGGCTTCGGGGTCGACTGCATGGTGGATTTCCTTGGTCGCCTTCCAGAGCAGGAACAGGCCACCGGCGATCAGGATGAGGTCGCGCCCGCTCAGCGCCGTTTCGAAGGTCGGCTCTCCATGTTCGCCAGGTGGCCCCGAAAACCCGAAATCAATGAGCGGGGCGGTAAGCCCGATGATCCAGGCAATTGCACCAAGCAGCGCCAGCCGCATCGCCAGGGCAAGGCCAAGCCCGATCCGCCGGGCACGCTGCTGCTGCCCCGCCGGGAGCTTGTTCGAAAGAATCGCGACAAAGACGAGATTGTCGACCCCCAGCACGACCTCGAGGACGATCAGCGTAAGGAGCGCCATCCAGAGTCCCGGATCGGCAAGAAGATCTATGATGCCTGACATTGGCGGCGCTTTGCCACAGTCTTGGCAATGGCTGCAAGTCGGCTATGATCGCGGTTCCGACAGGGAGGCCTCGCCATGAATGACCCGAACCAGCGTCCGGATGCAACTCCGGTCCCGAGCGGCTTCGAATTCAACCGCCCCACCATCATCAGCCTGCTGTATCTGGCGAGCTGCATCACCGGCATCACCGTGATCATTGGCGTCGTGCTTGCCTATGTCTGGAAAGGCGAGCCCCACCAGCCCTGGGAAGAAACGCACTACACCTACCTCATCCGGACCTTCTGGATTGGCGTCGGGGGAACGGTGCTGGGGGTGCTGACCCTGCTGATCGGGGTGGGCTTCCTGATCCTGCTCGGCATTGGCATCTGGGCACTCGTCCGGACGGTCTTGAGCCTCGTCAGTGCCCAGAAGCGGGAACCAATGAAAGATCCCGAAACATTGTTCATTTAGCGAGGTCGGCAGTCCGTTGCTCAAGTGTTTGAAGCATCGAATCAAAATCGCTCGCGGAAGTCACTTTTTTAGGCTATTGCGACTCGAAGGTGCGTAATGGTTCTGCGCCGAATACCATGTGCGCCATCGTCCGGTGCTTTGGTTCTTTGGATTTGCGGACGATGAATTCGGGAAAGTCATACAGGGCATGAGTTTTGATAAAGGGCGTCGCGGTGAGCGCGGCGGGCGCGGCAGGGACAAGCGCGACGGCTTCGGCGACGACAGCTATGGTGGATATGCCGCAGCAGGCGGTGATCGTTTCGGTGGCGGCGGAGACCGCTTCGGCGGCGGCGGCGATCGCTTCGGCGGCGGCGGCGGCGGTGGATTTCGTGGCGGCGGCGGCGGTGCTCCGCGCCCTTCGATGCCAGCGCAGGTCGTCGGTGAAGGCACTGGCGTCGTAAAATTCTTCAATGGCCAGAAGGGCTTCGGCTTCATCGTCCGCGACGATGGCGGCGAGGATGTGTTCGTACACATTTCCGCGGTCGAACAGGCTGGTCTGACCGGATTGGCGGAAGGGCAGCCTCTGGGCTTCACGCTCGTCGATCGCGGCGGCAAGATTTCGGCAACCGAGCTCAAGATCGAGGGCGAACCGATGCCCGTGGAAGATCGCCCGCGCGAACCGCGCCCCGATCGGGGTGGTGGCTTTGGCGGCGGAGATCGCGGCGGCAGCCGTGGCCCACAGCGCCAGTTGACCGGTGAGAAGGCAACCGGCACGGTCAAGTTCTTCAACGCGATGAAAGGTTTCGGCTTTGTCCAGCGCGATGATGGCCAGCCCGATGCATTTGTCCATATTTCGGCGGTCGAACGTGCAGGCCTGCGTGGCTTGAACGAAGGCGACCGGCTCGAATTCGATATCGAAGTCGACCAGCGCGGCAAATATGCGGCTGTGAATCTGGTTCCGACCCAGTAATTTCGATCCATTGAGAGGGCGCGGCATCCTTCGGGGCGCCGCGCCCTTTTCTATTGGAAGCTTGCCTTGATCCCGTCGATCACGAACTGCGCGGCAAGCGCCGCCAGCACAACGCCCAGGATGCGGGTAATCATCGCCTCGACCTTGTAACCGAGCGCCTTCATCAGCGGCCCCGCCGCAAGCAGTGACGCCAACGTCACAATCATCACCACGGCGAGCGCCGCCAGCACGGTCAGGCTCTGCTCGATCCCGTTGCTCCGCGCCGTCATCAGCATGACCGACGCGATCGAGCCCGGCCCGGCAATCATCGGGATCGCCATCGGGAAAATCGAAATATCATCGTGATCCGGATTGGCTTTCACATCCTCGGCGCGGCTTTCGCGGCGTTCGGTGCGCTTTTCGAAAACCATATCGATCGCGATCATGAACAGCATGATGCCGCCGGCAATGCGAAAGGCGTCGAGGCTAATCCCCATCGAGCCCAGAAACTGTTCGCCAAAGGCGGCAAACAATACAAGAATCAGGCTTGCGACCATGGTTGAGCGGATCGCCATCACCCGGCGGTGCGAAGCCGGGGTGCCCGCGGTCAGGCTGGCAAAGATCGGCGCGCAACCGGGCGGGTCGATGACCACGAAGAAGGTCACCAGCGCCGAAATGAAAAGCTCGCTCAAAACCTCTTGTCCTGCGGTAGGCCCCGACGCATTCGCGCCGCCTGAAGCGTATTGTGAAGCAGGCAGGCAATCGTCATCGGGCCAACGCCGCCCGGGACCGGGGTGATCGATCCAGCTACCGCCGACACGGCCGCCGTATCGACATCGCCCACAAGCCGGGTCTTGCCATCACTCGCCGGGATCCTGTTAATCCCGACATCGATCACGCAGGCGCCCGGCTTGATCCAGTCCGCCTTCACCATTTCGGCGCGACCGACCGCCGCGACGACAATATCGGCGCGGCGCACGACATCGGGCAGGTTCCGCGTTCGGCTGTGCGCCATCGTCACCGTGCAGTTCGCCGCGAGCAGAAGCTGGCCGACGGGCTTGCCCACCAGGATCGAACGCCCGATCACGACCGCTTCCTTGCCTTCGAGATCGCCCCCGAGCGCATCGCGGATCAGCATCATGCAGCCAAGCGGCGTGCAACTCACCAGTCCAGGCAGTCCCGACGCCAGGCGCCCCGCGCTGACAACGTGCAGCCCGTCAACATCCTTGTCCGGATCGATCGCGCTGACCACGGCCAATTCATCAAGATGGCCAGGCAGCGGCAACTGGACGAGAATGCCGTCGACGCCATCATCGGCGTTCAACCGCTCGACCAGCGCCACAAGATCCTCCTGCGCAGTATCGGCGGGAAGCTTGTGTTCGAAGCTGTTCATGCCCGCTTCGACCGTCTGCTTGCCCTTGTTGCGGACATAGACGGCGCTTGCCGGATCTTCACCCACGAGAACGACCGCGAGCCCCGGCACGATTCCCGTTTCGGCCCGAAAGGCCTGAACCCCTTCGGCCACGCGGGCGCGAAGCCCGGCCGCAAATGCTTTCCCGTCGATGATCGCCGCTGTCATGCTGTGCGCCTTTACAGCTTCACGAGCATTTTGCCAGAGTCTCCCGTCCCGAAGCCGCGCGGCAATTCGCTTCCGGGGTGCCCCAAGGCAAGCCCATTGCCTTGACGAAAAGTCAGCGCTAAAGGCGCGGTCCGGATGCGGGGCTGTAGCTCAGTTGGGAGAGCGCGTCGTTCGCAATGACGAGGTCAGCGGTTCGATCCCGCTCAGCTCCACCATCCACTCGTCCTTCTCCCCGTACGGAGGGGGCTTTGGGCGAATAGGGTGGAAACGCTCCCCCTTCTGCCCTGCAATCCGATCATGGATCACCTGACTGGGGTCGATCCAGCGGTTCGACATCAGATCAAGCCATGGCTACCGGCGACCGCGCCGACGACCGTGATCAAACCCAGCACCGTCAAAATGCGGTGCACTCGTTCCATCCGCGAGAAATCGGCTTCCGGGGCCTTCGATTTGGCCATGCGCCGGTGCAAAAACAGGGGTTCCAGAACGAACAGCATGGCCATGAAGATCAGCCAGAGCAGCAGCATGGCGTGCATCCACCAGAAGGCGGGATTGGCAAACCGGTTCCATAGGCCACCGCGCCAGACCATCCAGAACCCGCTCGCCCCTGCAACCACCACCCAGATCCGTGCCTGCCAGGCAAAGCCGTTTTCAAGCTTGTAAAAATCGGCCAGCCGCCGGTCGGGGGGCGACTGGCGGCGGATGGCCGGCATGGCGACCATTGTTACAAAGGCCACGCCGCCGATCCACAGCAGGACGCTAGCCACATGGACAGCACGGGCGAGCGCAATATCGTCCATCATCTCTCGTCGGCATCGGCAAACGGATCGGGCCGCGCCAGCACCTCAAGCCTGGCATGATCGACGATCTCGATCGTGGTGCCTGTTACATTGACGCCGTGATGGGCGAGCGCCCCGAACGCGCGCGACAGATTCTCCGGCGTCATGCCAAGGAGTGAAGCCAGCAGACGCTTTTCCATTGGCAACTGAAACGAGGCCGGGCCGTTCAGCTTGCGACTGTAAAGCAGGAGGTGGTTGGCCAGTCTTTCGACCGATTGCCTGAGCTTCATGTCGGTCAACGATCGCACCAGGCCGCGATAGCCGAGCGACAGCTCGCGCATCGCCGCGCGCATCAGTGCCATGTCCTTGTCGATCGCCGTCCGGACGACCTCGGACGGGATCATCATGACGCGAGAGGCGGCAAGCGTCCTTGCCGACATCAGATACGGCATGTCGGTATAGGCGGCGGCCAGGATGAAGCTCTGAACGGGCTCGATTACGGTCATCGTCGTATCGCGATTGCCGTTGGTCGTGAACAGTTCAACCATGCCGTCGACCAGCACGTGCAGGAAGTCCGAGCGCTGGCCCACTTCGAACAGAACGAGCTGGGGCGGAAAGACCTGCAGGAACGACGCAGCAAAGACAATTTCCCGCTCTTCGGGATCCATGGCCGCGAAAAGGGGCAACCGGCCAATTTCAGGCTTTTCCTGCGGTCTCAATTCGAACTCGCATTCATCATAGTCGAAAGCTGTTACTCACTCGATTAACAATAATCAATTCACCGCTTGATGTTGCGCATCGCCCGAACTGAGTGATGTCACTCGCAACCAAACAAAGAAATACAGCCGGGTCGAGATTTGATCCAGATCAAGTAAGCCGAAGCATAATTAGCGCCTCGTCAGCCCAAGACCCAAGTTTGGCAAGGAAAGCGACCGATGGATTCCGCAGCTCCTGTTTCAAAATCCGCCCAACAGCGTGCGCTCTGGCTGAGTACATTTGCCTTCACCATTTGCTTTGCAGTCTGGACGATTTTCGCAATCGTCGGGATAGAGATCAAGGCAAAGCTTGGACTCAATGACACGCAATTCGGCCTGCTCGTGGGCACGCCGATCCTCAGCGGCTCGCTTTGCCGGGTCTTTCTGGGCGTGTGGGCCGACCAATATGGCGGGCGCCTGATCTTCCCCCTGACGATGCTGGCCTCGGCTCTTTCCACCAGCCTTTTGTCGCTCGCCGACAGCTATCCGATGATGCTCCTTGCAGCGCTTGGCCTTGGCCTGGCTGGCGGAGGGTTTGCCGTTGGTGTCGCCTATGTCTCCAAATGGTTCCCGCAAGAGCGTCAGGGCGCAGCGCTTGGTTTCTTCGGCATGGGCAATGTGGGCGCGGCCCTCACCAAATTCACTGCCCCCTTCGTCATGGTTGCGCTGGGCTGGACGGCCGTTGCCCAGATCTGGGCGGCTGCGCTCGGTGCCGCAGCGTTGATATTCTTCCTCTTCAGCAAGGACGATCCCGATTTCGCGCAGCGCAAACTGTCCGGCGTCAAATCCGCGTCGCTGCGCGAACAGCTTGAGCCGCTCAAGAACCAGCAGGTCTGGCGCTTTTCGCTCTACTATTTCTTCGTGTTCGGTGCGTTCGTTGCGCTAGCCCTGTGGCTGCCAAAATATTTGATGGGTGTGTATGGCGTCGATGTAAAAGTGGCCGGGATGCTGGCGGCCACTTTCTCGCTCTCGGCCAGCCTTTTCCGGGCCTATGGCGGCATTCTTTCCGACAAATATGGCGCGCGCAAGATCATGTACGCGACCTTCACCGTGTCGATGGTCTGCCTGTTCATGCTTTCCTATCCGGCGACCGACTACACGATCCACGGCATCAGGGGCGACATCCATTTTTCGACGTCGATGGGGCTGGTTCCCTTTGTGGTCACGATCTTCGTGCTGGGGTTCTTCATGTCGCTCGGCAAGGCCGCGGTCTATAAACATATCCCGGTCTACTACCCCGGCCGCGTCGGCGCCGTGGGCGGCATGGTCGGCATGGTCGGCGGCCTGGGCGGCTTTGTCCTGCCCATCGTCTTCGGCGCTGTCAGTGACCTGACGGGCGTCTGGACAAGTTGCTACATGGTGCTCTTCGCGCTGGTTGCCGTCGCGCTCGGCTGGATGCATGTCGCGGTCCGCCAGATGGAGCAGAAGGCGTCGGGTGTTGATGCAAGGTCGCTGCCCGAGTTCCCCGAAATGGCCGAAATTCACGATGCCGCACGGCACGCGCCCGGCGCCACAAAGGTTCTGGCCGAATGGCGGCCGGAAGATCCGGATTTCTGGAAGGCAGTTGGCGAGCCGATTGCACGACGCAACCTCTACATCTCCATTCCCGCCTTGTTGCTTGCGTTTTCGGTATGGATGGTCTGGTCGGTGGTTGTCGCGAAGCTGCCGTTGATCGGCTTTTCATACACGACCGACCAGCTATTCTGGCTTGCCGCGCTACCCGGATTGTCCGGCGCGACCTTCCGCATCTTCTATAGTTTCATGGTTCCGATTTTCGGCGGGCGCCTGTGGACAACGATGTCCACCTTCTCGCTGCTTATACCGGCGTTCGGCATCGGCTATGCCGTGCAGAATCCTGAAACGCCCTACCTCATATTCCTCGTACTGGCGCTTCTCTGCGGTTTTGGCGGGGGCAATTTCGCCTCATCGATGTCGAACATCGGCTTCTTCTTCCCCAGGGCGAAAAAGGGCAACGCGATGGCGCTCAATGCCGGGCTCGGCAATCTTGGGGTGTCGGTGATGCAATTCATCGTGCCTATCATCATCACCACCAGCGTTTTCGGAGCGATGGGCGGCAATCCGGCGTCGACGAGCGAAGGCGGCCAGCTCTGGCTGCAGAATGCCGGGTTCATCTGGGTGCCGTTCATCATGGCATCGGGCCTTCTCGCCTGGTTCGGCATGAACGACATTGCCGATGCAAAGGCGAGCTTTGCCGAACAGGCCGTGATCTTCCAGCGCAAGCACAACTGGCTGATGTGCTGGCTCTATACCGGAACTTTCGGTTCGTTCATCGGCTTTTCCGCGGGCCTTCCCCTCCTTGCGAAGAGCCAGTTCCCCGATGTGAAAGTGCTGCAATATGTCTTCCTCGGGCCGCTTGTGGGCGCGATCAGCCGTGCCGCGACCGGCTGGGTGTCCGACAAATGGGGCGGCGCACGCGTCACGTTCTGGGTATTCATCGGCATGATGCTCGGGGTCGTCGGAGTGATGCACTTTCTCGGCCAGAAGGACTTTTTTGGCTTCCTCGGCATGTTCGTCTTCATGTTCTTCGTGACTGGCGTCGGCAATGCCTCGACCTTCCAGATGATCCCAGTGATCATGCGGCAGGAAGTGCCGCGTCTGATGCCAGAGTTGGCCGCGGTTGAACGCACAAGACAGGCTGAGAAGGAATCCGCGGCAATCGTCGGCTTCACATCGGCGATCGCGGCCTATGGTGCCTTCTTCATCCCGAAAAGCTTCGGCAGCGCGATTGCGGTGACGGGATCGCCAATGGCTGCGCTCTGGGCATTCCTGGCCTTCTATGCCAGCTGCGCCGCGCTCACCTGGTTCGTCTACGCCCGCCGGGGCGGACTGCTCCACGACATTGAGCGCGGCAAGGCCGCAGCGCCCGCCCTCGCCCTCGTCCAGTAAGGATCCGTTCCATGAGTCATCTTCTCGACCGCCTGACATTTTTCAAACAGGTCAAGACTCCGTTTGCCGGGGGTCACGGTGTTACGACCGGCGAAGACCGCAGCTGGGAAGACGGCTATCGCAAGCGGTGGCAGCACGACAAGATCGTTCGCTCAACCCACGGCGTGAATTGCACCGGGTCCTGCTCGTGGAAAATCTATGTCAAGGGCGGCATCATCACTTGGGAAACGCAGCAAACGGATTATCCGCGGACCCGGCCCGAACTGCCCAACCATGAGCCACGCGGCTGCGCGCGCGGGGCGAGCTATAGCTGGTACATCTATTCGGCGCAGCGGCTGAAATATCCGTTGGTGCGTTCGCGGCTGGTACGCCTGTGGCGCGAGGCGCGCGCAACGATGACGCCTGTCGCCGCATGGGCTTCAATTGTCGAGGACCCGGCCAAGCGCAGCAGTTACACGGCCATTCGCGGCCATGGCGGCTTTGTGCGTGCGCATTGGGACGAAGTGACCGAGATCATTGCCGCGGCAAATGCCTATACGGCAAAAAAATATGGCCCCGACCGCGTAATCGGCTTTTCCCCGATCCCGGCCATGTCGATGGTGAGCTATGCGGCAGGTTCGCGCTATCTGTCGCTGCTGGGTGGGACGTGCATGTCATTCTATGACTGGTATTGCGACCTGCCACCCTCTTCGCCGCAGACCTGGGGCGAGCAAACAGACGTGGCGGAAAGCGCGGATTGGTACAACGCCGGCTTCATCATGCTCTGGGGCTCGAACGTGCCACAAACGCGGACGCCAGATGCCCACTTCTTTACCGAAGCGCGCTATCGCGGCGCCAAGGCGGTGGTGGTTTCTCCCGACTATGCCGAAGCCACCAAATTCGCCGATCTCTGGCTGAACCCCAAACAGGGCACCGATGCCGCGCTCGCCATGGCGCTCGGTCACGTCATCCTGCGCGAATATCATCTCGATCGCCAGGTTCCCTATTTCGAAGATTATTGCCGCAAATATTCGGACATGCCGATGCTCGTCCGCCTCGTTGAGAAGGACGGCGCCTATGTGCCGGAGCGTCTCTTGCGCGCGTCCGATTTCAAGGGCGCACTGGGTGAGGCGAACAATCCCGAGTGGAAGACCGTCGGCATCGACGACGCGAGCGGCAAAATTGTCGCCCCACTGGGCACCGCCGGCTTCCGCTGGGGCGAAAAGGGTAAATGGAACCTTGAGGAGAAGGACGGCCGGGGCAGTGACGTGCAGCTGCGCATGACGGCAATTCTGGAGGAAGATCATGACGATGTCGTCGATGTCTCCTTTCCCTATTTCGGCAACCGCGAACACGATCATTTCAAGGGCACCGACCATCCCGACGTGCTCAACCGGCGCGTTCCTGTCCGCGCGATTGCGCTGAACGATGGCAAGGCGCTTGTCGCGACCGTATTCGACCTGTTGTGCGCAAACTACGGCCTCGATCGCGGCCTTGGCGGCGAACATGTCTCGAGCGACTATGGCGCCAATATTCCCTACACGCCTGCCTGGGCCGAACGGATCACAGGCGTCCCCGCCGAACAGATCGTCACCGTCGCCCGCGAATTCGCAACGAATGCCGAAAAGACGAACGGCAAGTCGATGGTCATCCTCGGTGCCGGACTGAACCATTGGTACCATATGGACATGAACTATCGCGGCATCATCAACATGCTGGTGATGTGCGGCTGTGTAGGCCAATCGGGTGGCGGGTGGTGCCATTACGTCGGGCAGGAAAAATTGCGCCCGCAGACGGGCTGGCAACCGCTAGCCTTTGCGCTCGACTGGAACCGCCCGCCGCGCCAGATGAACTCTACCAGCTTCTTCTACGCCCATAGCGATCAGTGGCGCTACGAAACACTCGACGTGAAGGAAATCCTGTCCCCGACCGCGCCCGACGGCGACTGGTCGGGAACGTTGATCGACTATAACGTCCGCGCCGAGCGGATGGGCTGGCTGCCCTCGTCGCCGCAGTTGAAGGTCAACCCGCTCGAGGTGGCCAAGGCGGCAAAGGCTTCGGGCAAGACTGCCGCAGATTATGTCGCCGATGCATTGCAGTCCGGCGCGATGGACATGTCCTGCACCGACCCTGACGATCCCGCCAACTGGCCGCGCAACATGTTTGTGTGGCGCTCCAATATCCTGGGCTCGTCCGGCAAGGGGCACGAATATTTCCTCAAGCACTTGCTCGGCACGGCTCACGGCGTTCAGGGCAAGGATCTGGGCGAAGCCGGGGCCCAGAAGCCCGATGAGGTCGTCTGGCACGATGATGCGCCGAAGGGGAAGCTCGACCTTGTCGTGACGCTCGATTTCCGCATGTCCACGACCTGCGTCTATTCGGACATCGTTCTCCCGACCGCCAGCTGGTACGAAAAGGACGATCTCAACACATCCGACATGCATCCCTTCATCCACCCTTTGTCGGCAGCGGTCGATCCGGTGTGGGAATCCAAATCGGACTGGGAAATCTACAAGAGCATCGCCAAGAAGTTTTCCGAAATTGCACCTGAAGTCCTGGGTGTCGAACAAGATGTCGTCCTGACCCCGATCCTGCATGACACGCCCGGCGAACTCGCACAGCCTTTCGATGTGGCCGATTGGGGCAAGGGGCAGGCAAAGGCCGTCCCCGGCATTACCATGCCCAATGTCACCGTCGTCGAGCGCGATTACCCCGGGCTCTACAAGCGGTTCACATCGCTCGGGCCGTTGCTCGAAAAGCTGGGCAATGGGGGCAAGGGGATTGGCTGGAACACCGATCATGAGGTCAGGTTGCTCAAGGAATTGAACGGCAGGGTCGGCGAAGCCGGAGAAACGCAGGGCAATGCCCGCATCGACACCGCAATCGATGCAACCGAAGTCATCCTGACGCTGGCGCCCGAAACCAATGGTGAAGTGGCGGTAAAGGCCTGGGAGGCGCTGTCGGCAAATACCGGACGCGAACACGCCCATCTGGCCAAGCCAAAGGAAGACGAAAAGATCCGCTTCCGCGACCTGCAGGCGCAGCCGCGCAAGATCATCTCCTCCCCCATCTGGTCGGGAATCGAGAGCGAGCATGTCTGCTACAATGCCGGTTACACCAATGTCCACGAACTCATCCCGTGGCGTACCCTGACCGGCCGGCAGCAATTGTATCAGGATCACGCCTGGATGCGTGCCTTCGGTGAGGGGTTCTGCGTCTATCGTCCGCCGATCGACACCAAGGCGGTCAAACCGATGATCGACCAGGCCAAGAATGAAAAACACGTCATCCTGAACTTCATCACCCCGCACCAGAAATGGGGCATCCATTCGACCTATACCGACAATCTGCTGATGCTGACCCTGTCGCGCGGCGGGCCGATCGTCTGGATGTCCGAAGTGGACGCAGCGAAAGCCGGGCTGGTCGACAATGACTGGGTTGAGGCGTTCAACACCAACGGAGCACTCGTTGCTCGCGTCGTCGTTTCCCAGCGCATGAAGGAAGGCACGCTCTTCATGTATCACGCACAGGAGAAGATCGTGAACATGCCGGGATCAGTCCTGACCGGCAATCGCGGCGGCATCCACAACAGCGTTACCCGCGCGGTGCTGAAGCCCACGCACATGATCGGCGGCTATGCCCAGCTGGCGTATGGCTTCAACTATTATGGCACGGTGGGCTCCAACCGGGACGAATTCGTCATTGTCCGCAAATTGTCGAAGGTCGACTGGCTGGAAGAGCTCCTGCCGGAAGACGAACGCACCGGGGAGTATGCCGCATGAAGATTCGCGCACAGATCGGCAAGGTGCTGAACCTCGACAAATGCATCGGCTGCCACACCTGTTCGGTTACCTGCAAGAACGTCTGGACCAGCCGCGAAGGCATGGAATATGCTTGGTTCAACAATGTCGAGACCAAGCCCGGTATCGGTTATCCCAAGGACTGGGAAAACCAGAAGCGCTGGAATGGAGGATGGCAAGTCAAGGGCGGGCGACTCCAGCCGCGAATGGGCGGAAAATGGCGCTTGCTGGCCAAGATTTTCGCCAATCCGGACCTGCCCGAAATCGACGATTACTACGAGCCCTTCACCTTCGATTACGGGCATTTGCAATCCGCGAGGGAATCGAAAGCGATGCCCACCGCGCGGCCGCGTTCGGCCATCACCGGCGAGCGGATGGAAAAGATCAACTGGGGCCCCAACTGGGAGGAAATCCTTGGCGGCGAATTCGCCAAGCGGTCGGAGGATTACAATTTCGAGGGCGTGCAGAAGGCGATGTACGGCGAATTCGAAAACACCTTCATGATGTACCTGCCGCGGCTGTGCGAACATTGCCTCAACCCGACATGCGTGGCGGCCTGCCCATCCGGATCGATCTACAAGCGCGAGGAGGACGGCATCGTCCTGATCGACCAGGAAAAATGCCGGGGCTGGCGGATGTGCGTCTCGGGCTGCCCCTACAAGAAGATCTATTACAACTGGAAATCGGGCAAATCGGAAAAGTGCATCTTCTGCTACCCGCGCATCGAAGCGGGGCAACCGACCGTCTGTTCCGAAACATGCGTCGGGCGGATCCGTTATCTCGGCGTCATGCTTTACGATGCCGACAGGATCGAGGAAGCGGCCTCCACGGCGGATGTCGAGGACCTGTACCAGGCCCAGCTCGACATCTTTCTTGACCCCAATGATCCGGCGGTGATCGCCCAGGCCCGTAAGGACGGCATTCCGGAAACCTGGCTGGAGGCAGCCCGCCGTTCGCCGGTGTGGAAGATGGCGATGGAGTGGAAGGTCGCCTTCCCGCTGCACCCGGAATACCGGACCTTGCCCATGGTCTGGTATGTGCCGCCCCTCTCGCCGATCAGCGCTGCGGCAAGCGCCGGAAAAATCGCGATGATCGACGACATGCCCGATGTCCGCTCCCTGCGCATTCCGCTCAAATACCTCGCCAACCTGCTGACCGCAGGCAAGGAGGAGCCGGTGGCAGATTGCCTCGAGCGGATGATGGCGATGCGCAGCTATATGCGCGGCAAGACCGTCGATGGCGTCATCCGCGAAGACATTGCCGCGCGGGTTGGCCTGACGCCGGCGCAGATCGAGGACATGTATCAAATCATGGCTATCGCCAATTATGAGGACCGCTTCGTCATCCCGACCGCCCACCGCGAGGATGCCGAGGACATGTTCGACGAACGCGGCTCTTGCGGTTTCTCGTTCGGCAACGGCTGTTCGAGCGGGAGCAACGATACCAACCTGTTCGGCGCGCCCGCCCGCAAGCGGCTGCAAACGCCATCGGAGGCGATGTGATGGGCCTCGCGACCTTGCGCGCCCTTTCCGCGCTGCTGCAATATCCGTCGAAGGATCTGCAAGCCGCGGTCCCCGCGATCCGCGTGGCGCTTGCCGGCGAGGGGCTGTTGTCCCGGCATCAGATCGCCTCGCTCGAACCGCTCCTTGTCGCCCTCGACGCAAGCGACCTCATCGAAGCGCAGGAATCCTATGTCGAACTCTTCGATCGCGGACGGCTCCATTCGCTGCACCTGTTCGAACATGTTCATGGAGAAAGTCGGGACCGCGGCCAGGCGATGGTGGACTTGCGCGAGCGCTACCTCCTGGCCGGACTCGATCCGGTATCGAACGAGCTGCCCGATTTTCTGCCGCAATTTCTTGAATATTGTTCGGTGCTGCCACCCGAAGCGGCGCTCGAACAGCTTGCGGAGCCGGGCGCTGTTCTCGCCGCACTGGCGGAACGGCTGGAGAAGCGCGCGTCGCCCTATGCCGCCATTCTCACCATCCTTTGCGAACTGGCGAATGTGGGTCGTGGGGCCGATGCCGAAAGCACGGTTGCACCCGCTGACGACCCCGACGATCTCGAGGCCCTTGATGCGGCATGGGAAGCGGAGGAAGTGCGGTTCGGTCCGGAGTCCGCACCCAGGCCGGGGGGCGAATGCCCCCAGGCCGCGGCAATCGTGAACCGCTTCGCCCCGCCAGCCTCTTCCAGCCCAGCCAGGAGCAACTGACAATGGCCAGCTTCATCAATCATCTGCTGTTTGGCATTTATCCCTATGTTGCGCTGGTGGTTCTGGCGGTCGGCTCCGTCATCCGCTTCGATCGCGAGCCCTATGGCTGGCGATCGGGATCGAGCCAGTTGCTGCGCCGCAAGCAGCTGATTGCGGGGTCGGTGCTGTTTCATGCTGGTGTGCTCGTCATCTTCGTCGGCCATGTGGGCGGCCTGCTCACGCCGATCGCGCTGTTCGATGCGCTTGGCGTTCCTCACGGCGCGAAGCAGATCCTTGCCATCATTGCCGGCGGTGTCGCAGGCGCGCTGGCGCTGACGGGCGCGACGCTGCTGCTCCACCGGCGGCTGTTCGATCCCCGCGTCCGCAAGACTTCAAGCTTCAGCGACATCATGATTCTCGTCCTGCTCTGGATGCAATTGATCCTCGGTCTATCCACGATCCCGATTTCGATGAACCATCTGGATGGCGGGGAAATGGTGAAATTCATGACTTGGGCACAAGGCATCTTCACCTTCCAGGCCGATGCTTCAGCCTATGTCGCGGACGCAGATATCGTATTCAGGCTGCATCTCTTCCTTGGCCTCACCATTCTTTTCCTCTTCCCGTTCACGCGGCTGGTTCACATGCTTTCAGCGCCCGTGCGCTATATCTGGCGGCCCGGCTATCAGATCGTGCGCTCGCGCAAGGCGGCGGTGCGGCATGGTTGAGACGATGGAGCGGGTAAGCGTTGGCGGCGTCGAAATATCGTCGGCCGATATCGCCGCCGAAGCGCAAAATCATCCGGCCCCGAGCCCTGAACTGGCCTGGGCCGCAGCGTCCGAGGCGCTCGTCATCCGCCGCCTCCTGCTCGATCAAGCCGATCGGCTGGGCATCGCGGCAGCCACACTGACCGATGCACAGGGGCGAATTCTGGCGCCGGATGATGCGCGGATCGAAGCGCTGCTCGAACAGGAGGTCAAGATCCCGTCCGCCGATGACGCAACCGCCCGGCGCTACTATGACCGGCACAAGGCGCGATTCGCCTCGCCAGTGATTGTCGAGGCCGAGCATATCCTGTTTGCCGCCTCGCCCGACGACACCCTGGCTTGCGGTCTGGCGATGGGGGATGCCCGCACCACCATCCGCAGGCTGCAAGCGGACCCGGGCCTGTTCGCCGATCTGGCGCGCGAGCACTCCGCCTGCCCGTCGAAAGATGCGGGCGGCAATCTCGGCCAGATTGGTCCGGGACAGACGGTTGAACCCTTTGAAGCTGCACTGTTCGCATTGAACGAGGGTGAATTGTGCGGACAACCGGTGAAGACGCGCTTCGGCGTACACGTCATCCGCGCGGGGCGGCGCGTCGAGGGGCAGCAAGTGCCGTTCGAGCTAGTCCGCGACAAGATCGCCGCTTATCTCGAAGAAGCCAGCTGGCGCCGTGCCGTTTCACAATATCTGGCAATACTGGCATCGCAGACAAAGGTTGAGGGTGTCGTGCTGGCCACCACGGATGGCCCCTTGGTTCAATAATTTCAACGGCGGATGCCGTCTTGCGCGGACGGCGATCTCGGGTAGCAAATCGAAATTGGCGTACGGATCATTCTGCGCTGGCTGGCAACCGCGCGCACCACCATACGGATCACCGCGTCATCGACGGTTCCTCCGCAACACCAAACAGCTTTTTCAGGATACGGCGGACCATTACCAACGCTGCGATTGCCACGGCCGCCACGAGGATGGCGACGAAGATCGCCGCGATCGGATTCGACAGCGCAAGGAAGAGCAGGCCACCGGTCGCAACATCCTCGCCCGTCGAGACTGCGATATTGCTGAACGGTTCGGGGCTGGCATTGATCACCGCCCGCGTCCCGGCCTTCGCACTATGGCTGACCAAAGCCGCCCCGCCGCCTAGCAGGAGCGCCATCACCTGCCATTTGGGGTCGGACGCATCGACCAGCGCCAGCGCCAGCAGGGCGCCACCCACCGGGCGGATGGCGGTATGGACCGCGTCCCACAGCGAATCGAGCCAGGCGATCTTGTCAGCAAAGAACTCCGCTATCATGCCGAGCCCGGCCGCACCCATCACCCAGTTATTGGCGAGAACGGCAAGGCTCTGCAAATGTTCGGGCGGCGCGATCCAGCCGAGGCGCATCGCCAGGCCGGTTGCGAAGATGCATAGATAGAGCCGCCATCCAGCAAGCAGGCTGACGCTGCCCGCCACGCCCAATATCTCCATGATCCCCATCTTTGCCCCTTTCCCAAAGACGGGATCGAGTTTAGGCCATTCAGGATGAATGACAACCGAGCAGGAGAGGAGGGCGAAGCGCCTGTCCCGATTCCGGCGGCAACGCTTGTGGTCTTCCGGCATCGCGTGGTCGGCCCGCCCGAACTGCTGGTCGTCGAGCGTTCGGCGACCATGGCCTTTGCCGGCGGCGCGATCGTTTTCCCGGGTGGCCGGATCGACCCGGACGACCATGCGATCGCCGCGTCTCATTCGCACGAACCCGATGAGGGTGCGGCACGAGTCGCCGCGATCCGCGAAACGCTTGAAGAAAGCGGCATTGCCATCGGCTTTGCGGTTGACCCTTCGCCCGAATGGATCGCTTCGGCCCAGCCGCGGCTTCATGCGCATGAACCGTTCAGCGCACTGCTCGCCGAGGCCGGGCTGGCGCTTGATCTCGATGCACTCGTCCCGTTCGCGCGCTGGTGCCCGGCGCATCGCGAAGCACGGGTGTTCGACACGCGTTTCTACCTTGCCACGGTGCGCGACGACGCGCCCGATCCCGTGGTCGACGATACCGAGAATATCAGCAGTTTCTGGGCGGCGGCCCAGGACGTCATCGCGGCAGCGGATGCAGGGAAGGTGAAGGTCATCTTTCCGACACGGCGCAACCTCGAACGCCTGGCGCTTTTTGGCAGCTTTGCTGAAGCCGAAGCCCATGCGCTGGACACGCCCATCGATGTCGTCACGCCCTGGATGGAAGAGCGCGAAGGCGAGCCCCATCTTTGCATCCCCGAAGGCCTTGGATACCCCATCACCTCCGAAGCGCTGCGTTCGGCCGTAACTGCCTTTGGCAAGCCGCGTTAACCGTCTGGTAACCATAAAGGCGCAATCTCTGCCCTGCACAATCAGGAGTGGTGCAGATGGGGATTGCAAAGGACGCGATGATGCAAGCTCAGGCGCAGCTATGCGAGCGGATCGACCTGCTCGTGAACCAGCTGCCACACCTGAGCATTTCGCGGCTGGCCCATGAGGTGGACGAACTCAGGCAGATTGCCGGACGCCACGGATTGATTCCCGTCGTCGAAATCGCGCACCGGCTCGAAAGCGAGCTGGCGGCTTCGCACGGCGGGCTGATGGCAGCGTCATTCCTTGAAACGATGCGCGATGCAGTCGGCTGCGAGCGGCTCGACCCTGGCGCGACGCAAACCTATCTGGCAGCAATCAACCAGCGCTTGTACGGGTAAAGCATCGGGCTCTAGTCGATCAGCCAGTCGGGCAGGCGTTCGGCGGCGATCAGCGCTTCGGGCTGGACCCGGTCGGCGACCACCGCATATTTATCCCCATCAACCATCACTTCGGGGACAAGCGCACGGCTGTTATAGGTCGATGCCATTGTCGCGCCATAGGCGCCTGCGGTGCGGAACACGGCAAGGTCCCCCGATTTCACCGCGTCGATATCGCGGCCCATCGCGAACGTGTCGGTGCTTTCGCACACCGGCCCGGCAATGTTCGCGATCATGCGCTCGCCCGTCGGCATCACTGCCTCGAAATCATGCCACGCATCGTAGAGCGCCGGCCTCGCCAGGTCATTCATCGCCGCGTCGACAATCACATAAGGGTTGATGACACCGGGCTTCACCCAGATCACCTTGGTAAGCAGCACGCCGGCGTTGCCGACAATCACGCGGCCGGGCTCGAACATCAAAGTCACGTCCCAGCCCTTGGTTACGCGTTCGACCATCCGGCCATATTCGGCGGGCTCGGGCGGCACCTGGCCACGCTGATAGGGCACGCCAAGGCCTCCACCCAGATCGACGCGGTCGATCGCAAAACCCCCTGCCCGCAGTTCGGCAACGAACTTGCCGATCCGCGCATAGCCGGCTTCGAGCGGGCCGAGATCGAAGACCTGGCTACCGATATGGAGCGCGACACCGCGCATATCGAGCCCGGGCAGGGCGGCCAGCCGGGCATAGATCCCCGCCGCCTGATCGATCGGCACCCCGAACTTGTTTTCCTTCCTGCCGGTCGAGATCTTGGCATGCGTCTTCGCATCGACGTCGGGATTGACGCGAAGAACCGCCACGGCGCGCTTGCCCGATGCCAGGGCGAGCTCGGAAAGCGCGGCCCCCTCCTCCTCCAGTTCGATGTTGAACTGGCCGATCCCGTCCTCGAGCGCGCGCTGAAGCTCTGCGCGCGTCTTGCCGACGCCGGAAAAGACAATATCGGCCGGTGCAATCCCCGATGCGAGTGCACGCGCAATCTCCCCACCCGACACCACGTCCGCGCCAAAGCCGCACTTTGCAAGCACGCGCAGGACCGACAGGTTGGGATTGGCCTTGATCGCAAAGGCAAAATGCTTGCGCTCGATCCCGGACAGCGCCTCCATGAAGACACGCGCATGGCGTTCGAGCGTCGCGCGCGAATAGACATAGACCGGCGTACCGATCTCTTCGGCAATCCGCGTCAGCGGTACATCTTCGGCGTGCATCACGCCGTTCTTCAGATTGAAATGATCCATTGGGGCCTCAGTGCGATGGGGGAAGGTCGAACTTGTCGTTCTGGCGTTCTTCCGAGCGTTTCAACTGCTCATCGCTGCGTTTGGGGCGGGACTGGATGTCGGGAACGAGCAGCTGGTCGGGCGTTGGGACCGCTGACGCGGTCTCCGGCTTGGGCGGAAGAGCGTTACCCGTCTGCGGCTTGAGCGCCACGCGCCCGCCGCAGGCCGAAAGCGCCAGTGCCATGCCCAACAATGCCCAATGCGTCTTCATGCGTCGCGTTCCAGTGCCGTCCTTGCTTCGGCGATCCGCGCTCTTACACAAGATGGCGCGGTTCCGCCATGGCTGGTGCGGCTGTTGACCGAGGCATCGACCGAAAGCACATTGAAAACGCCCTCGCTGATCCGGGCGTCGATGGCCTTGAGGTCGGAGAGAGCCAGGTCGGCAAGGCCACAGCCCTTGCCTTCCGCCAGCTTGACCGCCTGTCCGGTAATATGATGCGCCTCACGGAACGGGACATCGGCTTCGCGCACCAGCCAGTCGGCAAGGTCGGTCGCAGTCGCAAAGCCGCTCTCGGCAAGCGCACGCATCCGGTCGGTCCAGAAGGTCAGGCTTTCGATCATGCCGGTCATCGCCGCGAGCGAAAGCGCGAGCAGGTCATGCGCCTCGAACACGGGCGGCTTGTCATCCTGCATGTCCTTCGAATAGGCGAGCGGCAGGCCCTTCATCGTGATCATCAGCGCCGTCATGCAACCGATGATCCGCCCGGCATGGCCGCGGACCAGTTCCGCCGCATCGGGGTTGCGCTTCTGCGGCATGATCGAACTGCCGGTCGACCATTGGTCGGGCAACGCGACAAAACCGAAGGGCTGGCTTGCCCAGATGACGATTTCCTCGGCCATGCGCGACAGATGCAGCGCGCACTGGCTCGCCGCCATCAGATAGTCGAGCGCAAAATCGCGGTCCGAAACGCTGTCCAATGAGTTGGCGGTCGGGCCGTCGAAACCGAGCGCGGCGGCCGTCTGCGCGCGGTCGATCGGAAAGCCCGTCCCGGCGAGCGCCGCGCTGCCGAGCGGACACTGGTTCATCCGCACCCGCGCATCTGCAAAGCGCGAAGCATCGCGGCGGACCATCTCGTGCCAGGCCATCAGGTGATGGCCGAGCGTGACCGGCTGAGCGCTCTGGAGGTGCGTAAAGCCGGGCATGACGGCGTCTGCATGCTCTTCAGCCCGCGCGATGATCGCGCTGCGCAACGCATTCAACCCGGCTGCGACCGCATCGATCGCATCGCGCACCCAGAGCTTGAAATCGGTCGCGACCTGATCGTTTCGCGACCGCGCGGTATGAAGCCGCCCTGCGACCGGCCCGATCTTTTCGGCCAGCCGCGTCTCGGTGACCATATGAATGTCTTCGAGCGCAAGATCCTCGGGCACGCCGTCCCGCACATAATCTGCCGCAACCGCATCAAGCCCGTCGCTGATTGCCTGCGCATCGCCTGCAGACAGGATGCCCGTGGCGCCAAGCATGGACACATGCGCCTTTGACGCGGCGATGTCCTGCTGCCAAAGCCGCTTGTCGAACGGGATCGAGGCATTTATCTCGCGCATCACTGCCGCCGGGCCTTCCGCGAAGCGCCCGCCCCACATTGTATTGGAGCTGTCATTGCGACTGGAAATCTTAGGCCTCCTTGGCGGTTGTGCCCTGCTGCTGGCCGGGTGCGATAAGCAATCTACCCCCGCACCGCAAGCGGAGGGCTCTCAAACCGCGCAATCGGAGCCGCCAGCAGGGCCGGAGCAGGCGGGAACGGTGGACATGTCGCATCGCGGAGAGGCCATGCCGGCGGTCGTGTTCGAGGATCCCAAGGGCGCGCCAACCAGGCTTGCCGATTTCAAGGGCAAGCCATTGCTCGTCAATCTCTGGGCGACCTGGTGCGGACCCTGCGTTGCCGAAATGCCGACGCTCGATGCGCTTGCCGGGCGAGCGGAAGTGCGGCTCAAGGTCGTCGTCATCAGCCAGGACAACGCCCGCGCGCTGGTCGATGGCTGGTGGGCCAAGCGCAATTTCGCACAGCTGAAGCCCTATCTCGACGCCAAGAGCGATCTGGGCTTTGCCTATGATACAGGCATGTTGCCGACAACAGTGCTCTACGATGCCGAGGGCAAGGAAGTCTGGCGCGTTATCGGCGGGATGAACTGGGATGGCCCGCGCGCGAACACGCTGCTGGCAGAATTTTTAGGCACGAAGGGCTAGCGGAGTTTCGCCGCCAGTTCCGCTTTCGCCGCGATGAACTCCGCCTCAAGCCGGTCGACCCGGTCGGCCACGCTCTCCACGGCCGTTACCGCGCCGATGCCCTGCCCCGAGCCCCAGATATCCTTCCACGCCTTGGCCTTGGTATTGCCGCCCGAACCGAAATTCATCGTCTTGAGATCGCCTTCGGGCAGATTGTCGGGATCGAGGCCGGAGCGTTCGATCGAGCCGCGCAGATAATTGCCGTGCACCCCGGTGAACAGGCTCGAATAGACAATGTCGGAGGCACGCCCCTCGACGATGCCCTGCTTGTAGGCGGCGTCGGCATTGGCTTCCTTGGTCGCGATCCAGGGCGAACCGATATAGGCAAGATCGGCGCCACACGCGAGCGCGGCCAGCACCGATCGGCCGGTCGCAATCGCGCCCGAAAGCGCAATCGGCCCGTCGAACCATTCGCGCAGTTCGGAGACGAAGGCGAAGGGCGAAAGCGTGCCAGCATGGCCGCCCGCCCCGGCCGCGACCGGTATCAACCCGTCCGCGCCCTTTTCAACCGCCTTGCGCGCAAAGCGATCGTTGATGACATCGTGCAGCGTGATCCCGCCCCAGCCATGCACGGCCTGATTGAGTTCCTCACGCGCGCCAAGAGAGGTGATCGTGATCGGCACCTGCCATTTGGCGCAGGTCGCGACGTCCGCATCGAGCCGGTCGTTCGATTTGTGGACGATCTGGTTGACCGCATAGGGCGCGGCGGGCCGCTCGGGATGATCGCGGTTCCAGGCGGACAATTCCTCGGTGATCTGGTGGAGCCATTCGTCGAGCAAAGTCTGCGGCCGCGCATTGAGCGCGGGAAACGATCCGACAATCCCCGCCTTGCACTGGGCAATGACCAGTTCCGGGCCGGACACGATGAAAAGCGGAGAGCCTATGACCGGAAGCCGCAGGCGATCGAACAGCGGGGATGGCAATGTCATGAGTCAGGTTTCATAGCGAAACTCATCGGGGTGTCCAGTTCAAATTGACGTTAGCGTCAACCTTGAACAAGGCGAGTGTAGACCCCCGTCTTCCCCGGCGGAAAATCCACTTCGCCCATTGCCTCGAACCCCAGTTTGGCCGCCACGCGCTGCGATGCTGTATTGCCCGGATCGATGATGCAGCGGACTTCCGGGCGGCCCAGTGCTACATCCGCCCAGCCAAGGATCGCGGCCATGGCTTCGGTTGCGAGGCCCCGCCCCCAGGCGTCGGGCACGAAGGCCCAGCCTGCTTCGGGATAACCGGCGAGATCGGGAAGCCCGCGCTCGAAACTGGCCAGCCCGCCATTGCCGAGAAAGGCGCCGCTTTCGCGATCGACAAAGCTCCAATAGCCATAGCCGAAAAGCGGCCAGAGCCCGATGCCCTGAAGGAACTTGCCCCAGCTTTCGGTGCGGGTGCGTGGCTGTCCGCCGATGAAGGCGGTCATGCGCGGATCGGCCCAAGCGGCGGCATAGGCCTCCCAATCATCGAGCGAGAGCGGGCGGAGCGTCAGGCGTTCGGTGTGGAGTGTCGGTGCAATCATGCTCCGCTCTTGGCACAGCGTTTCCAGAAGGTGAAGGTCTTGCGCTGGATTTTGGAGAGAAAGGCCTGCGCTTCGGGACCGGTCCATTGGCCGGCATAATCGCGCCGCCCGACCCACCAGCCCTGCCCTGGCAGGCCATCGCCCTCACGGACGACAAGCGCCGCCAGTTCGGGCTCCCCGCGCACCGCGCCGCGCCGGTCCACTTCGTCAAGCACCTTGCACAGAGCGCGCATCTTGGGCCGCGTGAAGCGATAGCCGAGGATCAGCAGCAGTTCGGAATAGCTGAGCGCCTTGCCGTTCGCGGCCGAGTCCTGGAGGAGGCGCTCGACAAGGTCGACATCGAAAAGGGGCGCGCCCGCTGCCACGGGTTCGTCATCGAAAAATTCGTCGATCATCGCACTAGCCTAGCGGCTGGCGCGATCAGGGCAAGCTATCAGGCCGCCAGCGCCTCTGGCATCCGCGCGGCCTCATATTCGCTTTCGACCATGTTGATCAGGCCGCGATCGTCATGGTTCCACGGGTGGAAACCGGGAAAGAAGAAGGTCGCCCAGGGAAACATCAGCTTGCGGATCGCACCGGGGCCGCCGAACAGGAACCAGATGAGGCCAAGATGCGCCTTTGCGCCAGTGATGCCGTCCTGCCGGAGCAGTTCGATCACGCCCTTGTAGCGGTTGATCCAGAAATTCTTCGAGACGAGCAGCATCATGATGCTCTTGACCTTCCAGCGTTTCCAGCGGCTCCAGTCCTTCGTGGCGTGGAGCCAGGTATCATAGGCGACGCCCTTGTGCTCGATCTCTTCCATCGCGTGCCATTTCCAGAGTTCGACCTGTTCTGCGTCGGTGCCCTTCCACAGCTTTCTGTCGGTGATCATGAGAGTGGCCATGATCGCGGTATAATGTTCAAGCGCCATCGTGACTGCGAGGTTCAGGATCTGCGGGCGGTTCTTCGTCAGTTCGAGCGAGTCGGAAACCTTCTTTTCGAGCCCGGACATGTCATAGCCTGCCTCGGCGACGCGCTTGTTGAACGCGACGTGTTCGCGCGTGTGCATGATTTCCTGCTGAACGAAGGCGCGGATTTCGTGGGCGAGCTTTTCGGGGGCACCATCGCGGAATGCCTTAACCGATTCGATGAAAAACGCTTCGCCGCGCGGAAATGTGATAGAGAGCGCATTGTAGAAAGCCGTTGCAATCGGGTCGCCACCGAGCCACCAGCGATCCTGCCTTGAATTGCGGCCGAAACGGCGGTCGCGGGGGGTGATGGTCAGGTCAGCAGGCGTTTTGAGGGCAGCAACAGTCATGCACGAATCTCCTTACACCGGTGTCAGTAGGAATTACTTACATAAATGTCAATAACTCGTAAACGCCTCACTCCGGATGAAAGCCGGGCAATCGCGCTGGAGGCCGCGCGCGACCTTTTGATCGAGACTGGGCCGCAGGCCGTGACCCTTAAGGCCGTTGCGGCGCGGATGGGGCGGACGCATGCCAACCTCCTCCACCATTTTGGTTCGGCCGCCGAATTGCAGGGCGCGCTCGCAGGGAACATCGCCGAACAGGTTTGCGGGACTATTGCCGGTGTCGTCATGAAGGCACGCCAGGGAGAGGCCGACCCTCGCACGATCGTCGAAATGACGTTCGATGCCTTCGATCAGCAGGGCGCCGGCGGCCTGTGCACCTGGATGATCATGTCGGGAAATCAGGACGCCCTGAACCCGATTCTCGATGCGATCCACAATCTCATGGACCAGCTGAGCGTGGGCGACGAAGACGGGCTGATGCACGAAGAGACGCTGACGCTCGTTCTGCTTGCAATGGGCGACGCCTTGCTCGGCGCGCCGATGGCCAAGGCACTGGGACTTCCGCGCGGCGCGGCCCGCGATCTGGCGCACCAGATCCTGATGGCCTCTCCCGGCATGCAGAAGCGGATGGCGGCTCACGAGGCGGGGTGACGGTTTCCCATTCGGGCAAACCCCGCTAAGGGGCGCCCATGCATTTCCTTGACCAGGCCAAGATATTTGTTCGCTCCGGCGCGGGCGGACCCGGCGCCGTCAGCTTCCGGCGCGAGAAGTTCGTCGAATATGGCGGGCCCGACGGCGGCAATGGCGGCAAGGGCGGAGATATCATCTTCGAAGCTGTGGCTGGCCTCAACACGCTGATCGATTTCCGCTACACGCAGCATTTCCGGGCACAGCGGGGCATTGGCGGCGCTGGCCGCAACCGCACCGGCGCAGGCGGCGACGATCTGGTGATCCGCGTGCCGGTCGGCACGCAGGTCCTGTCCGAGGACAAGGAGCATGTTCTCGCCGATTTCACCAAGGTTGGCGAACGCAAGGTCTTCCTGCGCGGCGGCGATGGCGGGCGCGGCAATATGAGCTACAAGACCTCGACCAACCGCGCGCCGCGCCAGCACGGCACGGGATGGCCGGGCGAGGAAATGTATGTCTGGCTACGGCTGAAACTGCTTGCCGATGCCGGGCTGCTCGGCCTGCCCAATGCCGGCAAATCGACCTTCATCAACGCCGTCACCAACGCCAAGGCCAAGGTGGGGGACTATCCCTTCACCACCACCCGTCCCCAACTCGGCGTCGTCAGCCACAGGGGCGGCGAGTTTGTGATCGCCGATATTCCCGGCCTGATCGAAGGAGCAGCCGAAGGTGCCGGGATCGGAGACCGCTTCCTTGGCCATATCGAGCGCTGCAAGGTGCTGCTCCACCTAGTCGATGCGACGGGCGAGGACCCGGTCGGCGCCTGGCGGATCGTGCGCGGTGAACTCGATGCCTATGGCGCCGGGCTGACCGACAAGACCGAAGTGATCGGCCTCAACAAGATCGACGCGCTCGAACCTGCCGAAGTGAAGAAGCTCGTGACCAAGCTCAAGCGCGCGTCAAAGGCAGAAGTCTTTCCCATGTCGGGCGCCAGCGGCGAAGGCATCGAGGCCGTGCTGGACCGGCTCGCGGACGCAATCGGCGTCAAGGCGACGGCACCCGAAACCCGCGAAGAGGCTACCAAGCCATGGTCGCCGGTGTGAACCCCGACACTGTCCAGCGCCTGATCGTCAAGGTCGGGTCCGCGCTGCTGGTCGATGCCGACGGCAATGTCCGCCGGACATGGCTTGAAACGCTCGTCGCCGACATGGCCGCACGGATCAAATCGGGCCAGCAGGTCGCCATTGTCTCGTCGGGGGCGATTGCGCTGGGCGCCCGCCGGCTGAAGCTGCCCAAGGGCGGCCGCGCCAGCCTCGAGGACGCACAGGCGGCAGCTGCAACCGGCCAGATCGCGCTCTCGCAATGCTGGGCCGAACTGCTTGGCGGGCATGGGCTGACGGCGGCGCAGATGCTCGTCACACTCGACGATCTCGAGGACCGGCGGCGCTATCTCAATGCCTCGGCGACGCTCCATCGGCTGATCGGTCTCGGGGTCGTACCGGTTATCAACGAGAATGACTCGGTTGCCACGGCCGAGATCCGTTTCGGCGACAACGACCGGCTGGCCGCGCGGATCGCGCAAGCCGCAGGCGCACAGGGCGTCGTCCTGCTCTCCGATGTCGATGGCCTCTATACGGCCGACCCGGCGCGCGATGCCAAGGCGGAGCGGATCGACAGGGTGGCGAAGATCGACAAGGCCATCATCGCAATGGCGGGAGGTGGCACATCCTCCGGCATGGGCTCGGGCGGCATGGCATCGAAGATCGAAGCCGCGCAGATTGCGGCGAGTGCCGGGGTCGACCTTGTGATCGTTTCAGGCCTGCATGATCACCCGCTTGCACGACTGGCGGCGGGCGGATGCGGCACTCTGTTCGTGGCCGACGGATCGACCCGCGCCAAGAAGGCGTGGCTGGCCGGGCGGCTGACGGTCAAGGGCTCGGTCCATGTCGATGCCGGTGCGGTGAAGGCACTGAGAGGCGGAGCAAGCCTGCTTCCCGCTGGTGCGAAAGCGATCGAAGGCAAGTTCGCGCGTGGCGACGTTCTCGCCATTGTCGGACCGGATGGCGTCGCGATTGCACGCGGATTGTCCGAATATGACAGCGAAGATGCCGAACGCATTGCCGGCAAGCGCAGCGACGCCCTGCCTGCCATACTGGGCTATGCCCCGCGCGCGGCGCTGATCCACCGCGATCACATGGTCATGCTATGACCGGGACGGTACTCGGCATTACGGGCGGGACCGGTTTCGTCGGCAAGACCCTGATCCGGCTCGCCCTGTCGCAGGGGCACCGCGTGCGTGCGCTCGCGCGCTCGGCCCAGCCCGAACAGGACGGGGTCGAATGGATTGCGGGCGCGCTCGACCGCCCCGAAAGCCTGCGCACGCTCGCCACGGGGAGCGACGCCGTGATCCATGTCGCGGGCGTCGTGAACGCGCCCGATCGCGCGGGCTTCGAGGCGGGCAATGTGGGCGGCACGCTAGCGATGATCGAGGCGGCGCGCGATGCGGGCGTCCGCCGCTTCGTCCATGTCTCCTCGCTCTCGGCGCGCGAGCCGGATCTTTCGGTCTATGGCTGGTCGAAGGCCAGGGGCGAAAGCCTGGTCCAGGCGAGCGGGCTCGACTGGACGATTGTTCGCCCGCCAGCCATTTTCGGGCCCGAAGATCGCGAAATGCTCGACCTGTTCCGCATGGCGCGGCGCGGTTTCGTGTTGCTGCCGCCCGAGGGGCAGATTTCGGTGATCGAGGTGAGTGACCTCGCCCGGCTCCTGCTGGCGCTCCTCCCGGCCTCCGAAGCCCAGGCGCAGATCTACGAGGCCGACGACGGGGCGGCGGGCGGCTGGTCCCACACCGGGTTCGGCAAGGCGATCGGCGCCGCTGTCGGCAAAGACGTGACGACGCTTTCCGCCCCTGCCCCGCTTCTGGGCCTAGCCGCACGGTTCGACGGATTCTTCCGCGGTTCGGGCGCTAAGTTGACGGCCGATCGCGTCCGCTATTTCTGCCATCCCGATTGGGTGATCGGCCCCGAACGGCGCCCGCCCGCAGCGCTCTGGCGGCCCGAAATCGACACCAACGAAGGGCTGAAGGCGACCGCGCTGGCCTATACCGAGGCGGGCTGGCTCAAGCGCTGATCAGGGCCGCCGCCCGAACAGTGGCCCCATCCACGGCGCCCAGCGCTGCCAGCCACCATGGAGCGAAAACCATTCCCATTGCGCGGTAAGGATAAGGCTGAATGTCGCCAGCAGCCCGATGCTCAATGCTTGCCACTGCCCAAAATATCCGGCCGCAGCGGTTATCCCGAGCAGGATGTTTCCCAGAAAATGCGACAGCGGCGGATAGGGCTGGTCGGTTGTCACCCATTTGAACATCTGGTTGCCCAAGAGAAAGAGGAACGGCCCGCCGCAGGCCGTCAGGATATAGGCAAGGTCCGATGCAGCGGCAGGCGCGGCCAGCATCTTCGCGTCGGCCACCGCCGTCACGATGACCCCGGCGACAATCGGCATGTGAAGATAGGTATAGGCGTTGCGCGCGATGAACCCGGCATTTTCCGCCGTGCTGATCATTGTCGAGGCGCGCTTGGCGCCGATATCGAAATAGATCCACCACATGGTTGCGCTGCCGATGAAGCTGGAAACAAAGGCAGTCGCCGTCGGCCCGTCATGCGCCAGATCGGCATAGGTCGCGCCGGTCACAAGCACGGCTTCGCCCAGCGCGATGATGATGAAGAGCGCGCAGCGTTCGGCCATGTGCCCGCCCGATATGTCCCAGTCTTCGCCAGTCGAACGGCCAAGGACAGGCGTCCGGAAGAAAACCATCGGCCCGGCATATTCGATGGCGATGGCAAGCGCCCAAAGCAGCATCCGCCAGCCGGCATCGACAAAGGCCCCGCCGAGCCAGAGCGGCGCGGAAAGCAGGAAATAGAAGCTGATCCGCAGGAAATTGCGCGCGCGCCCTTCATTCACCCCGCGCGACGCCCAGACCATATAGAGGCTACGGAACATCTGCATGGCAATGTAGCTCGCGGCGAACAGCAGCCCCGTCTTGCCGAAGGCATCGGGAATCGCGCTCGAAAGCGCAAGCCCCCCGAGCATCATGGCAATGAGCATCAGTCGGACATTGGCACGCTCGGGATCGAGCCAGTTGGTCGTCCAGCTCGTATAGATCCACACCCACCAGATGGGGAGGAAGAGAAGCAATGTTTCGAGCGCCCCGCCGGGTGTCAGGTGCGAGAGCAGCCGGTGCGAGAGCTGGGTGATTGCGAAGACGAAAACCAGGTCGAAGAACAGTTCGATATAGGTGACCGGGCTATGATCGTGCGCCGCGCGCTCGCGGAAAAGATGCGGGCGCGGCTTCACGGCAGCCAGTCCGCCATCGCCCGAGTCACGGCATCGGGCGCTTCCCACGGCACGAAATGCCCCGCGCCTTCGATCCGCACGATCGTGAGATCGTCGATCAGCGCCTCGAGCCCTTCAAGCAGGCAGGGGAGCAAGGCCTTGTCCTCCAGCCCCCAGACGATCAGCACCGGCATGGATAGTTTCGGAAAGGGCGCATCGAGAAAGGGCGGGCGCGGGGCATCCTCATCCATCGCGGGCACCGTCATCGGCGAAGCGCGATACCAGTTGAACATCGCAGTCAGCGCGCCCGGCTGGCTCCATTCGTCGAGATACAGCGCGCGCTCCTCCGCGCCGACGCTGTCCGAGGTCAGGTGCCGCATGAAGCTGCGATCGAAAAACCAGTCGAGCCCGTTCTCCGCGATCCGCCGTTCGAGCGCATCGTCGCGGAAGGTGCGGATATATTGCGAGGCGGCGCGCTGGCCCGGATCCTCGATCAGCATCTTCTGGAACATATAGGGGTGCGGCGCGTTGGCGATGATCAACCGCTCGACCCGCTCCGGCCGGCCGAGTGCCGCTGCCCAGCCGATCGCCCCGCCCCAGTCATGCGCGGCAAGCGTGAAGCGTTCGATTCCGAGCGCATCTGCCAGCGCAAACACATCCGCGACCAGCCGCGGCACGGCATAGTCCGAGACCTCCGGCGGCTTGGACGAGCGGGCATAGCCGCGCTGATCGGGCGCGATGCAGTAATAGCGGGCCGAAAGCCCCGCCATCTGGTGCCGCCAGGTGCGATGCGATTCGGGGAAGCCGTGAAGGAAAATGATCGGCGGGCTGGCCGGATCGCCCGCCGTCCAGACATCGAGTTCGACGCCGGTGGCCAGCGCCACGCGCTGCTTGGAGGGCTCGCTCAATCGTTGCTCCGGGTCAGGGGGATTTCGGGGACGGGGATGAATTCGTCGCCTTCGCCCGGGACGTGGGGAAAGCGGCCGTTGCGCCAATCGTCCTTGGCCTGGTTGATCCGGTCGCGCGAGGAAGAGACAAAATTCCACCAGACATGGCGCGGCGTGCCGAACGCTTCGCCGCCGAGCAGCATCACGCGGCAAGCGGTTTCGGCGCGGAGCGTGGCTGCCATGCCTGGCCTCAGGACGGTCAGGGCATGCGTTTCGAGCGGTTCGCCATCGAGACTGGCCGTGCCCAGCGCCACCACAACCGCGCGCTCATCGGCACCGGCGTCGATCGGGAGTGTCGCCCCGGCTTCCATCATCACATCGGCATAGATGGTCTCGGCATATTGGGTGGTAGGGGCCGTCTCGCCCCAGAGCGTGCCCATAATGACGCGCGCAGAAACGCCGCCGGTTTCGACCAGCGGGAGATCTCCCGGGGAGACATGTTCGAATGCCGGGGCCATTTCCTCAAGGCGTTCGGGCAACGCAAGCCAGGTCTGCATCCCCGAAATATGTCCGCCCTTCGCGCGCTCCTCCGCCGGCGAGCGCTCCGAATGGACGATACCATGTCCTGCCGTCATCAGATTCACCGCGCCCGGATGGATCGTCGCGAAGGTGCCGAGCGAATCGCGATGGTCGATCGCGCCTTCGAACAGATAGGTGACCGTAGCCAGGTTGATATGCGGATGCGGGCGGACATCGATCCCGCGGCCGATCTCGAACTGCGCCGGGCCCATCTGGTCGACAAAGATGAAGGGGCCGACCATTGTCCGCGCCTTGGCGGGCAGGGTTCGCCGTACCTTGAAATCGCCAAGGTCATGCGTGACGGGCGTAATCGTCTCGAACATTATCCTTCTCCCGGCGCGCGTGCCTTGATTGCGAGCGCATGGACACGCTGGCCCGGCAAGTCACCCAGCGCACGGTTGACCATCCGCTGCCGCTCGAGCCGCGAGACCCCGGCAAAGGCTACCGCCTCGATCTCGACCGTGAAATGCGATTCGCCTGAGCCGTCATCGCCCGCATGGCCATGATGCCGGGCGCTGTCATTGATGACGGCAAGCCGGGCGGGTGAAAAGGCCGCGGTGAGCCTCGTTTCAATTTCTTGGGCGACAGGACCGGACATGGCTTCCCTTCTAGCATCCGAGTTGGCATTGGCCAGCCTCATGGAGCGCGAGAAATTCCACGGGCGGGTAAGAGGCCGCAGCCAGCGCTGCGCGCATCCCGGCTGCCAAGAGCCGGGCGAATTCCGCGCGCCTGCGCGGTTCGGCCAGCGTTCGGGATTCGACGGGCCGGGCGACTGGCAATGGCTCTGCCTCGAGCATGTCCGCGAATTCAACCTGAAATATGACTGGTTCAAGGACATGACGCCCGACGAGATCGCGGCGGCGCAGACTCCGTATGCCGGTTGGGCGACAGAGACTCGCGCCTTCACGCGCGCGGGCGTCGATTCGCCGCCAAAATGGGCCGATTTCCATGATCCGCTCGACGCGATTTCGGCACGTTTCCAGAGCCGGATGCCGAAGGAACGCGCCGACGGCAAAGCGCTTTCGCCCGATGACCGCAAGGCGCTGAAGACGCTAGGGCTTGGCGACGATGCCGACCGTCGGGCGCTGCGCAGCCGCTATTCCGAGCTAGTCCGCAAATATCATCCCGACCGCAACGGCGGGGACAGGACCCACGAAAAGGCTTTGCAGGAGACAATTGCGGCCTATACGCACCTCAAAAGCGCGCCTGCGTTCAGCTGAAGAAGACCGATCATGACCAACATCCCCAACATCCAGCCCGATGCCCGCGGCACGACCCTGCTCGATGCGCCCGACAAGACGATCAAGGTGCGCGAAATCTTTGGCATCGACACGGACATGGAATGCCCGGCCTTTAGCGAAGCCGACGAGCGCGTCCCCGATTTCGACGCGGCCTATGTCTTCGATCCGGACACGACGCTTGCGATCCTCGCCGGCTTCGCCTTCAATCGGCGTGTCATGGTCCAGGGCTATCACGGCACCGGCAAATCGACGCATATCGAACAGGTCGCCGCCCGGCTCAACTGGCCATGCATTCGCATCAATCTTGACGCGCATATCAGCCGCATCGACCTGATTGGCCGCGACACGATCGTCCTCAAGGATGGCCAGCAGGTCACCGAGTTTCGCGAAGGCCTGCTCCCTTGGGCGCTCCAGACGCCGACCGCCCTGGTCTTCGACGAATATGATGCCGGCCGGCCCGATGTGATGTTCGTCATCCAGCGCGTGCTGGAGACCGAGGGCAAGCTGACGCTGCTCGACCAGAACCGCGTCATCCGCCCGAACCCTTATTTCCGGCTTTTCGCGACGGCCAATACGGTCGGTTTAGGCGATACGAGCGGGCTTTATCACGGCACGCAGCAGATCAACCAGGGCCAGATGGACCGCTGGAACATCGTCGTCGGGCTGAATTACCTTCCCGCTGCGGTCGAGAGCGAGATCGTGCTGGCGAAAGCTGCGGGCGCGAATCCGGCCGACGTTGCCAACATGGTCAAGGTTGCAGACCTGACGCGACAGGGCTTCATCAATGGCGACATCTCGACCGTGATGAGCCCGCGCACCGTGATCACCTGGGCGCAGAACACCGCGATCTTCAAGGATGTCGGCTTTGCCTTCCGCCTCTCGTTCCTCAACAAGTGCGATGAGGCGGAACGCGCGCTGGTTGCCGAATATTACCAGCGGGTGTTTGGCAAGGATTTGCCGGAGTCGGTCGTCGGGAAGGCGTGATTGCCCTTCCCAAAAAAGATGAACATTCCATAACGATCGCGTTCAGCATCGGTCCAAAGCCATCGTCGTAATACCACATTGTCGGACGGGACTTTCCCCGACGCCAAGGAGACGAACGATGATCAAGCAACTAGTCCAAGCCGCCGCAATCGCCAGCGTGGCGCTGACCGGCCTGGCCGCGACGCCGGCGCTCGCGCATGATCGTTACCAGCCCGGCGATTATTATGACAATTCCTATCGCGGGGATCGTGACGATGACCGGTACGAGGGCCGTCGCTGGTCCGATCACCGCCGCTACGACAACGGCTATTACAACAATGGCTACGACAACCGCTACGCCTATCCCGATCGCCGCTATCGGTACAATAACCGCCGCTGCGGATCGGGTTCGACCGGAACGATCCTTGGCGCGGTAGCTGGTGGCCTTCTCGGCCGCGAAGTCGGACGCGGCGGCCGCTACAATCGCGGCAGCACGACGGGCCTGATCATCGGTGCGGGTGCCGGTGCGCTGGTCGGCCGCGAAATCGATCGCAACGGCAACTGCCGTTAAGCGCCAAGCGACACTGGAAATTCGGTGAACGAATTGAGACGCCATCGGCCGAAAGGCCGGTGGCGTCTTCGTGTATGGTGGACCCCGGCTGCCACTAGGATATGATCCCCGCCAGCGCACGATTCGCGTGACGCACAGGCGGAAGGAAAACAGATGCTGTTGACGCTTGCGATTATTCTCGCTGTCCTGTGGGTGGTCGGCTTTCTCGTTTTCCACATCGCCGGCATGCTGATCCACGTCCTGATCATCGTTGCGGCCATCATGATCGTCATGCAGGTCGTCGGCGGCCGCCGCACGTCCTAGCGCCATCCTCTCCCCCTGACAGACGTAACCGGGCCGCTTGCCCGCCGCGCTTGCCTGTGTATCTTCGGCACGGAAAGGGGGCGTGCGGTAATGAGCCTGATCGACGATTTTCTGGCCAAGGGTAGCCTGTGGTTGGTCGGCCTTGGGTTGTTCGGGTTCATGCTGCTTGCGGCCCATGCCGGCGCCGTTTCGCGAAAGCGGCTGGCGCGCCCCGCACGCGCGGGCGAAGATGCAGAAGGCTACCTGCTTTCTGCAACGCTTGCGCTGCTGGGATTGCTGATCGCCTTCACTTTTTCGCTCGCGGTGTCGCGGTTCGATGCGCGCCGCCAACTCGTCGTCAACGAAGCCAATGCGATCGGCACGGCTTGGCTGCGCGCGGGGCTCGCCAGCGAGCCGCAAAACCCGCAGTTGCAGCAAGCCATTGCGCACTACACCGACGTGCGGCTGGGGTTGTCGGCGGGCAGGAACACGGCCACGGTCGAGCGCGAAACAGTCAGTGAGCAGGGCGTAGTCTGGGACGCGCTGGGCAAGACAGTCGCGAATGCACCGTCGGCGCTCGTCAACTCTACCGTGATGTCCGTCAACGAGATGTTCGACGCCGCGTCGTCGCGCAAGGCGGAGCGGGCGGCGAAGATCCCCGCGCGCGTGCTAGAAATGCTTGTTCTTTATGCAATCATGTCGGCAGGCATTGTCGGCTATGTAATGAGCGCATCGGGCCGCAGGCACCTTGTAGTGACGTCGATCCTTTTTCTGCTCCTTTCGCTGGCGATCACGCTGATCCTCGATCTTGACCGACCGCAACAGGGTTCGATCCTGGTTTCGCAGCAACCGATGCTCGACGCGCGCGCCGCAATGCATTGAAGCACCGCGCGGGCGCACCGGTAACGGATGCGGCGGCACTGGCACCGGCGTCGTCATGATGCCAAAGAGGCGCGGATGCTTTCGCCCGATCGCCCTTTCGTGTTGCTCGACGATGCCCGCACGGCGGATGCATCGCTGACGCGGCTCTATCGCGACCCCGTCGCCATGATCGTCGCGCGGAACCGGGGCGAGGTGGCCGCGGCGCTCGAGGCGCTGCGCGCCGAGGCGCGGCCTGTCGCAGGCTTCATTGCTTATGAGGCGGGCCTCGCGCTCGAACCCCGGCTGGCGACACTGGGAAACGATGCGGCGCTACCACTTATCTGGTTCGGCGTGTTCGAAGGCCATGAGGACGTGCCGGCTGCGGAAGTGGCGGCGCTCCTGCCCGATCCTGATTCCGCCTGGGCTGGGTGTCCCGCGCCGCAGCTCGACCGTGCCGCGTATGACACTGCCTTTGCGCGCGTGGCCGATTATATCGCGGCCGGCGATATCTATCAGGTGAACCTCTCCTTCCGAGCCGATGTGGCCATCGCCGGCAGCCCGCTGGCGCTCTACGCCGGGCTCCGCGCGCGGGCGCAGGCAGGCTATGGCGGGGTGGTGTGGACCGGCAAGGACTGGCTGCTTTCGCTTTCACCCGAGCTTTTCTTTGCCCTGCATGATGGCAAGGTCACCACAAAGCCAATGAAGGGCACGGCCGCGCGCGGCCAATCTCCCGCGGAGGATGCAGAGGCCGCGGTGCGCTTGGCGGGTGACCCCAAGCAACGCGCCGAGAATCTGATGATCGTCGATCTCTTGCGCAACGACCTTTCCCGCGTGGCCGAACCGGGAAGTGTCGAGGTACCGCGGCTCTTTTCGGTCGAAACCTATCCGACGATCCACACAATGACATCGACAGTCACGGCCCGGCTGCCCAAAGGACGCAGCGCGATCGACCTGATTTCCGCGATCTTCCCTTGCGGCTCGATCACCGGCGCGCCAAAAATCCGGGCAATGGAAATCATCGACGATGTCGAACAGGGGCCACGCGGCGCCTATACCGGAAGCATCGGGCGGATCGATCCGGGCGGAGATGCCGCATTCAATGTTGCGATTCGCACGCTTCATTTGCATGAAGGAAGCGCCTGCGCCACGATCGGGCTGGGCGGCGGCATTGTCGCGGACAGCCGCCTGGGGGAGGAATGGGACGAATGCCTGACCAAGGGGCGCTTCGTGGCTGATCCACGGACGTTCGACCTCATAGAGACGATGCGCTTCGACCCCGAAGGCGGGATCCATTTGCTCGACCGGCATATCGAACGGATCCGCGCGAGCGCGGCGACCTTCGGCATCCCGTTCGACCGCCATGCCGTGCGCAACGAGCTTCAGGCCGCGACCTTTCGCATTGCCGCCGCGCGGCGCGTCCGACTGATGCTCAGCCAGAGCGGGCGGATCGCGATCGAGATCACCAAATTGCATGCCGCGCCCGATGGACCGGTGGAGGTGGCGCTTGCTGCGCTTCCCGTAAGCCCCGACGATTTCCGCCTGCGCCACAAGACCAGCGATCGGGCCTTCTACGCCAAGGCGCGCGCAAGCGCGGGCACGTTCGAGATCGCCCTGTTCGACGCCGAGGGTTTCGTGACCGAGGGCAGCTTCACCAACATCTTCGTGAAAGGCGAAGGTGCACTCCTCACCCCGCCCCTGTCGCGCGGGCTGCTCCCCGGCGTTCTCCGCGCCGAGCTGCTTGCCAATGGCAGCGCCGTCGAAGCCGACCTGCGGCCCGATGATCTGCAACAAGGCTTTTTCGTCGGGAATGCAAGCCGCGGACTGTTGCCCGCCACGCTCAAACCGCTATAGGCGCGCTGCACCGCACATAGAGAAGGCCCCCATGCGCACTACTTCTGCCGCGCTGAACCGTATTCAGCCCTCCGCCACGCTTGCCATGACCAGCCGGGTGCTGGACTTGAAAGCCCAGGGTGTCGATGTGATCGGGTTGTCGGCAGGCGAACCCGATTTCGACACGCCCGATTTCGTCAAGGATGCGGCGATCGAGGCGATCCGCAAGGGTGCGACCAAATATACCAATGTCGACGGCACTGCCGAGCTGAAGGCTGCGATCAAGGCCAAGTTCAAGCGCGACAATGGCCTCGACTATGAGACCAACCAGATCAGCGTGAACGTTGGGGGCAAGCATACGCTGTTCAACGCGCTGGTCGCGACGGTCGAGGCGGGTGACGAAGTGATCATTCCGGCGCCCTATTGGGTGAGCTATCCCGACATCGTCGCCTTTGCCGGCGGCACGCCGGTCTTTGTCGAAGGCCCGGCCGCGCAAGGGTACAAGATCACGCCCGCGCAGCTCGAGGCGGCAATCACGCCGGCCACCCGCTGGCTGATCCTCAACTCGCCCTCGAACCCGACCGGGGCCGCCTATACCGCGAGCGAACTCAAGGGCCTGGCCGAAGTGCTGCTGCGTCACCCGCAGGTCATGGTCATGACCGACGACATGTACGAGCACGTCTGGTACGCCGAGGAGCCGTTCGCGACGATCGTTCAGGTCTGCCCCGCGCTTTACGACCGCACGCTGACCGTCAATGGCTGTTCCAAGGCCTATTCGATGACCGGCTGGCGGATCGGCTTTGCCGGTGGACCGCAATGGCTGATCAAGGCGATGGCCAAGCTCCAGTCGCAATCGACGAGCAATCCCTGCTCGATCGCTCAGGCGGCGGCGACGGCGGCGCTCAATGGCGACCAGTCCTTCCTCATCGCCCGCAACGAGGCGTTCCGGGGGCGGCGCGATCTGGTGGTATCGATGCTCAACCAGGCGAACGGGCTGACCTGTCCGACGCCTGAAGGCGCCTTCTACGTCTATCCCGATGCCTCAGGCACGATCGGCAAGACAACGCCGGCCGGCAAGACGATCGTGCCTGAG
>Ga0209023_10000554_pt1 | contig 56194 bp, 46 predicted proteins | sample LakOneMetagenome_FD_187468 | JGI IMG/M metagenome (GOLD analysis project Ga0209023, IMG submission 187468) | Freshwater and sediment microbial communities from Lake Erie, Canada (SPAdes) (version 2) | ecosystem: Environmental > Aquatic > Freshwater > Lentic | place: Lake Erie, Canada... | reverse complement strand
CCGCGCAGGACGACGACGCGGCACTCAAGGCGAAGTTCGCACCGCTCGCGCAAACACTGGCGCAGAACGAGGCGAAGATCGTCGCCGAACTCGCCGCCGTGCAGGGCAAGCAGGTCGACATCGGTGGTTATTACCACCCGGATGCCGACAAGGCCAGCCGCGCAATGCGCCCGAGCGCGACCTTGAACGCAACGCTGGCGACGCTTTGACGTCACGCATTGGATGAGCCGGGCAAGCTCGGCTCTACAAGAGCAGACGGCTCCGCGTTTGTAGGACCGCGCGGCGTCAGGCGTGTCCGTTCGCGAGGGCAAGATGTGCGCGATCGCGCAGCGTTTCCTGCGCGTCGGCGAAGCCGGCCAGCGCCGATTTCAACAGCGGTGCGGCGGCCGCGTGGTCGCCGCGTGCGGCGAGCAACAGGCCGTGCAGTGCGTCGAGGCGGAATCTCCACAGGCCGTCGGCGCCACCGGCTTCGAGTGCGACGGGGTCGAGCGTTGCGAGCACGCGTTGCGCGTCGTCGAGGTGGCCGCTGTCGATGTCGGCGGCGGCGAGCCAGAAGCCGGCGAGCTGGCTTTGCGGATTGCTCGCGGTCAGTTGCGCGACGAGCGCGGCGTAGGCGGGTTGCAACTTCGCCTGCGCGGCGCGCGCGTCACCCGCTTCGTACAGCGCCTGGCCCCAGTTCGCGAGCGTGACGTGGCTGACGTTGTGCGCCTCGCCGAGCTTGGCGCGGAAGCCTTCGTGCACGCGCTGCGCGTAGTCGAGCGCATGCGGCCAGTCGCGCCGCTTCATCGCGACGTCAAACAGGTCGCTGAGCACCATCAGGTTGCGCGTGTGGCCTGCGCCGAGGCGCGCGACGATCGTCCTCTGCGCGTCGAGCAATTCTGCTTCGGCCTTGGCGGGTTCGCCTTCCTGCGTGTACGTGCGCGCGACAGCGGCCTGCGCGAACGCGATGACCAGGCCGTTGTCGTCGCCACGCGCGCGCGCTTCGGCGATCAGGCTCTCGCCTTCGGCGCGCGCCTCGGCGTGATGGCCGGTCTGGGTCAGCGCGCCGATGAGGTCCATGCGCATCGAGTCGCGCAACGTGTAGTTGTCCGGCTCGCTCGCGCGCAGCAGCGGAATCGCCTCGCGGTACTCGGGCAGCGCCTTGGCGTAGTCGCCGCGATTCATGTCGTAGATGCCCCACGCCGATGCGCGCAGGTAGCGCCGGTACGGATCGCGCGAGGCGCCGATCAGGCGGTCGAGCGCGTGCAGGTGTTCGAGCGACTCGTCGAACTTTCCGGTGCGCGTGAGCAGGCGTGCGAGCAGGGTGCGCGCCTTCAGTGCGTCGAGACTCGCCTCGCCTTCCTCGCGCGCATACAACGCGAATGCGCGGCGCGCCTCGTCCTCGGCCTCCGGCAGGCGATCGATCATGTTCAGCAGCATCGTCACACTGGTGCGGATCGAGGCTTCGGTCAGTGGCTGGCCGGCAAAGCGCTTCGCAATGCGATCGCGCGCGCCCAGCAGCACGTCCTTGAGCGACGCATCGCCACCCTTCGACAGCACGAGCGGATTGGAACGGCCGATCAGGTCCTCGTTGAGGAAGCGGTTGATCGCGTTCGCGCGTTCGAGTTCGTGGCGCGCGTCGTCGCGCGCGTTCGAGGCGGTTAGCCACAGGCCGAGCGCGACGACGAGGCCGGCTCCGAGCGCGCCGAGCAGGGCGATCGCGTACGGACGCCGCGCACGGCTGCGCGCGATCGCTTCGCGCGCGTCGTGTGCACGGGCCGCTTCCTGCGCGGCCCGCTCGCCGGCCTCCCGCCGTGCCGCCAGATGGCGCAGGCGCGCGGCGAGTTCGCCCGCGCTGGCAATGCGGCGTTGCGGATGGATGTCGGTGGCGAGGCGGATGTCCTCGCGCAGCAGTGCGTCGTCGATGTCGCGCTCCCAGCCCGGCGCGATCGGCCGGGCGAGATCGCCGGCAAGCAATTGGTAGAGCATCACCCCGAGCGAGTAGACGTCGCTGCGCACGGTCGGCGCCTGGCCGGCGAACAGCTCCGGCGCGACGTAGAGCGCGGTGCCTGCGTTCGAGTCGGTGACGACGTCGTGAGCGGTGGCCGGTCCGAGGCGCGTGATGCCGAGCTCGGCGAGGCGCTCGGGGTCGAGCAGGTGGCCGCTTCCGAAGTCGGTCAGGCGCAGATGCGGTGCGCCGTCGGTGGCGGCGACGAGCACGTTCGCGGGCTTGATGTCCTTGTGCAGCACGCCGACGCCATGCGCGGCATCGACCGCATCGGCGATCTGCACGAACAGTGCGATGCGTGCGTCGACGTTGCTGCCGGCAAGCGAGGCCTGTGCCCATTCGAGCAGATTGTCGCCGCCGTACTCGCATTCGAGAAAGAACGGCGGTGCCTCGAAGTTCCAGTCGATGATGTCGACGAAATGGCCGCGCTCGTCGAGGCTCTCGCGCAGCACGCGCGCGAGCGTCGCCTCGCGTTTGAGCGCGCGCAGGCGTTCGCCGTCGGCGCCGAACTTGTACACGCGCAGTACACGGGTTTTCGCCTGCTCGGCGAGCCAGACCTCGCTGCCGCCGTTCGAGCCGAGCGGGCGCAGCAGCAGGAAGTTCGGTCGGCCCGGCACCGGCCGGCCGGCGGCGAGCTCAAGCCGGCTCCCGATGCGGCGACCGACCGCGACGCGTTGGACCTCGCCGTCGAGCCGGTAGCCGATGCGTGCCTGGGTGACGAGGCGCTCGGCATTCGCCTCGCCGAGCGCGCGGCGCAGCTTGGCGATCGCGTTCGGCAACACCTTGTCGACGGTGATGCGGCCGGCCCATACCTCGCGCAGCAGTTCTTCCTTGGTCACAACCTCGCCCGCATGGCGCAGCAGATAGGCGAGCACGTCGAGCGCGCGGCGCTCGACCTCGACCGGCAGCTCGGCCACGCGCAACTCGAAGCGTGATTCATCGAACTCGGCAGTGCCGAAGCGGTAGCGGAAACAGCGCGGCTCGGTGGATTCGGGTTCTTGCATGCGGTAACGGGCGGGAAGCGCGGGACGACATCATGCAGCCGCGACGCCGGATGCGCAGGGTACACGACCCGCTTCCCGCGTTGCGAGTACCTCGCGTTGCCAATCCGTTACCGAGCCGTGGTGCCGAAGTAGCCCCGCAAGCGACGCATTCCTTCTACGCTCCGCGTCCCTCGTCGCGCCGGAATGCCGTGCACGGCCGATGTTCCCGTTCCGCGTTGCCATCCAGGAGTCGCTCACGATGAATCCCCACCTCGTTCCCCTCGCCATCGCCCTCGCCCTCGCCGCGACGGGCGTCGACGCGCAGAGCGTGCCCTGGCGCGCCGTCATCGGCACCAACTCGAGCGTGGTCGTGCCGGGCCTTCCGAGCGTCGCGCGCGCCTACGGCGACGCACTCCTCGGCGATGCCGGTGCGGGTCAGGTCGGCGTGCGGATGAGCTCCTCGGACCACGTCGGCTACTGGGCGTTCAAGCAGGGAACGTGGACGCAATACATGAAGGAAGGGGTGACCGGCGCACTCGGCCCGGGTCGCAGCGGCGGCGAAGCCGCGCATGTCTTCGTCGACTTCAACAGCGGCTACGGCGCGGCCGGCTTCGACGGCCAGCGCGCGTTCGTGGCCAAGGCGGGCAGTCCGACCGATACCGTCAACGCGACCCGCGGCGTGTGGCGCTGGGACCAGCACAACAACATCGAGATTGCGCGCGTGCTCACCGACGGCCCGCTCGGTCCGGGTATGGGCATCGACTGGTCGTATGCCCCCGGCGTTTCCTTCGGCGTGCGCTCGATGAACGGCGGTCGCGCGATCATCAATGCCGACGTGACCTCGCCGACCGGTCTGGTCAATCGCCTGCTGGTGCAGTCGCTGCCGGGCCAGGCCAACCAGCCGTGCATGTTGCGCAACTCGACCGCGCGCGAACTCGCGCCGAACCTGATCGCGGGCGACACCTTCGACGTGTCCTGGGACATCAGCGCTCTCGCGGTAACGCCCGGCAACCGCGTCTACGGCGCGTTCAGCGCGAGCAGCGGCGACGGCATCTGGGAAGTCTGCAACGGTGCGCCGCGCCCGCGCGCGGCGAGTGGCCGCACCGATGCGCTCGGCCCGGACATCGGCATAGTCACCGCACAGTTCACCGGCTCGTTCACCACGCCGCGGCCGGGCAACGAAGGCAACGTCTACTTCTTCGCCAACTACCGACCGAGCTCGGCAGAGTCGAGCCGCACCGGGCTGTTCTGGAATGACGGCACCAGCAATCGACCGCTGGCGATGAACGATGCAGCGAACGCGTACGGACCGCACTGGCTCGACGCGACCTGGAGTTCGTTCACTACCGGGTCGTTGATGAGCGCCGGCGAGTGGAGTGCATTTGTTGCCACCGTGCGCACCGGTGACGGCGCCACCCCGAGCGGCCTGTGGCGCGTCAAGGCCGGCGGTACGCCGGAACTCGTCGCGCTGTTCGACCTGCGCGGCAGCTACGGTCCGGAGGCGGATCGCACGTGGTCGAGTTTCTACGCGCGCGCGATTCTTTCCAATGGCGACATCCTCGTTTCCGCCTACACCAACCCGAACAGCGAATACGCGCTGTGGCTGCTCAAGCGCGGCGCCGCCCCGCGCCGCATCCTTGCAGCCGGGCAAAGCGTCTTGATTCCGACTGCATCGGGCTTGGTCGCAGACACGGTGGCCAGCTTCTCGTTCGACGCCTCCGGTCCTGCGCTGTACGGTGCCGGCGAGGATTCGTGGATCGGCGCCGATGGCAGCGTGCTGGTGCAGGTCAACGCGGCCACCTACGGCAACATGCGCGTGATGGCGATTCCGTCCAACCCCGTCGACCGCATCTTCAAGAACGGCTTCGACGGCTGAGAAGCCAGGCCCGACGCAGCGTCGCCTGCGCGCGACGTGGCGTCGGGCACCGCCCGGTCGCTTACACGCCCGGCCCGCGTCGACCGACGATCAAGGAAACGACGAACAGCACCAGGAAGACCAGGAACAGGATCTTGGCGATGCCAGCCGAGGCGCCGGCGATACCGCCAAAGCCGAGCACGGCGGCGATCAGCGCAATCACGAGGAACACGATGGCGTAGTGCAGCATGGCGGACTCCTTCAATGGATGAGAGACGCGAACGCCGCCGCACGCTACGGCGGCTACGATCACGCACCGGACGATGCGGTCGAAGCCGTGAACACCGAGTGACCTGCGTCGGGAACGGTTCAGCGCGGAGTCGGAAATGCCTGAGCGAACGCTGTGTTACCCTCGCGCCCCCATGCATTCCGGCTTCGAGGATTCGCCATGCACAAGCTCGCCCTGATTCCGCTCGCACTCGCTCTCGCCGCCTGCGGCTCGCAGCAGCAACCTGCCGCACCGGTCGCGACCGCGCCGAAGCCAGCGCCCGCGCCGGTCGACCAGCCCGCGCAACCGACGCCGCCGCAGAGTGCGGCCGACCTGCTGGGAGCAAAGCTCGACACGGTGCTCGCCGGCGACTGGCGTTCCGCCGCGAACAAGGCGCGCGACGCGTATCGCCATCCGAAGGAAACGCTCGCGTTCTTCGGCATCAAGCCCGGCGACACGCTGATCGAGATCACCCCGGGCGGCGGCTGGTATGCGGAGATCCTTGCGCCGCTGATGAAAGGCAATGGCAGCTACATCGCCGCGGTGTCGAAGCCGAAGAAGCCGGAGGGCGAGGCCGCGCAGGACAAGAGCGCGTTGCAGAAAAAATTCGAAGGCGATGCCGCGCGCTATGGCGAAGCCAGGACGGTCGAATTCGACGGCAAGGCACCGTCGTTCGGTGCGCCCGGTTCCGCCGACGTCGTGGTGACGTTCCGCAACGTGCACAACTGGGCCATGAACGACACCGCGCCGCTGATGTTCAAGGCGTTCTTCGACGTGCTCAAGCCCGGCGGCACGCTCGGCGTGACCGATCACCGCGCCGCCGCCGGCGCCGAGTTCGAGAAGATCAAGGACTCGGGCTACCTGCCGCAGGACATGGTGGTCAAGCTCGCCACCGACGCCGGCTTCAAGCTGGTCGCGTCGAGCGAGATCAATGCGAATCCGAAGGACACGAAGGACTACGAGAAGGGCGTGTGGACGCTGCCGCCGACGCTCGAACTCGGCGACAAGGACAAGGACAAGTATCTCGCGATCGGGGAATCGGACCGCATGACCCTGAAGTTCGTCAAGCCGGGTGCCGACAACGTGTTCAAGCCGAAGGATTGACGACGCCTGCGAGGTCGGCGGCGCCGCCGCCGGCCTCCCATCGTCCCGCCCGATCCCGCAGCTCCGCATGCTGGTCCTGTTCAACAAGCCGTACGGCGTGCTGTGCCAGTTCACCGACCGCAGTGATCCGCCGCGGCGCACGCTGGCGGAGTTCATCCACGCGCCGGACGTCTATCCGGCTGGTCGGCTCGACCACGACAGCGAAGGCCTCCTGCTGCTCACCGATGATGGCGCGCTCGCCCATCACCTGACCGATCCGCGCCACAAGCAACCGAAGACGTATCTGGTGCAGGTCGAAGGAGCGCCGGATGCGAACGCGCTCGATGCGTTGCGGGACGGGGTCGAACTCAACGACGGCATCACCCTGCCCGCCGACGTCACCGCCGTCGACGCACCGCACTGGCTGTGGCCGCGCGATCCACCCGTGCGCTTTCGCAAGAGCGTTCCCGATGCATGGCTCTCCCTGACGATCCGTGAAGGGCGCAATCGACAGGTACGCCGAATGACCGCTGCCGTCGGCCTGCCAACCCTGCGCCTGATCCGCACGCACGTCGCTGCGTATTCACTCGATGGTCTCGCCCCAGGCGCGACGCGCAGCGTCGGCTAGCCCCGCGGGCAGTCGCGCGTATCATCCGCAGCATGTCCTTCAACGATCATTTCTCCGCCCATGCAGGCGCCTACCACGAGGCGCGGCCGACCTATCCGGAGGCGTTGTACGATTGGCTGGCCGCGCAGGTCCGCATGCGCGATCTCGCGTGGGATGCCGGTTGCGGCAACGGCCAGGCCAGCGTTGCGCTGGCGCGGCGCTTCGCGCGCGTGCATGCCAGTGATCCGAGTGCGACGCAGATCGCCAACGCCGAGACGTGCGCGAACATCGACTATCGCGTCGAACCGGCGGAGGCGTGTTCGCTCGGCGATGCGGGCGCCGATCTCGCCACCGTCGCGCAGGCGCTGCACTGGTTCGACCACGCGCGCTACTACGCCGAGGTGCGGCGCGTGCTCAAGCCCGGCGGCGTGATCGCGGCGTGGAGCTACGCCGATTGCAGCGTCGCGCCCGCGGTCGATGCGGCGAAGAACCGACTCTACGTCGACCTCACCGGTCCGTACTGGCCGCCCGAACGGCGCTACATCGACGAGGGTTATCGCACGCTGCCGTTCCCGTTCGACGAGATCGCCACGCCGGCGTTCGACATGCAGGTCGAATGGACGCTCGCGCAGTTCCTTGCCTACCTGCGTTCGTGGTCGGCGACCCAGCGCTACCTCAAGGCAACCGGTCTGGATCCGGTCGCAATCGTGGAACCCGAAATCGCGGCGGCGTGGGGCGATCCGGCGCAGTCGCGCTGCGTGCGTTGGGAGTTCCACCTGCGCGTCGGACGCGCCTGAGAACTCCAGATCGTTCCGGTCGAGCGCAGCGGAACGAAGTTGCGCGTGGTCGAAGCACCGGCAAGCACCGCAAGCGGCTCCGTCGAATCGCCAGGAACCGGTTCCTGCGATGGACTGGAAATCGCCGATAGTGGCCACATGACGATGGGCCGACGCCACGAGGTACGCACATGTCGCAGACGATCGCCTCCACCGCACCGCGGACCGACTGGTTGACCCCGATCGAGTTGCTCCTGCTCGGCGCGATCTGGGGTGGCTCGTTCCTGTTCATGCGTGTCGCCGCCCAACCGTTCGGCCCGTTCGCGCTGGTCGAGGTGCGCATCGTGCTGGGTGCGCTGATCCTGCTGCCGTTCCTGTGGCGCGCGCGTGCGCAGGTGGACGCGAAGCGCATCGCACAATTCGCGATCGTCGGCGCGCTCAATTCGGCGATCCCGTTCTCGCTGTTCGCGTGGGGCGCCGAACGCGCGCCGGCCGGCATCGGCGCGATCGCGAACAGCCTGACCGTGCTGTTCGCCGCGCTGGTCGGCCTGCTCGTGTACGGCGAGCGCATCGGCCTGCGACGCGCGCTTGCGATGCTGGTCGGCTTCATCGGCGTGGTCGTGCTGATGAGCGGCAAGATCGCGGGCTCCGACGTGTTCTCGGCCGCGCTCGCCGGTACCGCCGCATCCGCGTGCTACGGTTTTGCCGCGAACTTCACCAAGCGCTGGTTCGCCGATGTCCCGCCGCTCGCCGCGGTCGCCGGCACGCTCGGCTGTGGCGCGCTCTTGCTCGCGCCGTTCGCGCTGGCGACCTGGCCTGCACAGTCACCTTCGCAGGCCGCATGGGGCAGTGCGATCGCGCTCGGAGTGCTCTGCACCGGCATTGCCTACGCAGTCTTCTTCCGCCTGATCCAGCGTGTCGGCGCCGCACGCGCGACCACCTGCACCTACCTCGTGCCGTTGTTCGGCGTGTTCTGGGGCTGGACGCTGCTCGCCGAAACGCCGACCGCGACGATGCTGATCGCCGGCGCGATGATCCTCGGCAGCGTGATCGTGAGTCAGCGGGAGGGGCAGCGTCGCTGACGCTCGGCGGTCTCCGTTCCTCTTGTTCCGACGCAGCGGGCGTTCTTTCCCTCTCCCGCTTGCGGGAGAGTGTAGGGTGAGGGTGTTCTTGCTGTGTCCTTTCGTTGTTTCGTAAATCGGGCTTCTTCACGAAAACCTACCCACGTCCCTGTAGGTTCGTCCCGCATCCCTGCGGGCCGGTAACTTCTCTTTGCTTGTCCAAAGAGAAGTCACCAAGAGAAAGGACACCCCAGGCGGCCCGGTCAGCGGGCTCCTGCCCGCTGACTGCGCGATCGGGTTGCGGGGTTCGTTGACGGTCCATCCATGGACCGCAACGAACGCGCGCGCATCGTGCGCGCGCCCCTTCGGGCGGATCCTCCACCCGCTCGCCGTGCCGCGAGGGGACCCCGGTGAAAGAGCAGCGCGCTCCCGCGCGCAGAAGTATCGCGCTTGATGCCGCTCGAAAAACAGCCATCGCGTTGGCATTCGGCTGCGGGCGCGCGCAGGAGGACGCTGCTTTGCTTCCGGGTCCCCTTCAGCGCCGGTGGACGGCGGTCGATAAGGCCCGCAGGGGCGCGCGCAGGACGCGCGCGCGTTCGCCGCGATGCAGGATGCAGCGTCGGCGAACCCCGGCCGACGTTCACGCACCTTCCGCGCAGCGGAAGGCGGCGCTGTCGGGGTGTCCTTCTCTTTGGTTTCTTTCTCTTGGACAAGCAAGAGAAAGAAACCGGCCCGCAGGGATGCGGGACGAACCTGCACGGATGCGGGCCGGTTGTCGCGAGATGCGGGACGAACACGCACGGACGCTGGTCGTCATTTGCGAAACAAACAAGCGCGATCCACTTCAAGAAGACAACCCACTAAACCCGACTCACGTCCCCCGCGGCTTCGCTCGATGCGTCGGCTTTGCGCTCCACGGATCGTCCGGCCACGGATGCTTGGGATAACGGCCCTTGAGTTCCTTCTTCACTTCCGGATACGTGCGTTCCCAGAAACTCCTGAGGTCCTGCGTGACCTGCACCGGCTTGCCGCCGGGCGAAAGCAGGTGCAGGGTCAGTGCGATCCTGCCGCCGGCGATGCGTGGCGTATCGGCGAGGCCGAACAGTTCCTGCAGCTTGACCGCGAGCACCGGCGGCGCGTCGGCCGTGTAGGCGATGCGCCGTTCCATTCCGCTCGGCACCGTGATCGCGATCGGCACCTGTTCGTCGAGCGTGCGGCGCAGGCCGAAGCCGAGGCGCGCCGACAGCGCTTCGGACAATTCCGCCGCGGTGAGCGCATCGAGGCGACGCTTGTTCGCGAGGTACGGCGCGAGCCATTGCTCCAGCGTCGCCAGCAGGTTCGCTTCGGAAAAATCGGGCAGCCCGAGTTCGGGGCACCAGCCGCGCAGCGATTCGACGCGCTGGCGCAGCTCGCGCGCATGCTCGCTCCACGGCAAAGCGTCGAGACCCAGCTCGCGCACGGCGGCGATCAATGCAGGCACCGTGTCCTCCGCGCGTGCCGGAACACTGCGGCGGTCGAGCACGATCGCGTCGAAGCGACGTTCCTCGCTCACCTCGACCGCGCGCGTGTCGCGGTTCCAGCGCACGACGCGCGCGAGTGAAAGGCGTGGCGCGAAATCGCGTTCGAGCAGGTCGGGATCGAACGGCGCTGCAGCGAACACGAGGCTGTCGCGATCCTCGCTGCGCAGGTCCACCACCACCAGCCACGGCTCGCCGTACAGCGCGCTGTCGTCGGCGAGGCGCGCGCCGCGACCGTTCGCGAGCGTGTAGCGGCGCGGATTGTTCGCATCCTGGCGCGCAATGCGGTCGGGAAAGGCATGCACGAGCAAATCGCCCACGGCGGTCGACGATGCAGGAATACCTGCAGCGGCAATGGCGTTTGTGGGAGCGGCGGAAGCCGCGATGCTCTTGCCGCGAGTGGGACGTGAAGCATCGCGGCTTCCGCCGCTCCCACATCGGCGGCGCCACGCGTCGGCGGCCTGCGCGACCGTGGCGAGTGCACCGACATCTGCACCGGTCGCGCGCACCAGCGCGTGATCGCGCTCGCGCCACGCCTGCAATGCGGCGATGCGCACACGGAAATCGTCGTTGCGGCCGGCACCGCCGCGCAACGGATTGCGCGCTTCCACCAGCGCGGCGACGTCGCACGCGAGCGCCTGCGATGTCGCGGGTGAGCGCAATACCGCGGCCGCAAGGCGCGGCTGCGCACCGAATGCAAGCATGCACCGGCCGAGCGCGGTGATGCGCCCGTCCGCATCGAGTGCGCCGAGCCGGCGCAGCAGGTCGCGTGCCTGCGCAAGCGCGCCCGCGGGCGGCGCGTCGAGCCAGCGCAGTTCGTCGGAACCCCATGCGGCGAGTTCGAGCGCGAGTTGCGACAACTCGACCTGCGCGATTTCCGGCGTGCGTTCCGCATCGAGGCGACGGCTCTGCGGCCACAACCGGTACGCGTTGCCGGCAGCGACGCGCCCGGCGCGACCGGCACGCTGGTCGGCGGAAGATTGTGCGATGTTGGTGGTGTCGAGTCGCGTGAAACCCGAGTTCGGATCGAAGCGCGGTTCGCGCGCGAGGCCGAGATCGACCACCGCGCGGATGCCGGGCAGGGTCAGGCTCGACTCGGCGACATTCGTCGCCAGCACTACGCGGCGCGTGCCCGCCGAGGCCGGTGCGAGGGCGGCATGCTGCTCGGCGAGGGCGAGGTCGCCGTGCAGTGGCACGATCACGACGTGGCCGCTGCCACCATTGCTGCAATCGACCTCGGCGAGTGCTGCACGCACGCGCTCGATCTCGCGCTTGCCGGGCAGGAACACGAGTACGTCGCCATCGCCTTCGGCGAGTGCGAGTTCAATCGCGCGACGCACGCCGAACGCCCAGCCGCGCTCGGGCCACGCTTCGCCCGCGCGCGCGGGCGGATGCGTGATCCGCACCGGAAAGCTGCGTCCTTTGCTGGTGAGGCGCGGTGCATCGAGCCAGCGTGCGACGCGTTCGCCGTCGAGCGTCGCCGACATGATCACGAGGCGCAGGTCCGGCCGCAGGTTCGCCTGCACGTCGAGCGCGAGCGCGGCGCCGAGATCGCCGTGCAGGTGGCGCTCGTGGAATTCGTCGAACAGGATCGCGCCGACACAGACGAGCTCCGGGTCGTCCTGGATCATGCGCGTGAGGATGCCTTCGGTGACGACCTCGATGCGCGTCGCCGCCGACACCTTCGACTCGAAGCGGATGCGGTAGCCGATCGTCTCGCCGACGCGCTCGCCGTGCTGCGCCGCCATGAATTCCGCCGCCGCGCGCGCGGCGATGCGACGCGGTTCGAGCAGCAGCACCTTGCGCCCGCCGAGCCAGTCCGCATCGAGCAACGCCAGCGGCACGCGCGTGGTCTTGCCGGCGCCGGGTGGCGCTTCCAGCACGAGGCGCGTGCCGTTCGCGAGCGCCGCCAGCAGCTCGGGCAGGATCGCGTCGATCGGTTGCGGTGCGGGGGGAACGGGCGCAGGAGGCATCGCGCATTGTAGGAAAGCGCGCGCAACGGCGCTGCATTTCAGCCTCTCCATCAGGGAGAGCGCAGGGTTGGGGCGCGTTGCCGGAGCCTGGCGCGCAGCTTCCGCAGCCGCGGCATGCCGGTGTTTCGACGTCGCGGACCTTCGTTCCGCGGCGCTCGACGCGAGCGGTGCGGATTTCAGACCGGCCGCAAACAAAAGCGGCGCGACCGTTGCCGATCGCGCCGTCCGCTGAAAGAGGGCCTTGGATTACTCGCAGGTCATGCCATTCGGCGTGAACAGGCGGTCATAGGTCGTCAGCCCATTGATGGTCGGGATCGGCGCCGGCAGGCCGGAGTTCGCGGTGAACGTCACGTCGAGGTGGTTGCAGTCGCTGACCTGGAACTTCATCGTGCCGTACGGGTGCTGCGAGAGGTTGTTGCCGAGGTAGGCGACCTGCGCCGTGACGCTGGTCTGGCCGACGTTGAACGCGGCATTGCCGACCAGCCACAGCGGATCGCCGTTGAGATCCTCGGTCAGCAGGTCGAACACGAGCTGGCGCACGGTCGAGCCGTTCGACTGCGGTTGCTCGGTCATCTGCACGAGCAGGCCTTCGTTGTGCACGGTGTTGATCCACTGCGCGGCGGAGTAGCCGTCGAGCGGCAGCGGCGCGAATGCGTCGGGGTAGGTCGACTGGGTCGGGCTGTAGTCGGGGATGTTGAACTCGACCGGGTTTACACCGTTGATGTACGGGTTGACAAGCAACTTGAACGCGTAGCTGTAAAGGTGCAGATAATCCGCCGTCGGACCGTATTGGTTCTCCAGAACGTAGGTCGTGCTGTAGAAAATCGGTGCATCACCAGGGCCATCAGAAACATAGGTATTCGGTTCGGATGCTGCGCGGACGAAGCTGGCAAGGTCGCTGTAGTCGACGTTGCCCTGCTTGATGAACAGGTAGGGGAATGTCGGATAGACGTCCTTGTGGCCTTCCCTGCCGGAATCACGATCGATGCGCATCAGCGTCATCGCATTGAAACCGCCATCGGTGTTGTAGGGCGCCAGGCTGCCGGAGCTGCTGCAGGCGATGCGCCAAATCGTGACCGTCACGGTTTCCGAGGGTACCTGCGCGCCGGAATTGAAGTCGCGCGTAAACAGCGGCATGCGCGTACTCCAGGTCTGGCCGCTTGGCCGATCCGGCAGTGGCCACGCGGCGCAGCTTGGCGGATAGGCCCGGAATTCGTTTGCGAGTGGAGTACCCGGAAAAACGTTGTTGCCTTGCGCCTTGCTGCGCTTCTGCTGGTTGTTGCGCCCTTCAGCGAAGGCCTGCGCAAGCTGCGCGCGCATTTTTGCGACGGCGGCGTCGTGGTAGGACGCGTCGGAAGCGGCCGTGTCAGCCGCGAACACAGGCAGGGCGACCAGGCCTGCGGCAAGGGCGAAGGTCAGGCGGAGCGAGCTTTTCATTGGGAAACCCCTTGGGTTGGCCGCGCGAGCATCCACGAGCGGCGATGAATTCGCTGTGAACCGCGCCGGGTGCGAGCCTGCCGCGGAGTGCGCATAATCGCGCGTTTGCGTTGCCGGAAGATAGGGCCGCCACCATGCCGCACCCGAACCTAACGCTGGTCGACATCGGCGCGAACCTCACCCACGAGTCGTTCCGCCCCGATTTCGATGCCGTGCTGGCGCGTGCGCGCGAACATGGTGTTGACCAGATCGTCGTTACCGGCGCGAGCGCGGGCGGCAGCCGCGCCGCGCACGCACTGGCGCAGGCACACCCCGGCTTCCTGCATGCGACCGCCGGCGTGCATCCGCACCATGCGCACGAGTACGACGACGACACGGACGCGCTGCTGCGCCAACTCGTCGCAACCCCCGAGGTGAGGGCGGTCGGCGAAACCGGCCTCGACTACTTCCGCGATTATTCCCCGCACGCCGCGCAGATCGCCGCGTTCGAGCGCCAGCTCGCGATCGCGATCGACAGCGGCAAGCCGCTGTTCCTGCACCAGCGCGACGCGCACGCGGATTTCATCGCCTGCATGGACAACGTGCAGGGCCGCATCGGCCGCGCGGTCGTGCACTGCTTCACCGGTGAACGCGCGGAACTCGTCGACTACCTCGACAGGGGTTTCTTCATCGGCATCACCGGCTGGATCTGCGACGAACGCCGCGGCCAGCATCTGCGCGAACTCGTGGAATTGATCCCGAGCGATCGCCTGCTGATCGAGACCGACGCGCCCTACCTGCTGCCGCGTGACCTGCATCCCAAACCGTCGCACCGGCGCAACGAGCCGATGCACCTCGCCCACATCTGCAAGGCGGTCGCGCATGCGCGTGGCGAAGACGCCGCCACCACCGCGGCGGCATCCAGCGCGAACGCGCGCACGTTCTTCGCGCTGTAGCCGCGCATACTCGATGCTGTACGGCGCAGGCTCGGTGCGCTATCGCGGCGAGCAACGCGGCGCTGGCTAGCGCAGCGCGACCACCAGCGGCGGCGGACGGCTTGGTGCGCGGTCGTCGGGCAACACGCGCACCGCGACCGCGCCTTGCGCGCAGGCCGCGCGTACGCGTTCCATCAGGCGCACGCGCATGCGATAGGTCTGCCAGAAATTGTCGAGCCCGAGCACGCGCCCGACCGCGCGCTGGCTGGGAAGGACGTTCAACGGGCAGTCGAAGTCGAGCGGTTCGACGGGTTCCATGGCACCTGCCACGGCATGGGAGCCGATCAACAAACCGCAAATCAGGACGGTGCGGAAAGCGTTCATGGCAATCTCCGGACCAGCAAGCGTTTCGGTGCGCGAGCAGCGGCACCGTGCTTCGCACTATAGGCCCCGCGTTCCTCGAAAGGTTGCCGATCTTGCCCGCTGCGCCGCGGCCGGTCATGAACTTGGCGCGCTTCGTCCGGAGCGAGCGCTGCTTGGAGAGCGATGGGGTGTCGAACGACATACGGGAACGCGAGCATCGCGGCTTCCGCCGTTCCCACAACAGTGTTTCCCTGTGGGAGCGGCGGAAGCCGCGATGCTCTTGGGGGCTGGGTGTGCGGCCGACACTCCCGGGCGCTGTTTGCACTGCTCAGGCGCTGTCGACGAGCACCACCTCGGCATCGTCGAGCGCAGTCACGCTGAACGAGGCGACATCGCGGATCGCCGCGCCGTCGCGTGCGTCGAGGCGCACACCGTCGATTTCAACAGGGCCTTTCGCCGACACGAGATAGGCGTGACGTCCCGCTCCGAGTTCATAGCGCGTCGATTCGCCGGCCTTGAGCGTAGCGCCGAGCACGCGCGCGTCGGTGCGGATCGGCAATGCATCGCCATCGCCGGCGATGCCGCTGGCGAGCGCGACGAAGCGCCCGGAGCGGTCGCCCTTCGGGAACGGTCGGGCGCCCCACGACGGCGCGCCGCCGCGCTGCGTCGGCACGATCCAGATCTGGAAGATGCGCGTGGTTTCGTTCTCGACGTTGTATTCGGCGTGCTGGATGCCGGTACCCGCACTCATCACCTGCACGTCGCCGGCCTCGGTGCGGCCCTGGTTGCCGAGGCTGTCCTTGTGGGTGATCGCACCGTCGCGCACGTAGGTGATGATTTCCATGTCCGCATGCGGATGCGGCGGAAAACCCGACTGCGCGGCGATCTCGTCGTCGTTCCAGACGCGCAGGTTGCCCCAGTGCATGCGCGCGGGATCGTGATAGCCGGCGAACGAGAAGTGGTGCTTCGCCTTGAGCCAGCCGTGGTCGGCACCGCCGAGCTGGTTGAATGGCCTGCGTTCGATCATGGTCGTCTCCGTCGTGCCCGCGTCGGGCACTGCTGTGTCCCAAGGTAGGGTGCGCGCGGCGCCGGCACCAGTCGCCGCGGCGACGACGCACTGTTCGCATGGGCGCACACCGGACGATCGGCGCAGCGGGAAGCACGAGTCCACTGTGGGAGCGGCGGAAGCCGCGATGCTCTGCGAGCCTCAACCCTCAGCGACGAGGGGCATCGCGGCTTCCACCGCTCCCACAGGGTGGGCTTCAGCTGCGCAGGCCGATGCCGCGTTCGAGCAAGCCCAGCGCGACCACCGCGAGCACGACCGCGAAGCCGACCATCACCACGTAGGCGATCGTCATCGAGATGTCGCTGATGCCGAGCAGCCCGTAGCGGAACGCATTGACCATGTACAGGATCGGGTTGGCATGGCTGAGTTCGCGCCATGGCGTGCCGAGCTGGTTGACCGAATAGAACACGCCGCCGAGGTAGGTCAGCGGGGTCAGCACGAAGGTCGGGACCAGCGCGATGTCGTCGAACTTCTTTGCGTACACCGCGTTGACGAAACCGGCGAGTGAAAACACCACCGAGGTCAGCAGCACGGTCGAGAACGTGACCAGCGGGTGGTACAGGTGGATGCGCGTGAAGAACAGCGAGATCAACAACACGATCGCCGCGACCATCAGGCCGCGCAGCACCGCGCCGGCGACGTAGCCGGCCAGGATCACCCAGCCCGGCATTGGTGACGCAAGCATTTCCTCGACGTGACGGCCGAACTTGGCACCGAAGAACGACGAGGAGATGTTGCCGTAACTGTTGGTGATCACCGCCATCATGATCAGGCCGGGCACGATGTAGTCGATGTAGCCGATGCCGGGCACGATCTCGCCGATGCGGCTGCCAACCATGCGTCCGAAGATGACGAAGTACAGGGTCATCGTGATCGCCGACGGCAGCAGGGTCTGCATCCAGATGCGCAGGATGCGCACGACCTCGCGGCGGGTGATGGTCGCGAACGCGACCAGGTTCGGGCGGGCGGCCATGCCGTTCATGCGGCCACCTTCGCGGCATCGGTCGTGCCGGTCTCGACCAGGCGCACGAACAGTTCCTCGAGCCGGTTCGCCTTGTTGCGCATCGAGCGCACCGCGATGCCGTGTGCGGTCAGTGCGGCGAACATCGAATTGAGGTCGTGCTCGCGCGACATCTCCGCTTCGAGCGTGACGTCGTCTATGCGCGTGAAGCGCACGCCGGGTACGTCCGGCAGCGCGTCGACCGGACGTTCGAGGTCGAGCACGAAGGTCTCGACGTCGAGCCGCGACAGCAGCGCCTTCATGGTCGTGTTCTCGATGATCCGGCCCTTGTCGATGATCGCGATGTTGCGGCAGAGCTGCTCGGCTTCCTCGAGGTAGTGCGTGGTCAGGATAACGGTGGTGCCGGCCGCGTTGATCGCGCTGATGAACTTCCACATCGAGCGGCGGATCTCGATGTCGACGCCGGCAGTCGGTTCGTCGAGGATCAGCAGCCGCGGCTCGCTCATCATTGCGCGGGCGATCATCAGGCGCCGCTTCATGCCGCCGGAGAGCGCGCGCGCGACGCCGAACGCCTTGTCCCACAGTTGCAGCTGTTTGAGGTATTTTTCGGCGCGTCGCGCCGCTTCCGCGCGCGGAATGCCGTAGAAGCCGGCCTGGTTCACGCAGATGTCGAACGGCTTCTCGAACATGTTGAAGTTGATCTCCTGCGGCACCAGGCCGATCAGGCGCATCGCGGCGCTGCGCTGCTCGCGAATCGACACGCCGAAGATGCGCGCGTCGCCGCTGCTCGCGTTGACCAGCGAGGAGAGGATGCCGATCAGGGTCGACTTGCCGGCGCCGTTCGGGCCGAGCAGGGCGAAGAAATCGCCGGGCTGGACACTCAGCGAGATGCCCTTGAGCGCCTCGACGCCGTTCGCGTAGGTCTTCTTGAGCTCGACGACATCGAGCGCGGGGATCGTGGTCATGGGGGCCTTGTTTTCCCGCTGTCAGGGTCGTCGCGCGGCTGCCTGCTAGTATAGCGGGCCGTTTTGCCGCCCCTACCTGCTGCCTCGATGGAACATTTCAAGCTCCGCCTCGCCGCCAGCCACATGCTCGCTCCCTCGGTCCGCCACCTCGCATTCGAGCGCGACGACGGCGCGCCGTTCGCATTCGTGCCGGGCCAGTTCATCCAGATCCATTTCCACTACGCCGACGGCAAGCCGACCAAGCGCAGCTACTCGGTCGGCACGGTCGGCGACGGCAGCAGTCCGGTGCAGCGCGTCGAGATCGCCGTGTCGTATGTCGACGGCGGCGCGGCGACCGAACTGCTGTCCAGGCTCGACGAGGGCGGCACGATCGATGCGAGCGGTCCGTACGGGCGCTTCTGCCTGATGGATGCCGACACCAATGCGCGTTATCTGCTGGTCGCGACCGGCACCGGCGTCACGCCGTACCGCGCGATGCTGCCGCAGATCCGCAAACTGACGCAGTCACGCGGGTGCACGTTCGCGCTCGTCTACGGCGCGCGCAACGAAACCGAGCTGCTCTACGGCGAGGAATTCGAGGCGTTCGCGCGTGAAGTCCCCGGCTTCACGTTCCACCCCTGCCTCAGCCGCACGCCGCGCGCGGTGCCGCGTCCGCACGATCGCCACGGCCGCGCGCAGGTCGCACTCGGCGAACTCGGCCCGAATGCGGCGAGCGACATCGCGTACCTGTGCGGCAACCCGAACATGGTCGACGAGGCGTTCGCGCAGCTGAAGGAGGCCGGCTTGCCGGTGCCGCATATCCGCCGCGAGAAATACGTTTCCTCGCGCTGAGCCTCGGTCGGGCTTTCGGATCCGCGCGCTTCCGCGCGAATACTCGTCAAGGTCAATGCGCGCGCAGCGCCCGTTTCCCGGCGATCGTATCGAACCCGTTGGCGAAGAGGACGTCGCTGCCGAGCGATCCCGGCGGGAAGCGCGGGTCGAACAGGCAGATCGCCCCCGGCGCGGGAATTGCCTGAGCGCCGCCGCAGCGCGCCGCCGCACCGCGGGCGTTCGCCGGATCCTGCACGCCCACCGTCGCGTGCGCACCGGCGGAAGGATCGAGCGAACGGTACTGCAGCGCGATCTCCCAGCTCGTGTGGTAGAGCACGGCCTGCATCGCGAGACCGCCTGCGGCCGGCGTGCCCCAGCCGTCCCAGTCGACGACCGTGCAGGCTTCCAGAGCGCCGGAATCGCTCGCGCGCGGACATTGCGCGAAGTACTGCGTACGCATGTCGCCGCTGCCGATGTCGCCGCTGAGGTCGTCGTGGTAGACGTAGATGCGCGCCTGCGCGGCCGGACCGTTCACGCCGATCGCCGGCAGCGGGCAGGCGCTGCGGTAGTCGGCGCCGTTCTCGCTCGCGACGCTGCCCGCTGCAGCGAGATAGCCATTGCTTGAAGCGACCAGCGTGCCGAGCGGGATGCCGAACAGCTCGAACGGTGCTGCCAGCGGAACCACCGCGGCGCCTTCGTCGCGGGCGCTGTAGTCGCCGCTCGCCGCGGTCAACGCCAGCGGTGCGGAGGCGCCGATGTCGATCGCCTGCATCGGGCATTGCGCGCCGAGCGAATCGTGGAAGGTGTAACCGTACGGGTCGACGCCGGTCGATGGCGTGCGCTGCGCCAGCGCGACGGAGCCGACGAACGCGAACGCAACGGGCAGCAGATGGAGCGAGCAAGCAGACCTGTTCATGATCGTTCTCACTGGCCCCGGGCCTGGAAGAGTTCGGGATTGGTGTCGGCGTTGGTATCGAGGAAATCGAAGTCCGAATAGAAGGTCACGACAGGAACGGCCGCATCCAGTCCGATCCGCGCGCCGGTGATCAACTGCGGGCTGCCGAACAGCGAAGCGAAGCCCTGGCCGACCGGCGTCAGCGTCGCGGTGGTGCCGCTGATCGTCGCGTAGCCGACCTCGGCGAAATTGGTGTTGATGTCGAGGCGCTCGTAGGCGAGGCGCGCGCTCGTGGTGTTTCCCGATGCGTACACGTCGAGGAACAGGTTGCTGGTCGCGGTCGTCGTCAACTGCGCATTGACGCTGTTGGTGATGTCGTAGCGCCAGATCTCCGAATGGCCGGTGCCGGTGTCGAAGCGCAGGTGGAACAGGTAGCGTCCGCTCGTGTCGAGACTAGGGCTGACCGCCAGCACGGTGGCGGCGCCGGGTACCTGCTTGAACGATGCCGTTCCGGTCAAGGTGGTGTCGTGGCGGAACACGAGGCGGTTGCCGGCACTGTTGTTGCCGCCGCCGAGCGGGTTGCAGGTGGAGTCGAACGCGAGGTACTGACCATTGCCGCTGCGGTTCATGCGCGGATTGTTCGCGGTGCACGTGCCGGCGTCGGTGAGCGGAGCCTTCACCGTCCAGGTCGAACCGGCCAGCGTCGCATAGACGATGCGCTTGACGCCGTTCGCGGCGCCGGTGAGCGCTGCGCACTCCGATTCCCACGCGATGCGCGATCCGTCGGTGCTGATCGAAGGATTCACGTTGTCGAGCGCGTACTGCCCGCCGCTGTCGCAATTGCTGGTCGCGGTCACGCTCGAGAGGGTGCCGGTGGAACGGTCGTAGCGGTAGATCTGCGCACTCGCGCTGCTGCTCAGGCGGGCCGAGATCGCCACGTAGCGGCCTTTGAACGTGGCGTCGGTCGCGCCGGACAGCGCCACGCTGTCGACGCTGCCGGTCGCGTCGACGATCAGCGACGTCGCGCGCGCGAACGCCGAACCGTTCCACAGGTACACCTGGGTGAGCAGGTTCGGATTGTCGCCGGTGAGATTCGCTTCGGAAATGAATGCGGCATTCGTGCCGGTGTCGTCGACCGACGGTTTGCTGTTGGTGACCGGTCGCACGATGATCGTGCCGTTCTTCAGCGTCACGTCCTGCCCGCCGGTATTGGTCAGCTGGCGCACCGCGTCGGTGATCGTCGCGTCGCAGGCACTGCCGACGCGCACGTTGTCGAGCAGCAGGGCCGAGTCGAAGCCGTTGTCGTTCTGGTCGAGCACGGCGTAGCGCAACGTGACATTGCTGCCCGCAGCCAGCGCGGAAGGCAGCGGCACGCATACGTGCTGCCATGCACCCATGCCGAAGCGCAGCACGGTGCCGGTGACGGCGGCAGGACCGCTCACGGTCCAGTCGCGCTGGGTCAGGCCGGTGCAGGGCGCGTTCGGGAAATTCGAGTAGCTGCTGCTGTTCGCCTTGCACGAGCTGCCGGACCAGATGCGCGTGCCGTTCGCCTGCAGATCGAACAGATCGTCGAAATTGTCGCCCTGGTCCTGCTCGCTGCTCGGGTAGTTCCAGTCGAAACTGACGACGCCCGGCGCCGCGGGCAGCACGAACGTCTGGCTGAGCGTGGCGAGGTCGTAGTCCGAGGTGGTGTTGCCGTCGTAGAGCTGCGCCGCGCCATTGCGGTTGCCCGGGCCGCTCGAGACGATCGCGAACCAGTTCGTCGCCGGTTCGCCCGGCGGCTGCGGCACCACGGTGCCCGCCGGCAGGGTCGCGATGTTGCTCGCGCGGATTGCCGCGGCTGCATTGGTTCCCCCCGTGGTCCAGCCGCCAAGCGTGCCCGTTTCGAAATTGCCGTTGACGAGGACCTGGGCCTGGACCGCCGTGCTGCCGGCGAGCGCCGCGAAGGCGAACAATGCGAGGGTGCGTGGAGTATTCATGGCGACGGACCTTGCTCCTGATGGCCTGCGATCAGGTCCTGTCCGAACAGGAAGCGATCGCGCAACGTGAATGTGCGCGTGACCGGCATCGCGGCCACCGTGCTGGAAACCCGGTAGGAAGCGGGCGGCAGGCCGTCGACGCGATAGTAGCCCCAGCCGTCCGTGTGGGTTTCAGCAAGAACCTTGCCGGTCGCATCGGCGACGGCAACCGGCGCATTCGCGCAGGGACGCCCCGCCGCGTCGGCCACGCGGCCGGCGATGCCGAGGCTCAGGCTCACCGGGAAATCGATGCGCGTTACCGCGCCTGCCTTGACCTCGACGCGGCGCGCGCGATTGCTCGGCTGGTACTCGAGCGGGAGTTTTTCCGTGTCCAGTTCCAGCGTGTAGATGCCGGGTGCGAGGTCGGCCAGGTAGAAGCGGCCGTTCGCGTCCACTTCGCCACGGATGTGGCCATCGACGAGGATGCCGGTGCCGGCCACGCGTGCCGCATCGAATGCGCCGCCGGGGATGGCAATGCGGCCGGAAATTCCGCCGACGTTGAGCAGCTCCGGTCGAAACGACCCGCGCGCGATGCCTGATGGCGTGATCGCGAAATCGGCGACGAGGGCGAGGGTCAGCACCGCGCCAGGATCGGGTTGCGTGTTGCGCATGAGCGGATCGTCCAGATATTGCGCGTGCAACGACAGACCCGGGTAGATCTCGCCGGCGGCATCGAGCAGAAAACCCGTACGCCCTTTGCCGGCGAGCAGTCCTGCCGACCAGCCGATGCGACGGCCGCCGATTCCCCAGCCGTCGGCAACGAGCGCCGCACGATGGCCGAGCTTGCTGTCTTCGGTGAGCATCGCGCGAATGCCGTAGCCGCGCGCGTAGCGGTGTTCGACCTCGAGATCGGTGCGCGGGTTGTAACGCGTCACCGCGACACGCCAGTCCGGTCGCGGCGCCCAGTTGGCGTAAAAGGTGTAGTGGCCGTCGAAATCGGGTCGCGCGCTGACTCCGATGTTCGGATTCGGTTGCCACGCCACCGCCGGCTTCACGAAATCGACCGGCGCGGTGGACGAATCGCGATAGTGCCGGCCGACCAGCGACGCGCGCAGGCTCGAGCCGAATGCCCATCCGGCTTCGGCGTTGTAGTCCTCGCGCGGCGCCGAATCCGCGGTCAGGAAGCCGGCGTCGAAGTGCTGGAAATTCGCACGCCAGAATGCGTGGCCGCGCGAGCCGTCGCCGAATACCTGCCAGGCATTGCCGTCTTCTCCCTGCGCGGCGAACGCGGCCCACGTGCCGAATCCCGGCAGAGCCGTAGCGGCGCCTGCCATCGCATTGCGGTGATCGCCGACGGCCTGCAGTGCCACGAGGGCCGTGAAGTTGTTGGTGATGCCCTGCCGCCACTGGTAGAAACCGGCCGGCTGGCTTGCTTCGGTCGAATTCGGATCGAGCGGATTGGCGGTGCTGCCGAGCCCCGCCTGCTGCAGCCAGGTGCCGGCCGGCAGCATCTGGTCTGCCGCCTGCGCGTTGACTTCCTCGACGCGCAGCGGCACGTCGGGATGGCCGCGCTCGTACACCGCGATCTCCAGCTGGCCGCTCAGCACCTGGTCGGTGAACTCGTAGCTGCCGTCGAGCCGGATGGTCGTACGCGCGATGACCTGTCCGCTGCGGCGCAGCTCGGCGATGCCGCCGGGCGGACCCTTGCCGCGCACGCTCCGTGGCGCGTCGAAGCGGCTCGCCGCGAGTTCGCCGTAGCCGAGCGTGGGACCGAACGCGATCGAAGGACGATTGCTCGCCGCGAGCTGCGCACCGGTCAGGTAGAACGTCGGCAGCAGGGAATTGAGGCTGACGATCTGGCGGCCGAGCAGCCAGCGGCGGTCACCCGAGCCGGTCACCCAGGACCACGTGTCGAAGCGGCGGGTCTGCTCCAGGTCGTCGTTGTAGCGGGCGCGCCAATAGCCCGATCCGAGCGCGCCGCCGAGGTCGGTGGTCATGAACGCATGGTGGTCGTTGTCGTCGCGCGTGAAATCGATTTCGCTGCGCACCTGGGAAACGCTGGCGAAGGGGGCGCGGATGTCGGCGGCGGCGACCGGTGCGCCGTTGGCGGCCTCGCGTTGCTTTGCCTCGGGCAGGTTCCAACTCGTGTCGATGCGCAGGGCGTATTCGGATGCATCGAAGCGCACGTCGCTCGCGAATGCCTTCGACAGCGTGGCCGTGTCGACGTAGATGTAACCCTGCACTTCGTGCAGGTTCGCCGGCGCGAGCACGGCGGTGCCGATCGGCGTTTCGACGCGATAGCCCTCGCCGTCGTGTTCGGCCTTCAGCGACAGTGCGTTCAACAGGTATTCGAGCGCGACCAGTGCTTCGCCATCCGGCTGAACGATGATCGGGATGCCGCTGTTCAACTCGCGGCCGTTCAACTGCGCGACGGCCAGTTGCGGCGCCGCTTGCGTGCTTACGCCGCGACTCGACCCGGCGTCACCCTGGTAGGGCGACATCGGCCCGAGGGGATCGGGGCCATCCGCGACCGCCGCGATCGGCCACGCGCACAGCGTGGCGAGGAGCAAGGCGTGGACTTCGAGCTGGATGCGAGCCGACGCCATCGATGCGCGCGATCGTCAGTTGCCGGCGACGGCCGTGAGGTCCGCCTGCGTGTCGATGGCGGCTTTTCCGAACTGGCCGTTGAAGGCGACCACGTAGCGCCCGGGCGGGAACGCCTTGGCGCGGAACGTTTCCTTGACCGTGCGCGTGCTGCCGGGCAGCACGGCCGTGGCCGGAATGCGGCCACCCGCCACCGCGCCCGGGGGAAGCTTCATGTCCGGCAGATCGAGCTTCTCGATCGTGGGCACCTTGCCCTTGCCGGGAAAATCCTTGGCCGGATAGACCACGTACTGGCCGTCGAACCGGGTGGTGGCATTGCCGGTGGTGGTCACGTTGATGCGAAAGCCGGTGCGGTCGGCGGCGACTGAATTGATCGTGCCGTCATGGATCGCCGGTCCCACATGCACGTATACCGCCGCGCCGATGCGGAACCGCGCGCGCAAGGTCGCCGGCGCTTCCTTGGAAGGATCGGTCGGCGCGATTTCGTCGAAATAAACCATCACGCGATGTTCGCCCGGTGCGAGCGGCACCGCCGGTCGAATCGCCAGGCGTACGGCCTGCGACTTGCCGGCCGGCAGGTCGAATTCGAGCGGATTGATGACCGTCCAGTGGTCGAGCGAGGTTTCGGTGGGCGGAAGCAGGCTGACCTGGTTGTCTTCGTCCAGGGTCCAGTTCGCGAGCGACACGCGCACGCGCTTGTCCTCGGTCATGTAGTTGTAGAGGCGGAACGCATGGGTCTGTGCGCCGTCGTCGAGCGGGATGTCGAGGATCTGCGGGCTGATCGCGACCTGCGCGTGCAGCGCGAACGATGCGGCCAGCGCGAGAAGCCCGAACACCCATCGGGTCAAACGGAATGGGCGAGCCATTTCAGGTACCTTCGGCAGTGATGATGAGGCGACCGGAATAGCTGCCGGCCGCGCGCAGGGTGCGCAGGTCGAACTCCAGCAACACGTCACCCTCGAGGGTCTGCGAGCGCGCATCACTGGCGACGATCCGCGGTGGCCGCGGAATGACACGCACGGGCAGGGACGCGCCTGGTTTCTCGTCGCTGGAGAGCGCATTGGGCCCGGCCGTCGATTCGACGCGCGCGCTGACGCCGGTGCTCGCCATCATCCGCCCCTGCGGCACCTGCATTCGCCAGGCCTGACGCAACTGGCGCGTGACCGTCAACCGCACGGGCGGAACATTGATCGTGCCGGCTGAGACGAGTCTGCCGCCGATCGCGACGGCGCGGCGTGTTTCGGGTGCCAGCGGCTGGATCGCACGGTCGGCGATGTCGTCGAGGCGGATCGGGTCGAGGACGATGTTGGTGGTTGCCACGGTCAACTGCGACGTGCCGCTGCCGAACGCGAATGGCGCCGCAGGCACGCTGCCTGCGGCGGCCACCTGCGTTGCCAGCATGCCGGCCAGTGCGAGCAGCACCGGCCGGGCATGGACTGCGCATGCGTGCATGGCGGTCGTCGCCTGCACGATCAGGTCGCGGTGACCGCGATCGTGTACTGCTGCGCGCCTGCGCCGGTGTAGGTGCCGGTCTTGGTCGCATTGGTCAGGTTCAGCGACAGGATCACGCTGCCCGAGATCGGATTGGCCAGGCCGGGGTCGGCGAACGCCGGGGTCGAGGCCGGGCTCGCGACGAGGGCCGGTGCCGCAACGCCGGTACCGACGCCGATCAGCGGGTTCAGCACGATCGTGCCGCCGGCGGGATTGGTCAGGGTCGTGTTGGTGCCGAGCGTTGCCGTGACGACGGTCGTCGCGTTGGCGCCGCCGATCGCGCGCACTGCCCACACATTGGTCAGCAGCAGCGGCATCGCCGCCGGTGTGCCACCCGGAGCCGGCGTGGTCGCGATCGCGAACGGCGCGGTCAGCGTGCCGGCGGCGTAGGTTGCGGTGACCGACTGTGCGGTGGCGTCGCCGCAATTGTAGGTACCTGCCGGACCGCCCGCCACGCACGGCGGGGCGACGGAGGCAGCGAGGGTCGAGGCGTCGACCGTGACGTTCAGCGTCGCGTCGTAGTAGAGGATCGTGATGCCGCTGGTGATCGCAACGCTGACGGCGACATCGCCGGTCGCGGCCATCGAGGCGTGGGGGGCAGCGATCGCGCCGCCCATGATCAGCGCGAGGGCGCCGGCGAGTTTGATATTCACTTTTCAGTTCTCCAGGAAAGTCCGGTTGGACGACGTACCCGCATCAGGCGAAATCGAGGCCGGTGGGCTTCGTCGACGAGCGCAGGCTGCATGGGCCGAAAGCAAAGCCCGTGCCAAATGAGAACCACGTCACATTCGAGGCAACTAGTGACAAGCGCCGCCGGCGTCGCCCGCGTTTGTCGAAACATTGCAGGTCCGAGTGCGGCGATTGGCGTTCCAGCCCAATTTCCGCGGGCAGGATGTCCGTGCGCGCGCACTTGGTGTTGTAAAGGACGCTTGACATCACCACGGCCCCAGCCGACAATGCCTGTCAAGCAGACTTTACAGGCGCGGGTGATGTGGCGGGAATTCTTCTGTGCCGGCACGAACCGGCGCTATTGGTGGTCGTCCGCGGCGCTGATGGTGGTCTACGTCGGCGCGATCCTGTTCAGCGTGAAGTTCGGCAAGACCATCTCGGCGCCGTTGCCGCATATCGCGGCGGCGCTTGCGCCGGTGCCGCCGGTGATCGGGTTCGTCGCGCTCGAATTCGCGCGCATCCGCGCCACCGATGAGCTGCGCCAGCGCATCGAGCTGGAAGCAGCGACGCTGGCGCTGGCACTCGGCATTCCGCTGCTGCTCGCGCTCGGCTTGCTCGACGACGCCGGCATCGCCCACCCCGGTGCGCTGACGGCGCCGTTGCTGTTGGTCGTCGTCTACGTGCTGGCGCAGCTGTGGGCGCACTGGCGTTATCGATGAACAATCGCGTGCGCGAGTTGCGTGAAGGCAAAAGTTGGTCGCAGGGCGAACTCGCCGAGCGGCTCGGCGTCTCGCGGCAAACCGTCAACGCGATCGAAACCGGCAAGTACGATCCGAGCCTCCCGCTCGCATTCCGAATCGCAAAACTGTTCAGAAAACCAATCGAAGACCTGTTCGATCCCGGAGAGTGAAGATGGACAAGCGCACGCAGTTCCGCCTCGTGCTCGTGTTGGCGACGGCGGCTGCCCTGGGATTCGCCTATCTGCGCAAAGCGCAGGTCGAAAGCGCGTCCGAGCCCCTGACGAGCGCGTCCGCACCCACGCGCGCGACCGATGGCAGTCTTCATTACGGCGCGCTCGTGTTCAAACCATGCGAACTGGCCGCGCCGCAAACCGGCGCGACAACCTCGGCCTACTGCGCACCGTTCCGGGTCCCTGAAAACTGGGACGCGCCGGATGGCCGCAGCATCGACCTCAAACTCGCCCTGCTCGCCAGTACCGCGGCAGCGCCGCCTGCCGATCCCGTCGTGCTCATCGCCGGTGGCCCGGGCCAGGCCGCCACCGAAGCCTGGCCGCAGCAGGCAGCGGCGTTCGCGCCAATGCGCGACAAGCGCAACCTGATCCTGCTCGACCAGCGCGGCACCGGCGGCTCGAATGCGCTGACCTGCGCGCGCAGCGAGGACGAGTCGGACTGGGCCAGCGATCCCGAGCGCGTGCGTGCGCAGACCAGGGCCTGCCTCGAGAAGGTTTCCGCACACGCCGATCCCCGCTTGTACACGACGACGATGGCGCTGCGCGATCTCGAAGCCCTGCGCGCCGCGCTCGGCAAGCCGCGCTTCAACCTTGTCGGTACGTCCTACGGTACGCGCGTTGCGCAGCAATACGCCAAGACCTACCCCGATGCCGTGCGCAGCGTGATCCTCGACAGCGCCGTGCCGAACGACAACGCACTCGGCTCCGACTTCGCCGTCAACCTCGACGCCGCACTCAAGGCGCAGTTCGCGGTCTGCGCTGCCGACGCGACCTGCGCGAAGGCGTTCGGCGCGCCGTGGGCCAACCTCGAAAAACTGCGTGCCCGTCTGCGCGACAAACCGGTCGAAGTCAGCTATCGCGACCCGGTCGACAACGCGCAAAAGACGATGCGCGTGGACGCCGGCATGCTTGCCGCGCTCGCGCGCATGTACGCCTACATGCCCGAAACCGGCGCGCTGCTGCCACTGGCGATCTCGCGCGCCGTTGCCGGCGACTACGCGCCTCTCGCCGGGCAGGCGCAGATGCTCGGTCAGCTGATGAAGAGCCTGGCCGACAACGCGATGCAGCTGTCGGTGATCTGCAGCGAAGACGCCGATCGTCTCGTGCCGAACCCGGCAGACGCGGACACGCTGCTCGGTGCGCAATTCGTCGATGTGCTCAAGGCGCAATGCGCGATCTGGCCACACGGGGCGCGCCCGGCCGACTTCAATGCTCCGCTCACGGGTGACCTGCCGGTGCTCATCCTCGGCGGCGAGTTCGATCCGGTCACACCTCCGCGCTATGCCGAAGCGATCGCGAAGACGCTGCCCAGGGGCCGCGTGCTCATCGCCAAGGGCCAGGGCCACAGCGTGCTCGGCCGCGGCTGCTTGCCGAAGCTTGCGGCGCGCTTCGTCGAGACGCGCGACGCGCTCGCGCTCGACGCCGCTTGCGTCGGGAACTTCTCGCCGATCCCGGCGTTCATCGACTTCAGCGGAGCCGCGCCATGATCGAGGTCACCGACCTGCACAAGCAATTCGGCAGCGTGCGCGCCGTCGACAACGTCTCCTTCACCGCGCGCGACGGCGAAATCACCGGCCTGCTCGGCCCCAACGGTGCCGGCAAGACGACCACGCTGCGCATGCTCTACACGCTCATGCGTCCCGACCGCGGCAGCGTGCGCGTGGACGGTATCGATGCAGCCGCGGATCCGCTCGCAGTACGTCGGCGCCTCGGCGTGCTGCCGGATGCGCGCGGCCTGTACAAGCGCCTGTCGGCGCGCGAGAACATCGACTACTTCGGCCGCCTGCAGGGCCTCGACGCGGCCACCCGCGCCCGACGCATCGCGCAATTGTCCGATGCGCTCGACATGCGCGACATCCTCGAACGCCGCACCGAGGGCTTTTCGCAGGGCCAGCGCGTCAAGACCGCGATCGCGCGCGCGCTCGTCCACGAGCCGAAGAACATCATCCTCGACGAACCGACCAACGGCCTCGACGTGATGGCGACGCGCGCCATGCGTGCCTTCATGCAGAAACTCAAGGCAGAGGGGCATTGCGTGCTGTTCTCCAGCCACATCATGCAGGAGGTCGGCGCGCTGTGCGACCGCATCGTGGTGATCGCGCGTGGCCGCGTCGTGGCCGACGAATCACCCGAAGCGCTGCGTGCGCAGACCGGCGCGGCGACCCTGGAGGACGCGTTCGTGAAGATCATCGGCTCGGAAGAAGGACTCGCCGCATGAGTACTGGTCGTGCCTTCAAGCCCTCCCTGGGAAAAACGCGAGTTCCGTCATGAAAGCGACCCTCATCGTGTTCTGGAAGGAAGTGCGCGAAAACCTGCGCGACCGCCGCACCGTGATCAACACGCTGGTGACCGGGCCGCTGATGGCGCCGCTGATGTTTGCGTTGATCATCAACGCGTCGATCTCGCGCGAGCTGGCCAAGGCGGAACAGCCGCTGCCGGTGCCGGTCGTCGGCGCCGCGCATGCGCCGAATCTGATTGCCGCGCTGCGCCGCTCTGGCGTCGAGATCAAGGACGCGCCGGCCGACCCCGAGCGCGCCGTGCGCGAGCAGGACGTCGACCTCGTGCTGCGCATTCCGGACGGCTATGCGAAGTCGTGGTCGGCCGGCGAACCGGCGCAGGTCGAGATCGTCTACGATGAATCGCAGCGTGACGCGCAAGGCCCGGTCGCGCGCCTGCGCGGCATGCTGAACGCCTACTCGCAGGCGAATGGCGCCTTGCGTCTCGTCGCGCGTGGCGTCTCGCCGAACGTGGTACGCCCCGTCGTCGTTGCCGAACGCGACCAGTCCACCGCGCAGGCGCGCGGTGGCGGCCTGTTCGGCATGCTGCCTTACTTCTTCATCCTCGGCGTATTCATCGGCGGGATGGCGCTCGCGATCGACACCACCGCCGGCGAGCGCGAGCGGCAATCGCTGGAACCGCTGCTGGTCAACCCAGTGCGGCGGGGCGCGCTGCTCGCCGGCAAGCTCGGCGCGACGAGCGCATTCGCGTTCACTTCGCTGGTGCTCGGCATCGTCGCGTTCTCGATCGCCGGACAGTTCCTGCCGACCGACAAGCTCGGCATCAGCCTGCAGCTCGGCGTGCATTTCGCGCTGTCCACGCTGCTCGTGATGCTGCCGCTGGTGGTTCTTCTCGGCTGCCTGCAGACGCTCGCCGCGGCGTTCGCGAAGAGCTTCCGCGAGGCGCAGACCTATCTTTCGCTGCTCATGTTCGTGCCCGCGGTGCCGACCATGCTGATGTCGCTGTACCCGGTGAAGACGCAGGACTGGATGTACGCGGTACCGTTGATGGGACAGCACGTGACGATCCTGCGCCTGCTGCGCGGTGATTCGATCCTGCCGTCGCAGTTCGCGATGTGCATCGCCGCCACGACCGTCGCAGCGATCGTGGCCGCGCTGGTCACGGCCTGGGTGTACCGCAGCGAGCGGCTCGCGATCTCCGCCTGAGAGGGCATGCAAACCCGCACCTGGTACAACCAGGCGACCATCGATGCCGGTAACCGCGGCCGCTGTAACCGCCACCGGTGCCACCGTGCCGGTCACGATCGACGGAGTCCTTGTCGCAGACCTCTCCCCCAAGGAGGTGTACGGCGCTTTCGAGTCAGAACAACTCGCCCTGCGGGGACGCCGCGCGTGGCGGCGTGAAGCGGGTCGTGTCCAACCCGAGTTCGCGCACCGAGTTGATGCCGTGGCGGCGGCAGGCGAGGCGGAAGCGCTGGCGGATCAGTTCGGCGAATTCGCCCTCGCCGCGCATGCGCGCACCGAAACGCGCGTCGTTGTCCTTTCCGCCGCGCATCTGGCGGATCAGGCTCATCACGTGCTCGGCGCGCTCGGGCACGTTCAGCGCGAGCCATTCCTTGAACAGGTCCTTGAGTTCGTACGGCAGGCGCAGCACGGTGTAGCCCGCATGCGTGGCGCCGGCGTCGGCGGCACGTTCGAGGATCCGCTCGATCCAGCGGTCGGTCACCATCGGGATGATCGGCGCGACCATCACGCCGCAGGGCACGCCCGCGGCATTCAGCGCGGCAACCGCTTCGAGACGGCGGTGCGGCGCGCTCGCGCGCGGTTCGAGCGTGCTCGACAGGCGGTTGTCGAGCGAGGTCACCGAAACGAAGGCATGAACCAGCTTTGCCTTCGCCATCGGCACGAGCAGGTCGAGGTCGCGCTCGATCAGCGCGTTCTTCGTGATGATCGTGCACGGATGGTTGTGCTCGGCCAGCACTTCGAGGATCGAGCGCGTGATGCGGTAACGCCTTTCGATCGGCTGGTACGGATCGGTGTTCGCGCCGAGGTTGATCGGCGAGCAGACATAGCCGCGCTTGCCGAGCTCCGCGCGCAGCAATTCGTCCGCATTCGTCTTCGCGAACAGTTTCGTCTCGAAGTCGATTCCGGCAGAGAGATTGAGATACGCATGCGACGGTCGCGCGTAGCAGTAGACGCAACCGTGCTCGCAGCCGCGATACGGATTGATCGACTGCTCGAAGCGGATGTCGGGCGAATCGTTGCGGCTGATGATCGTGCGTGCGCGTTCTTCGGTCACCTGCGTGGCGGGTCGCGACGCCGGCTCGCCGTCGTGGTGCCAGCCATCGTCCTCGCGTGTTTTCGCCAGCGATTCGAAGCGGCCTTCGGGATTGGACGCGGCGCCGCGGCCCTTGATCCGCGCAGGCGCGTCGAGGCGAAGCGGATCGGGTGGCGGCGCAGTCGATTTCATCGCGGCATTGTGCGCCGCTGCGTCTCAATCGGCGCGACCGCGGGTGGGACGGCGGCCGGTGCACAATATCCGCAACGCACCGGTGCGATCATGCGGCCGGGATCTCGGGGGATGTGTCATGCGCGGGCGGATTGCGATGGCGGCGGCGCTGATGGCGTTCGGCGGCGGGTTGCAGGCGCAGAGCGTCATGTTCGGCAAGCGCCTGATCGGCAAGGGCGACCACGTGACGCTGGTGCGCGAGGCGGCGGGCATGCCCGACAAGCTCGACCGCATCGAAGGCGACGACAGCACGCCGGCGATGGAGATCTGGACCTACACGCGCGACCAGCGCGAGGTCACCGTCTGGATCGTTGCCGGCAAGGTCGTGAAGGTCGCCGAAAAGGCCTTGCCCGCGCCCGGCAGGGGTGCCACGAGCGGGGTCGCGACGGGCTGAACCCGCCACGCGCTCGCACGGCGTGGCCTGATCACCGCGCGGCGTCACCGGCGCTGTCGAATCCCGATCCTGCGAGCGTGCCCTGCTTGCCGAGATCGGTCGGCTCCTCGCTGAGCATGCCGCGCGCGAAATCGAGCGCGCGCGCCACGAAGTTGCCGGCCGCTTCCCAATAGGCCGCATCGCGCACGCGGATCCGCAGCACCACCAGATTCGGATCGTCCTTCCCGTCCGGATAGAAGATCCTCTGCGGCATCGACCAGAGTTCCTCGATCGTGGCCCGGTCGCGATCGACGCGAGCCCTGCCGCGCACCGAAACAAAGCGTTGCGCGCGCGGATCGGCGTAGGCGAGGTTGACGTCGGCATCGTCGGCGACCTCGTTGATCTTGCGGCTGTCCGCCGCGGTGAAGAACACCAGTTCGCCATTGCCGTCGAACGCGAGCGTCTGCAGGGGTCGGCTCACCATCGACCCGTCCGCGGCGTGGGTCGTCAGCATCGCGGTTTCGATGCCGTCGAGGAGTTCGCCCAGTCTGCGCAGATCTTCAGTGGCCTGGATCGCGATCTTCATCGGAGAGCTCCATCGAAACGGAGTGCCACCCTTTCACCCGCGGCGTTAACGCATGCTGAAACCGCCGCCGCGCGCGTCATCGACGACGCGTCGCGCTGCGCTCGACGTCGATGAGTGCACGCTTGCGCGGCAGTCCCCAGCGGTAGCCGCCGAGGCCGCCGTCACCGCGGATCACGCGATGGCAAGGGACCAGCACGGCGATGCGGTTGTGCGCGCAGGCAGATGCCAGCGCGCGGGTCGCGCGCGGCGCGTCGATCGCCGCCGCGGCTTCGGCGTACGACACCACGGTGCCATATGGAATCGAACGCAGATAGTTCCACACGCGCACCTGGAACGCGGTACCGCGCAGGTCGAGCGGCAGGTCGAGGTCGGGGGCGCGTCCCCCGAGGTGTTCGTTGAGCGCGTGCATCCACGCATCGAATGCGGACTGCGCCGCGGCGTCCATCGGCGCGAGGCGTGCGTGCGGGAACTCGCCCGCGAGCAGCGCGAGCAGGGCCTCGCGGTCTTCGCCGAATTGCAGGAAGCAGATGCCGCGATCGGTCGCACCGATACAGGCGAGGCCGAGCGGCGTGTTGCCGGTCGCGTGCGAAATCGCGACGCCTTCGCCACCGCTGCGGTACTCGCGCGGGGTCATGCCGAGCGAGGCCGGCGCGCGTTCGTACAGGCCGCGGCTGGAGCCGAGGCCGGCGTCGTAGATCGCATCGGTGACCGAGGCGGAGTGGCGCAACGCGTGCCGCACGCGGCGCATGCGCACGCTCTCGATGTAGTCGCCGGGGGTGATCGTCAGGTAGCGCTTGAACAGTCGATTGAGCTGGAACGCATCGCGTTTGGCCGCCCGCGCCAGCGCGGCGCCGTCGGGCAGCCGGTCCGGTTCCGCTTCGACCAGCCGGCACAGTCGCAGCAGCAGTGCGATTTCCGGATCGTCCTGCCAGTGTTCGAGCGGCCGACAACGCTTGCACGGACGCAGGCCGGCTGCGGCCGCCGCAGCGGGCTCATCGAAGAAACGCACGTTGTCGCGCAGCGGGCGGCGCGCCGCGCACGACGGCCGGCAATACACGCCGGTGGTCAGCACGCCATACACGAAGCGCCGGTCCATCGACGCGTCGCGTTGCTGTACCGCTTGCCATCTGGATTCGTCGCGCATCTCGATCTCCACCGGTTTCGATGGGGGCATCCTCGCGCCGGCGCAAGCGCGCGGCCATCCGCTTGCTGCGCGGCATATGCGGCGCAATCGGCGGATATCGCGCGATCGCGGCATCGCCCACGCTTGGCACACCCTTGGGAGAGTGACGCCAATGCTGACCCTGTATGACTACCTGCCTTCGCGCAATGCCTGGAAGGTGCGCCAGCTGCTTGCCTGGCTCGACCTGCGATATCGGAGCGAGCTGGTCTCGATCTTCGAGGGCGAAGGGCAGACGCCGGAGTTCCTGCGCATCAGCCCCACCGGCACCGTGCCGGCGCTGCGCCTCGCCGATGGCCGTGCGCTGGCCGAGTCGAACGCGATCCTCGCCTTCCTCGCCGACGGCACCCGCTACCTGCCGGACGAGGCCTACGCGCGTGCATACGTGCACCAGTGGCTGTCGTTCGAGCAGGAGCGCATCGAATCGACGATCGGCGCGCTGCGCCACTGGACCCTGACCGGCAAACTCGCGCGGCGACCCCCCGAGCTGGTCGCGCTCAAGCGCGAGGCCGGCCTGCGTGCGCTGGCGATCCTCGACGCGCAACTGGCCGAGCGCGCCTTCCTCGCGGGCGACCACTGCACGATCGCCGACATTTCCGTCTTCGCCTATGCAAGTCAGGCCGCCGATGCCGACTTCGATCTCGCGCCGCATGCACGCCTGCGCGCATGGATCGGGCGCATGCGCGCGCTGCCGGGCTTTCTCGACCAAATCCATCCGTACGCGCTCGATCCACACTCGATGCATGAGCTGCCGCGCGCAGCCCTCGAGCGAATGCCTTGAGGCGAACGGAACTCGGTGCGCTCAGAGGCGCGCGAGGCGGGCGAGCAGGCGGTCGAGCTGGTTCGCGAACGCCTGGCGGTCGCGTTGATCGAACGCGGGCGGACCGCCGGTCTGCACGCCCGCGCCGCGCAGACTGTCCAGAAAATCGCGCATCGACAATTGCTGGCGAACGTTTTCGGCGGTGTACAGCTCGCCGCGCGGGTTGATCGCGGTCACGCCATTGGCGACCACCGCGGCGGCGAGCGGGATGTCCGCGGTCACGACCAGATCGCCGGCGGCGGCGCAGCCGATGATTGCGTTATCGGCCGCGTCCAGCCCGCTGGCGACGGTTCGGGTGCTGATCAGCGGCGATCGCGGCACGGCCAGCACCTGATTGGCGACCAGCACGAGTTCGACCCGTGCGCGCTCGGCCGCTCGATACAGGATCTGCTTGACCGGCTTCGGGCAGGCGTCCGCGTCGACCCAGATCTTCATGCGCGTGTCCCCTGGTTTCTTCGCGTGTAGCATGAGTATGCCCCGCTCCGCGATGCGTGCGGTTCGGGCTGAGTAAAGCTTGGCTCTGCTATCCACGGCGGGCCGCGCGCACCCGGTGCGGCCGGTTCACGACCAGCGAGGTATCGACATGAAGCGAGTCGCATCGAAGAAGGCTGCGGTGAAGAAGGTTGCGAAGAAGGGCGTTGGCGCGAAAAAGCGCGCGGCGAAGAAAGTCGCGGTGAAGAAGACGGCACGCAAGACGCCAGCGGCAGCGCGCGCGCCGGCGCGTCCGGCCAGGAAGGGAGCCAGCAAGGCCGCGAAGAAGGCTGCCGCCAAGGTCGCGAAGAAGGTCGCTGCGAAGAAGGCGCCCGCCGGCAAGGTCGCGAAGAAGGCGGCCGTGAAGAAAGTCGCGCCGAAACCCGTGGCCAAGAAGATTGCCGCGAAGCCGGTTCCAGAAGTCGCGCCCAAGCCGGCGCCTGCAGGCAAGCCCGCGGCACCGGTTGCGAGGCCCGCGGTCGCGCCACCACCTGTTGCGAGGCCGGCGGTGACTGGTATGCCTTCAAGACCTGCCGCGGCGTCGAAACCGGCAATGCAAAAGCCGATGGCGGCAGCGAAGCCTGCGGCCGCGCCTGCCGCGGCGGCGACGGGTGCCGTGAGTGCCGAGCTGGCGATGCAGCACTTCCGCGAATTGCTGCGTGCGAAACAGGAACGCGTGCGCCAGGGACCGAGCTATCCCGCTCCGAATCCGTATACCGGTCGCCATGAAGCCGCCGAAGGCGACGACGGAGCGGATGAATAGCCGTACCGACCCGGTGTCCCGCCCCACGGGCGGGACACTGTCTCCCGCGCCTTGTTTGCCGCCGCGCGCGTCGCCACCTCGACCCGGACCGCGTGCCACCACGGCACCGGCTTCCCAGTTCGAGGAGATTCGCATGACGCTTTCGATGTACGCGGCTTCGGTTCCCGTTTTCCTTCGTGCCCTGACCCAGTTGTCGGCGATCCTCGGCAAGGGCGCCGCGCATGCCGCGGCGAAGAAGTTCGATCCGGCCGTGCTGGTCAATGCGCGGCTCGCGCCGGACATGTTGCCGCTGTCGCGGCAGATCCAGATCGCCTGCGATCACGCCCGCGGGGCTGCGGCACGCCTCGCCGGGCAGGAACGCCCGCCGGTGCCCGACAACGAAACGACGCTCGAGGAGTTGCAGGCGCGCATCGCCGCGACGCTCGCCTACCTCCGGTCGTTCAAGCCCGAGCAGATCGACGCCAGCGAGGCGCGCGACATCAACCTGCCGCTGCGCACAGGCGAGGTCAGGACCAAGGGCGAGCCGTACCTGCTGTATTTCGCGTTGCCGAATTTCTGGTTCCACGTGACGACCGCGTACGCGATCCTGCGCCACAACGGCGTCGACATCGGCAAGACGGATTTCATCGGCGCATTGCCGGACTGAAGCAAAGGGCGCCGCGTTCCACGCGGCGCCCTGTACGTCACCGCTTCATGGCCTTCGCGGCGCTTTCGGCATTGTCGAAGTCGCTGCGCGCACGCTGCCGGGCCGCTTCGGCCTGTGCCTTGGCGGTCGACGCGCAGGCGTCCTGCTCGGCGCGCGGCAGGCCCTCGCATTTCTCCGCGGCCACCTTGTAGTCGGCGTCGGCTTGCGCGAGCGCGAGGTCGTAGCGTGCCTTCGCATCCTTCTGGTAAGCGTCCGATTTCTCGTCGTTCGCGTCTTCGCTCGCCTTGCGCTCGACCTTGTTCGCAGCGGCGCTCGCGTCGTTGATCTTCTCGCCAGCATCCGCGTTCGCCTCCTGCACCGTGGCATTCGCCTTCGCCTGCGCCGCTTCGATCTGCTGACGCGCCTGGGCGGTTGCCTCATTGGCCTTCTTCTGCGCCGCGGCGACATCCTCAGCCGCCTTGGCGCGCGCCGCGGCGACGTCGCGCTGTGCTTCTTCCGGTGATTTTTCGCTGCAGGCGACCAGGCCCAGCGCGAGTGCGGTCGACAGGGTCAATACGATCCGGTTCATGGCAGTCTTCCCATTGCAATACCGCCCGAGCGGCGACCTTCGCATCATGGCGGCAGCGGCTTTACGCGCAATGAATCGATGGGCATCGTGGCGCCATGCGGTTCAGGTGCGCGCAGCACGGGTGGACCGCGCACTAGAATGCGCGCATGTCCGCACTCTGGTCCCTCCTCGTCGACGCGCTCACCACGCATCTGGTGTCGCCGTTCCTCGTGCTCGTCCACCTCGACCGGCTCGCCGGTGATCCGCGCGAGATCGCCGGCGCGCTGCTGATCGCGGCGGCGCAGGTGCTGGTGATTGCCCTCGTGTTCCGGCCGCTCGAGAGCCTCGCGCCGGCCGAGGAGTGGCCCGACCGCCGCCTGACCCGCATCGACCGCACCTACACCCTGCTGATGCTGCTCGGTCTCAATCCGCTGTTCGCCTACCTGGTACTGACCCCGCTCGCGAACGCGTTCGGCGGAACCGACGCGGCCGGCGACGCCACCAGCGGCCTCGCCGCGTGGTTGCCGTGGTTCCAGATGCATCCGCTCGCGCTGTTCCTCGTCTACTACGTGATCTACGACTTCGCCTACTACTGGATGCACCGCGTGCAGCACTGGATCCCGTGGTGGTGGGCGCTGCACAGCATGCACCACAGCCAGCGCCAGATGAGCTGCTGGACCAACGACCGCGGCAGCTACGTCGACGGTTTCCTGCAATCGATGGTGCTCGCCACGGTCGGTCTTGTCATCGGGGTCGAGCCGGAGCAGTTCGCGCTGCTCATGTTCATCGGCGAGCTGGCACAGAATTTTTCCCATGCGAACGTGCGCTTCGGCTTCGGCCGGGTGTTCGACAAGCTGTTCGTCGATCCGCGCTTCCACCGCCTGCACCACATGGTGGTCGACGCGCGCCGGCCACGACTGCACAATTGCAATTATGGTCAGGTACTTTCCGTGTGGGACGTGTTGTTCGGCACCGCGCTGTACGGCGAGCCCGCGCGCCCGACCGGCGTCGGCGACCCGGTCGTCGACGCCGACAACGGCCGAGGCGTGCTTGCGATGCAATGGGGCGCGTTCCGGCGCTTCTGGGGCGCGCTGTGGAGTCCGGCCGGCTGGCGCCCGGGCGACGTCGCGTTCGGGCCCGACTACGTGCCGGTCTCCACGCGCGACATGGACCTGCATTCCTTCGAGCGCGAGCCGGACGCGGCTTGAGGCGAAGCGCGCGCGGCGTATGATGGCCGTCCGGTCCGTGCGATGCCGCGGGCCCCGGGGAGGGATGCGAAGGGATCGCGGATGATGGACGATCGCTCGAGCACGGAACTGCAACGATTGCAGGGGGAAATCCTCGAAGCGATCGCGCGCGGCGAGCCTCTCGCCGGAGTGGCCGAACACCTGTGCCGGCGCGTCGAGGCCCTCGCCCCCGACGTGCTCTGCTCGATCCTCACCGTCGATGCGCAAGGCAGGCTGCATCCGCTCGCCGCGCCGAGCCTGCCCGAATCGTATTCGCATTCGCTCGACGGCCTGCCGATCGGCCCGCTCGCCGGCTCCTGCGGCGCCGCCGCGTGGCGCGGCACCGCGGTCGAGGTCGTCGACATCGAGACCGACCCGCTGTGGACGGAATTCCGCGCGCTCGCGCTGCCGCTTGGGCTGCACGCGTGCTGGTCGAGCCCGATCAAGGCGCGCGACGGGCGCGTGGTCGGCACGTTCGCGTTCTACTACCGCAGCCGGCGCGGACCGGCAGAACTGGACCGGGAGATCGTCGCGCGCTGCGTCGACCTGTGCGCGATCGCGATCGAGCACGACGAAGTGCAGTCGCGGGTGCACCGCCTCGCGTTCAACGACCAGGTCACCGGCCTGCCGAATCGCGCCAGCTTCACCGAACACGCGACGCGCACGCTCGCCGCGCTGGGCGCAGAGCGCAGCGTAAACATCCTGTACATCGATCTCGACGACTTCAAGGCGGTCAACGACACGCTCGGCCACCGCATCGGCGACCAGTTGCTCGGCATGGTCGCGCAGCGCCTGTCCGCCTGCGTCGGCAAGGGTGTCTTCGTCGCGCGCCTCGGCGGCGACGAGTTCGCGCTGTTGCAGGTGAGCGAGGATGCCGACGCCGATGCGCGCCTGCTGGCCGGAAAGATCAAGGCCGTGCTCGACGATCCGTTCGACGTCGACGAACAGCAGGTCACGATCGGCGCGAGCATCGGCATCGCATCGACCATCGGTGCCGATCTCGATTTCGACGAACTCGCGCGGCGCGCCGACATGGCGCTGTACGAGGCAAAGGGCGGCGGCCGCCGCACCCACCGTTTCTTCGATCCTTCCATGGACGAGATCGTGCAGCTGCGCCGCGGCCTCAAGCAGGACCTGCGCACGGCGATCGACAATGGCGCGTTCCGCCTCGTGTACCAGCCGATCGTCGCGCTCGAATCCGGCGAACTGGTCGCGGTCGAGGCGCTGCTGCGCTGGCGCCATCCCTCGCGCGGCAGCGTACCGCCGGCGGCGTTCATTCCGGTAGTCGAGGAGATGGGCCTGATCGCGCCGCTCGGCGACTGGGTGCTGCGCGAGGCATGCAGCGCGGCGGCGGCGTGGCCGCGCGAAATCAAGGTCGGCGTCAACCTGTCGCCGCTGCAACTGCGCAAACCAGGCTTCGTCCTCGACGTGGTGAGCGCGTTGAACCAGGCCGGCCTGCCGGCGCACCGCCTCGACCTGGAAGTCACCGAGAGCGCACTGCTGGCCAGTGACATCGCGACACGCACCGCGCTGAACGAGTTGCACGACCTCGGCGTGCGCCTGTCACTCGACGACTTCGGCACGGGCTATTCGTCGCTGCAACTGCTGCGCGCGTTCCCGTTCGACAAGATCAAGATCGACATGTCGTTCGTGCGCGACATCGGCATCGACGCCGATTCCGAGGCGATCATCCGCGCGGTGATCCGCCTCGCCCGCGACGTCGGCATCCGCACCGCGGCCGAGGGCGTCGAGACCGCCGCGCAATACGACTGGCTGGTGCGCCACCGCTGCACCGAAGTGCAGGGCTACCACTACAGCCGTCCGCTCGCCGAGGCGGATCTGCGCGCATTCATCGACCAGTCGGCACATCGCGCGGTGCCTGTCGTCGTCGCGCAGGGGTAGAAGCGGCGCGCCCGCGGCCGTTCGGGTAGTTCGAAGCGGGTCGGTCGCGCCAGCGGCGCTCCTGCAGCAGCCCCCGGCTCAGACCACCCCAGCGAACACATACAAGCCGATCACCGCGAACACCGCCAGCGTCTTGATCAGCGTGATCGCGAAGATGTCGCGGTACGACTCGCGATGGGTAAGTCCGGTCACCGCGAGCAGGGTGATCACCGCGCCGTTGTGCGGCAGCGTGTCCATGCCGCCGGACGCCATCGCGGCGACGCGATGCAGCACCTCCATCGGGATCCCGGCGGCGATCGCGTTCGCCTTGAACGTGTCCGCCATCGCCGCGAGCGCGATGCTCATGCCGCCGGAGGCGGAGCCGGTGATGCCGGCGAGCGCGGTCACCGAGACCGCCTCGTTGACGAGCGGATGCGGGATCGCCTGCAACGCATCAGCGACGGAGCGAAAGCCCGGCAACGCCGCGATGACCGCGCCGAAGCCGTACTCCGACGCGGTGTTCATCGACGCCAGCAACGCGCCACCGACCGCCGCGCGGCTGCCGTCGGTGAACGCGCGCGTGACCGGGCGCCATGCACACGCGAGCACGCAGGCGATGCCGAGCAGCAGCGCGCCTTCGACCGCCCAGATCGCCGCAACCTTGGCGACTTCCTGCACGACCGGCTTGGCGTCGCCGACGACTGCCGGCACGAACGACTGGGTCGGACCGTACCAGCGCGGAATCGATCGTGTCAGCGCGAAGTTGGCGACCCCGACCAGCGCCAGCGGCAGCAGTGCGAGCAGCGGATGCGCGAGACGCTCGCCGGTGAACGGTGCCGGTTCGTTGCGCAGTTCGACTCCGTACCCTTCGCCGATCGCGGCCGCATGGCGCCGGCGCGATTCGAGCCAGCCGAGCCCGCAGGCAAGCACGAACAGCGAGCCGCCGACGCCGAGCCACGGCGCCGCCCAGCCGGTGGTGCCGAAGAACGTGGTCGGGATGATGTTCTGGATCTGCGGCGTGCCCGGCAGCGCGTCCATCGTGAACGTGAACGCACCGAGTGCGATCGTGCCCGGGATCAGGCGCTTGGGGATGTCGGCCTGGCGGAACAGTTCGGCCGCGAACGGGTAGACCGCGAACACGACCACGAACAGCGACACGCCGCCGTAGGTGAGCAGCGCGCACACCAGCACGATCGATAGCATCGCGCGGCGTTCGCCGACGACGCCGATCGTCGCCGCGACGATCGATATGGAGAACCCCGAGATCTCGATCAGCTTGCCGAACACCGCGCCGAGCAGGAACACCGGGAAATAGAGTTTCAGGAAACCGACCATGCGGTCCATGAACAACCCGGTGAACATCGGCGCGACCAGCGAAGGTTCGGTCAGCAACACCGCGCCGAGCGCGGCGACCGGCGCGAACAGGATCACGCTGTGGCCGCGGTAGGCGACCCACATGAGGAACACGAGCGCAGCGAGCACGACCAGCAGGGCCATCGACCAGACTCCGGTGGCGCGGCGCCGGTGGCCACCATGGCCCGCGACGCGCTCCCTGCGGGGAGTATGCGCAGCGCGCGCCGGCGGCCCACTGTACGAAGGTACAGGTGTCGGCGTGCGCGCCCGCGTTCTAGCCTGCTCGCATCGCTTGGCCACGGGCCGGCTCGATGCCGGAGGGGAATCGATGAAACACCAGAGGCTGTCCACGGCGATCGCGTGCGCGCTCGCCCTCGCGTTCCTGAATGCCCATGCAGCCGATGCGACCACTGCCGCGGCGTCATCGACGGCGGATGCGGCGGCCGACGCCGCCGACGCCCAGGCCGACGACGCCAAGCCCGGTGCCGACACTGCGACCCATCTCGAAGGCATCACGGTCACCGCGCGCAAGCGCGCCGAGACGCTGCAGGACGTGCCGATCGCGGTGACCGCGTTCACCTCCGACCGCCTCGACACGCTCAACGTGCAGGACCTGTCCGGCCTCGCCGGGCAGGTGCCGAATACGACCATTTACGCCGCGCGCGGCTCGACCAGCACGGTCACCGCCTACATCCGCGGCATCGGCCAGTCCGATCCGCTGTGGGGTGTCGATCCGGGTGTCGGCATCTATCTCGACGACGTCTACATCGCGCGTCCGCAGGGCGCCCTGCTCGACGTGTTCGACGTCGATCGCGTCGAAGTGCTGCGTGGCCCGCAGGGCACGCTGTACGGCAAGAACACGATCGGTGGCGCGATCAAGTACGTCTCGCGCAAGCTCGACAAGGACTTCGGCGGCTACGCGCAGGCAACGGTCGGAACGGACGGGCAGATGGACGCGAAGGCCGCGATCGGCGGCTCGTTCGACGATTCCGGCATGCTGCGCGCGCGCCTGGCGGTCGCCAGCCTCTCCCGCGACGGCTTCGGCGAGGATGTCTACACGCGCCAGCCGGTCAGCGACAAGCAGATCAACGCGGCGCGCTTCAACCTCGGCCTGTTTGCGACCGAGACGTTCGACGTGCAGTTCGCCTACGACTGGATGAAGGACCAGTCCGGCATGCGCGGCGCGCAGATGCTCGCCCCGAACCCGCTTGCGCCGACCTATCCGCCGCTCGACAGCCGCTATGACATCCGCAGCGCGATGCGCAACCTCAACAATACCGACATGAAGGGCACCTCGCTGACCGCGAACTGGATGATCAGCGACGCGTGGCTGCTCAAGTACGTGTTCGCGCACCGCGCCTCCGACACCGACACCGATATCGATTTCGACACCACGCCATTGCCGCTGGTCGACGTGCATGCGCTCTACAACGACGCCCAGAACAGCAACGAGCTGCAACTGAACTACGACGGCGGCGGCCGCGCGCGCGGCGTGATGGGCATCTATTCGTTCAACGGCAAGGCCGGCGGCCAGGTGCTCAACCACTTCGAGAACCCGTCGCAGGCGCCCTCGCTCACCAATCCCCTGTTCGGCGACACCCAGGGGCGCGTCTACACCAGCAGCATCGCCGCGTATGCCGACTGGACCATCGATCTTTCCGAGGCCTGGAAGCTCGATCTCGGTGCGCGCTACACCGACGAGGACAAGCACGCGATCGCGCTCAACCGCTTCTACACCGACGGCACCTACTCGACGAGCTGGGCCACCGCGGCGAACTTCGACAAGACCGTGAGCTTCAGCAACATCTCGCCGAAGGTGTCCATCGACTGGCAGGTGACGCCGGACGCGATGCTGTACGCGCTGTACTCGAAGGGCTTCAAGTCGGGCGGCTTCAACATCCGCGCCAACACCACCGCAGTGCCGCGCTCGGGCGATCCGTTCAAGGACGAGACCGTCGACAGCTTCGAGGTCGGCGGCAAGTTCACCCTGCTCGACGAGCGCATGTACCTCAACGTCGCGCTGTTCCACAACAAGTACAAGGACATCCAGTTGTCGGTGTTCACCTCGTACACGTTGCCGGATGGCACGCAGAGCTTCTTCGGTGACTTCACCAACGCCGGCAAGGGCACCATCAACGGCGCCGAGATCGAATACCAGTGGCTGCCGACCGAGCACTGGCTGATCAGCGGCAACCTCGCCTGGCTCGACGCCGGCTACGACGAGTTCTTCAACCGTGGCGTCGACATTGCCGACACGCAGCGCTTCACCAACGCGCCGCGCATGTCCGGTGGACTCAACGTCGAATACCGCACGCCGGTTTCATTCGGGGGCAACCTCGTCGCGCGCGCCGGCTTCACCTACCAGAGCGAAGTGTGGCCGACGACCGACCTCAGCCCGGCGATCCGCCAGAAGGGCTACGGCCTGCTCAACGCCGGCGTCATCTGGAACATCGACAAGGCCTGGTCGATCGCGCTGCAGGGCACGAACCTGACCGACAAGGAATACCGCACGACCGGCTACAACATTCCCGCCTACGGCGTGTTGACCGGCTTCTACGGGCCGCCACGGCAGGTCAGCCTGACGGCGACCTGGCGATTCTGACGGAGACGACGATGAACGCGTGCGCGCTCGCGACCTTTGCCCTTGGCCTCGCCACCGGCGTGGCACACGCCGACGGGCTGCCGAAACTTGCACTCGATGCGTCGCGCACGACCGTCTCGGGCCTCTCGTCCGGCGCGTACATGGCGCACCAGGTGCACGTCGCGTATTCCGACCACATCGCTGGCGCGGCGTTGATCGCCGGTGGTCCCTACCACTGCGCGCAGGGCACCTTGCAGACGGCGCTGGCGAGCTGCATGACGCCGGCGGAAGGCAAGGCGCCGGATGTCGCCGCGCTCGCCGCGTTCGCGAAGGACGCGGCCAAGGCCGGCCGCATCGCGCCGCTGGCCGGGCTTTCCGGCGACCATGTGCTGATCCTGCACGGACGCACCGACAAGACCGTCGCCGAATCGCTGAGCAACGACACCGCTGCGCTGTATCGCGCGCTTGCCGCGAGCGCGAAGAAACCGCTCGACCTGCGCGAGGATCTCGCCGGCGCGTACACGCACACGTTCCCGACACTCGGCGCCGGCGCGGCCTGCGACGTGGCGACCGCGCCATTCGTCGGCCACTGCGGCTACGACGCCGCGGGCGCGATCTTCGCCGCGCTGTACGGCAGGCCGGCGCATGCGGTCGCCGCGACAGCCGCCGGCGAGCCGCGCGCGTTCGACCAGGACGCGTACCGCATCGCCGGCGCCGATGCGCATCTCGCCGCGAAGGGCTACATCTACGTGCCGGCCGCGTGCGAGAAAGGCCGCTGTGCACTGCACGTCGCGTTCCACGGCTGCCAGCAGAACGCGGAAACCATCGACGAGGCGTTCGTGCGCGACGCCGGCTACAACCGCTGGGCCGATGCCTACGGCGTCGTCGTGCTGTATCCGCAGACGCGCGCGACGATGGCGCCACTGAACCCGAAGGGCTGCTGGGATTGGTGGGGCTACAGTGGCGAAGCCTACGACACGCGCGACGGCGCGCAACTGCGCCAGGTCGCCGCGATGGCCGCCGCGCTCGGCGCGCCGCTGCTGGATGGGCGCTGAAAGAACGCCTACAGCACGCGCGTCATGAACACGCTGTTCGGATCGTCGGCATAGTCGCCGAACGCGCCGCAGAACGCGAAGCCGAAACGCTGATACAGGCCGTGCGCTGGCGCGAACGCGGCCTGCGCCCCGGTTTCGAGGCTGAGCCGGCGGTAGCCACGCGCACGCGCGGTGTCGACGATGTGCGCGAGCATCGCGCGCGCGGCGCCGCGACCGCGCAGCGCCTTCGGCGTGCGCATCGACTTGACCTCGCCGTGCGCAGGATCGAGTTCGCGCAATGCACCGCAGCCGAGCAGGGTCGCGCCGTCCCAGACGGTCCAGAAGCTGATGTCGGGCCGGCGCAGGCCGGACAGGTCGAGCGCATGCACGCTGCCCGGCGGCGATTGCGCGTGCATGTCGTCGAGGTGCTCGCGCAGCAGCGCGAGCACCTGCGGGCGGGACAGGTCGTCGTGCTCGATGCGCATCGGCGCCGTCATGCCTTCTTCACGAACTCCGACTTCAGCTTCATGGCGCCGATGCCGTCGATCCTGCAGTCGATGTCGTGGTCGCCGTCGACCAGGCGGATGTTCTTCACGCGCGTGCCGACCTTGACCACCAGCGACGAGCCCTTGACCTTGAGGTCCTTGATCACGGTCACGCTGTCGCCGTCGGCGAGCGCGCTGCCGTGCGCATCGTTGACCACGCGCGCGTCGGACGCGGCCGCCTCATCCGCGCCCGGCACCCATTCGTGCGCGCACTCGGGGCAGACGAGCTGGTGGCCGTCCTCGTAGGTGAACGTCGACGCACATCTGGGGCAGGGTGGCAGTTCGCTCATGGCAGTTTTCCTGTTCGATTGCCACGCGGACGTTCCGGCGCGACGCGGGTCGTCGATTATAGGTGACGTTGCACGCGCCGCTGCGTGCGACTCCACGGCAAGGTCCTGCCGTCGCACGAATGCTTCGATCCGCGATCGGCCTCGAACCAATCCGGTTCGCATGGAGCGCAGCGGCCGCAGGTCGCGGAGTCGAAATGCCCGCGAGCGCGCCAAAACGACCGTTCGACTTCGGCCTCGCGGGCCTGCGCTCAGGGTGAACGGAGTGCCCGATGCTGCGGCACGCATCTCGGCCCTCGGCCCGCGGCCCTCCATCGTGCTTCAATGCGCCGCAAGTCTTCCGCGCAGGCCGCGTGTCCGCCGCATGAGCTATCCGTCCATCTTCGTCGCGCTTGCCGGCCTGCTGTGGCTCGCCCTCATGTTCGCGGTCGCGCTGTACGGCGAGCGTCATCCGCGCGCGTTCGAGCGGCGCTGGCACCTCGTCTACGCGCTGTCGCTCGGCGTGCACTGCACGTCGTGGACGTTCTACGGCACGGTCACCCAGGCCGAGCGTTCCGGCTGGTGGCTGCCGCCGACGTTCGTCGGCCTGATCCTGCTCTACCTCGTCGGCGCCGGCCTGCTGGTGAGGCTCGTGCGCCTCGCACGCGAACATCACGCGAGCTCGCTTGCCGACTTCGTCGCCGCGCGCCTCGGCCGGCATGCCGGGCTCGCGGCGCTGGTGACCGCGGTCACGGTCGTCGGCATCGTGCCCTACATCGCGCTGCAACTGAAGGCCGTCGCGATGAGTTACGCGCTGTTCGCGCGCGGCGGCGACCCTGCCGCGCCCGCGTGGCAGGACAGTGCGCTGTGGGTCGCGCTCGCGATGGCCGCGTTCGCGATGTTGTTCGGCACGCGTCGCGCGCCGGCGGCGGCGCACAACCGCGGTCTCGTGCTCGCGCTCGCGTTCGAGTCCGTGTTCAAGCTGGTCGCGATGCTCGCGATCGGCGCGCTGGTGCTGACCCTGCCGGATGTCGAAGCCGCCGCGCGCACCACGCCGCACGACAGCGACGGCTTCCCCGCCCTGATCCTGCTCGGCGCGCTCGCCGCATTCACGCTGCCACACCAGTTCCATGCCGGCGTGGTCGAGTGTCGCGACGCCTCGCACGTGCGCAGCGCGCGCTGGCTGTTTCCGCTTTACCTGTGCGCGATCGCGCTGCCGGTGTTGCCGTTGGCGCAGGCCGGCGCGCAGCGCTTCGCATCGCTCGGCGTGCCGTCCGATCTGTACGTGCTCGCGTTGCCGCTGGCGCAGGGCCAGCACGGTCTGGCCGTGCTCGCATTCCTCGGCGGGCTGTCGGCGGCGACCAGCATGGTTATCGTTGCGACGCTCGCGCTGAGCCTGATGATCGGCAACCACTGGCTCGCGCCGCTGCGCGTGCGTGCGGGCTGGGCGCGCGGCGAACATGCCGACCTGCGACCAGCGGTGCTGCGCCAGCGGCGTGTCGCGATCCTCGCCGTCGTGCTGCTCGCCTGGCTGTATTCACGCGCGGCGGTCGGCGGCAACGCGCTGGCGGACATCGGTGCACTGTCGTTCTCCGCACTCGCCGGCCTGATGCCGGCGGTGCTGATCGCGTTGTACCGCCCGACCATCGGCGCGCGTGCGGTCGCGCTCGGCCTCGTTGCCGGCACGCTGGTATGGCTGTACACGCTCGCGCCGAACGTGTTGCCCGCGCTCGCACCGGCGCTGCGCAGCGGGCCGTTCGGCATCGCCGCGCTGTCGCCGCAGGGCCTGTTCGGACTTGCCGGCTGGAGTGATCTTGCGCGCTCGCTCGCCGCCAGCCTCGTCGTCAATGTAGGCGTGCTTGCGCTCGTCGCGCGTACGCGCTGGGCGCACGCCGGGGCCGCCCGGCAGATCGGTGCGTTGCCGATCGCCGACCTCGCCGCGCTGGCGACGCGGTTCCTGCCACGCGAGCGCGTCGACGCGCTGCTCGACCCGCGCCGCAGCGAGGCCGACGAGGCGAGCGTTGCCGCGGTCGAGCACGAGCTCGCCAGCGTGATCGGCGCCGCCTCGGCGCGCCTGCTGCTCGAAGTCGCGCGGCGCGAGCGCGGTGGCCAGCTCGACACGGTTGCGGCGATCGTCGGCGAGGCGAGCCGCGACCTGCGCTTCAACCAACGCGTACTGGAGGCTGCGCTCGAGAACATGAGCCAGGGCATCTGCGTCGTCGACGCCAAGCTGGTCGTGGTCGCGTGGAATCGCCGCTATGCGGAGCTGTTCGACTATCCCGCGGATCTGCTCGCGGTGGGTCGGCCGATCGCCGAGCTGATGCGCCACAACATCGCGCGCGGCCTGATCGGCGACGGCGAGGTGGAACGGCGCGTCGAGCGCCGCCTCGCGCAGATGGCGGCCGGCTCGCCGCACCTGTCCGAGCGGCGCTTTCCGGATGGCACCGTGGTCGAGATCCGCGGCAACCCGATGCCGGGTGGCGGCTTCGTCGCGACGTTCACCGACGTGACCGCGTTCCGCGAGGCCGAGCGCGCGCTGACCCGCGCGAACGAGACCCTCGAACAGCGCGTCGCCGAGCGCACCACCGAACTCGCACGCGCGAGTGCCGCGGCCGAACGCGCGAACCGCGCCAAGACGCGCTTCCTCGCCGCGGTGAGCCACGACCTCGCGCAGCCGTTGCACGCCGCGCACCTGTTCACGCACGCGCTCGCGCAGCGCATTGGCGGCGGTACCGAGCGCGAGGCAGTCGCGAACATCGATTCCGCACTCGGTTCGGCCGAAGGCCTGCTCGGCGGACTGATCGAGGTCTCGCGCCTCGACGCCGGCGGCCTGCGGCCGGAGCCCCGCGCGTTCGTGCTCGACGCGCTCCTGCAACCCCTCGCGGCGGAGTACCGCGTGCTCGCGCAAGCGAAGGGCCTGCGGCTGGATTGCGTGCCGACCCGCGCATGGGTGCGCAGCGATCCACAACTGTTGCGCCGCGTGCTGCAGAATTTCCTGTCCAACGCGATCAAGTACACGCGGTCGGGTGGCGTCGTGCTTGGCGTGCGTCGACACGGTGCGAACCTGCGCATCGAGGTGTGGGACAGCGGTGCCGGCATCGCCGAGGCGGACCGCGCACTCGTGTTCGAGGAATTTCGCCGCATCGACCGCGACGGTGCCGGTCTTGGCCTTGGCCTGTCGATCGCCGAGCGGATCGCGCGCCTGCTCGGCCATCCCCTCACGCTGCGCTCATGGCCCGCCCGCGGCAGCGTGTTCGCGGTCGAACTGCCGCGCGCGCAGGCGGTTGCGGACGCGACGGGCAACACGCAGGCGGAAAGGCCGGCGCTGTCGCCGGTGCCGCAGCGCGTCCTCATCGTCGACAATGATCCGGCCGTGCTCGCGGCGACGCGCGCGCTGCTCGAAGGGTGGGGCTGTGCGGTCGCGGTCGCATCCGACATCGCCGGCGCGCTTGCCGCGAGCGCCGATGCGCTGCCGGACCTGCTCGTGCTCGACTACCACCTCGACGGCGGCGCGACCGGCCTCGACCTGCGTGCCGCACTTGGCGCGCGCGCGAGCGCGACGCCGTGCATTGTCGTCACTGCGGACCACGCCGAGGACGTACGCCGCGCCGTTCTCGCGGGCGGCTGCCAGCTGCTGCACAAACCGCTCAAGCCGCTCGCGTTGAAGTCGCTGATGGCGCGCATGTTGGTCGCGGCGTGACGCATCTCGCGCGGCGCCGAGGATTGGCCTCCGCCGACAATGGCGGGAATCAGGAGCTTTCGAGCGGTTGCAGCGAGCGCAGCAGCACGCCGGCCTGGGTGCGGTTGCGCACACCGAGGCGCTCGAAGATCGCGCTGAGGTGCGCCTTCACGGTGCGCTCCTGCACGCCGAGGCGATCGGCGATCTGCTTGTTGAGCAGGCCTTCGGCGACGAGCCCGAGCACGCGCATCTGCTGCGGGCTCAGGCTGGCGAGACGCGCGGCAAGCGCGCGGTCATCGGGTGCGGGCGCGGATGCGATCGAATCGCGCACCGTTGGTGGCAGCCAGGTGCGGCAGTCGAGCACGCTGCGCAATGCCTCGGCGAGTTCGTCCGCGCTGGAGCGCTTGGAGAGGTAGCCGGCCGCGCCGAACGCAAGCGCACGCCGGATCGTGGTGGCGTCGTCATGCGCAGAAACCATCGCGACCGCGATCGCAGGATGTTCCGCGCGCAGGGTCGCGAGCCCGATCAGACCGTGGCTGCCTGGCATGTCGAGGTCGAGCAGGACGAGGTCGGTGTCGGCACGCCGGGCGAGATCCGCGCGCGCCTCGTCGAACGTCGCGACTTCGGCGAGTTCCGCTGCGGGCGCGACCGCGCGCACGCTCTGCGCGAGCGCGAGGCGGAACAGCGGATGGTCGTCGGCGAGCAGGATGCGCACGGCGACCACTGTAGGGCACGTCGCAGGCACCATCAAACGGGCGTGTGCGACGCGTGTGTCGTCGCCTTGCGTTCGGCGGGACTCGCCGCTGCGTGGCTCGACCGCCTGCTCGTCGGCGGATTGGACCTTCGTACGATGACGGGCGTGCGCACATCGCGCTAGGCTGCGCGGATGATCCGCCGATCGCTGCCCCTGTTGTTCCTGCTGCTCGCCGCCTGCGCGACGCAACGCCCGCCGGAGAAGCCGATGACCGCAAACGACTCCTTCGGCGAAGTGCGCGAGTCCCTACACCGCAACGGCGACGATCTGCTCAGCGCCGGCCTCGGCCTCGCCGGGTTGCGTGCAAGGTCGCCCGCGTTCGCCGATGCGGCGCAGCCGACAGCGGCGGAACTTCGCCGCCGCGCGATCCACACGAGCTGGGCCGGCATCGCCGATCTCGGTCCGCTCGGCGGCTACGGCGACATCTACGGTGCGGTACCGAGCGTGCCCGGCCGCGAATACCAGGCGTTCGCCCGCCTCCATGGTGCGCTCGCGCCGCATCGCGTGCTGCTGCAGGCGCCGGATGCGTTCGATGCGAACGCGCGCTGCCTCGTCGTGGCCGCGTCGTCGGGTTCGCGCGGCGTGTACGGCGCGATCGCGCTCGCCGGTGCGTGGGCGTTGCCACGCGGCTGCGCGGTCGCCTACACCGACAAGGGCGCCGGTTCGGGTTACTTCGACCTCGACAGCGACAGCGGCGTCGCGCTCGACGGCACGCGAGCGGCACGCGGCACGGCGCCGCTCGAGTTCGAGCCGGCGCACGTCGATGCCATGCGCGGCGTCGCGATCAAGCACGCGCACTCGGGCGACAATCCCGAAGCGGACTGGGGCCGGCACGTGCTGCAGGCTGCGCGATTCGGTCTCGCCATGCTCGATCGCGCGTATCCGGCGCAGGCGCCATTCACGCCGGCGAACACGCGCGTGATCGTGACCGGCGTGTCGAACGGCGCTGGCGCGGCGTTGCAGGCGGCCGGTCTCGACGACGGGCTGATCGACGGGGTCGTCGCGCTCGCGCCCAACGTGCACGTCGCCGGCCACGGCCGCGCGTTGTACGACTACGCCAGCGAAGCCGCCATGTTGCTGCCGTGCGCGCTGGTCGATGCGCGTTTCGATGCCGTGCCATTCGCGCGCGTGCATGGCGCGACACCACCCGCGTGGCTCGCGCGCTGCGCGCGCCTGCACGAACAAGGCGTGCTCGAGGGAACCGACCTCGCGGCGCAAGCGCGCGCGGCGCTCGATCGCCTGCACACCGCGGGCTGGGACGATCTCGCGCTGGCGACCGCGGCGAGTTCCACCGCGTTCGATCTCTGGCGCGCGGTCGGCGCTACCTATGCGTCGTCGTATCTGCGCGCGCCGGCGACGAAGATGCCGTGCGGGTTCCGTTTCGCCGCGACCGATGCGCACGGTGCCGCCGTCGCCGCCGATGCGCCCGCGCGCGCCGCCTGGTGGTCGGATGCGAGCGGCATTCCGCCCGGCGCCGGTGTCATGCTGCTTGGCGGCACCGACGCGAGCGCGGACCCGACCGCGGCCGGCATCGACTGCCTGCGTCGCCTGTGGAGCGGCAAAGATGCGCCGGCGCATGCGTTGCATGCCGCAGTCGCCGCGACCATTACCAGTCCGCCGCGCGCCGACTTGCCGATCCTCGTCGCGCATGGCGAAGACGATGGCCTGTTGCCATTCGCTTTCACGTCCTCGGCCTACATCGACGCCCTCGCGGCGGCCGGCCGCAAGCCCGTGCTCTGGCGCGTCCCGCACGCGCAGCACTTCGATGCGTTCCTCGCGCTGCCCGCCTTTGGCGATCGCTACGTGCCGTTGCTGCCGTATGGCTACGCCGCGCTCGATGCGATGTGGAAGCACGTCGCCGCCGCAGCGCCGCTGCCCGCATCGAAACGCTTCCCGACGCAGCCGCGCGGCGCCCGCGGGCTCGACCGCGGCATGCTCGCACTCGACTCCGGCGATTGATCGCAAAGCGGCCGTTTTGGCAGCGGTGCGTGCTCCGCGGCTTGTGCTTTCGGCGTCGCTGAGCCGATCAGGCTCGCCTCCGCAACGGCAGGCGCAGGCTTGCCCTGGGTGTGGTCGTGCGGGGCTCGGCGCGCGCGCAGATCAGGCACATTCTTGCAGGGCTATGCGCGCGCATCCGCGTTGATCCGCATCAGGGCCCTGGCGGCTTTCCGTTGGCGCCGCCGTTCGCTGATGCGCGCAAAGATCAGATAGATTGCCGGTGTCGACAGCAGGGTCAGGCTCTGCGATACGAGCAGGCCACCGATCATCGCGATGCCAAGCGGACGGCGCAGTTCCGAACCGGTACCGAAACCGATCGCGAGTGGCAGTGCGGCGCAGATCGCGACCATCGAGGTCATCATGATCGGACGAAAGCGCACCAGCGAAGCCTCGCGAATCGCTTCCAGTGGCGATCGACCGTGTTCGCGTTCGGCGACGAGGGCGAAGTCGACCATCATGATCGCGTTCTTCTTGACGATGCCGATCAGCAGCACGATCGCGATCATCGACACCACCGACAGCTCGGTGCCGGTGACGACCATCGCGAGCAGCGCGCCGACGCCGGCCGAGGGCAGGGTCGAGAGGATCGTGACCGGATGGATCAGGCTCTCGTACAGCATGCCGAGCACGATGTAGACGATCACGATCGCGCCGAAGATCAGCAGCGAGTTGTCGCCCTGCTGGGTCTGGAAGTTGCGGAAGTCGCCGGCGAAGTCCATGCGGATGTCGCCGGGCAGGCGCATCCCGGCGATCGTGCCCTCGATGATCGCCTGTGCCTGGCTCATGGTCACGTCAGGTGCGAGGTTGAAGCTGAGGCTCACCGTCGAGAACTGGCCCTCGTGCGATACCTCGGTCGGCGCGATGCCCTCCTTCATCTTCACCAGTGCGCCGATCGGCACCATCGCGCCGCTGTCCGAACGCACGTACAGGCGTTCGAGCGCGGACGGATCGGTGGCCTGGCTCGGCAGTGCGCTGAGTACCACCTTGAACTGGTTGACGTCCGAATAGATCGTCGACACCTGGCGCTGGCCGAACGCATTGTTGAGCGCGCTGTCGATCGCGGCGACGCTGACGCCGAGGCGCGCGGCGCTGTCGCGGTCGATCGCCAGTGTCTGGCGCGGACCCGCCTCGTCGACGTCGCTGTCGACGTCGCGCAGCTGCGGCAACTTCTTCAGTGCTTCCACCAGCTTCGGCGCCCACACCTGCAACGATGCAATGTCGTTGCCCTTGAGCGACATCTGGTACTGCCCGCCGCTGCCACCGCCACCACCACCGCCGCTCGGCAGGTCCTGCACCGGTCGCAGGCGCATCTGCACGCCGGGCAGGTCCTGCGCCATCCTGTTGAGGCGGGTCATCACCGCGAAGGTCGACTCGCCATGGCGCTGCGACAGCGGTTTCAGGCTGATGTAGAGCTGGCCCGAACCGCCGCCGCCGCGACCAAAGCCGCCTCCAAGGCGCGAGCCGACGCTGTCGACCGCCGGATCCTGCATCACCATCCCGGCGAGTTTCTGCGTCTGCTCCATCATGCGCGGCGGCGACACGTCGGCGCCTGCGGTGATCCGACCCTGCAGCATGCCGGTGTCCTGCTGCGGGAAGAGGCCGCTGTGCACGAAGCGCATCAGGAACACGGTGATGACGATGAGAACCAGCGGTTGCAGTGCGGTCAGTCGCGGCCAGCGCAACGAATGGTCGAGCAGAGTGCGGTACAGGTCGAGCATGCCGGCATGGACCGCATCGATGCGCGCGCCGAGGCGCGACGGTTTCGCCTCGGCGTGCGGCGTGAGGAAGCGTCCGCACAGGGCCGGCGTCAGGGTCAGCGAGATGATCGCGGAGAACACGATGGCCGCCACCAGGGTGATCGCGAACTCCTTGAAGAACATGCCGGTGATGCCGCTGGCGAACATCACGGGTGCGAACACCGCGATCAGCGACGCGGTGATCGAAACGATCGTGAATCCGATCTCCTTCGCGCCGAGCAGGGTCGCTTCGAGCCGCGGCATGCCGGCATCGACGTGGCGGATCACGTTCTCGATCACCACGATCGCATCGTCGACGACGAAGCCGATCGCGATCACCAGTGCCATCAGCGACATGTTGTCGAGCGTGAAACCGAGCACGTACATGACGGTGAACGCGCCGGTAAGCGACAGCGGCACCGCGCTCGCAGCGATCAGCGTCGGCGCGAGCCGGCGCAGGAACAGCGCCATCGTCAGGATCACCATGCCGAGGCTGAGCAGCAGGCTGATCTGCACCTCGTCGATCGAGGCACGGATGATCGGCGTGCGGTCGAAGAACGGCGTCAGCGTCACGCCCGCCGGCAACCAGGTCTGCAGCTGGGGGATTTCATTCTTGACGCTGTCGACGGTCGCGATGACGTTCGCATCGGCCTGCTTGCGCACGAACAGCAGGATCGCGCGGCGCGTGCCGTACCACGCGGCCTGGTACTGGTCCTGCTGGCCGTCGTAGACCCTGGCGACGTCGCTGAGGCGCACGGGCACGCCGTTCTTCACGGCGATGACGAGATCGGCGAACTCCGCGGCGGTGTGCAGCGCATCGTTCGCCGACACCGCCATCGTGGTATGGCCGTTGGAAAGAAACCCCTGCGGCGAGGTCACGTTCGCGGCGGTCAGCGCGTTGCGCACCTGGTCCGGCGACAGGCCCATCGCGTTCAGCGCGCGCAGGTTGAGGTCGACCCGAACTGCCGGTGTCGCGCCGCCGGCGACGTCGACATCGCTGACCCCGGGCAACTGGCGGATTCGCTGCGCGATCAGCGAGTCGGCGTAGTCGTACAATTTCGACAACGGCTCCGAGTCCGAGCTCAACGCGAGCGCCAGCACCGGCTGGTTGTTCGGATTCGCCTTGCGATAGGTCGGCGCATTGGTGAGCCCCGACGGCAGGTCCGGCGCGGCCGCGTTGATCGCCGCCTGCACGTCGCGTGCGGCGTCGTCGACCTTGCGGCTGCTGTCGAACACCAGGATTACCGACGCGCTGCCTTCGCTGCTGCTCGAATTGATCGTGTCGATGCCGGGGATCTGCCCGAGGTGGCGTTCGAGCGGCGCGGCGACCGTGGCCGCCATCGTGTCGGCGCTGCCACCCGGCTGGCTCGCGCTGACGAAGATCACTGGCGGTTCGAGGTTCGGCAATGCCGCGACGCCGAGCAGGAAGTAGCAGATCGCGCCCGCAACGAACAAGCCGATCGCAAGCAGCGAGGTCGCGATCGGGCGGCGGATGAAGGGTCCGGAAATGTTCATGGGGTTCCCTCGCGAGAGAGGGGGTGGTTGCGGTCAGCGAGGCGCGTTGTCTTTCGCGAAGACCCACTCGCATCCCTGCGTGTTCGTCCCGCATCCCTGCGGGCCGGTTCCTTTTCTTTGCTTGTCCAAGGAAAAGGAACCAAAAGAAAAGACACCCCAAGCGGCCCGGTCAGCGGGCTCCTGCCCGCTGACTGCGCGATCGGGTTGCGGGGTTCGTTGACGGTCCATCCATGGACCGCAACGAACGCGCGCGCATCGTGCGCGCGCCCCTTCGGGCTGGT
>Ga0209023_10000553_pt1 | contig 56208 bp, 53 predicted proteins | sample LakOneMetagenome_FD_187468 | JGI IMG/M metagenome (GOLD analysis project Ga0209023, IMG submission 187468) | Freshwater and sediment microbial communities from Lake Erie, Canada (SPAdes) (version 2) | ecosystem: Environmental > Aquatic > Freshwater > Lentic | place: Lake Erie, Canada... | reverse complement strand
TCCGATCTGGCCATGTTCATCGCCAGCAGCAGCGAGGTGAGCGGGCTGGTGCCGGGGTTGCAATCGGTCGCGACCGCGATCGGCACGCCTGCTTCGCGCAGCAGGGCAACCGGCGGCTGGTGGCTCTCGCGGCAGAAGTAGTAGGCGCCGGGCAGCAGCATCGCGACGGTCCCGGCCCTGGCCATCGCCGCCACACCTTCGGCGTCGAGATGCTCGAGATGGTCCGCCGACAGCGCCCCATAGCGCGCCGCCAGCGCCGCGCCGTGGAGGTTGGAGAGCTGCTCGGCGTGGAGCTTGACCGGCAGGCCCAGCTCGCGCGCCTTCACGAAGACCCGCTCGATCTGCGCGGGCGAAAAGCCGATCCCCTCGCAGAACCCATCGACCGCATCGGCGAGGCCCTCGGCGGCGACGGCGGGAAGCATCTCTTCGCAGACCAGGTCGATATAGCCATCGGCATTGCCGGCGAATTCGGGCGGAAGGGCATGCGCGCCAAGAAAGGTGGTGACCACCCGCACAGGCCGCAGCTCACCCAAGGTCCGCGCCGCGCGCAGCATGTTCAGTTCGGTCGCAGTATCCAGCCCATAGCCGCTCTTGATCTCGATCGTGCCCAGCCCTTCGGCCAGCAGCTGGTCGAGCCGGGGCAGCGCCGCCGCGACCATCTGCTCGACCGAAGCGGCGCGGGTCGCGCGCATGGTCGAGACGATCCCGCCCCCGGCGCGCGCAATCTCCTCATAGCTCGCGCCTTCGAGCCGTCGCTCGAACTCGCGCGCGCGGTTGCCCATGTGCACGAGGTGCGTATGTGCGTCGATCAGCGCCGGGGTGATCCAGCGAAGTTGGCAGTCGATGGTCTGGGTAGCGTCGAACGCGGGGGCATCGGCTGCGGCCCCGACCCAGGCTATGCGCCCGTCTTTCGCGGCGACCACGCCCGCTGTAATCGGCGCGCCGCCGGGCACCGAAGTCAGCAGCTTGGCATTGGTCCAGACCGTATCGACCTGCATTGGTCTCTCCCCAGAGTCGCGAATATGTATAGACATATTGCAAGGGCTGTATAGAGTGTTTTGCGAAGGACGGAGGGAACCAGTTTCCGTACTAACCCCCCTCCGTCACCCTGAACTTGTTTCAGGGTCCATTGGGCCGATAGGCCGCATCTGGCCGGAGAGGCGCGAAGGCCGCAGCCTTGCTTTGATCCGGCACTGGCCGATCGAACCGAGGGATGGACCCTGAAACAAGTTCAGGGTGACGGGATTGGTTGAGGTTGAGTAATTTGCTCAGAGGTGAAGAACGCATGACCCAGACCCACCACTTTACGGAAGCTTTGCTCCCTTCCGACTGGGCGCGCGATGTGCGGGTGACCATCACCGGGGGCCGCTTCGCCCACATCGAAGCAAACGCCCCTGCCCAACCCGGCGACCTGCGTCACAAAATCGCGCTGCCCGGCCTGCCCAACCTCCACAGCCACGCCTTCCAGCGCGGCATGGCGGGCATGGCCGAACGGCGCGGGAGCAGCACGGACAGCTTCTGGACCTGGCGCGAGGCGATGTACCATTTCCTGGACCGGATGGAGCCCGACCACGTGCTGGCGGTGGCGGCGATGGCCTATGCCGAAATGCTCGAAAGCGGGTTCACCCGGGTCGGCGAATTCCATTACCTGCACCACGATCCCAAAGGCGCGGCCTATGCCGGATCGGGCGCAGCGATGGCCGAAGCCGTCGCCGAAGCCGCGCGCGAAACAGGCCTGGCGATGACGCTGTTGCCGGTGTTCTACGCCCACGCCGATTTCGGCGGCGCAGCGCCCAAGCCGGGCCAGCGGCGGTTCATTTGCGACCTTGGTGGCTTTGCCCGGCTGCACGAAGCCTGCGGCGCGGCGATTGCCGATCTGCCCGACGCGGTGCTGGGCCTGGCCCCGCATTCGCTGCGCGCGGTGACGGCGGAGGAGCTGTCCGCGCTGCTGGCCGCACACCCCACCGGCCCGGTCCACATCCACGCCGCCGAACAGACCGGCGAGGTTGAGGCGAGCCTCAAATTCAGCGGCCAGCGCCCGGTCGAATGGCTGCTCGATCATGCCCCGCTCGATGAGCGCTGGTGCCTGATCCACGCCACCCACACCACTCAGGCCGAGGCCAGTGGTATGGCCGCGCGCGGCGTGGTCGCGGGGCTCTGCCCGGTGACCGAGGCGAACCTGGGCGACGGGGTATTTCCGATGGTCCACTACCGCGCCGAGGGCGGCCGCTTTGGCCTCGGCACCGATTCGAACGTCTTGATCGACGCCGCAGAGGAACTGCGTTGGCTGGAATATGTCCAGCGCCTCACCCATCGCCGCCGCAACCTGCTCGCTTCGGGAAGCGAGGCCAGCACCGGGGGCACCATTTTCCGAGGCGCGCTGGCCGGCGGTTCGCAGGCGCTGGGCGTAACTGCTGGCTTGGCCGAGGGACTGGCGGCGGACTTCGTCACGCTCCAACCCTCGCACCCCGCGCTGGTCGGCGCGGCGGGCGACGGCTGGATAGACCGCTGGGTCTTCGCCGCGCGCGGCGGCGCGGTCGACGGGGTCTGGCGCGCGGGGCAACAAGTGGTCAGCGGCGGGCGGCATGTGGCGCGCGATGCGATCGCCGCGCGCTATCGCGACACCCTCACTCGGCTGCTGGCATGACCAGCCCTCACGGTCACCCCCCCAGCTCCGTCCATGCTGAGCTTGTCGAAGCACTGCCTTGTTCTTCGTGCCTCACGCACTTGGGCCAGAAAGAAAAAGCGGTCCTTCGACAAGCTCAGGACGAGCGGGTTTGGGAAGGCCAGTTCTGGCCATCAGCGAGCCGCACCACGTGAGGCCAGGCATCACCGAGCAGATCCGCCGCACGATCGAGGCGCGGATCCTTTCCGGCGCGTGGGAGCCGGGGCGCAAGCTCCCTTCCGAAACCGATCTCGCCGCCGAATACGGCTGCGCGCGGATGACCGCCAACAAGGCGCTGTCCGCGCTGGCCCATGCCGGGCTGGTCGAACGCCGCCGCCGCGCCGGAACCTTTGTGGCGCGCCCGCGCAGCCAGTCGATGGTGCTCGAAATCGCCGACCTCGCCGCCGAAGTCTCTGCACGCGGCGATGCCTACCTCTGGCGACTGACTTCGCGCAAACTGACCCGCTCGGACGCGCTGGGCAGTCTGGGCGACGTGCTGGAGATCGAAGGCGTGCACCTCGCAAACGGCGTGCCGCTCGCCTTTGAGCGCCGCCTGGTCAAACTGGTCGAAGTCCCCGCCATCGCCTCCGCCGACCTCGCGCAAGTGGCCCCCGGCACCTGGCTGCTCGCCCACGCCCCCTGGACCGAAGCCGAAAACCGCATCAGCGCCCAGGCCGCCCCGCCCGAAGTGGCCAAGGCGCTCGGCCTGCCCAAGGCAAGCCCCTGCCTGACCGTCGAACGCCGCACCTGGAGGGGAGATGCGCCGGTCACACTCGTGCGGCAGTATTACGTGGCCGGGGCGTGGGAATTTGTGGCGCGGTTTGGGGCTCAGGGGTGATGGACTCTCAACTGAATTTCAGGAACAAGCTGACTCCTGAAAACGTTAGAGCGGTGTTCTTGATTCAATGCTTAGAAGTTATCGGCTAATCATACTTGCAATTGGACTGATATTATCAGCTGCCGGTCCGCCGGCTAACAGCAATGGTCAGCGGCCACCCGAGGGTTCCTCCTCTAAGGGAGAACGATCCCTAGAGGAGATAGCCTCTTCTCTTCGTGAAGCCAACAAACCCTCTGACCTGACGCGGCCATGTCGCGCAGGCGATGACAACCGCGATTCCGATCTATGCGCTCAATGGAAGGCGGCAGATGCCGCTCGGAGTGCCGCCAATGCTGCTTGGCTTTTTGGGCTCTTGGCGACACTTGTTGGAAGCGCAACCCTAGTTGCAGCCTGGGCCGCTGCCCTGTGGGCCAAGAAGGCTGCCGATCATACCGAGAGAGGGGCGGATGAAGCTAGCCGTGCAGCCGATGCTGCTGAGACTTCAATTGGTGAAACCAAACGCATAGGTGAAGCCCAAGTTCGCTGCTACCCGACCGCAACGTCCGCTGAAATTGGCCATACTGCGGACGGTGCTGCGATGATTAAGGTCATGGTCAAGAATGCAGGACTTTCTCCCGCACTAAATGTCACTCTTGAGGCTCGTGTCACGCATCTAATAAATAGAAAAACTCACGTAGCGAGCGAAATTATGCCAGATAGCGCTCAATTCGAAATCGATATTCCGGCGGGACAAGAAGATGAGCTCATCACATCCGTGACTATGAAAATTCATAACGACATACTAAAACTCCCGGATGAACCATTCCACGTAATGGTGAATGTGATCGTATATATAAAATGCAAAGATGTATTTGGTTGCGAAATCGTTCAAGCTGATAAGTTTAGTGCCTTTTTGAAGGACATATCCGAATTAGGCAGAGGCTGGACAAAACTGAAACGAGACACTCGGATCGTGCCGGAATCCATTAAGTCGACAGCCTGAATCAACGCAAACCATCGCTGTCGCAGTCATCGGCAAGCAGCCGAGTACTTTCCTACATCCCCCCAACCTGTCAAACTCCCCTCACGGCCCGGCTCCGCGCCCGGCCTCGTGCTCTTTGACATCGTCGATCGCCAGGACCCGGCCGGTTCCTCTAATCGCCATGCACCCCCGCGATGCGGATGCACTTATTCAACTAACTCGGGATTTTCGTTTGTTTTCAGTGGGGGCTGTTGGGCGTTTGTTCGCTTCGGGCGCGCCAAAGTGCACCAGTGAACGCGTTGTTGAGGCGTTTCGTCGCTAAACACGCACTCCTCTCCCATCCCCGTTCGCCCTGAGGAACCCGGAGGGCTGAGTGCTGAGCCCTGAGCGAAGCGAAGGGTCGAAGCATCGAAGACCGGAGGGTGTCTCGAAGGACCCCCGCTTGCGGGCGCGGTGCTTCGAGACGGGGCCTTCGATGCTTCGCTCCGCTCAGCACTCAGTCCCCTCCTCAGCACGAACGGGTGAGGGGTTATGAACGGGTTTGGGCCGCGGGTATTGGGGAAGAGAAGTGGAATGGTGCTGCTGGGGAGGATTGAACTCCCGACCTCAGCCTTACCAAGGATGCGCTCTACCACTGAGCTACAGCAGCACACCATTCCATCAGCGCCTCACAGCACAGGGCCGGGAGGCAGGGGCGCGCTATTGGCCGTGGCCCCTTGCTTTGTCAAGCCGATGCCTGATAGCGCGTGGCAATTACCAATGCGTGAAAGCAAGCCCGCCCCGACCCGCGAAGAGCGACTGGCCGCCAAGCTGCGCGAGAACCTGCGTAAGCGCAAGGCGCAGGCGCGGGGGAAAGGGGTGGAGGAGGTTGGTTCGCCTGATGAGCCACAGGCCGGGTAGCCGGTCGGGTTGGCTCAATTGGCTTCACACGAAGACACGAAGATCACGAAGAGGGCAGTTGAGGCCGCAGGCCTCTTGATTCAATCGGTCGTCACGATTGGCCCGGCTGCCTGATGAATCAAGCGGCTTCGCCGCGAGCGCAACTTCTTCGTGACCTTCGTGTCTTCGTGTGAAACCAAAAACCCCCCAGTCAGTCGGCCAAAGCGAACACCCTTCCCAAAGCGCAGCATAGCCGCTAGGGCGCGGTGCTCCTGAAAAGCTTGGAGTTTGGCCCTTGCCTCGCCTCATTCTCGTCCGCCACGGCCAGAGCCAGTGGAACCTGGAAAACCGCTTCACCGGCTGGTGGGATGTCGACCTCACCGAAAAGGGCGTGGCCGAAGCCTGTGCAGCGGGCGAATTGCTTAAGGCCAAAGGCATGCTGCCTAGCCTCGCTTTCACCAGCTTCCAGACCCGCGCGATCAAGACGCTGCACTATGCGCTGGAAGCGGCCGGGCGGCTGTGGATCCCCGAGGTGAAGGACTGGCGGCTGAACGAGCGGCACTATGGCGGCCTCACCGGGCTCGACAAGGCCGAGACTGCCGCCAAGCACGGCGACGAGCAGGTCAAGATCTGGCGCCGCAGTTTCGACATTCCGCCGCCGGTGCTGGAGGATGGCTCGGAATTCGATCTCAAAGCCGACCCGCGCTATGCCGGCATCGCGATCCCTTCGACCGAGAGCCTGAAGGACACGATTGCCCGGGTGCTGCCCTATTACGAGAGCGCAATCGTTCCGGCGCTGAAAGCGGGTGAGACGGTGCTGATTTCCGCCCACGGCAACAGTTTGCGGGCACTGGTCAAGCACTTGTCGGGGATTTCCGATGAGGAGATCACGGGCCTTGAAATTCCGACCGGCCAGCCGATCATTTACGAGCTCGATGACGCGCTGAACGCAGTCGAGCGCTATTACCTGGCGGAACGCTGAGATGACGGCACAAGTCGCAATCGTCATGGGCAGCCAGTCGGACTGGGCGACGATGAGCAAGGCCGCCGAAGCGCTCGACAAGCTGGGGGTGGCCTATGACGCGCAGATCGTTTCGGCCCACCGCACCCCGGCGCGGCTGGTCAAGTTTGCAGAAGGCGCGGCCGAGGCCGGGTTTCAGGTGATCATCGCCGGAGCAGGCGGCGCGGCGCACTTGCCGGGGATGGTCGCTTCGATGACCCATTTGCCGGTGCTGGGCGTACCGGTGCAGTCCAAGGCCTTGAGCGGACAAGACAGCCTGCTCTCGATCGTGCAGATGCCCGCCGGGGTTCCGGTTGGCACCCTCGCCATCGGCGAGGCCGGGGCGACCAATGCGGGCTTGCTGGCCGCCTCGATCCTGGCGCTGCAGGATCCGGAGCTGGCCTCGCGGATCAAGGCCTACCGCGCGGCGCAGACCGCCGGTGTTGCCGAGCGGCCGAGCTGAGGCGGGCATGATTCCACCCGGCGAGACCATCGGCATCCTGGGCGGCGGGCAGCTGGGGCGGATGCTGGCCGTGGCCGCGGCGCGGCTGGGCTATCGCTGCCATGTCTTCGCGCCCGAGGCCGATAGCATCGCCGCCGAAGTCTGCGCCGCACACACCCGCGCGCCCTGGACCGACAGCGCCGCGCTGGCCCAATTTGCCGCCGACTGCGCAGTGGTGACCTATGAGTGGGAGAATGTACCCGTAGGCTCGCTGAAAGCCCTGGGCGGCGTTCCACTCTACCCCGGCGCCCATGCGCTCGAAGTGGCGCAGGACCGGCTGAACGAGAAGCAGTTCGTCACCCGGCTGGGCGGCCGCACCGCACCGTTCCTGGCGGTCGATACGCCTGAGGACCTGGAACGCGCTCTGACCGAGATCGGATCGCCCGGGATCCTCAAGACCCGGCGCGAGGGCTATGACGGCAAGGGTCAGTACCGGATCATGGCCGACCACGAGGCCGAAGGAATCGCACTGACCGGCCAGGCGATGGTGTTCGAAGGCTTCGTCCATTTCAGCGCCGAGTTCAGTGTGATCCTGTGCCGCGCGCAGGATGGCACCGTGGTGTTCTGGGACAGCGCCGAGAACGTCCACGAACACGGCATCCTGGCCCGCTCGACCGTTCCCGCCGCGCCCGCGGTGCAGGCCCAGGTCGAAGAGGCCCGCGCGCTCGCAAGGAAAGTGGCCGATGCGCTGGGCTATGTCGGGGTGGCGGCGTTCGAGTTTTTCGCGACCGAGGACGGCCCGGTGTTTAACGAGATGGCCCCGCGGGTCCACAATTCGGGGCACTGGACGATCGAAGGCGCACTGACCAGCCAGTTCGAGAACCACATCCGCGCGATCTGCGGCCTGCCGCTGGGCGATACCCGGCTTGCCGCCAAAGCGGTTGAGATGCGCAACATCGTCGGCGATGCAGCCGAGGACTGGGCCGGGATCCTGTCCGATCCCGCCAACCACCTCCACCTCTACGGCAAGGCCGCCGCGCGCCCGGGGCGCAAGATGGGCCATGTGACCCGGCTGGTGCTGTGAACAGACCTGAGTTGTTCCTGGTCGTCGCCGTCGCCGACAACGGGGTGATCGGGATCGGCGGGGGTATGCCCTGGCATTTGTCAGCCGATTTCCGGCGGCTCAAGGCGCTGACCATGGGCAAGCCGCTGGTGATGGGCCGGAAGACCTTTGATTCTCTTCCTGGCGTGCTGCCCGGTCGCCGCCACATCGTGATCACCCGCGATCCGGACTGGAGCGCGGAAGGGGCCGAAAAGGTGCACTCGCTGGAGGAAGCGCTGAAGCTGGCCAATGCCCCGCAGATTGCGATCTTTGGTGGGGCCGAGATCTATGCCCTGGCCTTGCTGCAGGCCGACCGGATCGAACTGACCGAAGTCCACGCCGCGCCCGCAGGCGATACGCGCTTCCCCGATTTCGACCGCTCTGAATGGACCGAGACTTTTCGCGAGGCCCATCCTGCGGATGGTCGCAACCCGGCCTTTGACTTCGTCACCTTGTTGCGTAAACCGAAAGCCTGACCGGGGGACGACCATGCGCAAACGCTTCCTGATACCGCTGCTGACGATCGCTTTCGCCGCGTTGGTCTTTTTCCGCGTGGTGCCGCCCTATATGGAATCGTCGATGAACCAGATCGACGGCGGGCCGCTGATCGAGGTCGGGCCCGAGGCCAAGGCGCTGCACCAGAGCCTCAACGTGGTCGACCTGCATTCCGACACCCTGATGTGGGACCGCGAGTTGACCGCCAAGAGCAATCGCGGCCATGAGGATTTGCCCCGGCTGATCGAGGGCAATGTCGCGCTGCAGGTGTTCTCGTCGGTGACCAAGACCCCAAAGGGGCTCAATTACGACGCCAATGCATCGGATTCGGACGTGTTGCCCGCGCTGCTGATGGCGCAAGGCCAGCCGCGCAAGACCTGGTTCGACTTGCTTGAGCGTTCGCTGTTCCACGCCCACAAGCTCGACGTGTCGGTCTCGCTGTCGAACGGCATGCTGCGCAAAGTCACTGACCGCTACGGGCTTGACCAGCTGCTCGCCGCGCGCGCCGCGCCGGGCGGGCCGGTGGGAGCGCTGCTATCGATCGAGGGGCTGCAGAACCTTGAGGGCAAGGCCGAGAACCTCGACAAGCTTTACGACGCGGGCTTCCGCATGGCCGGGCTGACCCATTTCTTCGACAACGAGCTCGCCGGATCGATGCACGGGATGAAGAAGGGTGGGCTGACCCCATTCGGCCGCGAAGTGGTCGCGCGGATGGAAGACAAGGGGATGATTGTCGATGTGGCCCACTGCAGCCACACCTGCGTTGCCGAAGTGCTCAAGATGGCGCGGCGCCCGGTGGTCTCCAGCCACGGCGGGGTCCAGGCGATGTGCAAGGTCAACCGCAACCTGACCGACGAGGAAATCCGTGGGATCTCGCGCACTGGTGGGGTGGTCGGGATTGGCTATTGGGATGCCGCAGTCTGCGACACGAGCCCGCGTGCCATTGCCAAGTCGATCAAATATGTCCGTGACCTGGTGGGGATCGATTTCGTCGCGCTGGGCAGCGATTACGACGGGGCGACCACGGTGCGCTTCGATACGTCGCACCTCGCGCAAATCACCCAGGCGCTGCTCGATGAAGGGTTCCGCCCGGCCGAGATCCGCGCGGTGATGGGCGGCAACGCGCTGCGCGTGATCCGCCAGGGCATGCTGCCCTATGCCGAGTGGCGCAACGACTACAAGCGCAGCTGATATGGGAATAGTCAGGCTAGACGCGCGCGAGGCGATCCCTGCTTCCCTGCGCGGCGCAATTGTCGCACTTGGCAATTTCGACGGTTTTCACCTTGGCCATCAGGCCGTCGTCGGCGAGGCGCTTGACTGGGCCCGGGCCGAAGGATGCCCGGCCATCGTCGCAACTTTCGATCCACACCCGGTACGCTTCTTCGCACCGCAGACACCCCCGTTTCGGCTCACCACGCTCGACCAGCGGCTTGAGTTATTCGGCTCGGCCGGAGCCGATGCCATGCTGGTGTTCCATTTCGACGCCCTGCTCGCCGCGACCAGCGCCGAACAATTCGTCGAACTGCTGGCCGGGCAGCTTGGCGCAGCCGGGGTAGTGACCGGCGAGGATTTCACCTTCGGCAAGGGCCGGACCGGCAATGTCGAGCTGCTCATGACCTTGGGCGCCGAACGCGGCCTTGCCGCCCGCGCAGTCGGGCCGGTCAGCGATGCAGGCGAAGTGGTTTCCTCCAGCCGGATCCGCGACGCGCTGAAGGACGGCGACTGCGCCGCCGCGACCCGCCTCCTGACCCGCCCTTTCGCGATCCGCGGAACGGTCCAGCACGGGGCCAAGCTTGGCCGGACCATCGGTTTCCCCACCGCCAACCTCGATCTTGGTAACTATTTGCGCCCACGCTACGGGATCTATGCCGTCACTGGCGTGCTGCCCGGAGGCAAAGTGGTTCACGGTGCGGCCAATCTGGGAGTACGGCCCAGTTTCGACCCGCCCATCGAACTGCTCGAACCCTATTTCTTTGACTGGTCGGGCGATCTTTACGGCCAGGAAATCGAAGTCGCGCTGCATCATTACTTGCGCGGCGAAGAAAAGTTCGATTCAATAGACGCCCTGACCGCGCAGATGGAGCGCGACTGCGAACAGGCCAGGGGGCTATTGACCGGATGAAATGGTTGAAACGCATCGGGCTGGTGCTGGCGATTGCCTTTCTGGTCTCGAGCATCGTCAATGCCAGCTGGCTCGCCAGTCAGCCGCGTGGCTATATCAAACTGATCGCCCATCGCGGCGTGCATCAACTGTTTGATCATCGCGGGCTTGGGCGCGATACCTGTACTGCCAGCCGGATCGAGCTGCCGGTTCACGATTACCTGGAAAACACGCTGATCGGGATGACCCATGCGGTCCGCTCGGGCGCGCAGATGATCGAGCTCGACATCGCTCCGACCAGCGACGGCAAGCTGGCGGTGTTCCACGACTGGACGCTAGATTGCCGCACCAATGGCAAGGGCAATGTTCGCGATGCGACCATAGCCGAGCTGAAAGCGCTCGATGCCGGTTATGGCTATACCTTCGATGGCGGCAAGACCTTTCCGTTCCGGGGCAAGGGTGTGGGGCAAATTCCCGAACTGTCCGAAGTTCTGGCCGCCTTTCCCGAAAAACCGTTGCTGTTCAACTTCAAGAGCAAGGACGCGGGTGAGGCCGACCTGCTGGTTGCCGCGCTGAAAGCCGCCGGGCGCGATCCGGTGGCGCGCGGCGACGGGTTCTATGGCGGCGTGGAAGAGGGGCCGGTGGCGCGGATCCGCCAGCTGCTCCCGGGGGCCTGGGTGTTCAGCAAGGACAGCGCCAAGGCCTGCACCAAGGCCTACGCGCTGCAAGGCTGGCTGGCGCTGACGCCGGCGGCCTGCAAGAACGGCACCCTGGTGATCCCGCTCAACCGCCAATGGGCCTTCGCCGGTTGGCCCAACCGCACGGTCCAGCGCATGAACGCCGTCGGCGCGCGGATTATCCTGGCCGGGCCGTTGGACGGACCGGGTGGCATGGGGCTCGACTTGCCCGAACAGGTCCGCGAAGTGCCGGCCAGCTTCACTGGCTATCTCTGGGTCGAAGATATCTGGTCGGTCGGCCCGGCCGTCCGCTCCGGCTTCAACAAACGCAACGCGCGCGAGGAAGCCGAGACCCAGGCGGCGCTGGAGAAGCGGCGCAAGGCGCGGGAGTGATCCTCCCCCTTGGGGGAGGGGGACCACCGAAGGTGGTGGAGGGGTACGTGCGAGTGATCCCGACAGCTAAGGCCAGCCCAAAGCGTTCGCCCGCGGCGTAGTGATCACCTGCGCGTACCCCTCCACCACTTCGTGGCCCCCCTCCCCGTTCCGGCGAGGATTTGCGATTCCCCGCCTCCCCCGCTAAGGCCCGCGGCGCCATGACTGAACAGCGCGATCTTAAAGACACCGTCTTCCTGCCGAAGACCGATTTCCCGATGAAGGCCGGCCTCCCCCAGAAAGAGCCGCTGATTGCCGCGCGCTGGGAAGCGGAAAAGCTCTACGAGCAGCTGCGCGATGCGCGCCGGGGGCGTGAGACCTTCATGTACCATGACGGTCCGCCCTATGCGAACGGCGACATGCATATCGGCCACGCGCTGAACCACACGATCAAGGACATGGTCTGCCGCACGCAGAACCTCTTGGGCCGCAATGCGCCCTATGTTCCGGGCTGGGACTGCCACGGCCTGCCGATCGAGTGGAAGGTCGAGGAGCAGTACCGCAAGGCCAAGAAGAACAAGGACGAGGTCCCGCTCCTCGAATTCCGCGCCGAATGCCGCGCCTATGCCCAGCACTGGGTGGATGTGCAGCGCGGGCAGCTGAAGCGCCTTGGCGTGATGGCCGACTGGGACAATCCCTACCTCACCATGCAGCCCGAAAGCGAAGCGACGATCGTTGCCGAACTGCTCAAGTTCGCGACAAGCGGCCAGCTCTATCGCGGGGCCAAGCCGGTGATGTGGTCGCCGGTCGAAAAGACCGCGCTGGCCGAGGCTGAGGTTGAGTACGAGGACATCACTTCGACCCAGATCGACGTGGCGTTTGAGATTGTCGAGAGCCCGATTGCGGAGTTGGTTGGCGCGCACGCGGTGATCTGGACCACCACGCCGTGGACGATCCCGGTGAACCAGGCTTTGGCTTATGGGCCGGAGGTTGATTATGTTTTGGTACGACCGCTCCTTACTTACGCGACTGACGATGAGGAACGTTTCGACGCGGTTAGAGCGACGATACACGCTGCTCTGCCTTGGTTCTTGCAAGTCAAAAACCTTCTCGTCGCCAAGAATCTAGCAGCTTCTTTGGCATCACGGCTGAGTTCGATCCTAGCGGGACTCGATCTTGGCGGCATCAAGGTCACATTTAATCTCATGTATGGTGAGAATGACCCGGCAAACTGCTTGGTCATTAATGGCTCCGAACTCGCCGGAACCATCGCCCGCCACCCGATGCACCATCTCGGCGGGTTCTTTGCTGAGCCGCGGCCGTTGCTGCCGGGCGACTTCGTCACCACCGACAGCGGCACGGGCCTCGTCCACATGGCGCCCGACCATGGCGAGGACGATTTCGAGCTGTGCAAGGCGCATGGCCTGGGCCCCAAGTTCGCGGTCGAAGGCGATGGCAAGTACCGTGAGGACTGGCCCTGGCTGGGCGGGCAAGGCAGCGTCATCAACCCCAAGTTCAACGCGCCCGACGGGCCGATCTGCTCGGACCTGCGCGAGGCCGGCGGACTGCTAGCGGCTTCGGCCGATTACCAGCACTCTTACCCGCATTCGTGGCGTTCGAAGGCCAAGGTGATCTACCGCTGCACGCCGCAGTGGTTTGTGCCGATGGACAAGCCGCTGGCCGATGGCCGCACCCTGCGCGAAACCGCGATGAGCGAAATCGAACGCGTCGAGTTCACCCCCGACAAGGGCCGCAACCGGATCGGGTCGATGGTCGCCGGGCGCCCCGACTGGGTGCTCAGCCGCCAGCGCGCCTGGGGCGTGCCGATCACGCTGTTCGTCAACCGCAAGTCTGGCGAATACTTGGTCGATCCGGCGGTCAACGAACGGATAGTCGCGGCAGTGAAGGCGCAAGGCATCGACGCCTGGACACCCGAAACCGCGCACAGCTTCCTGGGCGACACATACAACCCCGACGAGTGGGAAGCGGTCAGCGACATTCTCGACGTGTGGTTCGATTCGGGCACCAGCCACGCCTATGTGCTCGAAAGCGATCGCTGGCCCGACCTGTCATGGCCGGCCGACATCTATGTCGAAGGCTCTGACCAGCATCGCGGCTGGTTCCAGTCCAGCTTGCTGGAAAGCTGCGCCACCCGCGGCCGTGCGCCTTATGACCGGATCCTGACTCACGGGTTCACGATGGATTCGAAGGGCATGAAAATGTCCAAATCGCTCGGCAACACGGTCGATCCCAACAAGGTGATGGAAACCTATGGCGCGGACATCATCCGGCTGTGGGCGCTGTCGGTCGATTTCACCGAAGACCACCGGATTGGCGACGAGATCCTCAAGGGCGTGTCCGACCAGTACCGCAAGCTGCGCAACACCTTCCGCTATCTGCTGGGCGCATTGGATGGCTTCAGCGAGGCCGAGCGGGTGTCGGTCGAGGCGATGCCCGAGCTGGAACGCTATGTCCTGGCACTGCTGGGCAAGCTCGACGCGACCTTGCGCGCGGCGACCGACAGCTTCGATTTCAACACCTACGTCCGCGCGCTGACCGACTTCTGCAACGAAGACCTCTCCGCCTTCTTCTTCGATGTGCGCAAGGACTGCCTCTATTGCGATGCGGTGACCGATCCCAAGCGCAAGGCCTACCGCACGGTGCTCGACACCCTGTTCCACGCCCTGGTCCGCTGGGCCGCGCCGGTGCTGGTGTTCACCTCTGAGGAAGTTTGGGGGACGCGCTATCCGGATGGCGGGTCGGTGCATTTGCTGGAGTGGCCGGTGCTGCCAGCCACCTCACCAAACCGTCAGCCCGCACTTGATGCGGGCCAAGGCTTTTCTTCGCCGACATCGGCGGAAGGAAGCCAAGCCCCGGATCAAGTCCGGGGCGACGAGTTGGTCGAAAGGTGGACTGCGATTCGTGCCCAGCGGATGCTGGCCAACGAACATATCGAACCACTACGCCGCGAGAAGGTAGTGGGTTCGTCGCTTGAGGTGGAATACACCTACGAAGGGGATTTCGGAGATCTGGACCTTGCCGAAATTCTGATTGTTGCTGCGGTCCATAAGGGACCAACCGGCGTCACCCGCACCACCCACCACAAATGTGGCCGCTGCTGGCGGCACTTGCCCGAAGTCACCGAGGACGGCGCGCTTTGTTCACGCTGCGATCAGGTTGTGGGCGGCATGGACGCCCCCGCATGACCTTGCCTTTTTCCCGTCACCCTGAACTTGTTTCAGGGTCCATTTCTCCTCGCAGGCCTTTGGTCTCGGCGGCGCGATGGATGCTGAAACAAGTTCAGCATGACGGACTTGGGGTATGGGGAGTGAAATCATGCTGACCCGCAACCGCCTCTATGGCCTCGCGCTTGCCGCGCTCATTTTCATCGCCGACCAGGTGGTGAAATGGGTGGTGGTGAATCCGCTGGGGCTGGACCGTGATAACGAACAGATCGTGTTGACCAGCTTTTTCAGCCTGACCCGCACCTCGAACTACGGCGTGTCGATGGGCTTCCTGACCGCCCAGTCCGATACCGCGCGCTGGGCGCTGGTGGGCCTGACCGCAGCGATTGCGCTGGTCGTGCTGGTCTGGATGATGCGCGAAAAGGTGCTGGGTGAAATCGTGGCGCTGGCGCTGATCCTGGGCGGAGCGCTGGGCAATATCGTTGACCGGATCGCTTACGGCCATGTCGTCGATTTCGCGCATTTCCATCTGGGCGAGCGCAGCTTCTACATCTTCAACGTGGCCGATGCCGCGATCACCGTGGGCGTGGTGATAGTGCTTGCCCGCAGCTTCCTAATCCGCGAAAAGCCCGAGACAGATGCGGGTATGCCCGCGACGGAGACCTGAATTATGCGTAAGTCCACCGGTATGATCCTCGTAACCGCTTCGGCGCTGCTGCTGGCAGGCTGCGGTGGCGGCGGGCTGTTCAACCGCCAGCGGCCCGACGAATTCGCCGTGCAGCGCCAGGCGCCGCTGGTGATCCCGCCCGATTTCAGCCTGGTCCCGCCGGCCCCCGGCGCCCCGCGGCCGACCGATACCAGCACCGCCCAGCAGGCGCAAAGCGCGCTGTTCGGCGCGCCGCAGCCGCGCTCGGGCGTTGAAACCAGTGTGGGTAGCAAGGCCGGCAGCGCCGCCCAGGCAATCCGTTCAACCGTGGGCGATTCGGGAACCAACACCGTCGACAAGGGCGAAGTCGCTCGCGACATCGTCGCTGCGCCGGAAGGTGATGGGCGTGAGGCATCGACCTCGGTCACGCCTGGCTGATCCTTCTTTCAGATTGCCATTCAAAGGGGCTCGCCGTTTGGCGGGCCTTTTTTGGTTCGCGCAAAGAGCGCAGAGGGAACGAAGTTCGCAAAGCGGTCGCCTTGGCGGCGAAGCCGCTTTCTACATGAAGCTTTGCCTTTGAACCTCGGTGGATTGGTTTGCAGAGCCTGCGGCTCATTCAACGTCTTTGCGATCCTTGCTGCCTTTGCGCTCTCCGCGAGAACCCTAGTCCACGCCACCCGCAGCCACGGCCTTGCTGGCCAGCAGCTTGTCGATCTTGCGCCCGTCCATATCGACCACTTCAAAGCGCCAGCCCTGGTCGTGGAAGTGTTCGCCTTCCTGCGGCAGCTTCTTGAAAACCGACAAGGCATAGCCCGCGGCGGTGGCGAAATCGCGGTCGTCGTCGAATTCGAGGCCAAGCTGGTCGATCAGCGCATCGACCGGCAGCGAGCCGGCCAGCAGCAGCGAGCCATCCTCGCGGGTCACCAGCAAGGGTGAATCGCCCTCGTCCTGGTAGCTGGCGAAATTGCCGACAATCGCGGCGAGCAAGTCGGCCGGGGTCACCACGCCTTCAAGGTGACCATATTCATCATGGACCAGCGCCATCGATACTTCTGCCTGCTGCATCAGCTTGAGCGCATCCATCGCGTCGAGCTGGTCGGGGATCACTTCGGCCTTGCGCATCAACCGGGCGAGGTTGAGCTTGCGGCCCGCCAGCAGCACCGCGAGCACGTCCTTGACCTTGACCACCCCGACAATGTTGTCCGGGCTGCCATCGGCAACCGGCAACAGCGAATGGGGTGAATCCTTGATCGCAGCGCGCACTTCGGCTTCGCTCGCCTTGCGGTCGATCGTGTCGAGTTCGGTGCGCGGGGTCATCAGTTCGCGCACCGGGCGGGTCGCAAGCCGCATGATCCCGGTCATGATCGCGCGCTCATCTTCCTCGATCACGCCCGAGCGGGTCGCCTCGGCGAAGACCATCTGCAGCTCTTCGGCGCTGAGCGCATGGTCGCCCTTGTGGGTCACCCCGGTCAGCCGCAGCAGCACTGCCGATGACCGATCGAGCAGCCAGACCATCGGCGCGGTCGCGCGGCTGAGCAGCGCCATCGGACGCGAGGTGATGATTGCGATCGGTTCTGCCGCGCGCAGCGCCAGCTGCTTGGGCACCAATTCACCCACCACCAGGCTGAAATAGGTGGTCAAGGCAATCGCCAGCGCAAACCCGGCCTGGTCGGCCCAGCGTTCGGGCAGGCCCAGCGCCGCCAGCCGATCACCCAGCGGCTCGCCAAGGCTGGCACCCGAAAAGGCCCCGGCTATCACCCCGATCAGGGTGATTCCGGTCTGCGCGGTGGACAGCAGCTTGCCCGGATCGGCCGCCAGTTCCAGCGCCATGCTCGCCCCCGCATTGCCGCGCTCGGCCAGCAGGCGCAGCCGCGACGGACGTGCCGAAACGATCGCCAGTTCGGACATCGCGAACACGCCGTTGAGCAGGATCAGTCCTGCAATGATCATTACTTCGGTCGAAGGAAAGGGCGTCACGCTTCATCCGATAGCAGAAACGGTCCATAAGGCCAAAGGGTGGTATTGATTGACATCATTGTCATCTAGCTCCCATTCAGCTTCAAGGGTTTACGGTTAACGTGAAGTCAGATTCCTAGAAGGGGACCCCACATGAAAAAGACCCGTTTGCTCACATCCGCGATGGCCGCCACCGCATTGCTTGCCACTGCGGCTTGCGTCACCGACCCCAACACCGGTGAAAAGAAGGTTTCGCGTACCGCGATCGGCGGGGTTGGCGGCGCGGTAGTCGGCGGCCTCTTGGGCGGGCTGATCGGCGGCAAGACCGGGCGCATCGTTGGCGCCGGGATTGGCGGCGTTGCTGGCGGCGTGGTCGGCTACAAGATGGACCAGCAGATCAAGACCTTGAAGGAAAAGACCGCAGGATCAGGGGTCGATGTGACCGAAACCGATGGCGGCAAGGCGATCCTGGTCAACCTGCCCGACGGCGTGACCTTCGATGTCGGGAGCTACACTCTCAAGCCGAGCTTCCGCGCCACGCTCGATCAGGTCGCGCAGAGCCTGAAGGACTACCCCGACAGCCTGGTCGACGTTTACGGCCACACCGATTCGACCGGCAGCGATGCCTACAATCAGACGCTGTCGGAAAACCGTGCACGCACGGTGATGAATTACCTGATCTCGCAAGGCGTCCCCGCCGCGCGGCTGCGTAGCCAGGGCTTTGGCGAAACCATGCCGGTGGCCGACAACACCACCCCCGAAGGCCGCGCCAAGAACCGCCGGGTCGAAATCAAGATCGTGCCGGTAACGCAGGAAGACGTTCAGGCCGCCAAGTCTGGCACCTGATCTCTCTTGAACCGATAAAGAGGGGCTCGCCTGCAAGGGCGGGCCCTTTTTTTGTTCACCCCCCTGCCGCCAGCTCCTTCGCCCGCCCGGCCAACCGCTCCACCGCCGCGCCGTGGATCTCGGGCGAGCAGACCAGCACCCCAAACGCCCGCGGATCGCGTTTGTTGTAGGCCAGCGGCTGGCCAAAGGCGTCGGTCGCCATGGCCCCGGCCTCGCGTGCGATCAGCGCTGCGGCGCCGATGTCCCATTCGTAGCCCCAGCGGAGCGTGGCGACCAGGTCAGCCTCGTCGGCGGCGACCATTGCCATGCGCAGCGCGATCGAATTGGGCTGATCGACCGGGGTCAGGTCCATGTCGGTCTTGGGCAGGGCGTGCGCGGGCACGCGCGCGCCTGGCAGCTCGCTCCGGCGCGAGGCGCTGAGCCGCACCCCGTTGCGCCACGACCCCTGCCCCGCCTCGCCCGACCAGAACTCTCCCCTCGCCGGGGCGTCGAGAATGCCCAGCAGCGGACGCCCGGCGCTGACCAGCGCGACCGATATCGCCCAGCCCGCGCGCCCGCGGATGAAATCGCGGGTCCCGTCGATCGGATCGACCAGCCAGATCAGCTCGCCCCCCAGCCGTTCGGGCGCATCGACGGTTTCTTCGGAGAGCCAGCCCGCCGCCGGCAGCAGCGCGGACAGCTCGCGCTTGAGGAACGAATCAACCGCAAGGTCTGCCGCGCTGACCGGGCTGTTCCCACCCTTGTCCCAGCTTTCGAGCGCGTGGCCGTGCCCGGGCCAGGTCGCCAGCGCGATCTGTCCGGCCTCACGCACGATCTCTTCAAGGCGCGCGTGGTCGATCAAGCCGAGACAGGCCGAATTGTTGAGAACGACTCGCAATTGGCGTTCATATTTCTACCCCCAAGGGCCGCTCTGCCTCTTTTCAAGCCCGCTGCGCTGTGCTTAGGCGGCTGCACATCGAGGGCGCAAGCCCCCTCCCCAGGACCGGAGACGACCCCCATGAACATCCATGAGTACCAGGGCAAGGAACTGCTCGCCAAGTTCGGCATCGCCATCCCCAAGGGCATCCCGGCGATGACCGTGGCCGAAGCAGTCGAAGCCGCCAAGCAGCTGCCCGGGCCGCTCTATGTGGTGAAGAGCCAGATCCACGCTGGCGGGCGCGGCAAGGGCAAGTTCAAGGAACTGGGCCTCGACGCCAAGGGCGGCGTGCGCCTCGCCAGGAGCCTTGAGGAAGTCGAGGCCCATGCCAAGGACATGCTGGGCAATACCCTGGTGACGATCCAGACCGGCGACGCCGGCAAGCAGGTCAACCGGCTCTATATCACCGACGGGGTCGATATCGGCAAGGAATACTACCTCTCGATGCTGGTTGACCGCGCCACCGGGCGGATCGCGATGATCGCTTCGACCGAAGGCGGGATGAGCATCGAGGACGTGGCGCATGACACGCCCGAAAAGATCGTGACGATCACGATCGATCCGGCGCAGGGTTTCATGCCGCACCACGGCCGCGCGCTGGCCTTTGGGCTCAAGCTCAAGGGCGATCTCGCCAAGCAGGCGCAGGTGCTGGGCAAGCAGCTCTATGACGCCTTCGTGGCGCTCGACTGCGCGATGATCGAAATCAACCCGCTGGCCGAATGCGACGGGCAGCTGATGGTGCTCGACACCAAGATGAGCTTCGATTCGAATGCGCTCTACCGCCACCCCGAAGTGATGGCGATGCGCGACGAGACCGAGGAAGACCCCGCCGAAATCGAAGCCAGCAAGTACGACCTTGCCTACATCAAGCTCGACGGCAACATCGGCTGCATGGTCAACGGCGCCGGCCTCGCCATGGCGACGATGGACATCATCAAGCTCAACGGCGAATTCCCCGCCAACTTCCTCGATGTGGGCGGCGGCGCTTCGAAGGAAAAGGTGACGGCGGCGTTCAAGATCATCCTCCAGGACCCGGCGGTGAAGGGCATCTTGGTCAACATCTTCGGCGGGATCATGAAGTGCGACATCATCGCCGACGGGATCGTCGCTGCGGCCAAGGAAGTGAACCTTTCGGTTCCGCTGGTGGTCCGCCTCGAAGGCACCAATGTCGAGCTGGGCAAGCAGATCCTCGAAGGCTCTGGCCTGCCGATCGTTTCGGCCAGCGACCTGGGCGATGCGGCCAAGAAGATCGTGGCGGAAGTGCGCAAGGCGGCTTGATCGCCTTTGTCGATTGACGCCTGTCCTGCCTAGCTTGTGCCGAAAAGCCCTTCCCCGGTGGGGAAGGGTTGGGATGGGGGTTCGACCTCTAGGGCGTTGAGCCCCCACCCCCAACCCCTCCCCGCCGGGGAGGGGAGATTCACCTTGGATATGGTCGCATAGTTCGCGCTTTCCTTCGAATCCCATGTCGCGGCGAAGAATTAGCTGCATACCTTGCGCCCAACCTGTAGCAATTTTGCTGCCAAGCATGAGCAAACTTGACTTGACCCGCTGGGCGCACGCGGCAATGGCGGTGCGCGCTACGGCGTCAATCGGGCGGTTAAGCGCAGGGTTGACGTTTACGTAAACGACAATTATGCCGCAGTGCAGCATCTAGTGGGAAAGGCTGAAGACCGATGAAAGCCCTGGTCTGCGTAAAGCGCGTGATCGATTACAACGTGAAGCCGCGGGTCAAGTCCGACGGCTCTGGCGTCGATCTCGCCAATGTGAAGATGAGCATGAACCCCTTCGACGAAATCGCCGTCGAAGAAGCGATCCGCCTGAAGGAAAAAGGCGTTGTGACCGAAATTATCGCGCTGTCGGTCGGCCCGGCCAAGGCCCAGGAAACGCTGCGTACCGCACTTGCCATGGGTGCAGACCGCGCCGTGCTGGTGCAGGTCGATGATGGCGTCGAGGTTGAGCCGCTGGCGGTCGCCAAGATCGTCAAGGGCGTCGCAGAGGAAGAAGGCGCGAGCCTGGTCATCACCGGCAAGCAGGCAATCGACGACGATTCGAACCAGGTCGGCCAGATGGTCGCCGCCTTGATGGGCCGCCCGCAGGGGACTTTCGCCAATGAAGTCTCCGTCGAAGGCGATTCGGTCGTGGTGAAGCGCGAAGTCGATGGCGGTCTGGAAACGGTCAAGCTGGCACTGCCCGCGATTGTCACCACCGACCTGCGCCTCAACGAGCCGCGCTACGCCTCGCTGCCCAACATCATGAAGGCCAAGTCGAAGCCGCTCGCGACCAAGTCTGCCGGTGACTACGGGGTGGACATCGCCCCGCGCCTCAAGACGCTGAAGGTCAGCGAGCCGCCAGTGCGCAGCGCCGGGATCAAGGTGGCCGACGTGGACGCCCTCGTCGCCAAGCTCAAGGAAATGGGCGTAGCCTAAGACCACTCACCCACCTCCGTTCGTGTCGAGCGAAGTCGAGACACAGCGCGAGGCATCTCGACTTCGCTCGATGCGAACGGAGTCCGGTTGGAAGGAAGTTCAGATGAAAACTCTCGTTTGGGTCGAACACGACAACGCTTCGGTCAAGGACGCTACCCTGGCCGTGGTTACCGCTGCTTCGCAGATCGGCGAAGTCCACCTGCTGGTCGCGGGCTCGGGCTGCAAGGCTGTGGCCGATGAAGCCGCCAAGATCGCGGGCGTGGGCAAGGTCCACCTCGCCGACGATGCCGCCTATGCCAATGGCCTGGCTGAAAACGTCGCGCCGCTGGTGGCAAGCCTGATGGCCAGCCACGACGCTTTCGTCGCGCCCGCCACCACCACCGGCAAGAACATCGCGCCGCGCGTCGCCGCGCTGCTCGATGTGATGCAGATATCGGACATCCTCTCGGTCGAAGGCCCCAAGACCTTCACCCGCCCAATCTATGCCGGCAACGCGATTGCCACGGTTGAATCGAGCGATGCCAAGCTGGTGATCACCGTGCGCGGCACCGCTTTCGCCAAGGCGGAAGCCAGCGGCGGTTCGGGCAGTGTCGAGGCGGTTGCGAGCACCGGCGATGCCGGGACAAGCAGCTTCCTCGGCAGCGAAATCGCCAAGAGCGAGCGTCCGGAACTGACCAGCGCCAAGATCATCGTCTCGGGCGGCCGCGCGCTGAAGGATGCCGATACCTTCAAGGCGACGATCTTCCCGCTCGCCGACAAGCTTGGCGCCGCAGTCGGCGCCAGCCGCGCGGCGGTCGATGCGGGCTATGTCCCCAACGATTTCCAGGTCGGCCAGACCGGCAAGATCGTTGCACCGGAAGTCTATGTCGCGATCGGCATCTCGGGCGCGATCCAGCATCTGGCGGGGATGAAGGATTCGAAGACCATCATCGCCATCAACAAGGACGAAGACGCGCCGATCTTCCAGGTCGCCGACATCGGCCTGGTCGCGGACCTGTTCAATGCGGTGCCGGAACTGACCGGCAAGCTTTGAGCTGAGCAGCCGTAACGGCAAAGACAAAGGCCCTGCTTCGGCGGGGCCTTTTCTTTTGCGACAAACCGGCAGATGTCTCGCGTGCATTAAAACGTGCGCAAATTCGCGCAAGGAAGAGGCTGCGCCGTGACTCGCGGGAATCCGGAGCCCATCAGCGAGTCAATGTTCCAATCCTCAGAAATCTGGGTGGAAATTTCTTTTTCCACGTTTTTCCGACACTTTTGTTGTCGTTGTAGGAACATGACAAGAACAAATAGAGTACGTCGATGCTCTAGTGTGTTATTTCGTGATTTATCGCGAACTTTGTGAAATGGGCCTGGAGCACGCAACTTGACACGCCACGCAGCGACGCTAAGTTGGCATCATGGGCGACGAACCTATTCAGAAAGTTGGCACCCGGCTTGGCGATTTGAAGGATCTGCCAGAGGAGCTGTTGCGACAACTCCCCTCGGCGCGGATGGATGAGCTCGAACGAGAGATTGTTGATTTAGTCGGGGAGGTGTTTGATGGCGTAGCATCGGTTGATGAGATATTTGTAGGCTTGTTTCGCAAAACTGGCGTTATTCACGACAGGCGCAAGCTGTCCAGCAAGCTATACAGAATGGTCAACACGAAGCCGCCGCACCTTGAGTCGGTGCCGAAACGAAGGGGAGTCTACAAACTTCCCGAATGAATTTGGGGTCGCCAGTTGACGCTAGCGACCCCAAATGGAGGTGGACACGCCACGCCCCGCTTTGCAGCACAAAGAAGGGTAATGGTCCCAGGCCTTCTCGTCAACAAGCCGCTTCGTGTCCGAGCGGTAACTTGAAGAAGGTAATTTCAATGAAACCCATTGGAACCACCGCACGGACCGGTGAACGCTGTCCGGAATCTGGTGTTTGGCAGTCTCAGGACTCTCCATCCACGACCGCGCCGATTGCGGAGGGCAATGTGATGCCCCCGCATAACGGCAAGGCCGTGACGTGGAAGCTGATCCGCTACGCCTAAACCATTCGGGCGGCTCCTTTTGGGGGCCGCCCGAACCATTTCAAGGACACAATCCATGACCAATCCATCCCACACCAGCGAACCTGATTTCTACGAAGCTATCGCAACCATTCTTCATGAAGCTGGAGGTTCAGCGTCGGTCAGCCATGTTCGCCGGAAGATTCCGTCGTATGTGGCGCTGAAGGCTGCTGACCGCCTTCCTTCCACCACTCGTCCCGGAGAACAGCTCTGGGAACAGCAAGTGCGCAACATCGTTTGCCACCGCGATTGCGATGGAAATCCGATCAAGATCGGTCGGTTTCGCTACTCAAAGCGCCGACTTTCGCTTGCAAATTCCCCGCAGGGCGATCTTTTCGGAAACGACAATCAAGCGAACGACTAGAGGCGCTCGTATAGGTTCAGCCCGGCGGATTCGTCGGGCTGGTGCTGGCTATATCGCACAAACCCAAGCTTACCGGCCAGTGCATCCGAGGCTGCATGACCCTGCTCGATCATACAGGCTATCCGCTGGCGGCCGTGTGTTTGATCAAACCAGGCCAGCGCGGCTTCCATCGCTTCGCGGGCCACGCCCTCGCCCCAATGGTCCTGGTGGACGATCCACCCGGCCTCAGGCACGTTGTCGAGACCGGCGTCGACGCCAAAGCCGCGGTGGCTGCGGAAAATGCCGCAGTTGGCAATGATCCGGTCCTGCCCCTTCAGGCGGACCATGAAAGTACCGTAGCCATGCAGCGCCCATGACCCGGCGTTGCGGTGAAGGCGGTTGAAGGCATCCATCTCGCTTGGCACGAACGAGCCCAGAAACCGCCGTGTCTCTTCCGCCAGGGTCAGCTGGTAAAGGTCGGGCAGGTCGCGTAGCGCGGGCTGCCATAGTTCGAGGCGAGCGGTGGTGAGAAGCAGAGTCATAGCAGCACGTCTACGGCATGGATCGCCAGCCCCACCAGCCCACCAACCAGCGTGCCGTTGATCCGGATGAATTGCAGGTCGCGGCCGACCGCGCCTTCGATCCGGTCGGTCACGGTCGCGGCATCCCAGCGCTTGACCGTTTCGGAGACCAGCCGGACGATCTGGTCACCATAACGCACCGAGATGCCTACCAAGGTCCGACGCGCAAAGCGGTTGATCTGGAGCTGCAGCGCGGGATCGTCGCGCAGGTGCTTGCCAAGTTCGGTCAAGGCTTCGGCCATCTGGCCGCTGGTTTCCCCGGCCGGGCGACGCAAGCGGGTGAGCATGGCCTGGCGCAGCCGCTCCCACACGCCCTGCCACCAGACCGAGACCGCAGGATTGGCGATCAGCTCGCCCTTCATTCGCTCAATCCGAGCGCGCAGTTCGTCATCATGCTGGAGGTCCTGCGCGACCTTGGCCAACCCCTCTTCGATCTTGCCGCGCAAGGGATGCTCAGGATCGACGATCACTTCGGCGAGCAGCTTGTAAAGCCCGTCGAGCACCGAATTGGCGACCGTTTCATCCAGCCCGATCCAGCGCAGTACGGCATTGGCGCGGCGGTGGATCAGCTCGCGAATCAGTTCCTCATTGTCTTCCAGCGTCAGCCCGGCCCAGCGGACCAGCGATTCGATCACCGGCATGTGGCGCTTGTCGGCAATCGTGGTGCTGAGCATCTGACCGATCAGCGGCGAAACCTCGAGCTTTTCGACCTGGCGAAACAGCCCGCCGCGCACCTGGCTGCCAAGCCGTTCGGGATCGAGCGATTCGAGCACCTGGGCGAGCAGTTCGGCCGCCCCGTCGCGCAGCCGGGTCGAGCCGCCCTTGGCGGGATCGGCCAGCCAGTCGCCTGCCGCACCGGCCAGGTTCATGTTCCTGAGCCGCCTTGCCACCACCGGCGGGATCAGGAAGTTGTCGCGCAGGAACTGCGCCATGGTCTCGGCGATCCGGTCCTTGTTTTCAGGGATGATCGCGGTGTGCGGGATCGGGATCCCCAGCGGATGGCGGAACAGCGCGGTGACCGCGAACCAATCTGCCATACCGCCGACCATCCCGGCTTCAGCGAAAGCCAGGACCCAGCCCCAGGCCGGGTGTGTGCCCTGAAAATGCCTGGCGAGCAGAAACAGCGCGGCCATCGCCACGAGCAGGCCGGTGGCCATCCGGCGCATCGTGCGGGCCCGGTCGGGCGTGGCGGCTGCGACCGGGCGGCGCCAGCGAAGTCGAGGCGCCTGTTCGCTCACTCCGCTGGCAAGGGTCCGTCGTCCCGCCGCTTCGCGGGCTTGATGGCTGGCTGTGCCATATCCGAAACAGGTTGGTGAACCGGCATCACGGCCTTGTCATCTTCACCTGGGCGATAGGTCAGGAACACGCGGCGCAGGCGCGGACCCAGCCGGGCTTCGAGACCATTGGCCAGACTGAAGCCCGCCGGCACGATCAGCAGCGTCAGCAGGGTCGAGAGGATCAGCCCGCCCATCACCACCGTGCCCATCGGCGCGCGCCAGGCGCTGTCGCCACCAAGCGACAAGGCAGTCGGGATCATCCCGGCGGTCATCGCGACGGTGGTCATCACAATCGGTTGGGCGCGCTTGTGCCCGGCATCAACGATCGCTTCGAAGCGCGATACACCTTTGGCCATTTCCTCGATTGCAAAATCGATCAGCAGGATCGAGTTCTTGGCGACGATCCCGAACAGCATCAGCACGCCGATAAACACCGGCAAAGTGATCGGCTGGCCCAGGATAAACAACAGCAGCAGCCCGCCCAAAGGCGCGAGCAGCAACGAGCCCATGTTGACCAGCGGCGAAACGAAGCGGTGGTAGAGCAGCACCAGCACACCAAACACCAGCAACACGGCAGAGCCCAATGCAACGGTAAAGCTGTTCATCAGCTCGGCGAGGATTTCGTCTTCACCAAAGGCCGTGTCGCCCACGCCTTGCGGCAGGTTCTTCATGATCGGCAGTGCTTCGACCGCCTTCATGACATCGCCTTTTTGAGCGCCCGGAGCGAGATCGGCCCCGACGAAGACGCGGCGTTCCTGATTGTAGCGCCGGATCGACACCGGGCCCGAACCGAAGCTGATATCGGCAACCCGGACAAGCGGGACCGAACCGCCATTGGCGGTCGGCACTGGCAGATTTTCGATCACCGAAATATCACGCCGCGCGTCTTCGGACATCCGCACCCGGATCGGGATTTGCCGGTCAGACAATGAAAATTTGGCGGCGTTCTGATCGATATCGCCGATCGTCGCGATCCGGATGGTCTGGCTCAGCGCGGCGGTTGTCACCCCCAGGCTGGCGGCCAGTTCCTGGCGAGGTGTAATGATCAGCTCGGGCCGCCGGGTGTCCGCAGCGATCCGCGGCGCAACGATACCCTCGATGCCTTTCATCTGCTCAACCAGCGTGGTTGCGGTCTTTTCAAGCACCTCGGTGTTCGAACCGGTCAGCATCTTGGAAATCGGCCGACCGATCCCGCCACCACCGACCCCGTTGAACGAGAAGAAGGCTACCCGGGCATCGGGGATTTGTTGCAGAATCGGAGTAAGCTCGCGCTCAAACTCCTGGCTGGTCTTCTTGCGATCCTCACGGAGCGAGACGAACAGCCGCCCATTGCCTTCGCGGACCCGCTGCTGGATCTGCTTCACCTCGCCCGTGCGCTGGGCAACGATCGCGGCGACCTGCTCGACCACGGCCTCGGTCTGCTTGAGCGTGGTGCCAGGAACCATTTCGATCGAGATCTGGCTGGTTTCCTCGTTCCCGTCAGGGAACAGCTGCGACGGAAGCTGGGAAGCGATCACGCCAGACAGGACAAGCGAAAACAGCCCGATCCCCATCATCCAGACCCGGTGATCGTACATCCGCGCCCAGAACCGGCGCAGCCACATCCGGCACCAGGCGAAGAACCCGGTTTCATACCGCGGCAAGGCCAGCCCGATCAGCCCGCCCAGCAGCGCGGTCAGCGCACCGCCTGTAAACATGCTGATCGGCACACCGAAGAGGATTCCGAAAGTTGCCGTCAAGGGATTGGTCCCGGCGGCAACCTGTCCTTCTTCGGGTGGCTTGGTTCCGAACAGCAGCACGTAGACCAGGCCGAGTGCCAGCAGATAGCCAAGGGTCATATAGATCGGATGCCCGGGGACCCGCGCGATCTGCGCCCGCCTGGCCTTGGCCTTGCTGGTGTCGAGCGACCAGTGCAGCAGCTGGATATAGCGGTCCATCCACCGTCCGGTTCCATGTTCGGCAACACCGTGGGATTTGAGGAAATATGCAGCGATCATCGGAGTGATCATCCGCGCGACCGCCAGGCTCATCAGCACTGAGGCGACCACGGTCCAGCCAAAGTTCTTGAAGAACTGGCCCGGAATCCCCGGCATCAGCCCCACCGGCAGGAACACTGCGACGATCGAGAATGTGGTGGCGACCACCGCCAGCCCGATTTCATCGGCAGCATCGATCGAGGCCTGGTAGGCGCTTTTGCCCATGCGCATGTGTCTGACGATATTCTCGACCTCGACGATCGCATCATCGACCAGCACACCCGCAACCAGCCCCAGCGCAAGCAGCGACATCTGGTTGAGCGTGAAGCCCATCATGTGGATGAACCAGAAGCTGGGAATCGCCGAGAGCGGGATCGCGATCGCTGAGATCACGGTCGCGCGCCAGTCGCGCAGGAAGAAGAACACCACCACGACCGCCAGGATCGCGCCTTCGACCATCGCCGCGATCGAGCTTTCGTACTGCAATTTGACGTACCCGACCGTGGTGAACAGCTTGTTGAAGTGGATGCCCGGGGTCTGCTTTTCGAGCTGCTCGAGCTTGGCGACCGCCGTGTCATAGACCGATACATCGGATTCACCGCGCGAACGCGCGATCGAGAACGTCACCACGGCTTTCCCGTCGGTCTTGCCAATCGAGGTAACCTCGCCAAAGCTATCCGAGACCTTGGCGACATCGGCCAGCTTGATCGTGCGGCCGCCGCCCAGTGCAATTTCGGCCTGGCTGAGATCGAAAGCGGTCGCGGCATTGCCCAGCACACGCACCGATTGGCGCGATCCGGCGATTTCCGACCGGCCGCCCGCCGCGTTGAGGTTGAGCTGGCGCAGCGCAGCATTGATCTGGCTGGCGGTAACCCCCAGCGACTGCATCTTGCCCGGATCGAGCACCACCAGGATTTCGCGATCGACCCCACCCGCGCGTTCGACGGTGGCCATGCCGGGCACGGCCAGGAGACGTTTGGTCACCACATCATCGACGAACCACGAGAGCTGTTCGAGCGTCATGTCATCGGCGGAAACCGAGAAATAGCCGATCGGATCGGACGAAGTCTCGATCTTGGAAACCTGCGGCTCGAGGATCCCGTCGGGCAGGCTGCCGCGAGCCTGATCAACCTGATTCTTCACATCGTTGAGCGCTTCGATGATGTTGGTGCCAATCTGGAACTCAACCACCGTGATGCTGTTGCCTTCGCTGGCGGTTGACTGGATGTTCTGCACACCCTGGATCGACCGCAGCGAGGCTTCGACCTTCTGGGTAATCTGGTTCTCGATTTCGGCCGGAGCGGCGCCAGGCTGGCTGATCGAGACAATCACGCCTGGAAATTCGATGTCCGGATCATTCTGGACCTTCATCTGGGAGAAGGCGACCATTCCCGCCAGCATCAGCCCGATGAACATGACGATCGGCACCACAGGGTTGCGGATGCACCAGGCCGAGATATTCTGGAAATTCACGAGCGTACTCCTGCCGGGGTCCGGTTCAAGGCTTGTTGACGACGGGCTTGATCGTCTCGCCCGGCTGGAGGAAGCCGCCGGCCCGCAACACAACGCGTTCGGTGCCATCGAGGCCGCCGGCGATCACGATCCCGAGCGGGGTAATCCGGCCTTGCTTGACGTCGCGGCGCTCGGCCTTGTTGTCCTTGCCGACAATGAAGACATAGCTGCCCTTGCTGTCGGACAGCACGGCGCTTTCAGGCAGCAGCGGCGCGACCACGGTGCCCGATTTGATCGTCGCCGCAGCGAAGCCGCCGGGACGCAGCTCGGGCGCATAGGCCAGCGCGATCCGGACAATTCCTTGCCGGTTGGTCGGATCGATCACCGGGGCGATTTGCCAGACCTGGCCGGTAAAGGCCTTGTCGGTGCCAACCGGGGTGACTGCTGCGCTGACGCCCATGCTCAGCGCGGCCATGTCGACTTCGCCCAGCTGGGCCTTCATTTCCATTTCACCGCCTTTTGCCAGGCGGAACAGCATACCCGATCCAGCACTGACGATCTGGCCCGGTTCAACCCGGCGTTCAAGCACCAGCCCCGCAGCCGGTGCAACGACATTAAGCCGGTGGCTTTGCGCCTGAAGCACCCCAAGCTGGGCCCCCGCAACCTTGACCTGGGCCACAGCGGCATCGCGCTGGGCACGCAGGCGGTCAACCTCGGCTTTGGAGATAAAGCCGCGGTCAACCAGCTTGAGCGCGCGCTGTAGGTTGGCTTCGGCAAGATCGGCATTGGCCCGCGCGACCTGAACCTGCGCGGCCTGGCTTGACTGCTGCTGCACCTGAACCGAACGATCAATTACCGCCATGACCTGGCCCTGGCGGACCCATTGGCCCGGTTCGACCAGGACCGAAACGACCTGGCCCCCTTCACCCGCGATGCCGACCGGCATTTCGCGCCGTGCGGCAAGCGTACCGGTGGCAGTGATCGTGCCTTCGATCGTGGTGCGGCCCGGAGCGACCACGGTTACCACCGGGGCCTGATCTTTCTTCTTGTCGGCATCCGCGCCGCCCGCAGCACCGCGATGGAGCAGGAACCAGATCAAGGCAACCACGAGCAGCAGCAGCACACCGCCGACAATCAGCTTGCGCCGGCTGGCGCCATCGCCGCCGTCGTCGAACAGCGGGTTCGAGCCCGTCATTTCCCCGGTCTCAATTCTCGAATCGAAATTCATTGTCTTGCCAAGCCTTTGCCGACGGATCGCGCGGGACCGGACAGGGGCTCCCCACCGGTTCCGCATACTGTATTACTACGCTAAACCACCTCCGGCAAGTCCCGTTGCAAAGGAAAGCGGACGCCGCGATTTGCTCCGTGCCAGCCATAGGCCCAGACGCGGCGGCTCGCAACGTTTGGCTCTGCGAACCACCCTGCCCGCTCGGCAAACGCCACGAATCGCACCCGGCGGCACTGGACAGTGAGGATAGCGGAACGAAAAAGGGCCGGCGCGGGACTTCCCGGCCGGCCCTTGTGCAGCCCCGTTGGGGCGAATGTCAGTACTTGAGCTGGCGTTCGTAGAGGTCGCGGTAGTGCTGGATCCGCGTCACGCGCAGTCCCTGCATGCCCGAGCGATCAACCGCGCGCTGCCAGGACGCGAATTCCTCGAGCGTGAGGTTATAGCGTTCGCAGACTTCGTCGATGGTCAGCAGGCCGCCGTTGACCGCCGCGACCACTTCGGCCTTGCGGCGTACCACCCAGCGGGTCGTCTTCGGGTCGGGCAGCGAATCAATCGTCAGCGGCTCGCCAAGCGGGCCGATTACCATTGCGGGCCTGATTTTCTGGTTCTCGATCATCATTGTCCTCGGCCACCGGCCATGTCTTGTCCGGCGATGGTCTCAGTTATGGCCTGAGGGCCTTTGCCATCTGTTAAATCAGCAAGGTTAACGTCGCGTTGGTTATTCGCCTGGGCCTTTGCCGTCAGGGGCCAGTCGGTGAAGGACCCGTCGAGCAGGAAAGGACGCGAATCACTGCGCGCCAGTTCGGCCCGCGCGGCATGGCCGGCGACCAGGCGGGCGTGCAGCCCGGCCCAGTCGAATCCTGTGCTGCCCGCGCCATCAGCGGAGGGGGACACCCGGCCCCGAAGTACGGCCATAAAGTCGTTTGCGAATTCCATGACCGTGCTTCTAGCGCACACATGGTCAAGATCGGGTAAAGCCGGGCTTTACCTGATGGTCACAATGCTTACCGAATTCAGCATGGCCCAACGCCCACGCGCAGTGTAAGGCGCGCCGCGAAATGACTGCGGCAACGATTACCCTTCCCGACTTCGCCGAGCTGTTCCAGCTGGCTGCCCCGCTGGCGGGCAAACGGATTGTCGTTGCCATGTCGGGTGGGGTCGATTCGTCGGTGGTCGCCGCGCTGGCCGCGCGCAGCGGCGCGGAAACGATCGGGGTTACCCTGCAACTCTATGACACCGGCCCGGCCGGCACCCGCAAGGGGGCGTGCTGCGCCGGCGACGATATCCGCGATGCCCGCAACGTCGCCGATCGGTTGGGGATCGCACACTATATTGTCGATCACCAAAGCGAGTTCCGCGAGGAAGTGGTCGAACGCTTCGCCGACGAGTATCTGGCCGGGCGCACCCCGATCCCCTGCATTCGCTGCAACATGGGGCCCAAGTTCACCGACCTGTTCAAGATGGCACGCGAGCTGGGTGCCGATTGCCTCGCGACCGGGCACTATGTCCGCCGCGTGATCGGACCGGCCGGGCCCGAACTTCACCGCGCGCTCGATCCCGCGCGCGACCAGAGCTATTTCCTTTACGCCACCACCGAGGCGCAGCTCGATTACCTGCGTTTCCCGCTGGGCGGCCTGCCCAAGAGTGCGGTGCGCGCAATCGCCGAGGCCGAGGGGCTGCGGGTGGCGGCCAAGCCTGACAGCCAGGATATCTGCTTCGTTCCCGATGGCGACTACGCCCGGATCGTCCGCGCCGTGCGGCCCGAAGCCGATCTGGGCGGCGAGATCGTCCATGCCGAAACCGGCATGGTGCTGGGCGCGCACAAAGGAATCATTCACTACACCGTCGGCCAGCGCCGGGGGATCGAGATCGGCGGACAACCCGAACCGCTCTATGTCACCGCAATTGATGCTGCGAATCGCCGCGTGCTGGTCGGCCCGCGCCGACTGCTCGCTGTCAGCATCGCCCGAATCGTCGAGACCAACCGGATCGGGCCGCTGCCCGCAGTGCCGCTCAGCGCCAAGGTCCGCTCGCTGGCGAAGCCGGTGCCGGTGCGGATCGATGGCCATCTGGGCGATGGCGAAGCCTGCACCCTGCACTTCGAAAGCCCCGAATACGGCGTCGCTCCGGGCCAGGCTGCGGTAATCTATGCGGGGGAGCGGGTTGTCGGCGGTGGCTGGATCGATTCGACGACCAGCGCCTAGCCGCAAGGCTGGGCGATAAGGCTACGGCCAGAAAAGCGCACATCGCCAATCTGACCCGCCAGTGCGCATTCGCCAGCACGGACCAACTGGCAGTCGACTTCGGCTTCCCCATCGAGCGGGATCACCAGCAGCGGCCCTTGATAGCGGGCAACAGTTTCCGGATCGGGCGTGCCATCGAGCCGGTCGAGCCGGAAATGCGGGCCGTCGACCAGGCTTATCGAACCGCTTTCGGGCACCGCACAATGGAGTAGCCGTGGATAGGGCATGCCATTGGCCACGGCGATCCCGGCATCGAGATGCAGCTCGCGCGGGCGGCCATAGTCATAGAGCCGGTAAGTCATGTCGCTGTTCTGCTGGACTTCGACCAGCGACAGTCCCGGCCCGATCGCATGGACCGTTCCCGCCGGAATATAGAAGAAGTCGCCGGCCTTCGCCGGATGCCATTCGAGCAAGTGCTCAATCGAACCGTCGAGTGCGGCTGCACGGATCGCTTCGGGGGCAATGGGCGCCTTGAACCCGATCCCCAGTTTCGCACCCGGCTCGGCGGCGATCACATACCAGCATTCTTCCTTGCCGCGCTTGCCCGGCGGGGCATCGATGTCCGAAGGATGGACCTGGACCGACAACGCCTCGCTGGTGAACAGGTACTTGGCCAGCAGCGCATCGAGCGCGGCAGGCGGTTCGAACCAGACTTCGCCGACTTTCACACCGGGAGTAGCCACGAACGGTGCGGGTAGCGCTTCACGCCCCCAAGGCCGTTCGACCATCCGGGTAGGCAAAGCCGCGTTCATTGCTTGACCGCACCATCAAGCTTACCGACCAGCTGCGCTCCGGCGCGGGTCGTCACCAGCACTTCATCGCCATCGACCACCACAACCACGTCCTCCAGCCCGATTACCGACACGCGCGGGCCATCGCTTTCCACCAGAACGTTTCGGCAGCCGATCAGTTCCGCGCGGCCGGAAATTGAGTTGCCCGACGAATCGCGGATGCGCGCTTCGAGCAGTGCGTCCCAGTTGCCGATATCGGACCAGCCCATCGCGGCCGGGACCATTGCGGCATGCGCGGTATTCTCCATCACCGCATAGTCGACCGATTCGCTTTCGATGGCGGCGAATTCCGCCGCGCCGGGATGGAACCGCCGGCCTTCTTCGCAGCCGGCCGCCGCAGCGGCACGCGCCTGGGCCAGGATCGCCGGGCGGTGCGCGCCAAGCTCGCTGATAAATGTGCCGACCCGGAACGCGAAGATCCCGCCATTCCAGGCATAGCCGCCATCGGCCAGGAATTGCTTCGCCCGGTCCAGATCGGGCTTTTCGACAAACCGCGCGACCTTGAAGCCAAGATCACCAATCGTCTCGCCCTGCTGGAGGTAACCGAAGCCGGTCTCCGGGGCAGTGGCCGCGATCCCGAACGAGACCAGCCAGCCCTGCCGCGCCAGCGCGGCGGCCTTGCGGGCGGCGGCCTGGAAAGCAGTGACATCGGCGATATGATGATCGCTGGGGCAGACCAGCATGACATCGTCTTCACCCAGCCGCAGTGCGGCCAGCGCGATCGCGGCGGCGGTGTTGCGCGCCGTGGGCTCGACGATCACTTGCGCGCCGGGGGCCTGACCCAACTGGGCTTCGACATGCTCGAGATGCGCCTTGCCGGTGACGACAATCGGCGGCGCGAAGCCAGCCTCGCCCGCGCAGCGCGAGACCGTTGCCTCGAACAGGGTCGATGTGCCGACCAGCGGCAGGAACGGCTTGGGCTTGGAGGCCCGGCTGCGCGGCCATAGCCGCGTGCCGCTACCGCCGCAGAGGATCACGGGATAAATAGGGGAATCGCTCATCAACAGCGCCTTAGCACAGGATTGCCGGTAATAGGTTAGCCCTGCCAGGGTTCAAGCTGGCAGCCGAACCCGGGGCGATAGGTCGCGGTCTCGCTGGCCAGCCCCGGAAAACGCGCGGTGACGCTCTTGGCCTGGGCATCCTCGCTCAGCATCACCAGCTCCATCCCGGGCTCGAAATCTTTCTTGCAATCGCCCAGCTCGCGCCCGCCAACGAAGCGGCACGAACAGGCGACCCGCGCGCCAAACGCGGCCCCGGTGCGGGCATAGGCATGCAGCGGTCCCCAAAACCATACGAGCAGCGCTGCAAGCAGGGCCAGCCCGAGCCACAATGCCCGGCGGCGCAGCTTCGATTTGGGATCGGCGGCTGGGTTAACGGTTGCCATTATCGAGCCTTTGAGCGAGTGACTGCGCGATGTCCTCGCGCCGCTTGTCCCTTATCCTGCCGCTGCTTGCGCTGCCAGCCCTGATCGGCTGCGGCAGCGAAAAGGCAGCACCGCCGCCCGCTCCTCCGCTGGATGAAGCGGCGCTGAAGGTCGTGATCGACAAGCCGGGAGCCAATCGCGAGGGTCTGGCCCGCGCGGTCGACGCGCTCTTCACCCAGCGCGACACGGCCGAAACCCGCGCGGTGCTGGTGCTCAAGAACGGCAAGATTGTCGCCGAACGTTATGGTCCCGGCTATCATGAAAACACCCGCTTTGTATCGTGGTCGATGGCCAAGACGGTCACGGCGGTGATGATCGGCATGCTGGTTGCCGACGGACGGTTGCGGCTGGACGATGGGGTGCCGATCCCGGCGTGGCAGCGCCCGGGCGATCCGCGCGGCGAGATTACCTTGCGCCAGCTGCTGCAGATGCGTTCGGGCCTCAAGCATCTGGAGGAAAGCGATCCACCTTACGAGGCCGATACGGTGCGGATGCTGGTGCTCGACGGGCGCGACAATATGGCGGCCTATGCCGAGGCCCAGCCGCTCGAGGCCGAACCCGGTTCAAAGTGGGAATACTCGTCTGCCACGACAGTGATCCTGGCCGATCTCGCCGCGCGGGTCCTGACCCAGAGCCAGGATCCTGCCGAGCGCGCGCGGGTGGTCAGCGATTACCTGAAAACGCGCTTGTTCGAGCCGCTGGGAATGAAGAGCATGGTCCCTGAATTCGACGCATCGGGAACCCTGATCGGCGGCAGCCTGATCCACGGCACCTTGCGCGATTGGGGCAAATTCGGCGAGTTCCTGCGCGAGCACGGCTCGGTGCGCGGCGCACAGCTGGTCCCGTCGGCCTGGGTCGATTTCATGACCGAGCCGAGCCCCGCCAACAAGGGCTACGGCGCGCAGACCTGGCTCAACTGGCCGCAGCCGGACCGCGGACGGTTGTGGGAAGGCCTGCCTGCCGCGACCTTTTCGATGAACGGTCACCTCGGCCAGTTCGTGGTGGTCGACCGGACCCGCGCGGTGACTGTGGTGCGGCTCGGCAAGACCGACGAAGACAAGCGCGACCCGGTCCGTGCCGGGATCGTCAAGATCATCGAACTGTTTGCGAAAGAAGGGTCGAAGTGAGCGGCAAGACGGCATTGATTACCGGGGTGACCGGGCAGGACGGAGCTTACCTCGCGCGGCTGCTGCTCGCCAAGGGTTACCGCGTCCACGGGATCAAGCGGCGCTCCAGCTCGTTCAACACCGGGCGGATCGACGATATCTATCAGGACCCGCACGTCCCCGCGCCCAACTTCACGCTGCACTACGGCGACCTGACCGATGCCACCAACCTGATCCGCGTGGTGCAGGAGGTCCAGCCCGACGAGATCTATAACCTCGGCGCTCAGAGCCATGTCCAGGTCAGCTTCGAGACCCCGGAATATACTGCCAATTCGGACGCACTGGGCACGCTGCGCCTGCTTGAGGCGATCCGGATCCTGAAGCTGGAGGGCAAGACCCGGTTCTACCAGGCCTCAACTTCAGAGCTTTACGGTCTGGTTCAGGAAGTGCCGCAGACCGAAAAGACGCCGTTCTATCCGCGCAGCCCCTATGCCGCAGCCAAGCTTTACGCCTACTGGATCACGGTCAACTACCGCGAAGCCTATGGCCTGCACGCCTCGAACGGAATCCTGTTCAACCACGAAAGCCCGCTGCGGGGCGAGACTTTCGTGACCCGCAAGATCACCCGCGCCGCGGCAGCGATTTCGCTGGGCAAGCAGGACGTGCTCTATCTCGGCAATCTCGATGCCCAGCGCGACTGGGGCCATGCCCGCGAATATGTCGAAGGCATGTGGCGGATGGTCCAGCAGGACAAGGGCGACGATTATGTGCTGGCGACCGGGGTCACCACCACAGTGCGGCAATTTGTCGAATGGGCCTTCGCCGATGCCGCGATCGAGCTTGAATGGCGCGGGGCCGGGGTCGATGAACAAGGTTTCTGCGCGCAAACCGGCGCGCTGCGCGTCGCGGTCGATCCGCGCTATTTCCGCCCGACCGAGGTGGACCTGCTGATCGGCGATGCCAGCAAGGCGCGTGACATTCTGGGTTGGGAGCCCAGGATTTCGGTGCGCGAACTGGCGCGCGAGATGGTCGAGGCCGATCTGGCGGCGCTGAAATGACCTATTCGCTGGACGGCAAGCGGGTCTGGGTCGCGGGGCATCGCGGCATGGTCGGCTCTGCGATCGTCCGGCGGCTGGCGCGCGAGAACTGCGAAGTCCTGACCGTCAACCGCGACGAGCTGGATCTGACCGACCAGCGCGCAGTGCTGGGCTGGATGCATGGGCACCGCCCGCAAGCGGTGTTTCTGGCGGCGGCAAGGGTCGGCGGAATCCTTGCCAATGGCAGCCGCCCGGTCGAATTCCTGCGCGACAACCTGCTGATCGAGACCGCGGTGCTGACCGCGTCCGAATCGGTCGGGGTCGAAAAGCTGCTGTTCCTGGGTTCCAGCTGCATCTACCCCAAGCATGCCGAGCAGCCGATCCGCGAAGAGGCGCTGCTGACCGGCCCGCTTGAGCCCACCAACGAATGGTACGCGCTGGCCAAGATCGCCGGGATCAAGCTGGCCGAAGCCTACCGGCGCGAATATGGCTGTGATTTCATCAGCGCGATGCCGACCAACCTTTATGGCCCGGGCGACAATTTCGACCCGCTGGGCAGCCACGTGATGCCCGCGTTGATCCGCAAGGTACACGAGGCCAAGCTGGCGGGAAGCGAAGTGACCATCTGGGGCACGGGAACCCCGCGCCGCGAATTCCTGTATGTCGATGACTGCGCCGATGCCTGTGTGCACCTGATGCAGCACTATTCGGATGCGCTGCACGTCAATGTCGGTTCGGGCAGCGATGTTTCGATTCTCGATCTCACCCGCTTGGTGATGGAGGTGATCGGCTACGATGGGCCAGTGGTCACCGATACCACCAAGCCTGACGGCACCCCGCGCAAGCTGCTGGACTCATTGCGCCTCGCCGCGCTGGGCTGGCAGCCGAAGACTTCGCTTCGAGACGGGATCGCGCTCGCCTATCAGGCGTTCCTCGCCGGCGAGGGCCGGGGACTCTAGGCCTACTCGGCGCGCTCGTGCGCGGTCTGGATCTCGGCCAGCAGATCGACCGCGGCGTGGCCGGTCTCATTGACCAGACCTTCGGGATCGGGGTGGATCAGGATCTCGAGCCCGGGAAATTCCTTCTGCAGGATCGCCTCAACCTCGTCCATCACCACGTGGGCCTGCCGCACGGTCATGTCGGGATCGATCGCCAGGTGGAACTGCACGAAATCGCGGTTGCCCGATGTGCGGGTGCGCAGGTCGTGCAGGCCTTTGATCTCAGGGTGCCGCGCAACGGCTTCGAGGAAGGCATCCTTGCGCGCATCGGGCCATTCGTGGTCCATCAGTTGCTCGATCGCTTCCTGCGAGGCATTCCAGGCCCCCCAGCCCAGCCATAACGCGATGCCAAAGCCGAACAGCGCATCGGCCCCGCCAATCCCGGCATACTGGTCGAGCGCCAGCGCCGCGATCACCGCCAGGTTGAGCGCGAGGTCGCTCTGGTAGTGCAAGTGATCGGTCGAAATCGCGATCGAACCCGTGCTGGCAATCACCCGGCGCTGCCACGCCAGCAGCGCAAGCGTTGCCACCATGGCGATCGCCGAAACCGCGATCCCGCCCTCGGCTCCCTCTGGCCGGATTCCAGCGAACCATTGCTGCACCGAACGGAAAGCCAGCGTAATCGCCGAGATCGAGATCAGCACCACCTGGAACATCGCCGCCAAGGCCTCGGCCTTGCCGTGGCCGAAGCGGTGGTTGTCATCGTCGGGCTGCGCCGCAACCCAGACCCCCAGCAAGGTTGCGAGGCTGGCGATCAGATCGAGCGTGGTATCGGCCAGGCTGCCCAGCATCGCGGTCGACCCGGTGGTCCAGACCGCCCAGGCCTTGAGCCCGAGCAGCAAGGCCGCGACCGATATCGAGGCATAGGCCGCGCTGCGATTAAGACTGCCGTGGCTGCTCATGGGTAGAGCAGCGAGCTGGACCAGCCGCCCTCGGTATTGCGCTCAAACCGGCGGCGTTCGTGCAGACGGAATGGCCGGTCGAGCCAGAATTCGAACGCCGAAGGAACCAGCCGGAACCCGGTCCAGTGCGGCGGGCGCGGGACGCTTCCGACCAGATAGCGCGCGCCGGTTTTGGCGATCCGGGCAATGAATTCTCCGCGTGATCCCAATGGCCGCGACTGGTCGCTGGCATGGGCACCGATTTGCGAATCGCGACCGCGGCTGGCGAAATAGGCGTCGGCCATTTCGCTCGGAACTTCCTCGATCCGCCCCTCAATCCGGATCTGACGGCGCAGCGACTTCCAATGGAACAGCATCGCAGCTTGCGGATTGGCGTGCAGTTCATCGCCCTTGCGGCTCTGGCCATTGGTGTAGAAGACGAAGCCCTCCGGCCCCCAGTCCTTCATCAGCACCATCCGCACCGAAGGCGCAGCCTCAGGCGTGGCGGTGGCCAGGGCCACGGCTTCGGGATCGTTGGGCTCATGTTCGCGCGCAAGGGCGAACCACTCCCCGAACAAGGTGATCGGCTCTTCGGCCGGGATCGCGTCGTGTGCCTGATCTTCCATCGTGCTGCGCCATAGACCCACCCCGCACGCGAGGGAAGCGCGAGCGTCTCGCAACTGGCTTAGAAACCTTGCCGTTTCGTGCGCGCATGCCTAGCTACGGCATATGAGTGATCCCTATTCGATCCTGGGCGTGGCGCGCAGCGCGAGCGAGAAGGACATCAAGTCGGCCTATCGCAAGCTCGCCAAGGAGCTCCACCCGGACCGCAACAAGGACAATCCCAAGGCGGCGGAACGTTTTTCCGAAATTACCCGCGCCTATGATCTGCTCAGCGACAAGGACAAGCGCGCCCGTTTCGACCGGGGTGAGATCGATATCGACGGCAACCCGCAAGGCTTCGGCTTTGGCGGCGGGGCTGGCCCGGGCGGAGGCTTTGGCGCCGGAGGAATGGGGGGCGCCCAGCGCGGCTTTCGCGCTGACGGGTTCGAAGGCTTCGGCAACGAAGGGATCGACCTTGGCGATATCTTCGACGGGCTGTTTGGTGGGCGCGGGGGCTTTGGCGGTGCGGGCGGTGCGCGCCAACGCGCGGCCCCCAAAGGGGCCAATGTCGCCTACAAGCTGGGCGTTTCGTTGACCGATGCGGCAACATTGGCGACCCAGCGGATCACTCTGGCCGACGGCAAGACGATTGACCTCAGGCTGCCGGCCGGAGTCGAGGATGGCACCCAGATGCGGCTGGCCGGCAAGGGTGAACCGGGTCCGGGCGGCAACGGCGATGCCACGGTCACGATCACCCTGCAGCCGCACCCGTTCTTTCGCCGCGACGGCGACAACCTGCGGCTCGACCTGCCGATCAGCCTCGATGAGGCCGTGAACGGGGCCAAGGTCAAAGTGCCGACCGCCGACGGAGTGGTGATGCTGACCGTCGTCCCCGGCACCAGCTCGGGCAAGACACTGCGGCTCAAGGGCAAAGGCTTCAGCCGCAAGGACGGCAGCCACGGTGACCAGCTGGTGACAATCGAGATCCAGGTCCCCGAAGGCGATGCGGACCTTTCCCAACGCCTCGAAGGCTGGCGCGATTCACGCAACCTGCGCGCGCGGCTGGGTGTCTAAGTGGAGGAGCGCAAGCTCGAAGACGGCAATCTGCCGCCCCTGACGATCCCCGACCTCTCGCCCGAAGCCCGCCGCCAGCGCGCGCGGCAATGGCGTGAAACTTATGACGAGCATGTCGGCCCGCAAGGCCGGTTCTGGCACAGCCGGGTCTTTCGGGTGATCGCCCGGGTCTGGGCCGGGTCCTATCACGACGGTTTCATCCATGCCGGCAACCTTGCCTATATGGCGATCCTGGCGCTGTTCCCGTTCTTCATCACGGTCGGGGCGATGCTGAGCCTGATCGGCGAGGCAGCGCAGCGCGAGGCTTCGGTCCATACCGTGCTGTTGACCCTGCCTCCTGTGGTCGCCCACGCACTGGAACCGGTCGCGCGCGACGTCATCGTGGCACGCAGCGGCTGGCTGCTGTGGGTCGGCGGGCTGGTCGGCCTGTGGACTGTCGGCAGCCTGGTAGAGACCATCCGCGACGTGCTGCGCCGCGCCTATGGCACCCAGCAGGCCCACGCCTTCTGGCGGCGGCGGCTGATTTCAACCGGGGCGATCATCGGCGCGGTGATCGCGCTGCAATTCGCGCTGTTCGCCCAGGTCGTGATCGGCACCGCACAGCAAGTGATCGACGCCCGCTATCCGCGGCTTCACTGGCTGGCCGACGCGCTGGCCACCTCCAGCTTGCTGCCTCCGGCAGTGATCTATCTTTCGCTCTACCTGCTGTTCCTGACGCTGACCCCCACCGCTTACCGCAAGCGCCAATACCCCAAATGGCCGGGGGCGCTGCTGGTGACGGCCTGGTGGTTTGGCGTCAGCACCGCGCTGCCGTGGCTGCTGCGGCGCTTTTATACATACGATCTCACTTACGGCAGCCTCGCCGGAGTGATGATCGCGCTTTTCTTTTTCTGGCTGGTTGGCCTAGGGTTGGTGGTAGGTGCCGAGCTTAATGCCGCGTTGGCCGAAACCCCCGAGGAGCGGGACATGCTGGGCCAGCGTGACAATCGCCAGCGCACAAATGAAGCAACAGGAAACAACGCATGACCGGATTGATGCAGGGTAAACGCGGACTGATCATGGGGCTGGCGAACGACAAGTCGCTGGCCTGGGGAATCGCCAAAAAGTTGCATGAGGCGGGCGCAGAGCTCGCCTTTTCATATCAGGGCGAAGTGATGGAAAAGCGGGTGCGCCCGCTGGCCGAAAGCCTCTATGCCTCCGCGCCCGGTGCCGCAAACGGACCGCTGCTGATCGATTGCGATGTCTCCGACATGGCTGCGCTTGATCTTGCTTTCGCAGCCCTGGCCGCGCGCTGGCCCACGATCGACTTCGTGGTCCATGCGATCGGCTTTTCCGACAAGAACGAATTGCGCGGGCGGTACTATGATACCACGCTCGATAACTTCTTGATGACAATGAATATTTCGGCCTATTCGCTGGTCGCGGTAACCAAGCGGGCCAAGGACATGATGCCCGATGGCGGCTCGATCCTGACCCTGTCTTACTACGGTGCAGAAAAAGTCGTGCCGCATTATAACGTGATGGGCGTGGCCAAGGCGGCGCTGGAAACCAGCGTGATGTACCTCGCCAATGACCTGGGTCCGCAAAACGTGCGCGTCAACGCGATCTCGGCCGGTCCCATCCGCACATTGGCCGCAAGCGGGATCGGCGATTTCCGCTATATCCTTAAATGGAACGAGCTCAATTCGCCACTGCGCCGCAATGTCACGATCGAGGATGTCGGCGGATCGGCGCTCTACTTCCTGTCCGACCTGTCATCGGGAGTGACTGGCGAAGTGCACCATGTCGATGCGGGCTATCACCTGGTCGGCATGAAGCAGGAAGACGCGCCGGATATCGCGCTGGGATAGCCTCATGTCTCCGTTCGCTCGACACGAACGGGATAGGTGAGAAACCCGCCTACTTCGGCGGCACAGGTGCGGGCGCCGGCACTTCCGGTTCCGGCGCCTGGCCCGAGGCCTGCTGCTCCAGCTTGCGGCGAGCGAGGATCTGCTCTTCCTGCTGTTCGACCTCGGCCTGGGTTTCGGCCGCGTCGGCGTCGATCGTCTCCAGCCGCCTGGCGCGCTCTTCGGCATCTAGGGCCGCCGCACGAATTTTGGGATCAGACTGTTTTTCGGCGTAGGCCTCGTTGATCAGCTTGGCCGAGCACCCGGTCCAGCCGCCTGCACCGACCGGCGAACAGCTTTGCGCCCCGGTCTTGGTCAGGGTTTCATAGGCGCGGACTTTCTGGTTCCAGGCCTCGTTCTGCGGACTGGGGTGCTCGCGCAACGCTTCGGGGATGCGGAAGCGTTCGCCCTCATCCTTGCGCGCGCAGACGGTGATCGTATCGGCGTCGGATTCGGGGCATTTGTCGTTGCCGTAGACGATGACCATGTTGACCTTGGGTTCGGCGGCCTGCTGGGCAAATGCCGGAGAGCCATTGGCAAAGCCAAGGGCCAGAACGGCCAGGGCAGCATGGATCGGACGCATGGTGAAACTCCTGAAGCTCTCGGTTCCGATATAGGAACCGGGGCGCTGAATACCAGATGAAGCTGGGCTGCGCCTTGTTGCGTGTCAAATCCGCTCGGCGAGGCGAATTGCCATCCGGCAACCCAGACGGATCGCGCCGGCCAGCAGCGGATAGGCCGGAGCCTGCTCGGCTCCGGCGGCCAGCGCCGCGTCGCGGTGCGCGCGTTCGTCCTCGCGGAAGTCCGCGATCATCCCGGACAGTTCGGGATCGCTGTCGCCCAGTTCCTCAAGCTGCTGGGTATAGTGCCGGTCGATCTCTTCCTCGACTGCGGCGGTGCAGGCCATTGCCGCCTTGGGCCCGACCAGCGCGGTCGCCGCGCCAAGCGCAAAACCTGCGACATGCCAGAACGGCTGGAGCGCGGTGGGCCGCACCCCGCGTGCCGCAATCAACGCGTCGAACTTGGCGCGGTGTTCGGCTTCCTGTTCGGCCATATGGCGAATTTCGCCAGCGAATGGCGCCCGGTCGCCCATCACCGCTAGCTGCCCGGCATAGATCCGGATCGCGCCATATTCGCCGGCTTGGTCGACCCTGAGCATCCGTGCAGCAGCCTTGATGCTCATGATGCTGTCTCCTTGCCGCGGCCCAGCAGCACGAAAACCAGCAATGCTGCCGGGACCGAGATCAGGAAATTGAAGCCTGCCAGCGAGATTCCGAACATTTCCCATTGCACCTGGTCGCAGCGAACCATCGGCGCCTTGAGGATGTCATTGAGCGGATCGCCGCTGAAAGCGACTTCGCTGGTGCAGGCGGTGAAGCCTTTCCACCAGCCGTATTCGACCCCCGCATGATAGGCTCCGATCAGCCCGCCGATCAGGATTGCCAACGCCGCGAGCCGCACCAGCAGCTCGGCCGGCGGCCGAACCAGCGCGAGGCCGGCGAAGGCCAAGGCGGCGAAGTGGGCATAACGCTGCCACCAGCACATCTCGCATGGCCACAGGCCGAAGACATATTGGCCGACATAGGCCCCGCCGAGCAGCGCCGCGGGGACCGCGAAAGCCAGCAGCAAGGCCACGCGCGAAGCCGCAGATCCGCTGGGCAAAAGGCCCATCAGCGCTTCGCCAGCGCGGTGCGGCGCACCGTCTTGATTGCATAGTAGAGCTGGAAGTCCTTGATCCCCTTGGCCTTCAGCGTCTCTGGCGTTTCGGTGAAGTGCGGATCGGCCTTGCGGTCGCTCTCCAGCTTCTTGTCGTCAAGCGCGGCTTCATTGACCAGGTGGCGGCGCAAGTCGCTCTCGCGCACCACCCGCTCGTTGCGCTTGGCGGCATCGGGATCGCTGAGCTGCGGCACGCGGATATCGGGATCAATCCCGCCTTCCTGGACCGAGCGGCCCGAGGGCGTGTAATAGCGTGCGGTGGTGAACTTGACCCCGCTGGTCCGCGCCCGATCGAAATAGAACAGCGACTGGACCGAACCCTTGCCAAAGCTACGCTCGCCCATGACCAGCGCGCGGTGCTGGTCCTGCAGCGCCCCGGCGACGATTTCCGATGCCGAGGCAGAGCCCTCGTCGATCAGCACGATCAGCGGCAGACCCTTGGCCAGATCGCCCGGAATCATGCTTTCGGCGCGGAAATACTGATCCTCGCGCTTGTTGCGGCCGCGCTGCGAGACGACATCGCCCTTGGTCAGGAACACGTCGGACAGCGCCACCGCCTCGCCCAGCTCGCCGCCCGGGTTCTGGCGCAAGTCGAGCACAAATCCTTCGATCTTGCCGCCCGACTGGGTCCGCATCTCAGCAATCGCCTGGCCGACCATGGTGCCAACGTCCTTGCCGAATTCGTTGACGGTGATGAGCCCGACGTTGTCCTTGAGTTCCCAGGTCACCGGCTCAAGCTTGATCACCCCGCGGGTGACGGTGACATCGAACGGTTCGTCGCGGCCCGAACGGAAGATTGTCAGGCGGATCTTGCTGCCTGCGGCCCCGCGCATCTGCGCCACCGCATCGTCAAGCTCGCCGCCGTAAATCAGCTTGCCATCAAGGTGCGTGATATAGTCGCCCGCCTTGACCCCGGCCTCGGCCGCCGGGCTGCCCTTCATCGGCGAAACCACCTTGACCGCGCCGTCGTCCATCACCACCGACAGGCCCAGCCCCTGGTATTCGCCGTCGATCATGTTGTTGAGCCGCTGGATCGTCGCGCCGGACAGGTACGACGAATGCGGATCGAGCGAGCCCAGCATGCCCTCGATCGCGCCGTCTTCCAGCTTGTTGCCGTCGGGCGCCTCGACATAATAGGCCTGGAGCCAGGCATAGACCAGTTCGAGCCGCGAGAACTGTTCGGACGAGCGGCCATCGACCGCGGCGAGGCCGGCGGTGGTCGCCGGGATCAGCGAAACCGCGCCGACCAGCAGGGCGGAACGCAGCAGGGAGTTAAGCTTCATCGGGCAGCAGCCTCTTGCAATTCGGTGGGTCTCTTATCGCCTGCGTCAGATTAACGCCAGATGGTGCATCACGGGTGCATGAAATCGAGCGGGTTGACCGGCTGGCCGGCACGGCGCAGCTCAAAGCCCAGCAGCGGACGGCCCGGCCCCATCTTGCCCAGCGGCGCGCCGCCGACAAGCTGGTCGCCAACCCGGCAGTCGAGCTCGCTCAGGCCGGTCACCAGCGAGGTCCAGCCGCCGCCGTGCTCGAGGATCACGATTCTGCCGTAACCCTGGTAAGGCCCGGCAAAGACCACCCGGCCGCTTGCGGGGGCAATGACCTGCGCGCCGCCGGCCAGCATGATCGACAGCCCGCGCGATTGCGTCTGGCCGGGCCGGGCCTCTCCAAAACCCGCCACCAAACGTCCGGCGGCGGGCAAAAGGTAGTGCGCGGGCGCGCCGGGCGGCGGTGCAGCGGCAACATCCGTCCCGGGCAGTTGCGCGTTCTGCGGCATGGCCGGGCGCAACACTGGCCCTGGCAGAGCCGCAAGCTGATCGCGCAGCGCCCCGGCCTTGGCCAGATCGACCACCAGTCCGGACAGGTCACGGGCCTGCTCGGCCAGCGCCAGCGCGCGTTCGCTTTCGCGGTCGGCCGAGGCGCTGACGGAACGCGAAGCGAGCCGCTGGCGGGCTTCGAGTGCGGCGAGTTCGGCGCGGCGGCGAGCCAGATCGGCTTCACCGGTGCGCAATTCATTGTTGGCGAGCCGCGCACGTTCCTGCAGCGCCTTGCTGCGCTCGAGCGCCTGGCGCAGCCCGGCGGTGCGGCGCGCCACTTCGGGCAACAGGGTATCGAGCACCGCGCGCAGATAGACTGTTTCCTTGAGCGATCCGGGACGCAGCAGCGACAGCAGCGGCGGGCGCCGCGAAAGCCGCTGGAGCGAGGCAGTCAGCTCAACCAGCGGGCGCTGCTTTTCGGCGAGTTCGGCGCGCAGCACCGCCTGCTCGCGCCCGATCAGACTGATCTGGGCCTCGTTGGCCGCGATCCGGGCCTCGCTCTCCTGGATCCGCGCCGCCAGCGCAGCCGCCGCTTGCGCGGTGCGGTCGGCTTCGGCGGTCGCTTTTGCAGCCTCGGCCTCAAGCACTTCAGCGCGGCTGCGCGCTTCGGCGCCCTGCTGCTGAGCGCGTGCCAGTGCCGCCTGGGCATCCTCCGCAGTTTCAACCGGCGCGGCGCCTTGCTGGGCCGCGCCGGGCCCGACCATGCCAAGCACGGCGAGCGGAGCGATCAGCAAGGGCAAGCGCAGCTTCATGAAAGCTCCTTATCCCGAACGATGATAAGGATGGCCAGCCAGAATGCTGGTCGCGCGGTACAATTGTTCGGCCAGCATGGCCCGGGCCAGCAAATGCGGCCAGGTCAATGCTCCGAAAGCGATGAGAAGGTCGGCCTGTTCGCGCGCCGCCTCGCCATGCCCGTCGGCCGCGCCGATCAGGAACCGCGCCTCGCGCACGCCTTCATCGCGCCACTTGCCCAGAATTGCGGCGAACTCTTCCGAAGAGAGCTGCTTGCCGCGCTCATCGAGCAGCACGGTACGGCTTTGCGGCATGGCCTCGGGCACGGTGCCGCCCACATCAGGCAGTTCGGTCAACTTGAGCGGCCAGGCGATCCGCTTGGCATAACGCGCGACCAGCTCGGCTTCGGGTGACCGAGCGATCTTGCCGCGCGCGATCACATGCAATTGCATGGCGCGCGCTCAGGCTGCGCCAGCGCTGTCCCCGAACGCCCACATGCGTTCCAGGTTGTAAAAACTGCGCACTTCGGGGCGGAACAGGTGGATCACCACGTCGCCGGCATCGACCAGCACCCAATCGGCAGCCGGCAGGCCTTCGATCCGCACATGGCCGAAACCGCCATGCCTGATCCGTTCGGCCAGCTTCTGGGCCATCGCAGCGACCTGACGGGTCGAACGGCCACTGGCGATCACCATGTGATCGGCGATCGAGCTTTTGCCCTCGAGCGGGATCGAGACGAGCTCCTGCGCCTGATCGTCGTCAAGCGACTTCAGCACCAGTTCGTGGAGCGAGCCGGGCTCTGAGGCGGGAAGCGAGGCGGGTGCACCAGCAGCAGCGGGGGCCGGAGCGGCAGGATTGGGTTGGGCCATATCGGCGGAATCAGGCGTCATGTAAGCGGAAACTGCTCCTGTGTGGGGGCTATGGGGTCAATCATGCGATTTCGGGACCAACCGGATGGTGCGTCAGGGGATCGCGCAAGGCCTTGCCGGCAAAACGCGCAGCCCAATCAGGATCGGCGCGGCGAATGGCTGTCGCCGAGCGCGGATCGGGATCGAAACGCAGTTCTATCAGCGCGGGTGCGCTCCATCCTGTCCGGTGGCTCAAGCTGGCTGCGGACCGCCGGTATCGGCCAAGCCAGGCCCGGGCGAGGCTCGCCTGGGCAGCGCCATCATAGCCCGGACGCGCGATAACCGCAATCGGCATGGCGCGGGCGATGGTCCGCCAGTCCTTCCAGCGGTGAAACTGGGCGAGATTGTCGCTGCCCATCAGCCAGACGAAACGATGTTTCGGATAGCGCCGCGTCAGCTTTGCCAATGTATCTACGGTATAGCGGGTGCCCAGATCGCGTTCGATCGTGGTCGGGCGAATCCGCGCACCCCTGGCCTGCCTGACCGCTGATGCGAGTCGCGCCGCCAAGGGCGCCATCCCGGCCTTGGGCTTGAGCGGGTTGCCGGGTGAGACCAGCCACCACACTTCATCGAGCCCCAGCGCATCGAGCGCGAACAGGCTGATCCGGCGGTGCCCGCCATGCGCGGGGTTGAACGACCCGCCAAGGAGGCCGATCCGTATCAGGGTCTGACCTGACCCGAACCGCGCGCCACCCATTTATAAGTGGTGAGCCCCTCCAGCGCGACTGGCCCACGCGCATGGAGCCGCCCGGTGGCGATGCCGATCTCTGCACCGAGGCCAAACTCGCCGCCATCGGCAAACTGGGTGGAGGCATTGGCCATCACGATCGCGCTGTCGACTTCGCCAAGGAAGCGTTCGCAGACCGCTTCGTCCTGGCTGACGATCGCATCGGTGTGGTTCGAGCTATGCCGGGCGATATGATCGAGCGCGGCATCGAGGCCATCGACAATCGCGACCGAGAGGATCGCATCGAGGTATTCGGTGTCCCAATCCTCGGCGCTGGCCGGCACGATCCGGGGGTCGAGCGCGCAGGCACGCGGATCGCCGCGCAGCTCGCATCCGGCCTCGAGCAGGCCCCTGACCACGGCCTGGCTGGCCGGGAACTGGGCATCGAGCAACAGCGTTTCCATCGACCCGCAGATCCCGGTGCGGCGCAGCTTGGCGTTGAGCGCGATAGCCTGGGCCTTGGCCGGATCGGCAGCGGAATGCACGTAGGTGTGGCAGATCCCGTCGAGGTGGGCGAGCACCGGCACCCGCGCATCGGCCTGGACCCGCGCGACCAGGCTCTTGCCACCGCGCGGCACGATCATGTCGATCAGGCCCGCGGCGGTCAGCATCGCCCCCACCGCGGCGCGGTCCTGGGTCGGCACCAGTTGCACCGCTTCGGCAGGAACACCTTGCGATTCGAGCCCCTGGACCAGCGCGGCATGGATCGCCCGGTTCGAATGGACCGCCTCGCTGCCGCCGCGCAGCAGCACCGCATTGCCCGAGCGCACGCACAGCGCGGCGGCATCGGCGGTGACGTTGGGGCGGCTTTCGTAAATGATTCCGATCAGTCCGATCGGGATCCGCACCCGGCTGAGCGCCAGGCCATTGGCCGGCACCGAACTGTCGATCACTTGCCCGACCGGATCGGGCAGATCGGCGACCTGATCGACCGCCTCGGCTATGCTGGCAAGGCGCGCCGAATCGAGCCGCAGCCGGTCAAGCAGGGCCGGGGTCAGGCCCGCCGCTTCGCCCGCCGCCATGTCGCGGGCATTGGCCGCCAGCACTTCGGTCTCGGCGCAGCGCAATGATGCCGCGGCGGCATGGAGCGCGCGGGCTTTTTCGACGGAATTCAGCCGCGCAAGCACACGCTGCGCCATGCGTCCGGCGCGGGCCAGGCGTTCAACCAGCAACTGGGGCGTTTCGGCAGGCTCGGGCTGGGTGCTCATGATGGCTGCGCCTATCACCGCCGCGCCTGCTTGTCACCGGCCAGAGCAAGTGAGCCGCATCTGCCGCTGCGACACGGCTCACCGCGATAGTCCTTCGACTCGGCGAGTCCGTGGCAAAGTCGATTCGCTCTCCCCACCACGACCTGCTAGCGGCGCCCGGCAAGGGTAAAAAAGGGACTCGGGGTCGTCTTGAAAAAACAAACCGTCGGCGGTGCCATGGCCCGCCTGCGGAGCTGGTTCCCGGATCGCGAATTCTTCATGCGATCCGAAGGGCAGGTCCGTTTCATCAAGATTTCGTCACGTACGCAGATCTATGCTGCAGGGGCAGTCGCGTCCCTGTTGCTGGTCTGGGCGTTGACCATGGCCGCGATGGCCGTGTCCAGCTATCTCTCGCATCGTGACCGGGCCTCACTGCTGGAACGCGAAGCCAAGGTCGCCAGCTCTGAAAGCCGCCTCAACGCTTACGGCAACGACATCGGCAAGGTCGCCGATGATCTCAAGCGGCGGCAGGATTTCATCGAGAAAACCAGCCAATCGGTGTTCGGCGACCTGCCCAAGGACGCCAAGGCCGGCGAAACCGTTTCCGACAGCTCGGGTGAAGCCGCGCAGACCGTCAAGAAGGTCTCGATGGCAGTGCCGCAGGCCGCTGACCTCGCCCGGATCGAAGCGCGCCAGCTGGCCTTCATCGAAAGCCTGACCCGGCTTGCCGACCGGCGTTCGGCCCTTGCCGAAGCCAAACTGGCCCGCCTGGGCCTCAACCCGCAGGCCATGCTTGCTTCGCTTGACGACCGTTCGGCGCAGGGTGGTCCGCTGATCGTGATGGCGACTTCTGCCGACGGTTCGATCGACCCACGCTTTCAGCGGTTCGCGCTGTCGATGGCGCGAATGGACGCACTGGAACGTTCGGTCGCCGGCCTGCCCCAGGCGATGCCTGCCGATTTCCAGTACATCTCGTCCGGCTTCGGCTTCCGCGCCAATCCCTTCACCGGCGGTGGCGGCGAATTTCATCCCGGGCTCGATTTCAAGGGGCCCTATGGCGCTCCGATCTTTGCCGCGGCGCGCGGCGTGGTCAGCTTCGTCGGGCAACGCTCGGGCTATGGCAATTGCGTCGAGATCGACCACGGCAACGGCCTGGTCACCCGCTATGCCCACATGTCGGGCTTTCGCACCCAGCTTGGCAAGCAAGTGGTCCCTGGCGAACAGATCGGGCTGATCGGCAGCACCGGGCGTTCGACCGGGCCGCACCTCCATTTCGAAGTCCGGGTGGGCGACCGGGCAGTCAATCCGCGTCCTTTCCTTGAGGCAGCCTCCAATGTTCAGCAAAAAGCCGGCCCGAACGGCGCCGCTCGCACCGCAGGGTAGATCCATGGCCAATTCGACCTTTTCCGTCTTCGGCGGTGACATCCGGATCAAGGGCGACGTGGTCGCCTCGGCCGACCTGCATATCGACGGACGGGTTGAAGGCGATGTCACCTGCACTTCGCTGGTCCAGGGCGAAAGCGGCGAGATCGTCGGCGCGGTCAAGGGCGAGAGCGCGCGGCTGGCCGGCACGGTGCGCGGCACGATCAGCGTGCGCGAACTGGTGGTGCTGAAATCGGCACGGATTTACGGCGACGTCCACTATGACGCCTTGACCATCGAGCAAGGCGCGCAAGTCGACGGCCGCTTCGCCCCGCGCGCTGCGGTGAGCGAAGGCGGCGCGGAAGTGGTTGCACTGGCGGCGAGCTAAAGCCCCAGTTCAGCCCTGAGCGCCTTGCGATCGAGCTTGCCGACCATCGTCTTGGGCAATTCATCGCGCACCACCACGGATTCGGCCCGCTCATGCTTGCCGATCCGGCCGTTGAGCCAGTCGCGCAGTTCCTCGCCGCTGGCTGATGTACCCTCGTTGATTGTCACATAAGCGCGCGGTACTTCGCCCAGCCGCGCTTCGGGGACGCCGATCACCAGCGCCTCCTTGATCGCCGGGTGCTGGAGCAGCACCATTTCGACCTGGCTGGGGAAGACCTTGAAGCCGCCAACCGCGATCATGTCCTTGATCCGGTCGACGATTCGCGCGTAGCCCTCGGTATCGATCGCCGCGACGTCGCCGGTTCGTAGCCAGCGGCCATCGCTCCGTTCGGCAAAGGCATCGGCGGCGGATTCTGGACGCTGCCAATAGCCCTGCATCACTTGCGGGCCCTGGATCGCAAGTTCGCCGGGTTCGCCCGGCGGTGCATCCTTGGTCGGATCCTCGCGGTCGAGCAGGCGGATCCGCGTTGCGGGCAAGACCTGGCCAATCGTGCCGATCCGCTCCTCGCCTTCATAGGGATTGGTCGAGACCACCCCGGCGCTTTCGGTCAGGCCATAGCCTTCGACCACCCGCGCACCGCTCGCCGCCTCGAACCGGGCTTTCAGCGGCAGCGGCAAGGGCGCCCCGCCCGAAATGCAGATCCTGAGGCTGGAGAAATCGGTCTTGGTCACATCGGGATGGTCGAGCAGCGCCTGGAACATCGTCGGCACCCCCGGCATGGCGGTGGCCTTGACCCGCTGGAGGGTCTTGAGCGCCTGTCCGGCCTCGAAGCGCGGCAGCATCGCGATGCAGCCGCCGTTAGCTACCGTCCGGTTGAGCACACAGGTATTGGCGAAGACATGGAACAGCGGCAGCACCCCCAGGATCATGTCGCGGTTCCCGGCCTGCGGATCGATCGCTGCGACCTGGCGGGCATTGGCCGACATGTTCTGGTGGGTCAGCATCGCGCCCTTGGGGGTGCCGGTGGTGCCGCCGGTGTATTGCAGCAGCGCCAGGTCCGCTTCAGGGTCGATGGTCACCGGCTTGAGTGACGCCTGTGTGCAGGTCTGGTGCCACTTGAGGACATCTGGTCTGGCCGGAATCGCGGTGATCGCCTTGCGCCCCAGCAGCGCCAGCAAGATCCGCTTGGTCCAGGGCAGCATCCGGCCCAGTGAACCCACTACCAGCCGCTCAAGCGCGGTCTCATCCAGCACTTTCAGCGCGGTCGGCAAAAGGGCGGCCGAATCAAGCGTTACCAGCAATCGCGCACCCGAATCCGCGACCTGTGCCGCCAATTCCTCTGCGGTATATAGCGGGCTGAAATTGACCACCGTGGCCCCGGCGATCATCGCCCCATAGTAAGCTGAGACATAGATCGGAACATTGGGCAGGTAGAGCCCGATCCGGTCCCCCTTGACCACCCCAAGCTGCTGTAATCCCGTCGCAAAAGCGCGGGCTTCGGCATGAAGCTCGGCATAGCTGAACCGCCGCCCAAGGAAATCGACCAGCGGCCGCCCGCCATTCTGCTCCGCAGCCCGGACGAACAGCCCAGGCAAGGACAAAGGCGGCAGCTCAAGCGCCCAGTCACAGGCATGCGCATAGTGGGCACGCCAAGGCTCGGCGCTGATGCTATTGACATTCATGTCAACGGCTTACCGTTTCCCGAAGGAAAAGGTAGCGGGATTTGCGTGGGCTATTCTTCGCCTGCCGCTTCCGCAGCACGTTTCGCCTCAAGCCAGGCTGCCGCTTCGGCTTCCTGCGCGGCTTCACCGGCTGCCTTGACATTGGCATCACGCTCGGCCCGCAGCTCCTCGATCAGCGCCTCGCGGTCGTCGCCAAGCCGCGCGTCGTCGCCCGCCTGGTCGATCAGCCCGGCCTTCTTGGCGGCCTTGGCGACGATCGCGTCAAGCTCGCGCTGGCTGCACAGGCCCAAAGTCACCGGGTCCTTGGGCTGGATATTGGCGATGTTCCAGTGGCTGCGGTCGCGGATCGCAGCGATGGTGTTGCGGGTGGTGCCGATCAGCTTGCCGATCTGCGCGTCCGAGATTTCGGGGTGGCTCTTGAGGATCCAGGCGATCCCGTCGGGCTTGTCCTGGCGCTTGGAAACCGGCGTATAGCGCGGGCCCTTGGTGCGATTGACGGTAACCGGCGCCTTCTGCATCTTGAGCGAATAGCTGGCGTCGTCCTGGCCCTTTTCGATCTCGGCCATGGTCAGCTCGCCCGAACGCACCGGATCGCGCCCGGTGTACTTGGACGAGGCGAGATCGTCGGCCATGGCCTGGACTTCGAGGATGTGCAGGCCGCAGAATTCGGCGATCTGTTCAAAGCTCAGCGCGGTATTGTCGACCAGCCAGGAGGCGGTCGCATGCGGCATCAGCGGGGTCGGCTGGGACACGGGTTTTTCTCCGGTAAAAACAGATAGGGCCGCCCCTTGCGGAGCGGCCATTCGCGGCAGCATCTAGGCTGATTCTCGCCCGAGGGCAAGGATCATCCCACCTTGAGCACGATCTTGCCAATATGGCTGCCCGCTTCCATCCGGGCATGCGCGCCCGCGGCATCCGCCAGCGGGAAGGCCTGGTCCATCACCGGACGCAACTGCCCGCCTTCCACCAGCGGCCAGACGAGCTGGCGGATCTCTTGCGCCAGCAACGCCTTGAACTGGTTTGAGCGCGGACGCAGGGTCGATCCGGTCAGGGTCAGGCGGCGGCGCATCACTTCGGCCATGGGGATGGTGGCCTGAAGCCCGCCCTGGACCGCGATGGTCACGTGGCGGCCATCGTCGGCCAGGCATTTGAGATTGCGCGCAACATAATCGCCCGCGACCATATCGAGCACCAGCTCCACGCCTTTGCCGCCGGTTATCCGCGCCACTTCAGCGACAAAGTCCTGCGCCTTGTAATCGATCGCATGATCCGCACCGATCTTCAGCGCTTCGGCGCACTTGTCTGCCCCGCCGCACGTGACGATCACGCTCAGGCCGAACAGCTTGCCCAGCATGATCGCCATCGAGCCGATCCCGCTGGTTCCGCCGTGGACCAGCAGCGTCTCGCCTTCCTTGGCCCAGCCGCGCTCGAACACATTGTGCCAGACGGTAAACAGCGTTTCGGGCAGCGCGGCGGCCTGGTCCATCGGCAAACCTTCGGGCACCGGCAGACAGTGGTCGGCGGGAACGAGGCAATATTCGGCATAGCCGCCGCCCGGGGTCAGCGCGCAGACTTTCTGCCCATGAAGCCACGACGTCACGCCTTCGCCCAGTGCAGCGATCGAGCCGGAAACCTCCAATCCTGGAATCGGCGAGGCACCAGGCGGGGGCGGGTAGAAGCCCATCCGCTGGATCACATCGGGTCGGTTCACCCCGGCGAAGGCGACCTTGATCAGCACCTCGCCCGGCCCCGGACGCGGCACAGGCAGCATTTCCAGCCGCAATACTTCAGGCCCGCCAGGCGCATCATAGTGCGCTGCCTGCATCGTTTCGGGAAGAGAATCAGTCATTTAGCCTACCCCTGTTGCATGCCCGCAACGTTCCAACAGCTCTAGACTTTGCCCGTGTTGACAGCAAGACCGCATGGCCCGATTCTGCCTCCACGATGGATGAAGACCTGCCCCGGCCCAAAGGTGATGCGGCGAGCGCGCTGGCGAAGGAATTGCTCGATCCCTATTCGCAGGACGAACTGGCCGAACGGATCGCGCTGCTCGAGGCCGAGATCGCCCGGATCAAGGCTCACCGCGACAAAGTGGCGGCCCACCGCATGGCCGCCGATGCCCTGTTCAAGCCGCGATCGAGCTAGTGGACGCGTCTGCCCTTTTCTTGTCCGGCAGGGCCTCCCATATAGGTTTGGTTAACCACGCCAGTTCATACTCTCCGACAGTGCCAAATTCACCGTCCGAGGTTCTTATTCTCCACCGGAGACCAGATTAGATGCCCAGCTTTGCCCAAAGCCTCGAAAAGACGCTGCACGCCGCGCTCGCCAGCGCGTCGGAGCGGAGCCACGAATATGCAACGCTGGAGCATTTGCTGCTGGCGCTGATCGACGATGCCGATGCCCAGCAGGTCATGCAGGCCTGCGGGGTCGACCTTGGCGAGCTTGCCGAAGTGGTGAAGCAATACCTCGACCAGGAATACCAGTCGCTCAAGACCCAGGAAAAGGGCGATCCATCGCCCACCGCGGGGTTCCAGCGGGTAATCCAGCGCGCAATCCTGCACGTCCAGAGCTCGGGCAAGGATACCGTCACCGGCGCCAACGTGCTGGTTGCCCTCTTTTCCGAACGCGACAGCTATGCGGTCTATTTCCTGCAGCAGCAGGACATGACCCGGCTCGATGCGGTCAGCTTCATCAGCCACGGGATCGGCAAGGGCGGCAAGCGGATCGAGGACCGCACCCCCAAGGGCAGCGAAACGCCCGAGATGCCGCAGCAGGAAGACAAGAACGCAGGCAAGGACGGCAAGAAGGATTCGGCGCTCGACCAGTTCTGCGTCAACCTCAACGAACGCGCGATGGCCGGCAAGATCGATCCGCTGATCGGGCGCGGACCCGAAGTGGATCGCACGATCCAGATCCTGTGCCGCCGCTCCAAGAACAACCCGCTCTATGTCGGCGATCCCGGCGTCGGCAAGACTGCCATCGCCGAAGGACTGGCGCGCAAGATCGTCGAGGGCGAAGTGCCCGAAGTGCTGCAGGACGCTGTGATCTATTCGCTCGATATGGGCGCGCTGCTGGCCGGCACGCGCTATCGCGGCGATTTCGAGGAACGGCTCAAGCAGGTGGTCAACGAGCTTGAAAAGATGCCCGAAGCGGTGCTGTTCATTGACGAGATCCACACCGTGATCGGCGCTGGCGCGACCAGCGGCGGGGCGATGGACGCCTCGAACCTGCTCAGCCGGCGCTGT
>Ga0209023_10000552_pt1 | contig 56256 bp, 50 predicted proteins | sample LakOneMetagenome_FD_187468 | JGI IMG/M metagenome (GOLD analysis project Ga0209023, IMG submission 187468) | Freshwater and sediment microbial communities from Lake Erie, Canada (SPAdes) (version 2) | ecosystem: Environmental > Aquatic > Freshwater > Lentic | place: Lake Erie, Canada... | reverse complement strand
CGATCTAGGCGCAGGGGGAGGACTTGAGGCCAGGAGGCCTGGCCGAACACAAAGGCTCTTCGGAGCGCGCGCTAAGATTGCCCGCGCCAGGACGAAGATCGGACGAAGGGGTTGAGGCGGGGGGCGTTATCCGGTGTCGACCGCCTCGATGAAGCCGTTGGCCGTCAGCCGACCCGCGGCGGGATCGGCCGCGCCGCCCGACGGGTCCAGCAGGCCGGCGTGGAGGACGTGGCCGCGGTAGAGGATCAGCCGGTTGAAGACAGCCTCGACCTGGTCGATCAGGGCGTAGCCAGGGGTGTCGGCGCCGGCGAAGGCTTGGCGTTCCTGGGCCAGCTCGACCTTGAGCGCGGCGGCGTAGGCGTCCGTGCGGGATGCGTCGACCGACTCGAAGCCCGTGGCCTCGTGGCGGAAGAAGCCGGTGCCACCGAACTCGCCCTGGCAGAAGTAATGGACCATGGCCAGGCGGCTGGGGTCGGGCGCGTCCAGGTGCGGGAGCGTCTGCACCACCGTGGCGGCCGAGGCCGGCGTGGTGGCCAGGGCGAAGAAGCCGAAGAACTTCAGCACCGCGCTGGCCGAGACCCCGAACGCGGCCTCGATCGGACCGCGCAGGGCCGTGACCACCGTGCGGTAATAGGTTTCCGGCAAGTTGGCGTTGAGGCCGGGATAGTGGGTGTGCGGCGGCCGGTAGAAGTCGGCGGCGCGAGCGGCGTCGACCATCGCCCATGGGTCGGCCAGCACGTCGTCGACGACCAGCAGCGGCTGCTGTTCAGCGCCGACCTTGCGCAGGCGGACGCTGATGTTGGGCCCAAGCATCAGGGGTTTGATGGCGGTCGCGAGGGTCATGTCGGCGACCTCAGCACGGCCATCTTCAGCTGCTGTTTCGGGGCGTTGCGCTGCGTGGGACTGAGTATCCCGAGCGCCCCGCGCAATGCCTCGGGGATGTGCGCCGTCGCCTCGCCGCGATCGCCGAAGACGTACGTCGCGAACATCTCGCGCCAGTAGGCCTTCTCGCCCTCGGGCAGGTCCTTCAGCGCCAGCAGGGCGATCTGGAAGACGTCGACGGGCCGCTCCAAGCCCACCGCCGTGTCGCCCCACCAGTAATTGACCATGGCGTTGTAGGGCTCGAGCGAAGTGACGTGGTGCCACCAGTGCTTGGGCATGAAGAGGGCGTCGCCCGGCTCCAGCCACGCCACCCGCGCGGCGGCGTAGGCGTCGCGGTAGCGGGGGAAGCGGGCCAGGTCCGGGGCTTCCGGATCGACCAGCGACAGCGGCGGCGGGTTCTCCAGCGGGCCGACATAGAGGTTGCTCACCTGCTCGGGCGGATAGAGCACGAAGCGGCGGCGGCCAGCGAGCACGCAGGCCAGGTTGTGGTCGCGGTCGTTGTGGGTCTGGGTGCGCAGCGGCCCGCCCACCCAAAGGCGCGGCATGACCTTGGCCGACACCAGCGGCATCGGGTTCTGACGCACGAACTCGGGCATGTGCGTGGCCAGAGGCAGCATCTGGATGGCGACGAACGGCGCGTCCTTCTGGCCCAGCAGCGCCTCGATGCGGTCAAGCGTCTGGCTGATGCCGGCGTTGCGCTTGGAGAAGCTGAACTCGCGCAGGTCCGGGCCGTAGGCGTACCAGCCATGCGTGCTGGCCGGCGCCTCCATGACAGGACCCGGCAGGCCGCTGTCCATCGCCTTGAGGTAGGCGTTCATCGTTCCCGGCGAGCGGCCGGCGGCCAGGGCCGGCCAGGCGTCGACCAGGCCCTTGATCACCACAGGCGCCTCGGCCGCGACGATGCGCTCGAACGCCTCCGGCGACGGCGCGGCGACGGCCGCCACGCGCGGGAGGGCTTCCAGGCTCAGGGTCGGGTCAAGGGCGAGGCCGCTATCCATGGACGGGCTCCCGGCCGCAGAAGCTCTCCAGATAGAGGTCGTGGGTCGGTTGGCGTTCGACCTGGTCCTTGATGAAGCCGAGGATGCGGCGGAACTCGTGCTTCATCAGCTCGGGCGAGGTGGCGTCGATCATCGGGGCGTGGCTGTCGGGCGTGACGCCATGGCCGACGAAGACGGCGCGCCAGCTGTCGTCGGAGAAGCTGTCGTGCTCGAACGGCGCGATCTCGCCGCGGGCGTGGAAGAGCGCGATGCGCTGGGCCAGTTCCGGCGACACCGGCGCCTGGCAGGCGCGGGTCCAGAAGTCCGAGGCGCCGTAGCCGTTCACCGCGTAGTGCAGCTGCTGGAAGTCGCGCACCCGCTCGAACTGCTCGGCCATGGCGCGGTTGTAGGCGCCCTGCTCAAACCGCCAGTCGCCGGAGACTGGAAACAGGGCCAGCAATTGGACGAGACCCATCTGCACCGCGTGCAGGTCGACGCCGTGCAGCGGATCGAACACGCAGGCCGCCTCGCCGATGGCGACGACGTTACGGTCCCAGGCCGCGAGGCGTCGACCCGGGTTGGAGACAGCGACCGAGGCGTCCTTGACCGGCAGGCTGGACGCGGCGCTAGCGGCTTGCAGAGCTTCTTCATCCGTACACAGATCGGACGCATAGGCCTGGACGATGTGGGTGGCGGTCTGGGCCGGATGCAGGGCCGTCCATCCCCGCGCCCAGGCCCGCACCTCGGCGTAGGTCGGGATCGACGGGAAGGCCGGGGCCAGGGCGGTCAGCACGCGGTCGGCCGGGAAGCGCCAGGCCTCGCGCGGGCTGTCGATCAGCCCTTCGACGTCGATGAAGAGGTCGCCCATGATGCGGCGACCTTCGCCGAGATCAAGCGCCGCGACGTCGCCGGCCTCGGTGCGCTCGAGCGTGACGTTCAGCGCCTGGTGCGCCTCGACGCCGCGACGGACGGCCAGGCTCTTCAGCGTCCCGGCATAGGCGAGAGCCGGCAGGTGATAGCCATAGTCGGCGCGGCCGAAGACCTCGGTCTCCTCGTCCGGCATCACGAACCGGCCATGCTTGGCGGCGGCGGCCATCAGGCTGAAGTCGGAGAACACGGCGTTGAGGCCCAGCCCCCGCGCCTTCAGCCAGAACGGGAAGAAGTCGCGCCCGTCGATCGGCGCGCCGTGCGCGCCGTGGGCGTGAAAGAAGCTCCCCGCCTGGCCCGTCAGGTCGGCGAAGTTGGCGCCCAGCGAGAAGGTCCCCCCGACGGTCCGCATCAGCGCCGACTCGTCCAGGCCCAACAGGGTGTGCAAGGCCTCCAGCGCCGGCAGCGACGCGTGGACGCTGGCGGGGGTCAGACGGCTGGGCAGCTCCACCGCCGTGACCGCCACGCCGGCCGGTTCCAGCGCCACGCGCAGCACGGCGGCGGACAGCCACAGCGGGGCGTCGCGGCCTACAACGACGACGGAGTTCGGCGCGGCGCTCATTGGGCGACCGCCTTTCGGGGCGCTTCGACGGCGCCCGGCGCGTACCGCGCAACGAAGTCCGCATGCGAGCTCATCGCCGCCACGTTCGTGTCGATCCGGGTCTTCAGGTCCGCCAGCTTGGCCCCCAGCACGTCCAGCGGCATCGTCTCGGCCAGCCGGTCATAGGCGCGCGGCGTGATCCCCTGCCCCTCCAGCACAGACAGCCAGCTGTCGCGCGAGAACAGGCCGTACTTGTAGTCCGGCAGGCCGGCGCGGCCCTCCCACAGGGCCAGCTTCTCTTCCAGGCTGGCCGGGATTTCCATGGTCCGCACGTGATCCCACAGCGGCTGGCCGACATGCTGGTTCAGGCGGTAGTGCAGGATGAGAAAGTCGCGGATCCGGTCGTACTGGATCTCGAACAGGCGGTTGAACTCAGCCGACAGGCGCGGGTCCATGCCGGTTTTCTTGGTCGGCATCAGGTTGATCAGGTCGATCACCGCCGCCTGGATCAGGAAGATGCTGGTGCTCTCCAACGGCTCCAGGAAGCCCGACGCCAGGCCCATGGCCACGACGTTGCCGGTCCAGCCCGACTTGCGGCGGCCGGCGGCGAAGCGCAGCAGCTTCGGCTCGGCCTGGGCCGGGGCGTCCAGCTGGGCCAGTAGGGTCTCGCGGGCCTTGTCCTCATCCATGAAGGCGCTGGAGAACACATAGCCATTGCCGGTGCGGTGCTGCAGCGGGATGCGCCAGATCCAGCCGCCCTCCTGGGCCGTGGAGCGGGTGTAGGGCGTAAACTCGCCGGCGCGGCCGCACGGCGCGGCCAGGGCGCGATCGCACGGCAGCCACTTGGTCCAGTCCTCCCACTCGGCGCCCATCTTTCCGCCCAGCAGCAGCGAGCGGAAACCGGAGCAGTCGATGAACAGGTCGCCCGCGATCGTCTGGCCGGACCGCAGGGTGATGGCGGTGACGTCGCCGCGCTCGCCGTCCTGGGCGATGTCGGTCACCAGCCCCTCGACGCGGGTCACGCCCCGCGCGGTCGACCAGCGGCGCAGGTAGGCGGCGTAGAGCCCCGCGTCGAAGTGGTAAGCATAGGCATAGGTCGACCGGATCGACTTCTGGTCCTCGTTCGGGAACTCGAAGGCGTTCGCCCGACACGCGGCCACGGCGTAGGAATAGTCCTGCAGCGGCGCTGGGTTCAGCCCCGCCAGCTGGGCGCGCGCCCAGTGATGCTGGAAGTCGACCCCCGCCCACGGCTCGCCGAATGTGCCGAACGGGTGGACGTAGGCCGCGCCCTTGGCGCCCCAGTTGCGAAACTCGATGCCGAGCTTGAACGTGCCTTGCGTCTCACGCAGGAACTCGACCTCGTCGATCCCCAGCATGTCGTTGAAGGTCTTGATGTGCGGCAGGGTCGCTTCGCCCACGCCAACCGTCGCGATCTCGTCGGACTCGACCAGGGTGATGGCGTAGTCGCGCGGGTCCAGAAGCCGCGACATCCCCGCCGCGCACATCCAGCCGGCCGTTCCGCCGCCGACGATGACGACCTTGAAGGCCCCGCTCTTTTCATCTGTCCGCATGGTCGGACCTCAAGCTGGAACCCGCGCCGCCACGGGGGAGACCGTGACGGCGCAGGCCCATTCACCCACTAGTACTTGAAGCGCACGCCGAACTGAACGCGGCGGTCGTTGCGGATCCAGCCGGTGTCCTTGGTCACCGGCTTGGCGTTGGGCGTCAGGCCGGTGTCGCCGAACACCTGCTGCTGGAACACCGAGGTGGTGTTGAGCAGGTTCGAACCTTCCAGCGAGACCTCGATCTGGTCGTTGACCGACCAGCGGATCGACCCGTCCAGGAAGCCGGCGGCCTTCTGGTAGATCGGCATGCCGATGCAGCAGTCGAGGTTGTTGGTCAGGAACTTCGAGCGCCAGTTGTAAGCCAAGCGCATGGCGATCGGGCCTTTCTCGTACAGGCCCACGATGTTGTAGGCGTTGTCCGAGATGCCGGCGAGGCGATGGCTGTCCATGACCTGGCCGTCGACCTGCAGGCCGCCGCCGAAGGCGACGGTGCCGCCGGCCGCGTAGCCGGGCTGGTTGGCCAGGTTGGAGTTGCTGATCCCCGACTGCTTGGTGTGGGTCCAGTTGGCCTGCATGCCCAGGCCGCTCCAGATCCCCGGCAGGAAATCGAAGAAGGTCTGGTAGGCCAGCTCGAAGCCCTTCAGCTCGCCGCCGCCGTCGCCGTTGCGCGGGCCCTTCACCAGGACGTTCTGGGTCGAACCGTTGTTGGTGAACGAGCGCAGGAACTGGCCGTAGGCGATGGAGCCGTTCAGCTTCTTGTAGAACAGCGCCGCCGTGAACGAGCTCGAGGGCGTGAAGTAGTTCTCGTAGGTGACGTCGAACTGGTCGGCCGTGATCGGCTTGAGCGCCGCGTAGCCGGAGTCGGCGTTGAACTGGAAGTTATAGCCCGCGACATTGGCCGCCGTGTGGGCCGCGTTCGGGTCCTTCCAGATGATGTACGGCGAGTCCGGACCGGTGTTGATGGCCGGGGTCTGGATGCCGACGAAGTTGCGCAGCAGGCCGAAGTCCGGACGCGACAGCGCGCGCGATGCGGCGAAGCGCACGAACTGCTTGTCGGTCACGCCGAAGCGGACGTTGAAGCTGGGCAGCCAGTTGTTATGCGCCTGACCGTAGTCGTTCAGCGCCGAGCCGCCGTTCGAGAAGGCCAGCAGGTCCGGCTTCAGCCAGCACGAGATGTTGGTGACGTTGTTGCCCGACAGCGGCGTGGCGCACGGGATCGCGGCGGCTGTCGTGTACCAGGTGTTGACAGGGAAGGCGACGCCGCCCGAGCTCGAGACGTCGGTGTGGACGTAGCGGATCCCGACATTGCCCTGGACGGTGACGCCGTCGAAGATCGTCTTGTCGTCGCCGCCGAACCGCAGCATCGCGTAGGCCGCCTGGGTCTTCTCCTGCACCTTCAGCATCTCGGGCGGGATGAAGCAGCCCTCGGTGTTGCTGGTGCGCTCGCACAGCGGGGTCCACTGCATGGGCGAGTTGGTGGTCTTGCCCGACAGCGCCTTGATCAGCCCGTCGTGGTCGGCCAGCGTGTCCTTGCTCAGGAACACCATGTCGCCGTTCGGGAAGACCTTGCCGTTGTAGAAGTCGCCCAGGCCCGCCGTGGTCCAGATGCCCGCGCCATAGCCCTTGAAGGTGTCGGTGCGGCCGCAGGCGGCCGGATAGGCGGTCGGCGTGGTGTTGTCGACGTTGAAGCCCGGGCCGTTGCAGTTCCACGGCGCGGCCACCGGCGACCAGTTGTAGGTCGAGTAGCGCACGTTCTGCTTACGGTCGGCATAGCGCACGCCCACCTTCAGCGAGTTCAGCCAGCCGCCGTTGCCAAAGCTGTATTCGGCGTCGGCGCGCAGGGCCAGTTCCTTGGCGTCGTTGTCCTCGTAGTGGTCCTGGATGAACGGGATCCAGTAGTTGTGCGGGTTGGCGAAGCCGCCTGGCGCGTAGTTGACGTTCGAACCCGGCAGCAGGGTGATCTTCGGCGTGCCGTCCTTGTTCACCTCGTACTTGGCGTCGGCCATCGTGCGGTTGGCGACCAGAATGTCGTAATTGTTGGTCGTGGCCTTGATGTACTGGGTGTCGAAGCTGGTCTTCAGCCGGTCGCTGACGTCCCAGTCCAGGTGCGTCGAGAAGTCCTTGGTGCCTTCGGAGTGGTTGAAGTTCCGGGCTTGGTTCTCGATGTAGAGGCCTTCGCGCTGGGTCGTGCAGGCCGGGGCGCCGGCGCCGCAGTAGTTGACGAACGGCAGGCCGGGAACAGCCGAACCACGCGCGATGTTGTCGGCCGTGCTGCCGCCCCAGTCGCCGGTCGGCTGGGTCAGGACGCCCGAGGTCAGCATGCCGTCCTGGCCGAAGGTGAAGGCGGACGTGCCGGTCGCCGGGGCGATGAACGCGGTCGTCTGCGGCGAGAAGGCCGGCGAGGCCCACAGGCCGAACATGCCGACATTCACGCTGCGCTCGAGCCAGGCGTTCTTGTAGTAGCTGTCGTTGTACTGGGCGGTGAAGCGGACGGTGTTGTCGTTGTTGGCGTACTGGAAGGCCAGGGCCGTGCCGTGGCGCTTACGGTCATAGACGACCTGCGAGTAGTTCACCTGGTCGGGCATGTAGACCCAGCTCGAGCCGCCGTAAGGGTTGGCCGTACAGGCGATCGTGCCGTCCGACTTGACGATCGGCTTGCCGCTGGCGTCCTGGTAGCCAGCCGAGCAGAACGTGCCCAGGCGCTGCATGACCACGCCCTCGGTCTGGGTCAGGACGTGCGAGTTGGCGTAGTCGGCCATCAGGCCGATGCGGCCGATGCTGGTGTCCCAGTTCTTCGAGATGACGCCGGAATATTCGTAGGTCGTCTTCTTGGACTTGTCGCCATAGTCGGCCTTGGCCGACAGCGAGACCACCTGGTCCTTGGCGTCGAACGGCAGGCGAGTGCGCAGGTTGACCGTGCCGGCGATGCCGCCTTCGATCATCTCGGCCGTCTGGTTCTTGTAGCTGTCGACGCCAGCCATCAGCTCCGGCGAGATGTCGTTGAAGTTCAGGCCGCGGTTGGCGTCGGCCGAGAAGCTGTCACGGCCGTTGAACTCGGTGCGCACCTGGGTCAGGCCGCGGATCAGCACGCTGGCCGGCTCGGCCGAGAAGTGCGAGCTGTCGTCGCTGGACTGCAGGCGCGAAACGGTGATGCCGGGCACGCGCTGCAGCGCTTCGGCCACGGACTTGTCAGGGAACGCCCCGATGTCGGTCGCGGTGATCGAGTCGACCACCGTGTCGGCGTTCTTCTTGATCAGCTGCGCGCTTTCCAGCGATTTGCGCACGCCCACCACGACGACCTCGTCGACGGTGTCGTTCGGATCGCTCTTGGCGGTCGCCTGCGCATAGGCCGTGCCGGCCACGCCCAGCGTGGCCAGAGCCACCAGTGATACAGTCCCCCGCAGGACAGTCTTCCGGCCGGGGCCGAAATCGAACTTCCTCATCCCTCTGCTCCCTAACGTCTTCTGTTCGCCCGCGCCTGATCGCGGGTCGTTTGTGTTCGCCTCGCGCCGATCCCACCGATCGAGCCGGACGCGTCCTTGGTCTTGTGGTGTCGATGGTCCGGGCCGCGCTTCGTGCTCGCCAGCCGGACGGACGCCTTGCGGCGCCGTTCCCTCCTTCGTTTCCCCCGCGAGAGATTTACGCAATTTTTGCGCAATTCTGAGCGACTCCTGGGAACCGCCGCGCTCTCGTGTTGCGTTGTTTTTGCGCCAATTTGCGCGTGTTGCAATAGCAGCGTTACGGAAATTTACGCAAAAGAGCGCGCAAAGCTACGAAAAACCCTTACCCGGCAAGGCTTCAAGACCCGCGTTACGCAAAAGGGTTGCGCAATTTTTGCGCTGAGCGGATAGTCACGCTCGATGATGGGGCGTTCCGCAAAATCAGGCAGATTCGGCTCAGCCGCGTTCGGCGTGGTCCTGGATGGTCAGGGCCAGGACGGCGGCGATGGCGAAGGCGCCGCCGGCCAAGGCCAGGGCCAGGATCGCCTGGCCGCCCAGCAGGCGCTTGACCACCGCGCCCAGCACGGTGGCGGCCACCAGCTGCGGGATCACCAGGAACAGATTGTGGATGCCCATATAGACGCCCATCTTGCCCGGCGGCACGGCGCTGGAGAGCATGGCGTAGGGCGCGGACATGATCGACGCCCAGGCCAGGCCGATGCCGATGATCGGGATCCACAGCAGCATCGGGTCATCGATCAGCACGAAGCCGGCAAAGCCCAGCGCGCCGAACGCCAGGCAGACGGCGTGGCTGACCGGCCGTCCCAGCCGGCGCGCCAGCAGCGGCAAGGCGAAGGCGGCCAGGGCGGCGACGCCATTGTATCCGGCGAACAGCACCCCCACCCAGTCGGCGCCGGCGTTGTAGGCCGCCGAGGTGGTGTCGACCGCGCCGTAGTGACGAGCGGTCACGGCCGGGGTGGCGTAGATCCACAGGGCGAACAGGCCAAACCAGGTGAAGAACTGCACCACGGCCAGGCGCTTGAGCACCTGAGGCATGTGGACGATGTCCTCGACCACCTCGAACAGGCCCACCGAGGTGCGTCCCTTCCCTCGCAGCCAGGCGGTCGCCAGCTGGGCCGCGCCGAAGATGCCCGCCATCAGCGCCAGCACGTGGATCTCGCGCCCCCAGCGGCCCAGGAAGGCGAACAGGCCCACGATCGCGGCGGCCGCGATCCACAGCAGACCGCTATTGCGCATCCACAGCACGGTCTCCGGCGAAGGCGTGCGGCTCTCGATGACCGGCGCGCCGCCGGCCAGCCGCTCGGGCGGCGTCTCGCTGGTGGTGAACACGGTCCACAGCACCGCGATCATCAGGCCCGCGCCGCCCACATAGAAGGCCGCGTGTACCGAGGGCGGCAGCACGCCCGGCCCGCCCTGCCCCGACACGCCGAACCAGTGGGTCAGGATCCACGGCAGGGCCGAGGCGAACACCGCCCCCGCCCCGATGAAGAACACCTGCATGGCGAAGCCGGCCGTGCGTTGCTGGTCCGGCAGCGAGTCGGCGACGAAGGCCCGGAACGGCTCCATGGCGACGTTGATCGAGGCGGTCAGCAGCCACAGCGCCAGACTCGCGGCCAGCACGGTCGGAGCGTTGGGCGTCAGGATCAGCGCCACCGTCGTCAGGATCGACCCGTACAGCAGATAGGGCCGGCGACGGCCCAGCCGCCCCCAGGTCCGGTCGCTCAGATGGCCGATGATCGGCTGCACCAGCAGGCCCGTGATCGGCGCGGCGATCCACAGGATGGCCAGTTCGTTGACGTCCGCGCCCAGGGTCTGGAAGATCCGGCTGGTGTTGACGTTCTGCAGGCCCCACACGATCTGCACGCCGAACAGGCCACAGCACATGTTCCAGATCTGAAGAAAGCTGAGATTGGCCTTCGTCGGCGCGGTCGCAGCCACGCCCGGGAGGTCTTGCGGCTCTCCTGGCAAAGGTTTCCTTTTCCCCCGACCTTACGGTCTTGTTCTTTTCGTTAGGCGCGATGGCAGACGATAACAGCAACAACATCACGCTTGAAGACCTGGCGGGCGAGGCCGGGGTGTCCGTCTCGACGGTGTCGCGGGCGCTGAACGATCACCATTCGATCAGTACAAGGACCAAGCAGAGGATCTGGGCCCTGGCCAAGGAGCGCGGCTACTCGTTCCGCCGCTACATGCCCGCCGCGCCGATCGGGGCCGAGGGCGCGATCGCCATCGTCCTGCCCCGCACCCACGGCCGCCCGCTGCCGCTGTCGCACCCGTTCTTCCTGGAGCTGCTGGCCAATATCGGCGAGGCCGCCCGCGACCGCGGCTGCGACTTCACCGTCAGCCACACCGCCCCGGCCAGCTATGACGACCTCTACCTGGCCGTCACCGCCAGCCGCGCCAACGGCACCATCTTCCTAGGACAGGGCGACCTGCACGAGGCCTTCAACCAACTGGCCGCCACCGACGCCCGCTTCGTGGTCTGGGGCGCCCAGCTGCCGGGCCAGAAGTACTGCTCGATCGGCTCTGACAACTTCTTAGGGGGACGCCGCGCGACGCTCCACCTGGCGCGCCTGGGCCGCAAGCGCATCGTCTTCCTGGGCGAGACCCACGCCGAGGCCGCCCAGCGCCGCGAAGGCTATCTGGACGCCCTGCGCGAAAGCGGCCTGGAGCCAGAGCCGTCGCTGGTCCTGCCCGTCGATTTCGAACTGGAATCCGCCGACGCCGCCGTCAGCCGCCTGCTACGTCGCGGCGCGACCTTCGACGCCATCTTCGCCTCCTCCGACCTGATCGCCCTGGGCGCCATCCGCGCCCTGCAGCGGGCCGGCATCCGCGTGCCCGAGGACGTCTCGGTGGTCGGCTACGACGACATGCTGCTCTCCCGCCTCTCGACCCCCGCGCTCAGCACTATCAAGCAGGACACCTCCAAGGCCGGCCGCCTGCTGGTCTCGCGCATCCTCGACCAGGACGGCGACCACGGCCCCGAGACCCTGCCGACGGACCTGATTGTTCGGGAAAGCTGCGGGGCCTAGAACCAGCCGGCCTCTTTCAGCACCGGCGCGTAGGTGCGGCTGACCGGGGCCTCCAGGCCGCCCGCGAGCCGGACCTCACCGGCGCCGCGCCGCCAGCGGACGCCTTCGACCGCGTCGGCCGCGACCCACCAGGAGCGGTGGACGCGCCAGCCGTGGGCGCGGTCCAGTTCGGCCAGGGCGTCGGCGAAGCGCAGGGTGATCAGTTCCTCGCCGGCGTCGGTGTGAACCTTCAGGTAGTGGTCGTGGGCCTCGACGGCGAGCAGGCGCGCGCCGCGACGCTTGGCGGAGAGGCGGCGGCGGAAGGCGGCTTCGACCTCCGGCAGCGGCGGAGCGACGACGGTGCGGGTCTCGACCCGCGCGGGCGCCCGCCGCCAGGCCAGGGCATGAACGACCATGACGGCCAGGGAGATCGGCCACACCTGCCACAGCAGCCGCAGATAGCCCGCCCAACCGAACGGACCACCCATGACCAGGTGCTCGGTCGTCAGCACATGCAGCGACACCAGAGGCGTCATCAGCACCGAGACCAGCACCGCACGCCGCCAGGTCTCAGGCAGGCGCGACTCCAGCAGTGCGTCCAGCACGACGCCGATCAGCCCACCGCCGACCATGCAGATCATCCAGTAGACGTAGCGACCGACCACCGGCGCGCGCTCGGACGCGAAGGGCGCTAGGAAGCCCATCAGCAGGCCGATCGCGGCCATCATGGCGATATCGATCGCCCACCGTTGCGCGACGGCTCTACCCGCTGGAATCGTCGCCTCCCCGTCCATCCCGTCCCGTTCGCGCAAGCCTGGCGCCATTCGCGAAGCAAGGCCTAGCGAGACGTCGCGCCAGCCGCAACGAGGTTCGACGAACATATCTTGGGATGGACCGATCTTGACCGCCACGACCCTGCCGACGCCCCGCTGGCCCGCCCGTCTGTTCTGGGCGCTGATCGCCCTGCTTTCTCTGGGCATCGTCGGCTACGCTTCGCGCTATCTGCTGCACCCGCCGACGACGCCGCAGGAGGCCCTGGGTAATGCGCTGGGCGTGCCGTGGCTGTTCGTCCACGTCACTGGCGCGGTCGTCGCGCTGCTGCTGGGCTCGCTGCAGTTCCTGCCCGGGCTGCGCCGGATCGCCGCCCACCGCTGGATCGGCCGGGTCTATGTGCTGGGCTGCCTGGTCGGCGGCGTGGCGGGACTGGTCCTGGCCCCGGGCTCCTTCGCCGGTCCGATCGCCACCGCCGGCTTCGCCGGCCTGGGCATGAGCTGGATCGCCGTGAACCTGCTGGGCTGGCGCGCGGCGATGGACCGGCGCTTCGTCGAGCATCGCCGCTGGATGATCCGCTCCTGGGCTCTGACCCTGGCCGCCGTCACCCTGCGGCTCTACTTGCCGACCGTGCAGGTGCTCGACCTGCCGTTCCTGCCCTGGTACCGCGCGATCTCGTTCCTGTGCTGGGTTCCCAACCTGCTGGTCGCCGAGGTCTGGCTGCGCACCGATGCGCGGCGCGTATCGGGCCATCATTGAATTGCAATGGATTTGCGCGACGATGCCCCTATGGTGGCCTGACCAATTCGGAGGGGGCGGAGGTCGAACCTGACGCCGCACCACGCGCAGGCCGACACTCGAAGATCCATTAGGGACGATGCTGAGAAACCCCCTGAAAAATCCGCTCCTCCTGGGGGCTGTCCTGGCGTGCGGCGTCGCCACCGCCGCGGCCTCTGCGCCTGCCAGCCCGACGCCCGCCGATCCGGGCAAGGCCATCGTCAACCGCGCCTGCCAGTCGTGCCACGACCTGGGCATGGTCACCGAGGCCCGTCACACCGCCAAGGAATGGACCAGCGTCGTCAAGCGCATGCGCGACAACGGCGCCGATCTCAGCGACGACGACGCCAAGCAGGCGCAGGCCTACCTGGCCAAGGTCTACGGCAAGCCCGGCTGACCCCTTACGATTTCTCTGGAAGGCCCAAGCTTACTGTTCCCCCAAGCCTTCTAGAAACTCCGGCGCCGGACGGTTCGTTCGGCGCCTTTTCTTTTCAGGCCCCGGATTGCAGGTCCTCGCACAGCGCCAGGAAACGCGGCAACACCGGATTGTCGTTCTGCCGCCGCCATAGCATGTGCATCTCCAGCGGCCGCTCCGGCTCGCTCCTCACGGGGCGGAAGACCACGTTCTCCAGCCGTAGCGGCATGACGCCCTCGGGGACCAGCGCCGCCCCGAAGCCGGCGGAGACCAGCGACAGGATCGTGTGGTTCTGGTCCAGGTGATAGCTGATCTGCGGCGACACCCCGGCCCGGTCGAACATCGCCGATAGGATCGCGTGGCTGTAGCCGGCCCCCTCGACCGAATACATGATGAAGGGCCGACGATCGAAATCGCGCAGCTCCAGATGATCCAGCGCCGCCCGCGGATCATCCACGTGGAGGGCGGCGACGAAGGCCTCGGTCTTGAGCGGCAGGACGCCGAACTTGCCCTGGTCGATGGGCGGACGCAGCACGGCCACGTCGACGATGTCGGCCAGCAGGGCGTCGCGCTGCGCGGCCGAGGCCATCTCCTTCAGGTGGATGCGCACGTCAGGCAGCGCCTCGGCCGCTCGGCGCAGGATGACCGGCAAGTCCACGAACCCAGCCGAGGCCACGAAGCCCAGGCGGATCACGCCCGCCTCGCCCTGCCAGGCGCGACGGGTCAGGTTGGTCGCCGTATCGGCCAGGAACAGGATCCGCTTGGCCTCGGGCAGGAAGACTCGCCCGGCCGGCGTCAGCTTGACGGTGCGGTTGGCGCGCTCGAACAGTTCGACCCGCAGCGTGCGCTCCAGGGCCTGGATCTGGCGGCTGAGTGTGGGCTGGGTGGTGTTGAGACGCGCGGCGGCGCGGCCGAAGTGCATCTCCTCGGCGGCGGCCACGAAACATCCCAGCTGGCCGAGCTCCAGCATGTGTTGTTGTCCTCCCGGCGGCCGTGAACCGCGCGGGGACAATCAAGGGCAAATCGGTCAGCTCCACAAGAGATTGGCCTGACCTGTTTGCAGCATCCGGTAAATGCAATGCGGCTAGACTCGTGCTTTAGATACGGTTTTCGCATGGCTCCATGATAAATTTGCAATGGACCACGACCAACTCCTCGACGATGCTCCGCTCGCACTGGTCAGGCCAATTGATCAATTAAGTCAGGCCAATTTGCCTCGAACACCTGGTGCGCAAGCTCGCGTCCGATGGGCGAGGGAGCGGGTCAGACGTGCGTAACCTATTCAAAAACAAACAAAATGCCGGGCGCTGGCGCAGGACCAGGTCGCCTCAATAACGAGCGGGAGGGGAATCCTGGCTCGATAAAAAAGGGGAGTGACGATGAAGACTCAAAAGAACCACGCCGCGCACCGCGCGGCGCTACTGCTTGGCGTCTCGGCCGCAGTGCTGGGCGTCTACGGACAGGCCTTTGCACAGGACGCCGCCAAGCCCGATGACTCCCAGGTCGTCGAAGCGGTGACGGTGACGGGCTCGCGCATCACCGCGATCGCCACCAACGCGCCGACGCCGGTGACGGTCGTCTCGACCGAACAGATTCAGCAGACCACGCCCAGCAGCCTGCCGGACGGCCTCAACAAGCTGCCGATCTTCCAGGGCTCGGCGATCCCGACCCGCTCGGGCGACGGCGCGGGCAACCAGGCCCAGAACGTGCTGGCTCTGCGCGGCTTCGGCACGCAGCGCACCCTGGTGCTGATGGACGGCCACCGTCTGACGCCGTCCAACGCCAACGGCACGGTCGATGTCGACTCCATCCCGCAGATGCTGATCAGCCGCGTCGACGTCGTCACCGGCGGCGCCTCGGCCGTCTACGGCTCGGACGCCGTGACGGGCGTCGTGAACTTCATCATCGACAAGAAGTTCACCGGCCTGAAGGTCGAAGCCAACGCCGGCATCTCCACCTATGGCGACGGCAACAGCTACAAGTTCGGCGTCGCCGGCGGCGCCAATGTCCTGGGCGGCCGGGGTCACGTGCTGGGCTCGTATCAGCGCCGCGAGACCGACGACGTCTCCAACTTCGACCGCGCCTATGGCCGCGGCGTCTACACCCTGACCGGCAGCGGCACGGTCGCCGCGCCGTTCACCACCTCGATGAACGTCCGCCGTGGCGACAGCGCCTTCGGCGGCAAGATCACCGCCTGCACCAATTCGTGCTCGGCGCTGAACCAGCAGTTCATCAGCAACGGGGTGCTGGGCCCGTTCCTGCCCGGCCAGACGACCGGCACCGGCAACCAGAACGTCGGCGGCGACGGCGCCTATGCCCGCTACACCACCGCCCTGGTGGCCATGCGCCAGGACGAGCTGTTCGGCCGCTTCGACTTCGACCTGACCGACAACGTCCAGTTCTACGCCCAGGCCTCGTACGCCAACGCCTACTCGGGCGGCTGGCACTTCCCGGTCAAGCTGACCCCCGGCAACGGCCAGGCCAGCACCTTCTACAAGAACAACCCGTTCCTGAACGCGGCCACGCGCTTGGCGCTGGGTGACAACGGCCTGTCGGATGCGACCAACACCTTCCAGATGGGCACCTACATCATCAGCACCGGTCCCAAGGGCCTGACCGGTACGCGCAACGTCAACCAGTACACCAACTTCAACACCGGATTGAACGGCACGCTCGGCGACTACCGCTGGGACCTGACCTTCACCCACGGCAAGAACGACCTGATGGTCGAGAGCCGCAACAACTCCAACTACCAGAAGCAGTTCGCCGCCCTCGACGCCGTCACGGTCGGCGGCGTGGTGCAGTGCTACGCCGCCACCCAGGCCGCCACCGCCGCGGCCTACAAGGGCTGCGTGCCGCTGAACGCCTTCGGCCCGACGGCGATCAGCCAGGACGCCTTCAACTGGTTCACGGCCAACACCCACCAGAACGTCATCAACACTATGGACGACGTGGCCGGCAGCTTCACCGGCACGGCGTTCAACACCTGGGCCGGCCCGATCAACTTCGCCGTCTCGGGCGAGGCGCGCTGGAACAAGTACACGGTGTGGAGCGACGCCAGCCCGACGGCCACCGTCGACTGCACCGGCCTGCGGATCTGCAACCCGGCCCTGGCGCTGTGGGCCCAGCCCGTCTCGGCCAATGTCACGGCCAAGAACAACGTCTGGGAAGTCGCCGGCGAGCTGGCCATTCCGCTGCTGAAGGACCTGCCGCTGGTCAACAGCCTGGATGTGAACCTGGCCGGCCGCTACACCGACTACAGCACCTCGGGCAGCGTCCAGACCTGGAAGGCGGGCCTGGACTATCGCGTCAACAACAGCCTGCGTTTCCGGGCGACCACGTCGCGCGACATCCGCGCGCCGACGCTGAACGACCTGTTCCAGCCGGTGCAGGCCTCGGTCAGCGGCTTCGTCGACCTGCACACCTCGACCAGCAGCACGGTGTTCATCTCGACCAAGGGCAATCCCGACCTGGTCCCGGAAGTCGCCCGCACCTACACGGTCGGCGCGGTGTTCACGCCGTCGTTCTTCCCGGGCTTCAGCGCCTCGGTCGACTGGTACAAGATCAGCATGGACAACGCGATCGGCGCGATCGCGGCCGGGAACAACACCATCCAGCGCCTGTGCGAGGACTCGGGCGGCAGCTCGCAATACTGCACCCTGTTCGAGCGCCCGCTGCCGTTCAGCGACCACACGCCGGCCAACTTCCCGACCAAGGTCTTCAACCAGAGCCTCAACACGGCCTTCACCGAGATCAAGGGTTGGGACGTCGAGGTCAACTACCGGTTCCAGGCCCTGGGCGGTTCGTGGACGACGCGCGTGTTTGGCAACTACCAGCCGACCAACGTCTCGCAGGCTTTCCCCGGCGCGCCGCTGACCACGGTCTCGGCTCCGCAGGCCCGCATCACCGGCACGCTGCGCTATGAGCACGGCGACCTGGCCATCGGCGTCCAGGACCGCTGGCTGGGCGGCTTCAGCAAGATCACCTCGCCCAACCAGGTGTGGGTCGATCCGGACGTGCGCGCCTTCAACTCGGCCGACATCAATGTCGAGTACAAGCTGGGCCGCGACAAGAACACCACCGCCTATGTCACGATCCAGAACGTGGCCAACGCCAAGCCCGAGATCGTGCCGCTGGCCGGCTCGATCGGCCTGACGTTCCCGGTCCCTCCGGGCCAGGACATCATGGGCCGCTACTACACGGTGGGCGTCCGCGCCCGCTTCTGACGATCTGATCAAATGAGGGCGGCGAAATCCGCCGTCAGCGCGTAACCTTTCGGCTCGCCGCCCCGTATCTCCATGCGGGGCGGCGAAACGGAGATTGGCGATGACGACGCGACGACACCTTCTGGCCACCGGCGCACTGGCGAGCTTTGGCCTGGCCGCCTTCGGCGCGCGGGCCGAGACCTTTGAGGTCACCCGCAGCGACGCCGACTGGAAGCGCATGCTGCCAGCCGATTCCTACGAGGTGCTGCGCCACGCCCGCACCGAGCGCGCCGGCACCAGCCCGCTGGAAAAGAACTACAAGAAGGGCACGTACAGCTGCCGTGGCTGCGACCTGCCGCTGTTTTCCTCGACCACCAAGTTCGACAGCGGCACCGGCTGGCCCAGCTTCTGGCAGCCCCTGCCCAACGCCACGGCCAAAAGCGCCGGCGGCAGCATCATGTATGGGACCGAAATCCACTGCCGCCGCTGCGGCGGCCATCTGGGCCACGTGTTCAACGACGGCCCGAAGCCCACCGGTCTGCGTTACTGCATGAACGGCGTCGCCCTGACCTTCCGCGCCGCCTAAAGGTCTCCGATGATCCTGTTCCTGCTTGCCTGGCTGGGCGGCGTGCTGACGATCGTCAGCCCGTGCATCCTGCCGATCCTGCCGTTCGTGTTCGCGCGAGCCGACAAGCCGTTCGTGCGCAGCGGCCTGCCGATGCTGGCCGGCATGGCCGTGACCTTCGCCCTGGTCGCCACCCTGGCGGCGGTCGGCGGCGGCTGGGCCGTGCACGTCAACCAGTATGGCCGATGGCTCGCCCTGGCGCTGATGGCCTTCTTCGGCCTGACCTTGCTGATCCCCGCACTGGCCGACCGTCTCACCCGGCCGCTGGTCGCCTTGGGCGGACGGCTGTCGGAGAAGGCCGACCGGCAGGACAGCATCGCCGCCTCGCTGCTACTGGGCGTCGCCACGGGCCTACTCTGGGCGCCGTGCGCAGGGCCGGTGCTGGGCCTGATCCTGACCGGGGCGGCGCTGCAAGGCGCCAACGCCCAGACCACCCTGCTGCTCATCGCCTTCGCGGCCGGCGCGGCGACCTCGCTGGGCCTGGCCCTGCTGGTCGGCGGTAAGGTCTTCACGGCCATGAAGCGTTCGCTGGGGGCCAGCGAGTGGATCCGGCGCGCCGCCGGGGCGGTGATCCTGGTCGCCGTCGCCGCCATCGCTCTGGGCGTCGACACCGGCTTCCTGACCCGCGTCTCGCAGACCAGCACCGCCACGCTGGAGCAGGGCCTGGTCAACAAGCTGCATCCCCAGCAGCAGTCGGTCCTGCTGCCCGAAAGCGGCGACGCGATGAGCGGCAGTCCGGCGATGATGGGCGCCAATCCCGCGATGATGAGCGCCAATGGCGCCTCGGGCGGCGCTCCTGGCGGCGCGATGATGATGCGCGCCAAGCCTGGTGAAGGCCCGGCCCTGCCCGTCGAGGGCGCCGCCCCGCCGCTGGATGGCGCGGTGACCTGGCTGAACTCCCCGCCCCTGACCCTGGCCCAGCTGAAGGGCAAGGTCGTCGTCGTCGACTTCTGGACCTACAGCTGCATCAACTGCCTGCGCTCGATCCCCTACGTCCGCGCCTGGGCGCAGAAGTACAAGGACCAGGGCCTGGTGGTGGTCGGCGTCCACGCGCCGGAATTCGCCTTCGAGAAGGACGTCAAGAACGTCCGCAAGGCCGTCGCCGACCTGAAGATCGGCTACCCCGTGGCGGTCGACAACAACTACGCGATCTGGCGCGCGTTCGGGAACCAGTACTGGCCGGCCCACTATTTCATCGACGCCACTGGCCAGGTCCGCCACCACCACTTCGGCGAAGGCGGCTACGACCAGTCCGAGCGGGTGATCCAGCAACTGCTGGCCGAGGCTGGCAAGGCCAAGGTCGACGGCGGCCTGGTCGCGGTGAACGCCACCGGCGCGCAAGCCGCCTCGGACGGCAAGGACGTCAACTCGCCCGAGACCTATGTCGGCTATGACCGCGCCGAGAACTTCGCCTCAACCGGTGGGGCCGTCCGCGATGCGCGCAAGATCTACGCCCTGGGTGGGCCGCTGAAGCTCAATGCCTGGGGCATGGCCGGCGACTGGACCATCGGCAAGGAGCAGGCCGGCCTCAATGCGGTCGGCGGCAAGATCGCCTATCGCTTCCACGCCCGCGACCTGCACCTGGTGCTGGGTCCGGCCGCAAACGGGGCGAAGGTGCGCTATCGCGTGACCATCGACGGCAAGCCGCCGGGGGCGGATCACGGCATGGACACCGACGCGGCCGGCAACGGCGTGATCACCGGTCAGCGGCTCTATCAGCTGGTCCGGCAGAAGGGCGCGATCGACGACCGCACGTTCGAGATCCAATTCCTGGACGCCGGCGCCCAGGCCTACGCCTTCACGTTCGGCTGACGCGCTCAATCACACGCGCAGTGCGCGTCGTGATGCCGGCGACGCCAGTTGGCGATGTGGGCGGCGGCCAGCAGGACGCCGCCCACCACCGTCAGAACGCGCTCGTCGGCGGCCGTCGGGATCTCCAGCGCGCCGGCGATCATCAGGCCCAGGCCCACAACGGCCATGGCCGCCAATCGCCATGAGCGCGGCCGCCGCGTGGACAGGTCGACGAAAGACAACACCGCCACCGGCGCGGCGATCAGCACGAACGCCACGTGCACCCACTCGGCCTGCGCCCAGATGCCCAGCACCGGCAGCAGCAGAGCCAGGGCCGGCAAGGCCAGGCAGTGAACCAGGCACAGCGCCGACAAACCGACAGCGGACGCGTCGAGCGCCTTGGCAAGGGCTGAAGTCATGTGGGGCGCTCCTATCGTGCTCATACCGGACCGTCGCCACGCACAGCGTTCAGCAAGCCAGCCTCAACGGATCGCAAGATAGGAATGATATAACATAACACAATAGGCGCTCGACGGGCGATCACGCTGAATGCCAGCCTTGAAGGGCGCCAAGGCCCCGAAATACCGTGGGATAGCCGCCGTGCAATTCGCGAAGCCGCGAAACGCCGCCACTTTTCTCGCCGCAATTGGACGGCGCTCACGAAGGCAATCACGCATCCGCGAAAAGCGCCTGTCAGGCGCGCGCGGCTTGAGTTCAGACCGTGACGCGGCCATCCGGCGCCGCGTCAGGAACCTCATCCATGGACCACTCCGTCCTTCCGCCGCTCGCAGACCATCGTACGACACGCGATCGTCGCGCGACCGTTCCCGCCTATCCGGTCGCGCTGCTGACGCGGGCCGAGGCCGAAGCCGCCCGTGTAGGCGCCATCGAAGGCGTCACGCTCCCGTCGGGGCCGCGCCTGCAGCGCGGGTGGGCGGCGGCGCTCTTCGCCATGCTACTCACCCTGGCGCCGGGGCTGCACGCCCGCGCCCAGGAGGTGTCGCCTTCCGAAGACGTGGCGACGGTGTCGGCCGCCACCGTGACGACGGTGCGCGATCCGTTCGAGCGCATGAACCGCGCCACCTTCAAGTTCAACAACGGGGCGGACCGCTATGTGATGCGGCCCGTCGTGCGCGGGTACACGTTCGTCACGCCCAAGGTCGTCCGCAACCGCGTCGGCGCCGTCCTCGGCAACCTCGGCGAGCCCTTCACGGCGGTGAACGATGTCCTCCAGGTCCGCGGGCGAGACGCCGGACGGGCGACCTCGCGGTTCCTGATCAACTCGACCTTGGGCGGTTTGGGGCTGTTCGACGTCGCCTCACGCCTCGGCGTCGAAGGCCATGAATCGGACTTCGGCCAGACGCTCGGCCGCTACGGCGTGGGCAGCGGCCCCTATGTGGTGTTCCCGTTCCTGGGTCCTTCCACCGTACGCGACGGCGTTGGCGGCGTGGTCGAGTTCATCGCCGATCCCGTCTCGATCGCGACGGCCGGGGTGAGCAATTTCGGCCTGATCCACGCGACCACCGAGGTGATCGACGGCCGCGCCTCGGCCGAACCGATGATCCAGGCCCTGCAGAAGGCGGCCGATCCCTATGCGACTGTCCGCTCGGCCTACGCCCAGAACCGGGCGTCCGTGGTCAGGACCGCCCGCGGCGAGCGCGAGGTGATGGCGGACTTCGAGGCGCCGCAAGAGCGCTGAGCCAGGCCGGAACGCGTCGGAGAGCGGTGGGTCGGATGACCGCTCTCCTTACGCCGCCAGGCTCAGCGCGTGTCGTAGCGCGACTTGGGCATGGCGCCGAAAAGCGCCGAGGCGACCACAAGCAAGCTGGCGCAAAGCCAAAGCGCTGCGTGATAGCCGCCAGTGCGGTCGAAGATGTAGCCGGTGGCGACCGGCCCCAGCGCCGCTCCGACCAGGAACAGCCCGTAGAGCCCGCCATAGGCCGCGCCATAGCGCGCGATCGGGAAGTAGCGCGCCGCCACAAAGGCCATCAGGTCGATCTCGGCGCCCACGCCGACGCCCGCCGCGATCGCCGCCGCCAGGGCCAGGTCGCTCCCGCCGAAGATCAGCAGGACCATGGCCAGCGCGACGGCCAGGAACAGAAAGACCGCCAGGCGCTCGGCGCGGACGTGGTCGAGCAGGAAGCCGGTCGCCAGGCGCCCGACGATCAGCGACACGCCGACGGCGCTGGCCATCAGGCTGACCTTCGCCGGGGGCAGGCCCGCATCGGTCAGCATCGGCACGAAATGGACGATCATGGTCATGATCGAGAAGGCGGCCAGCAGGAAGATCGCACCGAGCAGTAGGAAGGCGCGATCACGCAGCAGGGCCTGGCCTGGCGGATTGACCACGTCGATCGCGATGCTGGGCTCGGCCCGGCCGCGCAGGCCCAGGCGCGCCCAGACACAGATCGCCAGCAAGGCCATCAGCCCCAGCGCGACCAAGGCGGCCAGCACCATATAGCCGCCGCGCCAGCCCTGCTGGACGATGATCCCGCTCAGCAAGGCCGGAACAAGCGCCGCGCCCACGCCGCTGCCGGCGATCGCCAGCCCCAGGGCCAGACCGCGCCGTGCGCGAAAGGCCGCCACAAGGGCGCGCGTGAACGGTAGCGGCGTGGTGCCGCCCCCCAGGATCGCCAGCAAGCCCATCAGCAGGAGATACGAGGCGAAGCCCTGGGTGGCGTAGGCCAGCAGGAGCAGCCCGACGACCAGGCCCAGCATCGAAGGCAGCACCACGTTCCAGGTCCCGAAACGGTCGACCGCCCGGCCGACCACCGGCGCCAGGAGGGCCGTCAGGACCGTCGCGACCAGCGGGCCCAAGGTGACGTCGCCGCGCCCCCATCCGAACTCCTGGGCGATGGGCTTCATGAACAGGCCCGTCGAATAGAAGAAGGTGCTGCTGATGCCCGAGGCGATGCCGATGAAGGCCGCCAGGACCACCGGCCAGTGCCGGGCGAACTCGCCCTCGGCGGGCGGCGCCGGGTTGTCCTCGGGATGCGCCGTGTCCGTTGCGCCGGTCGTCATGTTTCCTCCTGGTTCTTGTCCGCGCGCCCCGGGGAGCGCGCCATGCCAGGAAGTCTCGATGCGGCCGCGCGGGGCGGCCATGATCGATACGCCGGTGCGTGGATTACTGCGCCGTTCCGCAGGCCGAGCTTCGCGAGTTCGCGAATTGCACGCGCCCGCCGACAACGCCTCAACAGCAGCGGAAACCGCCGCCGGCGCCGAAGCGCCGGGCCTCGTGCAGGCGAAACCAACAGGCCCGGTCCATCGGCGGCATGCCGGGATGGCGCGCCGCGGCGTGGCGGAGATAGGCGTCATAGTCGGGCTGGCCGATCATCAGATTGGCGGTGCGCCGCACGTCGCGGCCCCACATCAGCGCCAGGTCCCGGCAACGGCAGGCCAGCGCCGCCGCATCATCGAACAGAGCCTCAGACACGGGCGGTCTCCGGCAGCTCGCGAACCGTCGGCTCGGCCGACCGGCGGGCGCGCAGGGCGGCGGCCACGCCGTAGACCGCCACGATCAGGACGACCAGCAGGAAGCCCGCCGTCAGCGTGGCGTTTACATAGTCGTTGACGATCACCTGGCGCATCTGCGCCGCCGACTTGGCCGGCGCCAGCAGCCGCCCGTCCGCCAGCGCGTCGTGATAGCGCCGCGCATGGGACAGAAAGCCGATCCGCGCGTCGCCGTGCGCGAGTTTCTGCAGACCGGCGGTGATCGTGCAGACCAGCAGCCACAGCATCGGGATCACGGTCACCCAGGCGAAGCGCTCGCGCTTCATCTTGAACAGCACGACCGTTCCCAGGATCAGCGCCACCGCCGCCAGCATCTGGTTGGCGATGCCGAACAGCGGCCAGAGGCTGTTGATGCCGCCCAATGGGTCGACCACCCCGGTGTAGAGGAAGTAGCCCCAAAGCCCGACGGTCAGGGCGGTGGCCACGACATTGGCGCTCCAGGACTGGGTCTGGCGCATGCGCGGGACGGCCAGCCCCAGGAGATCCTGGATCATGAAGCGGCAGACGCGCGTCCCGGCATCGACCGTGGTCAGGATGAACAGCGCCTCGAACAGGATGGCGAAGTGGTACCAGAAGGCCATCATCGCCTTGCCGCCGACCACCGCCGATAGGATCTGGGCCATGCCGACCGCCAGGGTCGGGGCGCCTCCGGCGCGCGACAGGATGGAGTGTTCGCCGACATCCCGGGCGATCTGGGCCAGGGCGTCCGGGGTGATGTGGAAGCCCCATTGGCTAAGCGCCGTCGCGGCGGAAGCGACATCGGTCCCGATCACGCTGGCCGGGCTGTTCATCGCGAAATAGATCGCCGGATCCAGGATGGTGGCGGCGACCAGGGCCATCACCGCCACGAAGCTTTCGCAGAGCATCGCGCCATAGCCGATCAGCGGGATCTGGACCTCGCTTTCGAGCAGCTTGGGCGTGGTGCCCGAGGCGATCAGGGCGTGGAAGCCCGAGACCGCGCCGCACGCGATGGTGATGAACAGGAACGGAAAAAGCGCGCCGGCGAAGACCGGGCCGCTTCCGTCGATGAAGGGCGTCATCGCCGGCATGCGCACCTGCGGCCGCACGACCAGGATGCCGATCGCCAGGGCGGCGATGGCCCCGATCTTCAGGAAGGTCGATAGATAGTCGCGCGGAGCCAGCAGCAGCCACACCGGAATGACCGAGGCGACGAAGCCGTAGGCCATCATCAGCACCGCCAGCACCGGGCCGGTCAGGGTGAAGGCCGGACCCAGCGTCGGATGGGCCGCCACATGGCCGCCGGCCAGGATCGCGACGACCAGCAGGACGATCCCGATCAGCGAGACCTCGCCGACCCGCCCGGGCCGCAGGTAGCGCGCATAGAGGCCCATGAAGAGCGCGATGGGGATGGTGGCGGCGACGGTGAACGCGCCCCAGGGGCTCTCGGCCAGCGCCTTGACCACCACCAGCGCCAGCACCGCCAGGATGATGACCATGATCATCAGCACGCCCACCTGGGCGATGACGCCGGCGACCGGCCCCATCTCGGTGCGGATCATGTCGCCCAGCGACCGGCCGTCCCGCCGCGTCGACAGGAACAGCACCACCATGTCCTGCACCGCGCCGGCCACAACGGCCCCGACCAGGATCCAGATCATGCCGGGCAGATAGCCCATCTGCGCGGCCAGCACCGGCCCCACCAGCGGCCCCGCGCCGGCGATGGCGGCGAAGTGGTGCCCAAAGAGGACGTTGCGCGGCGTGGGCACGTAGTCCAGGCCATCGTCGCGGCGCACCGCCGGCGTCGCCCGCCCCGGATCGAGCCCCAGCACCGTCCCGCCCAGGAAGCGCGCGTAATAGCGATAGGCCACGACATAGACGCAGAGCGCCGCCACCACGAGCCAGACGGCGCTGATGCTCTCGCCGCGATGCAGGGCGACCACCGCCAGCGCCGCGGCGCCCAATACGGCGATCGCGACGAATGCCAGATGCTTCTTGGCCATGCCCACCCTCGTGATCCCTCCGAAACGAAACGCGCCCCGCATCCGGGAAAAGATGCGGGGCGGCGGTCGATGCTGGCGCGGGCCTATTCGCCGCGCGGCCTGGGCTCGACGACCTTGACCTCGAGCGCGCCCATCGAGGACGACTCGTGGCGCACCGTGTCTCCGCCCTTCAGGTATCGGCCGCTGGCCAGCTCATGCCGGATGTAGGAGTCCAGCACGCACTTCATCGGCGCCTGGCCGCGCAGCCAGCCGCCCGTGAAGATGTAGCTGGCGACGCCGCGGGCGATGTCGCCCTTGCCCGGCGGCGAGAAGATCACCCCTTCGGGCGTGCCCGACATCACCGCCGACCCCTTGGGGATGACCGGTCCATCGAGCAGCGTCACCTCCTGGCCGTGATACGGGAAACGCTTGCCGTGCTCCCGCAGCGCCTTGTCGGTCAGCTGCCGGAAGTCCAGCGTCATGTCGCCGCCCCGACCGTCCTGCCGGACCTTGTCGTTGACCCGCGTGATGATCCGCTCAGTCCTGACGAAGGCCCGCCAGTCGCGCGGCACGATCAGGAACGGCCCGGTCGGGTAGTAGTCCGGCCGGCTCTTGGCGTCGGTGAAGCCGCGCCCGGAGGCCACGTTCTTCGGATCCAGGAGCCGCAGCATCGTCGCCCGCTCGCTGAAGTCGCCGCACAGGAAGAAGCCCTTCCGGGCCGCATCGAAGTCCGCCAGGCTGCGCACGTCGCGGTCCATCCGCAGGCAGATCTCGACCTCGTAGTCGAGGATGTCGCCTGGCAGGTTACGGACCGTGGTGTAGGGGCCGCTGGCCGGTCCGAACTTGGGGAAGTTGAACACCGACGAAACCGAGGTTTCCTCGGCGTGCTCGGGGAAGTTGGTGCCCGAGGCCAGATGGCGCGTGCTGACGCCGCCGGCCGGAAGCAGGCTCGAAAGCGTGTAGACCTTGGCCGCGCCGGGCGAGGCCAGCGCTTCGGCCAGGCGGGTCTCGTCGACGGCCGCCAGGGCGTCCAGCATGTCCGCGTCCAGCGGGGCGCCGAGGACCGTGAGGTCCAGCGCCTGGACCGCGCCGCCGACCTGGGCCACCACGGCCAGCGTGTGGGCCCGGCCGTCGGCCGCGCGGGTCTGGGCCAGGGTCAGCGCCGTCGTCGGCGGCAGGATGGCGGCCGACAGCGGCGTGGCCTCCAGGGTCGGCTTGTTCTCGTGCGGCGCAGCGCAGGCCGTCAGCATGGTCGCCGCCATCAGGGCCAGGACAAGGCCGGCCGTCCGGCGCCCGCGGGGCGCGTCGTGTTCGATAGGCATGTTCGGATGATCCTTGGCGCGTCAGAAGCGGTAGGAGAGCGCGAGGCCGGCCAGGCCCTGAACCTTGGAGCCGTCCTTGACGATCGGGCTGTCCTTGGCGTCGCCGACATAGTAGTCGGCCGCCAGGCGGCCCAGCAGGCCCCAGCGCTCCGAGAACTGGTAGCCGAAGGTCACGCCCGCGCCGACGTCGCTGAGCCCGCCCTTGGGGCGATAGGCCGGCATGCCCGAGCGCAGAGCCTCCACCGGCGTCACCCCGAAATAGGCGCGCATGTACTTGGCGTCGCCATAGCTGGCTTGGGTGTCGACGTTCACAAACAGCCGGCGGCTGCGATAGGCGCCGTAGCTGGCCTGGACCTGGGCGGTCGCGCCCTCATGGCCGTCCTTGACGTCCTTGAGCGCGGTCAGATCGACGGTCAGCGCGCCGAGGCCCGTCTGGTCGCCGCCGAAACGATAGCCGACGAAGCCGCCGACTTCGATCGCGGTGCCGACATCGTCTAGCAGCTTGACCCGGCCGTCGCCGTCCTTGTCGCTGTCACGCTTGAAGCGCAGGTTGGCGACAGGGCCGGCCTGCCACCGGCTGTCGCCCAGCACGTCGGCGCGCGCCCGCAGGCCGCGCAGCTCGAACGCGATGTTCTTCCAGTTCACGTCCATGACCGCGAAGGGAATAATGTCGTAGCCCTTGGCGCCGTCGTACTTGGGCGTGGCGCCCGGTCCGATGGCGAAGAAGCCCGAGACACCGCCCTCCGCGTCGACGTCGTCCTGCTGAGCCGCCGCCGCCGCGACCTGCTCCTGGGCCAGGACCGGGGTCGCGCAAAGCCCTAAGGCGGCGATCGCCGCGCCATATCCATAGATAGTCATTTCGTTGATCTCCTGGTCGGGCCTCTCGGGCCGCGACCAGGACTGCCTAGAAAAGCGCCTGGAGCCTTGCCACGCGGATTGGGTGGTTGCGCAATTTCCTTCGCGAGTTTACATCGTACAAGTAATATCAGGCGGCTCACGATGCGCGACTTCGCAAGATTGCAGATGGCCGGATGGGTCGGCCGCCAGACCAGCACCTTCGGCGTCGCGATCGTGTTCGCCGCCGTCCTGGCCTGGCTAGGGGCGCTCAACAGCGCCCGCTACGACATGTTCCAGCGCATAGGCTACTGGACGATCAACCTCGTGGGCTGGTCGGTGATCTCCACCTTGGTGTTAGCTCTGCTGTCGCGCTGGCCCTGGAGCGCGGCGCTACGCCCCTGGCAGAGGGTCGCCGTCGCTACGGTCCTGGCCTCGGCGCCGATGCTCGCGATCACCGCGGCCACCACAATGCAGATCAGCGACTGGAGGCCTCTGCCCCACGAGCTGCTCCAGCAACTGGTGTCGATCTGGCTGATCGGCGGCGCCTGCCTCATGCTCTGCGAGCAATTGCGCCAACGCCCCGCCGAGCCCGCCGTCGCCGCCCTCGAACCGGCGCAGGCGCTTCCCGAAACGCCGGAGGAGGCGACGCCGATCGGCCGCGTGCTGGCCGACCGACTGCCCCGCAACCTGGGAACCGACATCCTGTGCCTGCGGGTCGAGGACCACTATGTCCGGGTGTATACGCGCCGCGGAGACACCTTGATCCTCGCGCGCTTCGGCGACGCCATCGGCGCGGTCTCGGCCATTCCGGGCATCCGCGTGCATCGCTCCTGGTGGGTCGCCACGGCCGCCGTCGACAGCCTACGCCGAACCGGCCGCACCGCCGAGCTTGGCCTGTGCAACGGCGTCGGCGTGCCGGTCTCGCAACCTTATCTCGTCGAGGCGCTGGATCACTGGCGCGGCGCGTTCGCGGCTTGATCCCGCGCCCGTAAGGCTCCAAACCGGTTCCCCGCCCGAAGTGACAAGGACAGACGCCGGTGACGCAGCCCGCCTCGCCCACCCCGCCCGATCGCAAGCCCCGGGGACGGCCGCGCTCGGAGCCGGTGGTCCTGGAAGCGGCGCACGCGGCGGCGCGGGACCGGATCTGCGAGGCCGCCCTGGCGCTGTTCGACCGCGGGGGCATCGACGCGATCTCCATGCGCGAGGTGGCCAAGGAAATGGGCGTCTCGCCGATGGCCGCCTACAAGTACTTCCCGAGCAAGGATCAGCTCCTGCAGGAGCTGAGGACGCGCGCCTTCCAGCAGCTGGAGCGGGCGCTGCAGGCCGCCGCCGACTCGCTGGCCGATCCCGCCGCCAGCCTCGAGGCCGTCCTCGTGGCCTATCTGCGGTTCGGTCACGAGGACTCGCGCGCCTACCGCCTGATGTTCGACTACTGGGTCTACGACAATCCCAGCAGCCTGCTGGAGACGTTCGGCGACAGCGCCCGACGCCAGTCGGGCGCCTGGGAGGTGCTGCTGCGCGGCGTGCAGGCCTATTTCGCCGCCTTGGGCGCGCCGGGCGAGCCCCTCGTGGCCGCCCATCTGGTCTGGGCCTCTCTCCATGGCCTCGTTTCGTTGGAAGCCTCGCGCAAGCTGGTGTTCGGCAAGACGTTCGACGTCCTGGCCGCGCCGATGGCCGCATCGATCATGGCCGGCCTGCCGAAGGGGTCCACCTAGGCGAGGCTAATGCCTCTTGATGCAGTATACACTGTACGTTAAAAATAGCTCCACACCGGCGAAGCCGCGCGACAGCGGCCAGGAGGAGCATCCATGAAGACCCGCATCACCGAGCTTTTCGGCATCGAACGGCCCATCATCCAGGGCGGCATGCACTGGGTGGGCTTCGCGGAGATGGCGGCGGCGGTCTCCAACGCCGGCGGGCTTGGCCTGATCACCGCCCTGACCCAGCCGACCGCCGAGGACCTGCGCCGCGAGATCGCGCGCTGCCGCGAGATGACCGACCGTCCGTTCGGCGTGAACCTGACCTTCCTGCCGTCGGTCAACCCGCCCGACTATCCCGGCTATGTGGCCGCGATCATCGAGGGCGGGGTCAAGGCGGTGGAGACCGCCGGCAACAACCCGTCCGAATGGCTGCCCGCGCTCAAGGACGCCGGGGTCAAGGTCATCCACAAGTGCACCTCGATCCGCCACGCCCTGAAGGCCCAGTCGATCGGCTGCGACGCGATCAGCGTCGACGGCTTCGAGTGCGGCGGCCATCCGGGCGAGGACGACGTCCCCAACTTCATCCTGCTGCCGCGCGCCGCCCAGACCCTGGACGTGCCGTTCGTGGCGTCGGGCGGCATGGCCGACGGCCGTTCGCTGGTGGCCGCCCTGGCGCTCGGCGCCGACGGCATCAACATGGGCACGCGGTTCATCGCCACGCGCGAGGCGCCGGTGCATGAGAACGTGAAGGCCGCCATCGTCGCGGCCAGCGAACTGGACACCCGCCTGGTCATGCGCCCGCTGCGCAACACCGAGCGCGTGCTGAACAACGCCGGCGTCCAGCGTCTTCTCGAGAAAGAGCGCGAACTGGGCCCCGGCGTCACCTTCGCCGACATCGCTCCCGAAGTGGCGGGCGTCTATCCGCGCATCATGCGCGATGGCGAGATGGACGCCGGCGCCTGGAGCTGCGGCATGGTCGCCGGTCTGATCGACGACGTTCCGACGGTCCAGGCGCTGATGGACCGCATCATGGCCGAGGCCGAGGCGCTGATCGCCGATCGCCTGGCCGGCCTGGCCGCGGGCCGCGCGAGCGCCTGACGCGCCTCCCCTTCGTCTTCGCCCCAGGCCGCCGGCCATCCGTGGAGCCCCCATGTCCTACAAGCCGCCCGTCGCGGACCAGATCTTCGCGCTCGAGACCTTCGCCGACCTGAAGGGCCTTTCGGACCTCCCCGGCCTGGAGGCCGCGACCCCGGACGTGGTCGCGGCCATCCTGGCGGAAGCCGGCAAGTTCACGGGCGAGGTGCTGGCCCCGACCAACCGGCTGGGCGACGTGCAGGGCGCGGTCTGGGACGACGGGTCGGTGAGGATTCCCGAGGCGATCCGCCAGGCCTGCCGCGACTATGCCGCCGGCGGCTGGGCCGGCGCCTGCGCGCCAGAGGCCTATGGCGGCCTGGCCCTGCCCTTCACCGTGGGCGCGGCGGTCACCGAGCAGATGACCGCCGCGAACATGGCCCTGTCGGTCGGCCTGATGCTGTCGCAGGGCGCGATCGAGGCCCTGACCGACGCCGGCTCGGTCGAGCAGCGGCAGACCTATCTGCCCAAGCTGATCAGCGGCGAATGGTGGGGAACGATGAACCTCACCGAGCCCCAGGCCGGATCGGACGTCGGGGCCCTGCGCACCGAGGCCGTCCCCGCGCCGGACGGGACCTACCGGATCAAGGGGCAGAAGATCTTCATCAGCTGGGGCGAGCACGACTGCGCCGACAACATCGTCCACCTCGTCCTGGCGCGGATCGCCGGGGCCCCGGCCGGGACCAAGGGCGTCTCGTTGTTCGTGGCGCCGAAGTTCCTGCCCGACGCCGCCGGCAAGCCGGGCCGGCGCAACGACGTCCGCTGCCTGTCCATCGAGCACAAGCTGGGGATCCACGCCTCGCCCACCTGCACGATGGCGTTCGGCGAGGACGGCGACTGCGTCGGCTACCTCGTCGGGCGCGAGCACGGCGGCATGGCGACCATGTTCCTGATGATGAACCGCACCCGGATCAACACCGGCATCCAGGGGATCGGCGTGGCCGAGCGCGCCTACCAGGCCGCCGCGGCCTATGCCGGCCAGCGCGTCCAGTCGGCCAAGGCCGGCGCGCCCGTGGCGATCGTCGAGCACGCCGACGTGCGCCGCATGCTGCTGACCATGAAGGCGATGGTTGAGGCCGGGCGGGCGCTGGTCTGCTTCACGGGCGCGGCGATCGACCGGGCCCACCACGCCCGCGACGAGACCGACCGCGCCGCCGCGCGCGGCCGCGCCGACCTGCTGACGCCGATGGTCAAGGCGTTGGGATCCGAGATCGGCGTGTCGATGTCGGACCTGGCGATCCAGGTGTTCGGCGGCATGGGCTATGTGGAGGAGACCGGGGTCGCCCAGTATCTCCGCGACGCCCGCATCGCGCCGATCTACGAGGGCACCAACGGCATCCAGGCCCAGGACCTGGTCGGCCGCAAGCTGGCCCAGGACGGCGGGCGTCACTGGATGGCGCTGGTCGACGAGATCGAGCAGTTCGCGACGGGCCTGCCCCGGACGAGCCTGGCCTTCGCCCTGCTCGCCGCGGCCGAACGCCTGCGCACGAGCATCGACTGGCTGTCGAGCGCCAAGTCTTCCGCCGACGATCGCGCCGCGGGATCCTCGCCCTTCCTGCGCCAGTTCGCCCTGACGGTCTGCGGCTACCTGATGGCGCGCCAGGCCCTGGCCGCCGTCGAGCGCGCGGACCAGGACGGCCAGAGCGACTTCCTCGCCGCCAAGCTGGTCACGGCGCGGTATTTCATCGACCAGATTCTGCCCGAGACCCTGGGGCTGTCGGTCCAGGCGTGCAGTGGCGCGGCGCTTCTCTACGCGCTGTCGAGCGATCAGCTCGTGGCTTGAGCCCGGTCGGCGTCAGCCCTCCCAGCGCTTGAAAAGGACGCTGGCGTTGACGCCGCCGAACCCGAAGCTGTTGCTCAGGGCGTAGCGCAAAGGCGCCCGGCGCGCAGTCAGGGCCACCAGGTCCAGGCCCTCGGTCGCCGGGATCGGGTCGTGCAGATTGAGCGTGGGCGGCAGCACCTGGTCGCGCAGCGCCAGGGTCGTGAAGATCGCCTCCAGCGCCCCGGCCGCGCCCAGCAGATGACCCGTCGCCGACTTGGTGGCGCTGATCGCCGGCCGACCGCGCCCGGCGAACAGGCTCCGGATGGCCGTCGCCTCGGCCCGGTCGCCGAGCGGGGTGGAGGTGGCGTGGGCGTTGAGGTGGTCGACCTGGGCGGGATCGACGCCCGCCTGCGCCAGGGCCGCCGCCATCGCCCGCCGCGCGCCTTCGCCGCCGCTACGGCTGGCGGTGATGTGATGGGCGTCGGCGCTGGTCCCGTAGCCGACGAGCTCGGCGATCGGGCGCGCGCCCCGCGCTAGGGCGTGGTCCAGGGCCTCGATCACCAGAACAGCCGCCCCCTCACCCATCACGAAGCCCTCGTGGGCCGCATCGAACGGGCGCGAGGCGCGTTCGGGGGCGTCGTTGAAACCGGCGGTCAAAGTCCGCGCCGCGGCGAACATTCCCAGCCCGATCCGGTCCACCGCCGCGTCCGCTCCGCCACAGACGGCGACGTCGACCTCGCCGGACCGGATCATCCGCGCGCCGTCGCCGATCGCCTGCGCGCCCGCGGCGCAAGCCGTGGCCGGCGCCGCGACCGGCCCCTCGAGACCATGGCGGATCGACACCCAGCCCGCCGCCAGGTTGGGCAGGAAGGCGGGAATGGCGAAGGGCGACAGGCGGCGCGCGCCGTTGGCCTCAAGGGTGCGGACCGCGGCGGCGGCGGCGGACAAGCCGCCCATGGCCGTGCCGATGATCGTCGCTGTCCTGGCCCTCTGGCCCTCCCCAACCGGCGTCCAATCCGATTGCGTCAGCGCCTCTTCCGCCGTGGCGAGCGCGAAGGCGATGAAGCGGTCGATCTTCTTCTGGTCGCGCAGCGCGACGACCGCGTCGAGGTCGAAGCCGTCGGCCTCGTCTGGCCCGGGTGCGAGCCCCGCCACCTGAGCGGCGATGTCCGGCGCCAGTCCCGGCGGCAGGCGACGCAGGCCCGACTGACTAGACAGGATCTTCGACCACGTCGCTTCGACGCCTCGGCCCAGGGGACCGACGAGCCCTTGGCCCGTGACCACGATACGCGTCACGATCCGAACCCTTCCGCCGCGGGCAGCCCGCTCACAATGGCCCGCGCCAGCGGGATCGCGAGATCCTCGTAGTCCACGCCCAGGACGAGCTTGCGCGAGGCCTGCAGCGACACGAGGCCATGCAGGGACGCCCAGGTCAGGTGGGCGGACACCAGGGCGTCGCCCTCCGCGCCTCGGGCCGCGAAATAGGCCCGCATCGTCGCCAGCACGACCTGCCAGCCCCCAGACTGCCGGCGCGCGTCCTCGCCGAACGCCTCCAAAAGCGCGCTCGGGCTGTCATAGACCCAGTAGTCGAACATCAAGCGGTAGGCGCGCGGCTCATCGCGACCAAAGCGCAGATAGGCCACGATGACCGCCTCCAGCTTCGCCCCAGCGTCGCCGCTCTCCGCGGCCGCCGTCTTCAGAGCGCGCTCCAGCTGCTGGAAGGCCAGGGTCCGCAGTTCCTGCAGGAGGTGATCTTTGCTGGGAAAGTACGTGTAGGGCATCATCGGCGAGACCCCCATCTCCCTGGCCACCTCCCGCATCGAGATCGCCTCCATGCCGGCGTGATCGAACAGCGCGAGCGCCGCGTCACAGATCCGATCGCGAACCGCCGCGTGCGTGGTCTCCAACTTGGTGGCCGACGCCCGGGGGCGGCCGCGGGGCCTGGCCGTCTTGCTGCTCACCGGCCGATCCCTTCCCAGAAACGGCCTCATGCGCGCGACCAGAGCGGTGCGCCGGGTTCGGCCTCATTGAGGACGGATTTAATATGTACGACGTAATCGTCAATCCTTGACATAGCCGCCAAGGCGCGGTCCCCTCCGCCGGTCACCGCAACGGATCACGGGTTTCATGACGCCGCGACGGACGATCTCAGCCCTTGGCGGCCTCGTGAACCATGCGGTCCCAGCCCGCCATGGCGATCTCGGCGACAGCCTGGAGCTCGGAGCGTTCAGCGCCGTCCCGGGCGCGGATCGCCATGCCGCTCTGCACGGTCTGCAGGAACCGCGCGAGCCTGGCGACGTCGAGGGCCTTGGGCAGCTCGCCCTCCGCGACGGCCCTGTCCAGGCGCGCCGACAGCACGTCGAACGCGCCGCCGCGCGTCGTCCGCATCAGGTCGCCAAGCTCTGTATGGCCGTCGCTTCCAACCGTGCCCAGCGTGACCATGCACCCATGGGGCAGGTCGCAGTCGGAGCCCGTCATCGCGGTCGCCGAATCCCACAGATAGGCCAGCGCCGCCTCGCGGGCCGTGGCGGCCTGGCGAAACCGTCCCAGGACCAGGTCCTCGTAGGTCATGGAGTAGAACCGCAGCGCCTCGGCGTAGAGCTCATCCTTCGACCCGAAGGCGGCGTACAGACTGGTCGTACCGACGCCCATGACCTCGGTCAGGTCCGCGATCGAGGTCGCCTCATAGCCCTTGACCCAGAACAGCCGCATGGCCGCGGCCAGCGCGGCCTCGCGGTCGAATGCGCGCGGCCGGCCCCGCCCGCGGGCGGGGGCCAGGGTTTTGGAGGGGGTCGAATCTTCTTTCTGCATCGATCGCTATATAAATCAGTTGACGGCCTGCCGCAACGATCCTAGCTAATATTGCAACGATCGCTGCATAAAAGGACTGCTCATGATCAACCTCTCTGGAAAACGGGCGCTGGTGACCGGCGGCTCGCGGGGCATCGGGGCCGCCATCGCCCTCGCGCTGGCTGAAAACGGCGCCGACGTCGCGCTGACCTTCCAAAGCTCGGCCGACCGCGCCCAGGACGTCGTCAAGTCGATCGAAAAGCTCGATCGCCGGGGCGTGGCGATCCAGGCCGACAGCGCCGATCCGGCCGCCATCAAGCGTTCCGTCGACGAAGCCGTGGCCGCGCTGGGCGGCCTGGACATCCTGGTCAACAACGCCGGCATCGCGCTCTACAGCACGATCGCCGACTTCAAGGTGGAAGACATCGACGCCCTGCTCGCGGTCAATGTTCGAGGCCCCGTGCTGGCCACCCAGGCCGCCATTCCGCACCTGGGCGCCGGCGGCCGCGTGATCACCATCGGCTCGGCCGGAGCCGATCGCATCGTCGGCGCGCCGGGGACGGTCTACTACATGACCAAGTCTGCCCTGCAGTCGTTCACGCGCGGCCTGGCGCAGGAACTGGGCCCCAAGGACATCACGGCCAATCTGGTCCAGCCCGGCTCGACCGACACCGACATGAACCCCGCCAATGGCGAAAGCTCGGACTTCCAGCGCAGCCTGACGCCGCTGGGCCGTTACGCCTCGCCGGCGGACGTCGCCGCCGCGGTGACCTTCCTGGCCAGCCCAGCCGCACGGCATCTCACGGGCACGATCATCACGGTCGATGGCGGTCTGCTCACCTGAGCAGGCCATCGCTCATCGCCTTGAAAGGAAGACCCATGACCAAGACGGTTCTCATCACCGGCACGTCGTCCGGCCTCGGACGGGCAGCGGCGAAGCTGTTCCAGAGCAAGGGGTGGAACGTCGTCGCCACCATGCGCAATCCTGATGCGGAGACGGAGCTGGACGCGCTGGCCCGTGTGCTCGTGACACGGCTCGACGTGGAGGATGCGCCCTCGATCGCCACGGCGATCGACGCGGGCATCGCTGCGTTCGGCGGTATCGACGTCCTTGTGAACAACGCGGGCTTCGGCGCCTTCGGACCGCTTGAGGCGACGCCAATCGAGATCATCCGCCGCCAGTTCGAGGTCAATCTGTTCGGCGTGCTGCAGACGATCCAGGCGATCTTGCCGCACTTCCGCGCCCGCAAAGCGGGCACGATCGTCAACGTCACCTCGACGAGCGGCCTGATGACCCTTCCCTTCGGCTCGCTCTATCACGGCTCGAAATATGCCGTCGAAGGCGTCACCGACGCGCTTCGGTTCGAGCTGGCGCCGCTCGGCGTCAATGTGAAGCTGGTCGAGCCCGGCGCCATCAAGACCGAATTCGGCAATGCGATGTCGCTCAGCAACGCGCCGAAGATCGCAGACTACCAGCCCCTCCTCGACGCGACCATGAACACCTACGGCGGATTGATGGGCAGTGCGTCGGCCCCTGAGCTGATCGCCGAGCAAATCCTGGCGGCGGCCACCGACGACGGGCGCAAGCTCCGCTTTCCGGCCGGCGAGGACGCCTCCCGCTATATCGCCGAGCGCGAGGCCGCCAGCGACGAAGAATACTTCGAGATCGTCGCAAAGCGCTTCGGGCTTCCGGCCTGAGCTCAAACGCCGGCTCGGGTCGCTGGCGCTGCACGCTTGCGCCGCCCGCACTCCCCCACGCCCATTCGAGAACAAGCATGAAAACCCGCAGAACTATCGTTTCCAACATGGCGCTCGTGTCGCTCGCCAGCGCGACGGGGCTCGTTTCCGCCACCGCCGCCCTCGGCGCGTCCCCGCAGGCGCGAAAAGCTGCCCAACCCAGGGAGAACAAGATGTCCAATCCCGACCTGACCGCGTTCTACACGCGCTACATCGCAGCCATTAATGCGCGCGAGTTCGATTTCGTCGCGGGACTGATTCATGAGGATGTCCTCATGAACGGGGCGCCGCACAAGCGCGCCGACGTTCTCGCCTCCCTGCGCGGCATCGCGGACGCCATTCCCGACTACCATTGGGGCGTGCAGGACCTCTTCGTCGTCGACGACCGGATCGCCGCGCGACTGCAAAACACCGGCACGCCGACCAAGACCTTCATGGGCCACCCGCCAACCGGCCGGCGGCTGAACTTCATGGAGTACGCCTCCTACAAGATCCGCGACGGCCGCTTTGCCGAGATGTGGTTCCTGATGGACGGCGTCACCGTCGAACGCCAGCTGCGCGGCGAGGGCTGATCCAGCCCCTCCCCCTGCGATCGGACCGCGCGCCCTACGAAACGGCGCGCGGCCGTCGCCCAAGACAATTCGCGAAAGTAAAAGCATGACCGAAGCATCGAGCCGCCAGTTTATCCTGGCGAACCGTCCCGAAGGCGCCGCCAAGCTGAGTGACTTCACCTTGGAATCGGCCCCCGTGCCGACGCCGCAGACTGGAGAAGTCGTGTTTCGCAACACGCTGATCTCAGTCGATCCCTACCAGCGCAACCTCATGGGCAACGGCTCCTCGGAGCTGCCGGCGATCGACGTTGGCGCCGTCATGCCCGGACCCACGATCGCAGTTGTCGAACAGAGCCAGAATCCGGCCTTCGCCGTCGGTGACATTGTCCAGACCTGGTCGGGTTGGCGCGACCATGGCGTGTCGGACGGATCGGATCTGCGCAAGCTGGACCCGGACGCGGCGCCGGTCTCGACCGGGCTGAGCGTGCTGGGTCATACCGGCCTGACGGCCTGGGCGGCGCTGCGCCTGCTCCCCGCCAAGCCGGGTGGAACCGTCGTCGTCACGGCCGCGGCAGGCGCCGTCGGCTCGATCGCGGCGCAGATCGCCAAGCTGCGGGGATACCGCGTTGTCGGGATCGCCGGAGGACCGAAGAAGGTGGCGTTCCTGAAAGACGAGCTCGGGCTCGACGACGCCATCGACTACAAGGCCGACGATTTCGCTAGCCAGATGGCGCGGGCGCTTCCCGACGGGATCGACGGGCTCTTCGACAACGTCGGCGACTATATGTTCGAAGCGCTGATGGAGCGGTTCAACGCCCACGCGCGGATCGTCATCAACGGCACCATCGCCGGATACAGCGACACCAGCCCGCCGGACCGCGCCGATCACCTGCCGCGCCTTCTCAACCTGTTTCTCTACAGGTTCATCGAGATACGGGGCTTCAACCTCCTGGATCATCTCGACAGCTATGCCGACTTCCTCGCCGAAGCGACCCCGTGGGTGGCGGACGGGAAGATCAAGTACAGCGAGGCGTTCGTGGAAGGTTTCGATAACATTCCGCACTCCTTCCTCCGCCTGTTCGACGGCAGCCACGACGGCAAACTGATCGTCAGGATCGCCTGATCACCTGATCGGTGGCGCCGCCGCCTGCGTTAGCCGGCGCCACCGGTCGACTCGCTTTCCATGCAAGGCGCCCTTCGGGGCAATGCGAGGCCGTCACAATGACGATCGAAGCCAACAAGCGCGCCGTCGTCGCGTTCAACAGCCATTTCGAGCATTCGGAGATCGACGCGATCCTCGCGGCGATGACCGACGATTGCCAATGGTGGGTGCTCGGCAAGCCGGAGCTGTTTCCAGTGACCGGCGTCCTGTCAAAAAACCGAATACGGCGCGCTCCTGCGCGAGATCCACGCGTCGCTTCAGGGCGGCATGAGGATGGACGTGGTCGGCATGGTCGCAGAGGGCGATCAGGTCGCCGCCGAACTGCGGGCGCATGCCGTGACCAAGGCGGGCCGCACGTACGACAACCGCTATCACATGCTCTACACCCTGCGTGACGGCCAGATCGCGGCGGTGCGTGAATTTACCGACCTGATGACCATTCAGGACGTCTTCTATTCACCGTCGGCGGAGGCGTCCGCGCCGTTCCTCGATGCGCCGGCGGACGGCCTCCCGCCGATCGCGCGGGCGAATGAAGACCCCACAGATCCGGGCGAGGCCAAGCGCGTCGTCGCGAGCTATCTCGCGCATTTCGGGACTGGCGACGTCCGGGCCGTCCTCGACATGATGACCGATGACGCGACCTGGTGGGTGAACGGCCGGCCAGACCTGTTCCCGGGCGCCGGAAGCTGGACCAAGGCGGAGATGGCCGATGTCTGGCGCGGCCTGTACGCACGGCTTGACGGCAATCTCGCCATGGAGCCGACGGGCATGGTGGCCGAGCACGATCGCGTCGCCAGCGAGGTGCGCTCCAGGGCCATCACCACCACCGGCAAGACCTATGCGAACAACTACCTCATGCTCTTCGTCCTCCGCGATGGGAGGATCGCGCAGGTGAGGGAATACACCGATCTGCTTCACGCCGCCGCCGTCTTCGGCTGACGGCCGCGCGGATCCGTTGAGCGCCAGCCGAGTGGCCCTCGTCCAGACACGCTCGCGCTCGGTGGCGAGCAAATCAAAGAGAACGCCCATGACTAGCCTTCAAGGCAAACGCGCGCTGGTGACCGGCGGCGGACGCGGTATCGGCGCGGGCGTCGCGCTTGCGCTGGCGGAACACGGCGCAGACGTGGCGATCAGCTACGAGCGGGCCGCAGACCGTGCGCAGCAGATCGTGGCGCAGATCGAGACGATGGGGCGCCGCGCCATCGCCGTGCAGGCCGATGCGGCGGATCCAGCCGCCATTTCGCGCCTGGTGAACACCGCGGCGAGCGAACTCGGCGGTCTGGACATTCTCGTCAACAACGCCGGCACGTTCCGTCCGAGCGCGCTTGCCGACGCCACGCTCGACGACATCGACACGCTGCTGCACATTAATATCCGCGGCACGGTGCTGACGTCCCAAGCGGCGATACCGCACCTGAAGGATGGCGGCCGCATCATCACGATCGGCTCCAACCTCGGCGAGCGCGTGCCCTTCCCAGGCCTGACGCTCTACGCTCTGACAAAATCAGCGCACCTGGCCTTCACGCGCGGCCTCGCACGCGAGCTTGGCCCCGACAACATCACCGTGAACCTGGTCCAGCCCGGCCCGATCGACACGGAACTGAACCCAGCCGATGGCGCGTCGGCTGACGACAATCGCAGGATGGTTGCGCTCGGGCGCTACGGCACGACGGCTGAACTTGCCGCCGTGGTCGCCTTCCTCGCCAGCCCCGCGGCCAGCTACGTCACGGGTTCGATCGTCACGGCGGACGGCGGCTTCAACGCGTAGTTAGGGTGAAGCGGTCCGCGTCGTAGGGTCTGCCGTGGCTTTGGGGAAGTGCGGCCGCGGTCGCGCCGCCTGCTCGTCCGTCAGCTCATACGGTGCTCACGCTTCTCCGCAAGCGCCCCCGCACTCAAGCTCGAACGTCCGACCCGGCGCGCACATCAACTTTGAACTGCCGCCTGCCAACGCACGCATCCCGAATACGGCAAGCTCACGCGACCCACGTCCCACGCAGGCCGAAAAAGCGTTGCAAATTGAGTTGATAATGCCGCTCTCGCCCTCCGAAGATCTTAGTAGAATCAAGATCTTGAAGAAAATGGCGCGCCCGGAACGATTCGAACGTCCGACCCTCAGATTCGTAGCAGCAACTCTACGCCGACCCATGTATTCTCCACTTTACGCCACGGCACGACAAGCCGTTATATATTCTACAGTTCTTGTTCGAAAGGTCGTACCCCTGGGTTGATCCAGAAACGACGACCGAGAGACTTTTTGTCGGGGCTCCCCCGATTAGTCGGGGGCCCCGACTAAAAGTTTCCCCGAACAATTTGACTTTGAAGCCGGCGTAAGGACCCTCAAAAAATGGCAGAGAAGCGCGCCCTGCTCAGCGACCGCTTGGTTGCCCAACTGCCACTCGCAGTTGGCGGCCCTTACAAGGTTCGCGACACCGAACTCTCCGGGTTCCTTGTGAGCGTCGGACGCCGCCGCAAGTCGTACACCGCGCAAGCTGAGCACTGGGTCAACGGCGTGCGGACCAGCAAGAGCATCGTCATCGGCCACGCGGGCGAGATCACAGCGCGCGACGCCCGTGGGCAGGCCAGGCTGCTTATCGCCCAGGTCACCCGCGGCGAAGCGATCTCACCGCCGAAGCGCAAACTCGCGGCATTGAAGGCCGAGAGCGGCGTCACCTTGCGCCAAGCTTGGTCGCGATACCTAACCGCCCACATGGAGCGCAAGAACCGCAGCCCCGCAACGATCAGGGGCTACGCGGATCACGTCGAACGCGTGCTGGCCGAATGGCTGGACCTTCCGCTGCTGGCGCTCGCGGAAAACCCCATCATGGTGGCCGAACGTCACGATGTGCTCAGCGAGGTCAGCGGTCCTTCAGCTGCCAACGGAGCGATGCGCACACTGAGGGCCATCTACAACCACGCGCGCAAAAGCCACCGTGACCTGCCGGCAGAAAACCCGACGCTGGCGGTCGACTGGAACAGCGAGAAGCGCCGCAACACGGCGATGGGCCTGGACGATCTCCCAGGGTGGTTCGTCGAGGCGCGCTTGATGCGCCATCCTATTCGTCGGGAGTTTCACCTCTTCTCGCTGCTCTCGGGAAGTCGGCCCGGCGCCTTGCTCGAGGCCCGCATCGAGCACATCAACTTCAAGGATCGAGTGCTGCACATTCCTCGCCCCAAGGGCGGCGCGGATCGCGCGTTCGACATTCCACTCTCGCGACCCATGGTCCTGTGCCTCGTGCGCGCCATCCGCGCCAGCCGGATGTTGATGCCGCATAATGAGCAGGGCTGGGTGTTCGCGGGCGAGGGTCTGGAGGGTCGCATGGTCGAGCACAAGGAGAACCGCAAGGTGCTCAGCAAATGGGGCAACGACCTGCGCCAGACTTTCCGCACCATGGGCCAGGTCGCGGGACTATCGGAGATCGACATGCATCTGCTCATGAACCACAGCCTCCCTGGCGTGAACGCAGGCTACATCACGCGCGCCCGGCTCATCACCGGACATCTGCGAACCACTCAGGAAAAGCTCACCGCGACGATGGTGGACGGCGCCAAACTCGATCCAACTCGTTGGCCGAACATTCCGTCCCGGCTAATCGGCGACAATCGCCGCGATCCTACCTTGCCCGACCCGCGGTCGAACAAATCTCGCGAGGCGCGCTTCTGGGCCGTGGAGGCGCCGCGCTTGCTCAAGACGGCGATGCGTGCAGAAGCGACGGCCTCCCCAAACCTGCCTGCTGCGCCCACGCCACTGCCTCGTCCCACTCTTCTCCCAACGCCCGCGGCGCTCGAGGATTCAGCCGTCGCGATATCGCCGCGCGCCAGAATGTTGGCGAGGCTTGAATCAAGCCGTGCAGTCGAAGGCACCTCGACCGATGCCGAAAAGGCGCTCGCGTACCAAACATCGCGCTATTAGAGTCGGCGTCGCGCGAGCTCACGGCAGTAATCGGCGCGGACCGCTCAACGCCCATGCTTAGATAAAGTGGTCCGCCCTGGCCTAGAAAGTTGCCTCCCCGTCCGGGTCTGGATCAGTCGGGGCGCCTTCGGGCTCAAAGGGGAAGATGGCGCAGTCGTAGACGCTCTGACCCCCGCAGCCATCACAGGTCAAGCGATAGCCCTCCTTGAGGTCGTCGGAGAAAGCTCCGTGGACTTGGCCACAGTGGTAGCAGGGCGCTGCGTGCTTGACGGTGGCCCACTGATCGTCAGCGCCATCAGCGATGAGCACGCTGTAGGGCGCCTCACAGGCCATGCAGACCGCCGCGAGCTCGCCGGTCAGGCCGGGCGGGATGCGCTTGCGCATCTGCGCCCCACACCGGGTACAATCGCAGAGGCTGAACCGCCCACCGATGAAGGACGACTTTGGTGGCGTCACTATGGGATCGAGCACGGCGACAAGGGCCTCGCAACGTCGGCGCAGGGCGCTGAAGTCGGTTCCACCGCTCTTGGCGATCTGTTTGAGGGTCGGCATGTGCAGGAAGCTGCCCAAGGCGTCGTAATTGCGCTTGAGCGTGGTCTGGTCGATCGGCGTCTGCGAAAACGTCAACGAGGCAGACGGGCTCTCGGCGTCCTGGCCTTGCCGCGTGAACCGCACGGTCGAAGGCTGATCGGCGTGAGGGTCGATCTCCAGCAGATACCGGAGCACCTTGGGCGGCTGCCAGGTCTCATAGAGCGCCTGTGGCGCCTCGCGCCGATAATCGTGGAGACGATCGTATATGCCCGCCTCAAGGGTGAGACGAAGCTCGAGGGCGGCGTAGCGCACGGCGTGGTCGTCGCCTTGGGCCAGCAGCGCCTTGGCCCGCGCCAGGGCCAAACGCGCCTCGTTTCGAAACTGCATCGCGCCGCCCCCGCCTCCCCGCTGGACCGCCCGTAGCCTAGCCCACCGCGCGATGTCGTGAGCGTCACCGCCCCGATCTGGCGCGTCAAGGGTGCGTCATCCAGGTCTTGTATAGGCGTTGGATTCCACCGCTGGCCCTCGTTGAAAGATCAGCATCGGCGGCCGGTCACGGCCACGGATCGGTCACCGACATGGGCGCCGGGATCGCGACGCCGGCGGCCTCAAGCTTCTTCATGAGCTTTGCGCCGGCCTCTGTAAAATCCTTGCCGGGCGCGATCTTGAGGCCGGCGCTGTAGAGCTGCTCGAGAAGTTGCGGCGCCAGGCCCTTTCCGGCGGCGTCCGTATCGTCCACGATCCCCTTATCGAGTTCGCCGACAGAGGCGTTCGCCTTCCCGTCGCATCAGGTCCTCCTAAAACGGCTGTCAGTCCGCTAAAGAGGACGACGGCTCGCATCCAGCCGGACAGACAGGGCATGAGCGCTGAAGCCCTGATCGCTAACGCGACAGTAGGAGCGGCAGCGAGGTTTCCGCCAGCAAGGACCGGGTTACGCCCCGAAGAGGATTTCGGCGGTCGTGGGCCGGCTGTAGGCGCCGATCAGGTGCCCGGCTATGTCCGCTCCGGGTTCATCGTCCAATCGGTTGGAACGGGTGTCGTCCACGATCAGGATCGTGACCTGAGCCGCGGCCGCCAGGAAGGGCATGGCGTCGTTGACGGCGCGCCGGACTTCCCGGCTGCCGTTCCATGCGATCACGATCCGGGCGCCGATCCGAGCCTCTGCCCAGCCGTCCGGCACGAGCAGAACGGGGGTGCCGCTGACCAGTAGAAGATGTTCCGCAGACCACGTACTCGGCAGATCGTCAGGCGCGGGGCGCGCCGCGACGATCAGGTCGCTGTGCAGCGCCTTGAGGGCCGCGTCGTCATCCTGGCGCTCCCGCCAGACCACCCTGAACTCGGAACTGATTTCGTACGCCCGAATGAGCGCGGCGAACGCGCGCCCTGCGGCGAGAATCTTCACCTCATCCGTCGCTCGCTGTCGTTCCAGGACCTGATTGATCCCGGCGCCCCGCGCGAAGCTTTTCGGCGGATTCAAATTCGACGGATGGGAAACACCATACACGCCGACCAGATGAGCGGCGTGTCGTTGCGCCAAGGCCGCGGCATGACGGCCGATCCGCTCGCGTCGCGGACTGCCGTCGAGGAAGACGGCCACATCTCTCCACTGGTTATGCATAGGCTATCCCGCTTTCCTGCTTCCTTCACCCAAAACCGATGCGATACGGCCTCGGCTAGGTGCGCTTCGGCAGCGCATACGCCACCAGCGACGTGCCCAGCTTCGTTTTGAGCGGAACGTGTCCGCCCGCGGCGATGGCGACGAATTGGCGATCGCTCGCGCCGGACCAGTAGGTCATCGGCGTCGCCTGGCCGCCCGCCGGCAGCCGGGCGCTCCAAACCTCTCGCCCTGTGCCGAGGTCGAAGCCGCGGAACGTGCGTTCCTGCGCGGCGGCGATGAACACCAGGCCGCCGCGGGTCACGATCGGCCCGCCGACGTTCGGCAGTCCCATGGTGATCTATCACGCGACCGGTAAGCGGATGCGGTCCTTACCGATCACGATCGACAAAATCCTGGACTGATTAGCCGAAGTCGGCATCCACCGTGCCGGGTCAATACCCAGCCTCAGCCATTCTCCGGTTCCTGGTCTGGCTTGTAGGTGGGCTTTGCTGGCGGAACGATGTAGCTCAACGCCACGATCCCCGCGGCGATCAGTCCAGCACGCCAATTCCAGAATGCCAAGCCGAATGCCGCCCGATAGGCAGCGGCAGTTAGGCCATATTTGATGGTAAGGCGGCGAAGATAAGCCTCGGTCAGCCTTCGATCGGGAAGACCTCTCGCGGTGGCGTATACCCAACGAAGAAACCACCAGGTCGCCGGTGTCGCTGCCACGCCCAGATACCATAGGGCGGCGGTGGTGCTCTCCGCATCTCCCCCGAGGTGTTCGACCAACGGCCGCGCAGGAAACGGAGTGATGCTGACGGCAGCCAGAAAGCCGATGCTCAGCAGATTGTAGCCGTGGTCGGTCTTCTCCAGCAGCTTGCCGCTGAAATGGCTGTACGCCCAGTAGAGGCCGATCAAGACCACGCTGAGAACGTAGGCGCCGTACTCCGGCGCCAGCTTCAGATACGCCGCTGCGAGGTCGCCCTCCTCCGGTTTCGGCGCGTGCAACTCGACCACAGGAATGGTGATCGCGATCGCAAATACCGCGTCCATGAACGCCTCAAGGCGATCCGATTTGCGTTCAGTTCCTTCGAGAGAGAAGATCGCCATCTGCCGCTACAGCATTTCGAGCGGGCGTCGGTCGGCTGGGCGGGGAAATGCCGCGTCGAGTGTCGCAATGTCGGCGTCTGAGAGGACGATATCCGCGGCCGCGCGGTTCTCCCGCACGTGTGCGATCGAACTCGCTTTCGGGATTGCGATGAGGCCATCGTGCCGCAACGTCCAGGAGAGTGCCACTTGGGCAGGGGTTGCACCGACCTCGGCTGCGATCTTTTCGAGGGCGGGGTGGCTTGAGAGTCGTCCCTGTTCGACTGGACTATACGCCATAACCGGTATGTTATGCTCGGCGAGCCACGGCAGCAGGTCCAATTCGGGGCCTCGCCGGACCAGATTGTAGAGGATCTGATCGGTCGCGCAGCCATCCCCGCCCGCAGCGACAAGCTCTTCCATATCACCGGTATCGAGGTTGCTGACACCCCAGTGCCGAATTTTTCCCGCCGATTTCAGCGTCTCCAATGCCTCCACTGTTTCAGTGAGCGGCACCGATCCCCGCCAGTGGAGAAGGTAGAGGTCGAGCCGATCGGTGCCGAGCCGCTTCAGGCTCGCCTCGCACGCACCGGCAAGGCGGGAGCGCGATGCGTTCTGCGGATATGCCTTGCTGACGAGGTACAACTGGTCGCGAACGCTGCCCAGCGCCTTGCATATCAGCGTTTCCGCCGCGCCATCGCCATACATTTCGGCGGTATCGATGAGCGTCATGCCCAGTTCGACACCGGCGCGTAGCGCGGCGATCTCATCGGATCGGCGCTCGGCACGTTCGCCCATCTTCCAGGTGCCTTGACCCATTGAAGGAACCACTTCCCCGCCGGGCAATGTCACGTATTTCATGTGCATTCGTCCTATGAGATGAGTTGGACTGTTCGGTCGCGGGGGGCGGATTGGCAGATGACCACCATGTAACGATCATATCGCGGCCGGCCATCGATCGAGTGCCATTTTGGCGATGGAGAGCAGTTCGTTGATCGTAGCGCCGTCGCGCGCCTGAACGGACATGCCTTCCATGACCGTATTGATGAATTTGCCTAGGACGGCCGGATCGGCATTGGCCGCAAGCTCGCCCTGCGTGGCGCCGCGTTGCAGACGCTCGATCAGGAGGCCCTCCGCCGCGATACGCTTGTCGCGCAGCAGGCATTCGATGGCGGCGGACGCCGGCGAAACGGCTGCCGCTGCCGAATACATGAAGCAGCCGGCCGGCGTTCCAGGTTCTGAGAATGATGACGCCGCTCGTTCCAGGAGGCCTTTGACGGCTTCGTAGGTGGACAACGCCGGATCGTTGATGGGTGCATAGAGGTGGACGCTGAACGTCGCGGCGTAACGTTCGATCACCGCCGCAAACAGCCCCGCCTTGTTGTCAAACGCTGCATAGAGACTGGCGGCGGCGACGCCAGTCTCCGCCACCAGATCGGCCATCGATGTCGCCTCGTAGCCGCGCTGCCAGAACAGCCGCACCGCCTTGTCGAGCGCAGCGTCAGTGTCGAACACACGAGGGCGACCTGCGCGGCGACGGGCTTTCGTCTCTGTCATCTCTGGCGCACGATATGGAACGATCGATAAATAATATCTTGAAACTGGTGGTCCGCCCACTTACAGAACGATCATTCAATAATCAAGGAGTGTCCAATGAGCCGCATTGTCCGTATCCACGAATATGGCGACGCCGGCGTCCTCAGGATTGAAGATGTGGCAGTCCCCGCGCCCGCGGCCGACGAAGTGCAGATCGCGGTGAAGGCGATAGGCATAAACCGCGCCGAGGTGATGTTCCGCAACCATGCCTACCTTCAGGAAGCCGAGTTCCCGAGCCGCCTTGGCTATGAGGCTGCCGGTACTGTCGCTGCGGTCGGTGCGGACGTTACCGGGTTTGCGGAAGGCGAAGCCGTCAGCGTCATCCCCCCGCTCGATATCGCGCGCTGGGGCACTTATGGCGAGGTCGCAAACGTGCCCGCACGCCTCGTCGTCAAGCATCCTGCGGCGCTGTCGTTCGAGGAAGCGGCGGCCGTTTGGATGCAGTATGTCACCGCCTGGGGTGCGCTGGTGGAGCAGGCGAAACTCGGCGAGGGCGATTTCGTCATCGTCACTGCTGCCTCCAGCAGCGTCGGCCTTGCTGCCTTCCAGATTGCGCGGATGGTCGGCGCGACGGTAATCGCGACGACGCGTACCGGCGCCAAGCGCCAGGCCCTGATCGATGCCGGTGCACATCATGTCGTCGCGACCGGGGAAGAGGATCTGGTAGCGAGGGTGATGGAGATAACCGATGGTCAGGGTGCGCGCGTGGTGCTCGATCCCGTCGGAGGCCCGTCGTTCGAGCCGCTGACCGCGAGCATGGCGCGCGGCGGCATCCTGCTCGAATATGGCGCGCTCAGCGGCGAGCCGACGCCGTTCCCGTTGTTCTCCGTGCTGGGCAAGAGCCTCACGCTCAAGGGTTATCTCTACAGCGAGATCGTCTCGGACGACGCCGCCCTTGATCGCGCCAAGGCGTTCATCGTGGCGGGTCTGGAATCGGGCGCGCTCAAGCCGCGGATCGCGCGCACTTTCCCGCTCGACGCCATCCAGGACGCTCACCGCTTCCTCGAATCGAACGACCAGATCGGCAAGGTCGTCGTTACGGTCTGACCGGCAAACCTGGGGGAGCAAGCGATGGCTCCCCCCTTCCCCGACAGAGGATCGGACCCTCAGCCCATGCCAAGGCTGCTCGAGGCGCAGGCTTGAGAGCATGACCGGAACCTCGCCCGATGAGAAAAACGCCCGGCTCTGTGCAGGATTGAAACTCCCCCCCTGTATAGTATGCTGGAGCGATTTCTTGGGGAAACGCGATGCCACATTCATCAGAGGACAAGAAGCGAGCCATCACACGCTTGCGGCGTATCAAGGGTCAGGCGGACGCTCTGGAACGCGCGATCGAAGCCGGGGCCGATTGCGCTCCCCTGCTGCAGCAAATTGTCGCCATGCGTGGCGCGACAAACGGGCTGATGGCGGAAGTGATGGAGAGTCACCTCAGGGAAACATTCGGTTCCGGCGCAGATCCGGCCCTCAAAAGCGAGGGTGGCGATCACGATGACGGCGTGGAGGGCGTAATGAAGATTCTGCGTACTTATCTTAAATGACGATTTCAGGCTCATTTTCTTGCCCGTATTCTGGCGCACTTAGAAGCCAGCCCCTGCTCCCTTCTCTGGTTTGAGCCCCTCGGTAGGACACCTCTTGTATACTGGCAGGGGGTATGACAAAGATACTCCCCGACAGTATGAGAACGTCGACGAATTTGCGCTGGCGCAACGGCCTCGCACCGGCAATCAGTTTCCATCAACGAGGGTATCCCAACATGAAATCTCGCGCCGCTGTAGCCTTCGAGGCGGGCAAGCCACTCGAAATCGTCGAGATTGATGTCGCCCCACCCCGGAAAGGCGAAGTCCTCATACGGGTGACGCATACCGGTGTGTGCCACACTGACGCGTACACGCTGGCGGGGAGTGATCCGGAGGGTGTTTTCCCGGTGGTTCTGGGCCACGAGGGCGCGGGCATCGTTGTCGAGGTCGGTGAAGGCGTCACCAGCGTCGTGCCGGGCGATCACGTGATTCCGCTCTACACTGCCGAGTGCGGCAAGTGCGACTTCTGCCTGTCGGGCAAGACCAACCTGTGCGTCGCTGTCCGCGAAACGCAGGGCAAGGGCTTGATGCCCGATGGGACCACCCGCTTTTCGTACAATGGTCAGCCCCTCTATCATTACATGGGCTGTTCAACCTTCAGTGAATATACTGTCGTCGCCGAAGTTTCGCTCGCCAAGATCAATCCCGAGGCAAACCCCGAACATGTCTGCCTGCTCGGCTGCGGCGTCACGACCGGCATCGGCGCAGTCCACAATACCGCCAAAGTCCAGCCCGGAGACTCGGTTGCCGTGTTCGGCCTCGGCGGCATCGGCCTCGCGGCGATTCAGGGTGCGCGCCAGGCGAAGGCGGGTCGCATCATCGCCATCGACACCAATCCGTCCAAGTTCGAGCTGGCGCGCCAGTTCGGCGCGACCGAGTGCATCAACCCCAAGGACCATGACAAGCCCATCCAGCAAGTGCTGATCGAGATGACGGGCTGGGGCATCGATCATACCTTCGAGTGCATCGGCAACGTCCACGTCATGCGCGCCGCGCTTGAATCAGCGCACCGTGGCTGGGGTCAGTCGATCGTGATTGGCGTTGCCGGCGCGGGCGAGGAAATCTCCACCCGCCCATTCCAGCTCGTCACGGGCCGCGTATGGAAGGGGTCCGCTTTCGGTGGCGTCAAGGGACGGACTGAGCTCCCCGGCATGGTCGAGGACGCGATGAGAGGCGATATCGATCTGGCCCCGTTCGTAACCCACACGATGGGTTTGGAGGAGATCAACGAGGCCTTCGAACTGATGCATCAAGGCAAGTCGATCCGCTCGGTCATTCACTACTGACCCATCGATCCGAAGCGGCGCGAAGCGCTCGAATCGACAACTCGCCCGTCATCATGGCCCGACCCCGGCCATGATGACGCGCGCTCTGGCAAATGGGCAACGCGTCGCGATGCGGAAACAAGGGCCGAAGTGCGGTCGTTACATGCGATAGCGGCACGGACCAGGTCCGCCTGGCCAGGCGCTTACCAGCGGAGTGTGTGTGGTCTCGTCGCGCGACCCAACGGGAAAAATGGTTTTGTCGTAACCTTTGTCTGATGCTGCAAAAATATTTCAAAGGTGCCGAACATCGGGCCAGCCTGGCCGTTGGACGTATTGAGTCGGGAATGCATTCATCTGTCGCCCGACTGTGATGAACCACGGGCCGCACGGGCGTATAGGGCAGGAAGACTGTATTGAAGAGCAAGGATATTCACGCGACGACGCCGGCCACCGATCATGGGCATACGGGGCCGCCCGCTTGCGTGCAGGTTCGCGGCGCGCGCCAGAACAACCTCAAAAATGTTGACGTCGATGTACCGCGCGACGCCTTCGTCGTGTTCACCGGCATATCGGGCTCGGGCAAGTCATCTCTCGCGTTCGGCACGCTCTACGCCGAAGCGCAGCGGCGTTATCTGGAATCGGTCGCGCCCTATGCCCGTCGCCTGATCGACCAGGCCGGCGTGCCGGAGGTCGACGCGATCGACGGTTTGCCGCCTGCGGTCGCGCTGCAGCAGCAGCGCGGCTCGGCCAACGCGCGATCCTCGGTCGGCAGCGTGACGACGCTCTCCAGCCTGGTGCGGATGCTCTATTCGCGCGTCGGCGAATATCCGCGCCATCAACCCATGCTCTATGCGGAGGATTTCTCCCCCAACACGGTCGCGGGGGCCTGCGCGACCTGCCACGGCATCGGCCGCGTATATGACGCGACCGAAGAGACGATGGTTCCTGACGACAGCCTCACCATTCGCGACCGGGCGATCGCCGCCTGGCCGACCGCCTGGCATGGCCAGAACCTGCGCGATATCCTCGTTTCGCTCGGCTATGACGTCGACACGCCGTGGCGCGACCTGCCGAAAAAGGATCGCGACTGGATCCTCTTTACTGACGAGGCGCCGACGGTGCCGGTCTATGCGGGCCTGACGCCCGAACAGACCCGGACGGCGCTCAAGCGCCGCATGGAGCCGAGCTACCAGGGCACCTTCACCGGCGCGCGCCGATATGTGCTGGAAACCTTCGCCAGCACTAAAAGCGCGCTGATGAAGAAGCGCGTCTCGCAATATATCATCGGCCGCGATTGCCCGACCTGCAACGGCAAGCGCCTGAAGCGCGAAGCCCTGTCGGTCAAATTCGCCGGCCTCGACATTGCCGAGTTCGGCGACCTGACGGTGCTCAAGCTGAAGGACTTGCTGATGCCCGTCGCGCATGGCGAATATGGGGCAGTCTCCGACACCTCAAAGGGCCATGTTCTGGAAAAAGCGGCCCGCGATGCAGCGGTCGAACAACGGGTTGCCGCGGGCGGCTCTGCGCACAAGAGCGCGCCCGACGTGCGCCGTACGCCCAATCTCTCCGATGAAAAGCGGATCGCCGCCCAACGCCTTGCCTGCGAATTGATTGAGCGGCTCCAGCCGCTGATCGATCTTGGCCTTGGCTACATTTCGCTCGACCGCAGCACGCCCACGCTCTCCTCCGGAGAGTTGCAGCGCTTGCGGCTTGCCACCCAATTGTCGTCACAGCTTTTCGGCGTGGTCTATGTGCTTGACGAGCCTTCGGCGGGGTTGCACCCGGCAGATGGCGAAGCCTTGCTCACTATCCTCGAGCGTCTCAAGGCGGCGGGCAACTCCCTGTTCGTCGTCGAACATGATCTCGACGTGATCCGCCACGCGGAATGGCTCGTCGATGTCGGGCCAGGAGCCGGGGAGAAGGGCGGTGAAGTCCTCTACAGCGGGCCGATAGAGGGGCTTGCCGACGTCGAAACTTCGATCACCCGCCGCTACCTGTTCGCAGAGCCGCTTCGGAGTGAGCGAACACCGCGCGATCCCAAGGCATGGCTACGCCTGGAAGGGATCAGGCGTAACAATCTTCAAGGTCTCGACGTCGAGTTTCCCATCGGCTGCTTCACCGCTGTCACCGGCGTTTCGGGATCGGGCAAATCCAGTCTTGTCAGTCAGGCGCTGCCCGAGCTCGTCACGGAACACCTCGGCGGCTCCCTAGTGGCCGAGGACGAGGATATCGATCCGCTGCTCGATGTTGCTCAGAACGATACTGAAGGACGCATTATCGCAGGCATGGAGCATGTTCGCAGGCTGGTGCGGGTCGATCAGAAACCGATCGGCCGCACGCCGCGCTCGAACCTATCCACCTACAGCGGCATGTTCGATCATGTGCGAAGGATCTTCGCTGATACGCCGCTCGCTCGCCGGCGGCACTATAGCCCGGGCAGGTTCTCGTTCAACGTCGCGCAAGGCCGCTGCCCTGTTTGCGAGGGCGAGGGATACGTCATGGTGGAGCTGCTGTTCCTGCCGAGCGTTTTTGCGCCCTGCTCGACCTGTCACGGCTCTCGCTACAACCCGCAAACACTCGAAGTCGAATGGAACGGGCGCAATATCGCCCAAGTGCTCGAACTGACGGTCGACGATGCGTGCGATTTCTTCGCTGGCGAGGCATCTGTGATGCGCTCCCTCGACGTGTTGCGGGAGATCGGTCTTGGCTATCTGAGGCTCGGACAGCCGGCGACCGAGCTGTCTGGCGGGGAGGCGCAGCGCATCAAGCTGGCGACTGAACTGCAACGCGCCCAGCGCGGCAACACGATCTACATCCTCGACGAGCCAACTTCGGGGCTTCACCCCTCAGATGCCGACCGGCTGATGCAACACCTGCAGGGCCTCGTCGACGCCGGCAATACGGTCGTAGTCGTCGAACATGACATGCGCGCCATCACGCAGGTGGATTGGATCATCGATCTGGGACCGGGGGCCGGGGAAGATGGTGGCCGTATCGTTGCCAGCGGCGTCCCTGGCGTCGTTGCGGAAGCGGAAGGCAGTCTCACTGCCCCCTATCTCAAAGCGGCGCTGTAGGTCGTAAACCTGGCCGAACGCACGTTGGACCAAGTGCATCTCAACCACACGTTGGGATGGGTCGAATCTGGAAAAGGAGCCGGCGATGTGTCACCGCGGTTGACGCGGCTCAGGGTTTAAGTGCCGTCAGGTGCGCTTTGTTCGTGTAATACGCGGCGTGGCGGACGGCCTATCGCTGGCCGTCCGCCACGCTTGCTTTGTGTGGACCTTCTTCGAGGAAAGAGCCCTCGCATGGTTCGTCGAAACGCCCCGTCTTAATTCCCTGCTGCGATTTCCTCGACGAGTTTGGCACAGAAGGCGGGCAAATCATCGGGATCGCGGCTGGTAACAAGGCCGTTGTCGACCACGACTTCCTCATTGGTCCATGCACCGCCGGCGTTCTCGATATCGACCTTCAGCGTCGGGTAGGACGTCAAGGTGCGACCCTTAAGCACGCCCGCCTCGACCAATGTCCAGGGTGCATGGCATATCGCGGCAACCGGTTTTTTCTGATCGAAAAAAGCCCGGATGAAATCAATTGCCTCGGCGCTGCCGCGCAGCTTGTCGGCACCGACCGTCCCTCCGGGCACAACTAGTCCGTCGAAATCGTCGGCTTTGACATCGGAAAACGTCTTGTCGATAGTATAGCTGCCGCCCTCGTCAAGGTCGCTATTGACTGTGCGAGCCACGCCCGCTTCAAAACTGACCACGGTCACTTTGCCACTAGCGTCCTCGACAGCTTGCTTGGGCTTCGAGAATTCTGGTTCTTCCGTCCCGCGGGGTGCGATCAGAATGGCGACTGATTTGCCTTCTAACGTCATAATCTATTCCCTATTCCGTTGAAGACTGCGGTCAGGTGGTCGGCTTAAGCACGACCTTTGTCCATCCATCATCGCGCGCATCGAAATGCTTGTAGGCGTCTGGCGCCTGATCGAGCGGCAGTCGGTGCGAGATGATTTGAGCAGGATTGGCCCGGCCATGCTTAATGAGGTTCATCAGTCGCCGGTTGTAGTGCTTTACATTGCACTGGCCGGTACCGATCTTCTGACCCTTGAACCAGAAGTTGCCGAAGTCGAACGCCATCTTGCCTTCCTTCTGGAGATCGTCGGGCGCGTTCGGGTCTTCCGGAATGAACACGCCGACGACGCCGATTCCGCCGGTGGCCTTGGTGCTTTTGACAAGGCAGTTCATCGTGTAATTGCTGCGCTCCTTGCCGTGGCGATCGCAACACTGGTATCCGACCGCCTCGACCCCCCGGTCGGTCCCGAGGCCGCCGGTTGCGTCAAGGATCTGCTGGGCCGGATCGCCCTTGCGCATGTCGATCGGAATGGCGCCCATCGCCTCGGCCAGCTTGAGACGGTCATCGTGAGAATCGACCACGAAGATCTGAGAGGCGCCGCGAATTTCGGCTGAATGCGCGGCCATTAAACCGACCGGACCGGCGCCGTAGATCGCGATGCTTTCGCCAGGCATGAAGCCTGACAGTTCGACGCCATGCCAACCCGTCGGGAAGATGTCGGAGAGCATGACATAGTCATCCTCCTTCTCCTCGGCGTCCTCGGGCAGCTTCAGACAATTGAAGTCCGCATAAGGAACACGCATCAATTCGGCCTGACCACCTTGCCACGGACCCATCTCGGCAAAGCCATACGCTGCGCCGGCGGCTCCAGGGTTGGTCGTGAGGCAAAAACCCGTCAAACCGCGTTCGCAATTTTCGCAGAAACCGCAACCGACGTTGAACGGCATGCACACGCGATCGCCCTTCTTGATACGATCTACGGCAGCGCCGACTTCGATTACCTCGCCAAGGTTTTCGTGACCGAAGACCCTGCCCTGCTCAAAGCTGGTACGGCCCTCATACATATGAAGGTCCGACCCGCAGATATTGGTCGTGGTCAGCCGGATGATAACATCGGTCTGCTTTTCGATCTTGGGATCATCGATGGAATTGACAGAAACATCTTTGGGCCCGTTGTACACGACAGCTTTCACGGATCTTTTCCTTTCGCAGCTCTTCTCAATGCGTCATCAAATCGAGAGCTTGGTGATGATCCGGTCCATCGCAACGGCGCAGGACATCGCTTATTTCCAAGTGATCTCAGTTTCCTGAACCTTCTGCTACCTGAGAGGTTCCTTCCCGTAGGGCCGTCCTGGGATCGATTCACGGCGGTTTTCTGAATAACTGGGCCAGGACGGCAGAATAACGCGTTAAACGCAGGCGAACCGCGCCACGCGGGAAGCGCGCCCGTCGACAGAGCCGGCACCGCCACGCCCGGCACCGCGCTCCAAAGCTTACCCGTGCGCGAAAGCCTGCGCCGCCGCCTCGGCCACGCCCTGGTCCTGCTTGCCGTTGCCGCCCGACACGCCCACCGCGCCGATCACCGTCTCGCCCTCCTTGATGGGCACGCCCCCGGCGAAGATCATCACCTTGCCGTCGTTGGAGGCCTGGATGCCGTAGAAGTCGGCGCCCGGCTGGGCGAGTTTCGCCAGCCCCTTGGTCTCGACGTCGAACGCGCGCGCCGTCCACGCCTTGCCGATCGCGATGTCGACGCTGCCGCGCCACGCATCGTCCATCCGCGCGAACGCTAGGAGGCAGCCGCCCGCGTCCACTACCGCGATGTTCATCGGATTGCCGATCCGCTCGGCCTCCGCGATCCCCGCATCGATGACCTTACGCGCGTCGTTCAGGTCGAGCGTCTGGGTGGTGCGCATGGCGTGTCTCCGTGGCAGTTCGGGGAAAGCCGCTCAACGCACGCCGCCGCGCCCGAGTTACCCGGACGCGGCGATGAGAGCGACGCGCTAGGTAATGACCGCTCCGCTATTTCGCGGCCAGAAGGGTGAACTTGTGAATCTGCGGAGGTTCGGAAAACAGTTCTTCCGCCTTCTCCATCAGTGCGGCGGCAACCTTGCCGTCAAGATGCGCCTGCCGATCCTCCTCTGTGTCGAACGTATCGAAGATCGCGTACGCACCGGGACCTTCCTCGATCGCGTACCAGGTCAGAGTGCCCGGCTCAGCTTGAACGAGCGGCAATGCCGAGGTCAGGAAATCGGCGACATCGCTCTCTTTTCCGGGCTTGGCCTTCAGTGGCACATACAGGGCAAGTTTGGACATAAATGACTCTGACGTGACCCCCATTTCTCATCCAGCCATAACGAGAGTCCTGGGTTGATTTGAACCTTGGTTTTGGTGGGTGGCAAGAGGCCGGTGCGCGGAGCTATCAGCCTGCGCAGCGTGCCGGCCGGCCTCT
>Ga0209023_10000550_pt1 | contig 56386 bp, 60 predicted proteins | sample LakOneMetagenome_FD_187468 | JGI IMG/M metagenome (GOLD analysis project Ga0209023, IMG submission 187468) | Freshwater and sediment microbial communities from Lake Erie, Canada (SPAdes) (version 2) | ecosystem: Environmental > Aquatic > Freshwater > Lentic | place: Lake Erie, Canada... | reverse complement strand
GAACAACGCCGTCTCGTTCTCGTTGCTGGGTATCGGCTTGCCTTCCGGCACCACGCTGGCGTCGTTCAACCAATTGGCGATCTGCTCCGCTGTGCCCACAAAGTCGGCATAGCCGGCATCAATGACCGATTGCGGCATGCCGGATTGCGAGGCTTCGTCGGGTCGCTGCGCAATGATGAATCCGCCCGCCTCCTTGATCGCTTTCGCACCTTCGGTGCCGTCGCTGCCGGACCCGGAAACAATGATGGCCGTGGCTTGGCTGCCGAAGTGGGCGGCAAGAGACGTCAAAAGCCGGTTGACCGAGGGCGAGATGACGTTTGCCAAGTCCTTGCGGGATACCACCAGTTGGCATCCAAAAATCGCGATTTCCCGATTGGGTGGGCAGACATAGACATGGTCTGCAAGCAGTTTGTCACCGTCTCGAGCCATCGATATGGTCAGTCGGGAGTGATTCCCCAGCAGTTCCGGAAGATTGCTGACCTGGTCGGGCGCTAGGTGGTGGGCAACAATGTACGCGGTCTGGCTGTTCGGAATTAACTTGCTGAATAGGATGCGGAGCGCCTGCATGCCTCCGGCAGAGGCGCCGATGGCAACCGCTTTCGTTTGCACTGGTGTTAACGTGCTCATCCTATTCACCGGCTTCACTGGAAGTTGATACTTTAAGTGAAGTTGGCATATATGGGAAATCAATATGCTCGGTGTAACCGAGGTACTTGGTCAGCTAGCCGGGAAGGGCGTGATCGGCTTTGAATCGCTCCGGCTGGTTGCGCTGGCCGATCAATCAATACTTGGCAACGCTTCCAAGGCCTCATGCACTTCCAGCCACCGCATTTCGGCGTCGTCGATCTGCTCGCCAAGCAAACCCGCCTGCTTGTGCATTTCTTCGCTTTTTACCCGGTCGACCGTGGCATAGAACGACGGATTGGCGAACTGAGCATCCAAAGCCGCCTTTTCCTCTTGCCACTTGGCCAGCTTGCGCTCCAGCTGCTCGATTTCCTTCACCAGCGGCCGGCGCTGGGCCAGCAAGGCTTGCCGATTGGCCTTGGATTCGGCGCGTTGCGCCAGGCGTTCCGTTTTCTCGGCTGCAATATCGGGTTCGGCCGCCTTTTCGGCGTTGCGCCGGGCGGCCAGCCAGGCGGCGTAGTCGTCGAGGTCGCCCTCGAATTCAGTGACCTTGCCATCAGCCACCAGCAGCAGCTCGTCGGCGCAGGTGCGCAGCAGATGGCGGTCATGCGAGACGAAGACGACGCCGCCTTCGAAATCCTGCATGGCGAAGGTCAGGGCTTCGCGCATTTCGAGGTCGAGGTGGTTGGTCGGTTCGTCGAGCAGCAGCAGGTTGGGCTTGGTGCGGATCATCAAGGCCAGCGCCAGGCGCGATTTTTCGCCGCCGGAGAAGGGCTCGATGGCGCGGGTGGCCATGTCGCCGCGGAAGTCGAAGCCGCCGATGTAGTCGCGCAACTCCTGTTCGGTAGCGGTCGGGTCGAGGCGCACGAGATGTTGCAGCGGCGATTCGTCGGGGCGCAGTTGTTCGAGCTGGTGTTGGGCGAAGTAGCCGATGTTGAGGGCCTTGGCTTCCTTGCGCTCGCCGCCTTGCTGGGCGATGCCGCCGGCGAGCAGCTTGATCAGCGTCGATTTGCCGGCGCCGTTGCGGCCAAGCAGGCCGATGCGGCAACCAGGGCGCAGGGTCATCGTGACGTGGTCGATGATCTTGTGATCGGCATAGCCGGCCGAGGCTTTTTCGATGGTCAGCAGCGGGTCGGGCAGGGCGGTTGGCTGGCGGAAGGCGAAATGGAAGGGCGAATCGACGTGAGCGGCGGCGACCATTTCCATGCGTTCGAGCGTCTTGATCCGGCTTTGCGCCTGACGGGCCTTGGTGGCTTTGGCCTTGAAGCGTTCGATGAAGCTGGAGAGGTGGGCGATTTCGCGCTGCTGGGCTTCGTAGGACGACTGTTGCGTGGCGAGGCGGGCGGCGCGGGCGCGTTCATAGTCCGAATAGCCGCCGCTGGTCAGCGTCAGGCGCTGGAGGTCGATGGCGATGATCTGGCCGACGACGGCGTCGAGAAAGTCGCGGTCGTGCGAAATGAGGAGCAGCGTCGCCGGCGTGTTTTTCAGCCAGTTTTCGAGCCAGAACACGGCGTCGAGATCGAGGTGGTTGGTGGGCTCGTCGAGCAGCAACAGGTCGGCGCGGCAGGACAGGGCGCGGGCGAGGTTGAGACGAACGCGCCAGCCACCCGAGAACTCGGCGACCGAACGCGAAAAATCGGCATCGGTGAAGCCGAGGCCGTGCAGCACCTCGGCGACGCGGGCCTTGGCCGAATAGCCGCCGATGTCGGCGTAGCGGGCGTGCAGGTGGCCGATGGCGACGCCATCGCCCTTGGCTTCCGCTTCGACGAGTTCGCGTTCGATGCGGCGCAGTTCGACGTCGCCGTCGAGGACGAAATCAAGGGCGCTGTCGGGCAGGGCTGGCGTTTCCTGGGCAACGCGGGCGATGTGCCAGCTGGCGGGGATTTCAACGTTGCCGGATTCGGCGTGCAGTTCGTTGGCGAGCAGCGCGAAGAGGCTGGATTTGCCGCAGCCGTTGGCGCCGACGACGCCGACTTTCCAGCCGGGGTGCAGTTGGACGGAGGCGTCGATGACGAGCGGGCGGCCGGCGCGGGCGAAGGTAACTTGGCGGAGTGCGATCATGAGGGGGAGGATTATAGCGAGCAGGGTGGCGAGGCGGCTTTTTTGCCGATTATTCGATGTCCACGGTCAACCGGGAAAAATGAGCAAAATTCGAATTTTTACAAAGGCTTGCCCCGCATTTCAGGCATGTTACCTACCATTTGCGGCAGCCTGCTAGAATCCGGCGCATGATCAAGCAGATTCGCGCCGACCAGCTCAAACCGGGCATGTACATCCACGACCTCAACTGTGGCTGGCTGGATCATCCGTTTGTTTCCAACGCCTTTCAGGTACGCGACCAGACGACGGTCGACAAGATCGTCAATCTCGGCATCCGCGAGCTCTACATCGACACGCTGAAGGGGGCTGATGTCTGGGAAGCGCGGCCGCAAACCGAGGTCAATGCCGATCTGGAGCGGCGCCTCGCCGAGATCGCCCAGAAACGCGCTGAAAAGCCGGTCGTCGTCGAGCTCAAGGATGAAGCGGCCCGCGCCCGCCGACTGCATGCCGAAGCTCAGAAAATTGCCCGGCTGGTGCTCGATGACGTTCGTTTTGGGCAAAAAATTCAGGTTGACCGCATCGAACCGTTGGCCGAGAGTATGGTGGAGTCGATCTTCCGCAATCAGGACGCTTTGCTGCCGCTGGCCCGCCTGAAAAGTCTCGATGATTACACCTTCGAGCATTCGGTGGGCGTTTCGGCCCTGCTGATCGCCTTCGGCCGTTCGATGAAGCTGCCGAAAGACGTCATCAAGGAAGTCGCGCTGGGGGGCCTGTTGCTTGATATCGGCAAGGCCAACATTCCCGACGCCATCCTCAAGAAGCCCGGCAAGCTGACGGATGACGAGTTCTTCCGCATGCAGTCGCACGTTGTGGGAGGCCTGAATTTGCTGAAACAGGTCCCGGGTATCAGCGAAATTGCCTTGCAGATGGTCGGCGAACATCACGAACGTTTCGATGGCACCGGCTACCCGAACAAGCTGGCCGGCAAGCAAATCTCGCTTCATGGCCAGATGGCCGCCATCGTCGACGTGTACGACGCCATCACATCGGACAAGGTCTATGGCCGCGGCATGCCGCCGACGCAGGCCCTGAAGAAACTGCTCGAGTGGAGCAAGCACCATTTCGACCCGCAACTGGTGCAGGGTTTTATCCGCGCCATCGGCATCTACCCGACCGGCACGCTGGTTCGGCTCGAGAGCAACCGCATGGGGGTCGTCATCGAGCAGAATGAGGGCAACCTGCTCGAGCCCGTCGTCCGCGTGTTTTACCATGCAGCGCAGCAGTACTATATTCCGCCTGAGATCGTCGATCTCTCCAAGGTGCAGGACAAAATCGCCAGTTTCGAGAATTACGACAAATGGAAAATCGATCCCTATCAGTGGTTGCCGGCCTGATCACCCTGCTGGCGCTGCCGGTTGTTGCACTGGCTGCCGACAGCGGGGTTGACGCCGCCCAGCAGGCAGCCTGGCAGATGCGTCTGGACAAGGCAGCGGCCATGCAGGCGGAGAGCAAAGCCCGGCATGACGAAGCCGAGAAATTGCTCGAGCAGCAGAACCTTCTTTGCGACAAGAAATTCCTGGTGAACGACTGCCGGAACGCCGCGCATCGCGACTATCTCAAGACCATGCAGGAAACCCGTCGTCAGGCCATTGAAGGCAAGGCACTGGAGCGCGAGGTCAAGCAGGAACAGTTCAGGGAACGGGAAAAGCAGCGTGTGGAAGAGGCCCCGCGTCACGCGGCGCAATTGCGGGTGCGCCAGGCAGAAACGGCCATGACCCGCCAGACGACAGAAGAAAGGATCGCCGCCAGCCAGGCCGCCAAGGCGAAAAAAGCCGCCGAAGGCGAACAGCGCAAAGCGGCAAATGCCGCCAAACTTCAGAAAAGGCAAGCTGATCACGACGCCCGGGTGGCCAAGAAAATGCGCGAAGCCGAGCAGCGGACAGCCGAGGCGGTGGCCAGGGCGCAAGCCAAAGAGCAAGCCAAGGCCGACGCCAGGGTGCAGAAGTAAGCCGTAGCGCCGACATGATCCGCAAGATATCCATCGACCAGTTGCAGCCCGGCATGTATGTCGTGGACCTGCACAAGCGCTGGCTCGACCATTCCATCTGGCAGTCGCGTTTCAAGGTCCGAGACGAGGCACATATCTGGAAGCTGCGCGAAGAGGGCATCAACCAGCTCAGCATCGACACCACCAAGGGTATCGACTTGCCGCCAACGCCGATGGCCAACATCAATCGCCTGGAGCGACGCCTGCAGTCGATGGCCGAGATCAAGGCCGGGATTCCCCGTACCGTGTCACTGGGCGAGGAGCGGCGGCGGGCGACGCGTTTGCTCAGTGAAGCAAGCGGTACGGTGAATTTGCTGATGTTATCCGCCAAGGCTGGCCAGCATGTCGATGCAGCCCAGCTGGAGCCGGTGGTCAGCAAGATGATCGAGTCGGTGATCCGCAACCCGGATGCCCTGGTACCGCTGGCTCGCCTCAAAAGGCTGGACGCCTACGCCACCGAGCACGCGGTGGCCACGGCGGCGCTGATCATCGCCTTCGGCCGCCATCAGGGCATGCCTGCAGCGGAGATCGAAAAGCTCGCCCTCGGCACCATGGTCAAGGACATCGGCCACGCCGCACTGGATGCCCGTCTGGTTGCCAAACGTGGTGTGCTTTCCCAGGCGGAATATTCCATCGTCCAGAGCCATGTTGAAGAAGGCCTGGCCGTGCTGGAAGCGACCTCAAAACTATCCGAAACCTCGGTTGCCGTCGTGCTGGAGCACCATGAACGCTATAACGGCTGTGGCTACCCTTACCGGATGGCGGGCGACGAGATTTCATTGGCCGGGCGCATGGCGGCCATTGTCGATACGTACGATGCCATGACGTCGGACCGCCCGTATCGGGCCGCCGTATCTCCCTCGCACACCTTGCGCCAGCTTTACGACGAGGGCGGCACGCAATACGACCCGGCGCTGGTCGCGGCCTTCGTCAAGACAGTCGGCATCTATCCGATCGGTACCCTCGTCCTGCTCGAAAGCGGCCACCTCGCGGTGGTCGAGCAAATGCACCCGGATAACATGCTGACACCGATCGTTCGTGTCATCTATCACACCGGGCGCCGCCAGTATCTGACCGTCCCGGCCGAGGTCGATCTTGCCCGCAAGATTGGCAATCACTATGGCCATATCGTGCGGGCGGAAAATTTCGAGGACTGGGGCATCAGTCCCCTGCGCTGGCAACCTGCCTGATCAGTTTCTTGATCGGTGCCGGTACGCCCGCATCCGCCGCCCGCTGGATTGCTATCCATTCAAGTACGGACACCGCCTGAACACCGGGATCGATCCGGCATAACACCGGCATCAGTGTCAGGCGAAAATGTGTGAAGGCATGTTTGAGTGGCGGCAGGGCGATCACATCGTCCAGCGGCAATCCGAAGCGTGCCGCCACCTCGGCCGGCTCACCCTCTGGCGGTACCAGCAGGCCACCCCACAGGCCGACTGGCGGGCGTCGTTCAAGCAACAGTCGCTGCCCATCGGTGAGCAGCACAAAGGTCGATATACGTTCCGGCACAGCGGCACGGAGTTTGGCTTCGGGAAGTTCACCCTGTCGCCCATCGCGGCGGGCCACGCACGTCGCTGCCACCGGGCAAAGGCCACAACGAGGCTTGCTGCGCATGCATAGCGTCGCGCCAAGATCCATCAACGCTTGCGTGTAAATCTCGATGTCGGTATCCGGCAGCAGGCTTTCGGCCAGCGCCCAGAGCTTGCGATGGACTGAGGTCTCGCCAGGAAAGCCCTCGATGCCAAATTGCCGGCACAACACGCGTTTGACATTGCCGTCGAGAATCGCCGCCTTGCGCCCGAACGAAAAGGCAGCAATGGCCGCCGCCGTCGAGCGGCCGATACCCGGCAACGTCTCCAGTTTTTCTGCCGAATTCGGGAAAATTCCGCCGTAGACCGTAGCAATCTGCTGCGCGCAGCGATGCAGGTTGCGCGCCCGGGCGTAATAGCCCAGCCCTGCCCAATGCGCGATCACCGCCTCAATCGGCGCCGCCGCCAAGGCCAGCACGTCGGGAAAACTGGCCAGAAAACGGGCGTAGTAGGGAATGACCGTACTCACCTGCGTTTGTTGCAACATGATCTCGGAAAGCCAGACCCGGTATGGGTCACGCGTTTTCTGCCAGGGCAGGTCATGACGGCCGGCAGTTTTCTGCCAGGCGATCAGCTGTTGGGTAAAACAATTTTGGGTGGCCAAATTCTGCCTCGACGCGGGCTGCGGGAGCACGGATAATACGGCCTCTTTTCCCCTCGGCCTATCAGCCCGACCAGATGACCCAACCGCAAAACGACAGCCGCGCGCTACGCAACGCCCTGGGGCGCTTCGCCACCGGTGTCACCATTGTCACGGCAATCGATATGGATGGCCATCCCATCGGCCTGACCGTCAATTCCTTCTCCGCGGTGTCACTCGATCCGGCGCTGGTGCTCTGGTGTCTGGACAACAGTTCGCACAACCTGGCCGCCTTCCGCAAGGCCAGCCATTTTGCCGTCAATATCCTGGCGGCCGACCAGCAGGAAATTTCCAACCGCTTTGCCACCTGGCCTGCCGACCGCTTCGCTGGCCTGGTCTGGCAGCCCGGCGCCGGCGGCGCGCCACTGTTTCCTGGTTGCTGCGCCACGTTCGAAGTTGCCAACGAAACCGATCATGCTGCTGGCGATCACACCATTTTCATTGGTCGCGTCGAACGCTTCACCGAAACGCCGGATCTCGCCCCGCTGCTGTTCCATGCCGGGCGCTATGCATCGTTGGCCGAAGAACAGGAAGATTGAACCAGCCGCCGTCTACGCTTAGAATGCGGCCTTCAGCCCAGAGCGGGCGTCGTATAATGGTAATACCCTTGCTTCCCAAGCAAGAGCCGAGGGTTCGATTCCCTTCGCCCGCTCCATATCGAATTCAGGCAGGTCGTTGATCGCCAGACAGAAAAGCCAACCTTCATTGGTTGGCTTTTTGTTGTCGGTCATGATTGCTGACGGCGCGGATACGATTCAACCTGGCGACAGGAACTGTAAAATCACGTTTAACTGTCCCTTGGAGCGCTGGATGTCATTGCTTGCCCGCCTTGCGTTGGTAGTCTGCTTGGTCGTTGCATCGCACCCCGGTGCATTTGCCCGCGATCCCGGGGGCGTAGCAAATCCACAAACGCTAGTCCCTTTTGCCTCGAACGAAGGCCTGAATCGCTTGGCTCGAGCAACGGCGAAGCGTGATTTTGCGCCGTTGGCCAATCAGTTTGAGGCGCAAGCGACGATTGCGTTCTGTGGGCCTACTACAGCGGCAATTGTTCTCAATACGTTGCATCCGGCAATCGAGGCGCCCCGGGATCGTAGCCGATTGCTTCCGGAAGATGGCCGGTATCTCCCGAAGGATCTGGAATTGACGGTCCCCAGATATACGCAGGAAAGCGTGATTGCGATGGGCAAAAAGACCAGGGCGCAGGTGTTTGGGGAGCCGCTTGCGGTCAACGGCAAAATGATTCGTGATGGCGGCTACCAGTTACGGCAGCTCGACGAGGTGCTGAAGGCACACGCCCTCCACACGCGTTTGGTCATTGTCGATGCACAGACCGCTGAGGCCGACATTCGTCGCGATTTGGTCGATAACCTCAATCGAGCGGGCGATGTCGTTATTGTGAATTACCAGCGCGCAGCCGTCGGTCAAACGGGCGGGGGGCATATCTCGCCACTGGGGGCCTATGATGCCATCAGCGATTCAGTGCTCGTTCTGGATGTAAATCCCAGTCATTATCCGTGGGTCTGGATGTCGATGGCGACCCTGATTCAGGGGATGCGTACCCGGGATGTGTTTGAAAATCGGGGTTACATTCTGGTTCAAGCCCAATGAGCGCTGGTGAAGACGTGTGTTCAGAGGGTTTCCGGGTTGATGCGCATCTCGTCGTAAATCATTGAAGCGGGTGTGTCCCGATCATGTCGCCTGAGCGCCAACCTTCACCCGGTGATGGCGCCCAGCTTGCAGCGAACATGCGTTTTCGTTCGTTACACATTGCTACAAAAGCCGTGTCATCGAAATGTCCATCTGATCGTTATGCAGACATAGCCAATCGAATCCAATGGAAAAATCATGATCCGCAATCCGAACACCGAGTCTACCCAATTCATTCAATCGCTTAAAGTCGCTGGCGTCGCGATCAGCAATGAGGGTGAAGTGATTGAGCGCCTTGAGCAGGCGCGTGAGTGGCATTACGCATTCACGACGCTGGTCAAGCAAGGGCAACGCATCGGTATCAGCTTCCTGGCCAATCCGGGCATGCAGTCGGTTGAGTTGCAACGTTTGTTCGCGCAATACAAGTTTGCAGAGCAAGCTGAAGCGACTTTCGAAGCCAATCTTTTGCACTAAACTAATCTGGTGGGCGCGTTGGAATAGCGCTTGCAGGAAGTCCGCCATTGGTTTTGATGTGAAACCTACCGCACGTTTTGATTAAAACGGGGTGGTTTGGCAAAAAAATTCGAAATGATGACAACCAAAATCGTTTTGATGCGTTGAGTATTTATATAAGCAAGGTTACAGGTATTTCGGTGCGTAAATTTTTATTGGTCCTTTTAACTTCACTCGCCGCCATCGGTGCGCAGGGGGGAGAGCTGACGACCGCGGATACCCAGCGTGATGAGTCGCTGGCACCACCGTCTTATGCTGAAGCCATGGTGACTATCGCGCCGGTGCCCATGCCGGCTGTGGTGGTCGAACTGGCGCGTTATTCGCCCCATAGCACCAGCGTTCGCCAGGCCAAGAAGGTCAAGGCCGCCAAGGTGGCACGTGCGAAATCGATGCTCTCGCGGTCGGCCCGCGAGCAGATCGCCTTGGCCAATACGGCTGCAAAACCTGATGAAAAGGCGCAACTGAATGCATCGGACGATGAGGACGATGATATCGGCCTTGACGATCTGGATCTTCACCGTTCCTTCAGCCAGCCTAAAGTCGCCAAATCTCCCGATCAGGCGGACGATGATGACAACGCAGTCATTGATCTTCCCGAGCACGTCAAGCTCAGATTGTTGCTGGCGCGGGCGAAGGCGGTCGATTCGTACGTCCTGAGCCAGGCAGGGAAGGCAGCCACGCCGGCGGATGAAGATATTCCGGATGCCGTGAAGCTTCGCTTGTTCATCGCCAGGGCACGTGCCGTCCAGGCGCATATCGACAAATACGGAAAAGTTTAAACAGGCGGCTGAAGCCGCCTGTGACGTTGATCGCGAGTTGTGCGCTGACAGCCCCGTAGACGGTACGCGGCGTCCTTAGTCGATAGCAGACCGATCGCCGTACGGGGCGCCAATTTCTGCCTGTAACCATTCCTTGAACGCAGTGACAACCGGCCTTTCGGCAATGGCCTGCGGAATCACGAGATAGTAGGCGTAGCTCGAGGGCATTGCGGTGGCAAAGGGGATTGCCAGGCGCCCGGCGGCAACCTCCGCTTCGATCTGTGGCCGGAGGGCGAGGGTAACGCCCTGGCCATCGGCTGCGGCCTCCTGAGCCAGGATCGAATTGGAAAAACGGGGGCCTCGCTCGGTGTCGACGCCACTGACCCCGGCAAGCTTGAGCCATTCATGCCAGCTAGGGCGGCGTTCCGGGACGGGTATTGACTCGTCGTGAATCAAAATGTGATTGACCAGATCCTCGGGGGATCGTAGCGGCGTCTCACCATCGATCAGTCGCGGACTACAGACCAGTACGTATTCGGGCCGCAGCATCTTTTCGACTTTATAGCCCGGGTAGATTCCCGTGCCGAAGCGGATGGAAACTTCGCTGACGTCATGGCGCGGGTCGCTGGCCTCCTGAGTCATTTCCAGTGCGGTTTGCGGGCCGTCAATATTTTCCGGGTTGCTGGAGATACGGATGGCGACCTCGGCATGTGCCTGGGAAAAACGGGCCAGGCGTGGAACCAGCCAGCGCGTGGCAAATGATGGTGGTGCGGTGACGTTCAAGGCGAGGCTGGTGCTGCGTCGGGTGCTCTCGACGGCGGCAGCCAGACAATCCATGCCATCCCTCACCTTGGGATACATGGCCAGGCCTTCTTCGGTGAGTTGCAGGGCCTTGGGCAGGCGTTGGAATAGCAACACACCGAGATAGGTCTCCAGGCTCTTGATCTGCTGGCTGACGGCGGCCGGCGTGACGTGCAACTCTTCTGCAGCCTTCTTGAAACTGAGATGGCGGGCAGCGGCTTCAAAGGTACGAAATGTGGAGAGCGGAGGAAGTCGGTAGGCCAAGACGGGTTGCCAGTGAGTGAATCAGGTTAAGTTTATCTAACGTGCACGATAATAAAGCATAGTTTGTTGCAGTGCACCATAACCGCTATAGTTAGTTTGTGACAATAGATCAGGTAGTAAAGGAGTAAATTATGTCCCCCACTAAAATTCTGGCTCGTATTTTTGATTTTCCAAATCAGAGCGCTGCTGAATCGGTAGGCTACGACGAAGTATTCAAAGGCACGGCAACTGTGCCTTGCGAGACCGTGATGGCCGCAAATTGGCTGCCCGGGCTGCGACCGGTCGAGTGCGAATCCGATTCGTATTTCAAGGATGTTTTTGCCGGGAAAGTCTTTTGATGCCGATAGCCAACCGCTTTTCAGCTGGATTAAGCAGGAGGGTTGCCATGAACGCACCTAAACTTTTGCCGTGGATGGCGCGCCGGGCCGGTATTGATGATGAGCAGGCCTTGCGCCTGTGGCAGCGTGCTGTCGTCGAGTCCGAGAAGTCGCAGGGGTGCCGGGAAGGCGCCCAGTATCATGCAGAGGCGATGCGTCGCTTCATCGACGCGCTGTCGACCAGCGCCTGAGCATCGCTCCAACCCGGATCGATGATCGGGTTGTGTATTCAAATGTCCGGTTATGCCCTGATTCTGCGGTCGATTTCGGTTTTTTAGCTTTTTTTCCGGTCGACCGCAGGATTCACTTACGCGCTGGCAATACTGCGACCGATGACCAGTCGTTGTATGTCGTTGGCGCCTTCGTAGATCTGGCAGATGCGCACGTCGCGATAGATCCGCTCAACCGGGAAGTCGCTGGTATAGCCGACCCCGCCATGGATCTGGATGGCATCCGAGGCAATCTTTTCAGCCGCTTCGGAGGCGAACATCTTGGCCATTGACGCTTCCTTCAGGCAGGGCTTGCCGGCATCCTTCAACATCGCCGCGCGCCAGACCATCAGGCGGGCGGCGTCGAGCAGGGTGTTCATGTCGGCGAGACGGAAATTGACCGCCTGATGCTCGATGATCGGTACGCCAAACGTGACGCGCTCCTTGGCGTAGCGTACGGCGGCCTCAAACGCAGCGCGGGCCATGCCGATACTCTGGGCGGCGATGCCGATGCGCCCGGCTTCCAGGTTCGAGAGCGCAATCTTGTAGCCCTCGCCTTCCTTGCCGAGTAGCGCTGACGCCGGCACGCGGCAGTCTTCGAAGAGAATCTGCACGGTATCGGAGGCATGCTGGCCCATCTTGTCTTCGGTTCGACCGACGACAAAGCCCGGCGTGCTGGTCGGCACCAGAAAGCAGGAAATGCCTTTCTTGCCGGCATCCTTGTCGGTGACGGCAAAGACGATGGCCATGTGGGCGTACTTGCCGGTGGTGATGAACTGCTTGACGCCATTGATCACGAAGTCGTCGCCATCACGCACGGCGCGCGTGGTGATGGCCGACGCATCCGAACCGGTGTGCGGTTCGGTCAGGCAGAAGCAGCCGAGCTTGTCACCACGGGCCAGTGGCTTCAGCCATTCTTCCTTTTGCGCATCGGTGCCGTATTTCATCGTGATGCCGCAGGCCAGGGAGTTCTGGACGGAAACGATGGTCGAGGTGGCACCGTCGCCGGCGGCGATTTCTTCCAGCGTCAGAACCAGCGACATGTAATCCATGCCGGCGCCGTCCCATTCTTCCGGGACGACCATGCCGAGGGCGCCGAGCGCCCCCAGTTCTTTCAGCGCTTCGGCCGGGAAGGTGTGGTGTTTGTCCCATTCGGCAGCGAAGGGCGCCAGACGCTCCTGCGCAAAGGCACGCATGGCATCGCGGATCATTTCCTGTTCTTGGGTAAGAATCATTTGCCCGTCTCCGCTCAGAGCATTTCGACGGCGAGGGCCGTGGCTTCGCCGCCGCCGATGCACAGGCTGGCAACGCCGCGCTGCTTGCCATATTTTTTCAGAGCACCCAGCAGCGTGACGACGATACGTGCGCCGGAGGCACCGATCGGGTGGCCGAGGGCACAGGCGCCACCGTGGATGTTGACCTTGGCCGGATCGAGCTTGAGATCATGCAGCGCGGCCATGGTGACCACCGCGAAGGCTTCGTTGATCTCGAACAGATCGACCGATTCGGCCGTCCAGCCAGTCTTGGCAAACAGCTTCTGCATGGCGCCGACCGGGGCGGACGGGAACAGTGCCGGGGTGCCGGCGTGCGTGGTGTGGGCAACGATGCGGGCAAGCGGCTGCAGACCGAGTTTGGTGGCCTGCGATTCGCGCATGAGGACCATGGCGGCGGCGCCATCGGAAATCGACGAGGAGTTGGCCGGGGTGACGGTGCCGTCCTTCTTGAAAGCCGGTTTCAGGGTCGGGATCTTGTCGATATTGACGGCAAACGGGCCTTCGTCCTTGTCGATGACGACATCGCCCTTCCTGCCGGCAACGGTGACCGGGGCGATTTCCCAGGCGAAGCTGCCGTCATCGCTGGCGGTCTTTGCGCGGGTCGTCGAACGGATGGCGAACTCATCCTGCGCTTCGCGGCTGAAGTTGTAAGTGGTCGCACACTCTTCGGCAAAGGTACCCATCAGGCGGCCGCGCGTTTCCTTGCTGTAGGAATCTTCGAGGCCGTCCATGAACATGTGGTCGAACATCTGGCCGTGGCCGAGGCGATAGCCGCCGCGCGCTTTGGAGAGCAGGTAGGGGGCGTTGGTCATCGACTCCATGCCGCCGACCACGGCGACGCCATAGGAGCCGGCGAGGATGCCGTCGTGGCCGAGCATGGTGGCTTTCATGGCCGAGCCGCAGACCTTGTGGATGGTGGCGCAGCCGGCCGTGATCGGCAGGCCGGCCTGCAACGCGGCCTGGCGGGCCGGCGCCTGGCCCTGGCCGGCTTGCAGCACACAACCCATCAATACTTCATCGATCAGGTTGGCGTCAATGCCGGCGCGTTCGACTGCAGCCTTGATGGCGGCGGCACCGAGATTGGCAGCAGTCAGGCCGGCAAAGCCGCCCTGAAAGGAACCCATGGCTGTACGGGCTGCGGAAACGATAACGATAGGATCTTGGGACATGTCGGGTTCTCCTTGATTACTTGGCGGCCATGCGAATGGCGCCATCCATGCGGATGACTTCACCATTCAGGTATTGGTTGGCAAAAATGTGTTGGACCAGCGCCGCGTATTCGGACGGCTTGCCCATGCGCGACGGGAAGGGGACCATTTTGCCAAGCGCCTCCTGGACTTCCGGCGGCATGCCCATCAGCATCGGCGTCTCCATGATGCCAGGGGCGATGGTCATGACGCGGATGCCGGCACGCGCCAGTTCGCGGGCGATCGGCAGGGTCATGGCGACGACACCGCCCTTGGAGGCCGCGTACGCCGCCTGGCCGAGTTGACCATCGAACGCGGCGACCGACGCGGTGCTGACGATGACGCCGCGTTCGCCGGTGTCATCGGGGGTACTGGCGCTCATGATTTCGGCTGCCAGGCGGATCATGTTGAAGCTGCCGACCAGGTTGATGTTGATGGTGCGGGCGAAACTGTCCAGCTTGTGCGCACCCTCCTTGCCGACGACTTTTTCGGCAGGCGCGACGCCGGCGCAGTTGACCAGGCCGCGGAGCTGACCCATCGACTGGGCCACGGCGAATGCGTTGCGGGCACTTTCATCACTGGTCACATCGGTTTGTACAAAACGTGCATGGCTGCCCAGTTCAGTTTCCAAGGCCATGCCGGCCTGCTGATTGACATCGACCAGCACCACCTTGCCGCCGCCGTCGACAATCATACGGGCGGTGGCGGCACCGAGGCCGGACGCGCCACCGGTTACGACGAATACGTTATCCTTGATCTGCATGTGTCTCACTCCTGTTGATGACGAATATCGGGTCTGGCACCGGTTATTCGGCTGGCCCGCAAGTCAATCACTCTAGATCGTTTGGCCCGCTTGTTCGATGCCGAATTCGCTCAACATGGGTGCTAGAATTTGCCACCACTCAGGGCGACGACATGGACACCAAGACTGTCGAAAAAGGGACCATTTCCATCAGCTTCGTTGACGAAGCCCTGTTCTGCATACGTCAGCGTGGTCTTGATCAGAATTCATTGCTGCTGCGCGCCGGCATTTCACCGGAGTTGCTTGCTTCGCCGCAGGCACGGGTCTCATCGCGGCATTACGGCCTGCTATGGCACTGCATCGCGCAAACGCTGGATGACGAATTTTTCGGCATGGACAGCCATCGCATGAAGGCCGGCAGCTTCACGCTGCTGTGCCATGCCGTGATCCACAGCGATACCCTGGAACGTGCCTTGCGGCGCAGCCTGCGCTTCTTGCGGGTCATTCTGGATGATATGGCCGGCGAACTGCATTGCATCGATGGCATGGCGCACATCGTGTTGCGTGACCGTGCCGATGTGGCCATGCCATCGCCGAAGCGCGCCTTCGCCTACGGTACTTACCTGATCATGCTGCACGGTCTGGCCTGCTGGCTGGTTGGTCGTCGCATACCGCTGTCGCAAGCTGATTTCCGCTGCGAGGAACCCTCCTTCAGCCATGAATGGAGAATTCTGTTTTCGCAGCATCTCAATTTCAATCAGCCGCATTCAGGCATCAGCTTTCCTGCCGCCTATCTGGAGATGTCCAACATCCAGAATGAGCGGACGATGAAGGCCTTCCTGCGCAGCGCGCCGGCCAATTTCCTGGTCAAATACAAGAACAGCACCAGTCTGTCGGCCAAGATTCGCCGCCGCTTGCGCGAGATGCCCCCGGCTGCCTGGCCGGATTTTGCCACCCTGGCGCATCAACTGCATGCGTCGGCCGCGACCTTGCGGCGCAGACTGGACGAAGAGGGCGAGAGCTATCGTTCGATCATGGACGACCTGCGTCGTGACTTGGCCATTTCGCTGCTCGGCGAAACGCAGCTCAGCATTGTCGACATTGCCGCTGAACTGGGTTTTGCCGAGAGCAGCGCTTTCCATCGTGCCTTCAAAAAATGGACGGGCGCACGTCCTGGCGAATACCGCTGTGGTCGCAATGAAAAGTAAGGAGCTTCTCCAACGGCGAGGCAGCTATTCGCCCAGCAATTTGCGCTGATCGAGGTATTTTTCCAGAATTTCCAGCCGAGCCAGCGGGTCGTCGAGTTCGAGCAGTTTTTGCTTGGCAAGGTTCTGGATTGGCAGCATTTCAGTCATCCGGTAGCCGACCCATTCGGCTTCGTCGAAGCGGTGTGGCTCGGGCAGACGTTCCTTGCCAAGATCCGCGACCACCCGGCGGAGCAGCGGCAGCAGGCGTTCGCGTTCCGGGGGCAGGGGTGTCGGGCCAATTTCGGCCAGCAGTTCGACACTGGCTTCCAACAGATTGCCTTCGCCAACGGTGCTTTCGATGATCCGGAAGCGTCGGCCGCCGTGGGCGGTGATCATCAGGATGCCGAGTTGTTCCATTTCCCAGTTGCCGATGGTGGCGAGGGTGCCAACCGCATGGGGCTGGGCCGCGGCGCCGACTTCGCTGCCTTTGTCGATCAGGCAAATGCCGAAGGGCGAGCGCTGCTTCATGCAGGCAGCAGCCATGTCGAGGTAACGCTGCTCGAAGATCTTCAGTGGTAAAAGGCTGCCGGGGAAGAGCACGGTGTTGAGTGGGAAAAGGGGAATCTGCAGGGTTTCGACGGCGTTCCCGGTCGGTGAGCGGACAAAGTCGAACCAGCCCATGTCAGCGATCCTCGCCCCAGCGCTGCATCAAGGTGTGCGGCACGCCGATCTGATCCATGATGCGGGCGACGACAAAATCAACGATGTCCTGCACGCATTGCGGGTGATGGTAAAAGCCGGGGCTGGGCGGCAGGATGACGGCACCGGCACGGCTCAGGCGCAGCATGTTTTCGAGGTGGATGGCCGAGAACGGCGTTTCACGCGGGACCAGCACCAGCTTGCGGCCTTCTTTCATGACGACATCGGCGGCGCGTTCGATCAGGTTGTCGGCCAGACCCTGGGCGATGGCGGCCAGGGTGCCCATCGAGCAGGGGCAGACAACCATGGCGTCGGGCGGGTTGGAGCCGGAGGCGACCGGGGCGAACCATTCTTCGCGGCCAAAAACTGCCAGTTTTTCCGGGTTGACCGTCGGAAAGCGGGCGAGCAGGGCGGCCTTGGCTTCGCTCGGCCGCGATGGCAGTTCGATGTCCATTTCCTGCTTCGCCACGACCTGAGAGGCTTGCGAGTAGAGCAGTTGCACCGTGCAGCCGGCGTCGAGCAGGCATTCGAGCAGGCGCAGGCCGTAGGGCATGCCGGAGGCACCGGTCAGTGCTAGGCAGATGGTCTTGGACATTTAGGCAGATTCCGAAGGCGCAGGTTCAGCCAGCAGTTTAGCCGCGATCAGGCCGTTGATGGTGCCGAAAACCAGTGCTGCGGTAGCGAAAACGGGGGTGAGCAGAAAGACCCCGTCGTGCGGGATCAGCCAGACGCGGGCGAGCAGCAACTGGCCGCCGATGTGGGCGAAGGCGGCGAGGATGGAGAGGCTGACCGGACCGAACCAGCGCGCCGGTAAATGCCGGGTGAGGCCCAGGGTGAGCAGGCTGAGTGTGGTACCGGTCAGCGACAGGAAGAAGCCGGGGGCGAGAAAGTAGCCAAGCAGCAGGCTGCCGGCCAGCACGCGCAGACCGCTGACCCAGACGGCAGTGCCCCAGCCGTAACGGGCCAGCACGACGAGGGTGACGATGTTGGCCAGACCGGGCTTGACGCCGGGCAGCGGCGAGGGGATGGCCGCATCGACCAGCGACAGGCCGACCGCTGCGGTGGCCAGCCAGGCGACGCGGCGGTCTTCTGCGGTGACGGTGAGTTCAATAACTGATGGAGTCATAAACCTTGGTCCGTCCGGCGATCTGCACGCTGACGCGATTGGGGGCGCAGATGGCGATTTCGCCGGGACGCATGAGCCAGCCTTGCTTGACGCAATACTGGCGCGGGCCGGGGTCGGAAACGACGCGGGCGCGACCCGGTTCGACGGCGATCAGCGTGGTGCCGAGCGGGCCGGCGACTTCAAATTGCTTGCGGGCCTTGAGGTCAACTTCCGCGAAGACCTTGCCTTCCTGGCGAATGATGGCGCGGTCGGCCAGACCGCCTTGCCAAAATATCGGGATGCTGCTGCCGACCGCCGCCGCACTGAGCAAGATGACCAGCCAGTCGCCGGGCCGGGTCAGTGCCAGCCAGGACATTGTCGCTGTGGCCGCTGCAGCGAGGCAGTTAGAAAACTTTCGATTTTGCTCATTTTTTCCGGTTGACCGCAGCAGTCGCCTGGCGCCTCGAGGTCAGTGCTCGTGCTGGCAAATCCGGGCAATAGGTGCCGATTTTGGCCGTGTTTCATCGTCAGCTGCCGGCCAGCGTGCGATGGCGGACCAATACCCGGGCGCGATTCGCAAACTCTCGTGCCAGCCATTCGGCCATGTACACGGACCGGTGCTGACCGCCCGTACAGCCGATGGCGACGGTCAGGTAGTTGCGGTTATCGCGGATGTAACTGGGTAGCCAGGTGGCGACGAAGCGGCAGATGTCGTCACGCATGCGGCGGACCTCTTCCTCGGCTTCAAGAAAATCGATGACCGGCTTGTCCTTGCCGGTCAAGCTGCGGAGTTCGGGGTCGTAATGCGGATTGGGCAAGCAGCGGACATCGAAAACGAGGTCGGCATCGAGCGGAATGCCATGCTTGAAACCAAAGGATTCAAACATCAGTGTCAGGCCCTGGCCGGGCTCAGCTTCGATGAACTGACGAACCCATTCGCGCAGGCCGCTGGCTTTCATGCCGCTGGTGTCGATGCGGTGACCGAGGGTGGAAATGGGTTCAAGCAGCAGATTTTCCGCACGAATCGCCTCAAGCAGTGTCTGACCCGCGGTGGCCAGCGGATGCCGACGGCGGGATTCGGAATAGCGCTTGAGCAAGGTTTCTTCGTGTGAAAACAAAAACAGGAAAATGGGTTCGATCCCGGCCTTTTTCAGTGTTTCGAGCTTTTGCGGCACCAGATCAATCCCGTGCCCCGAGCGGGCATCGATGGCCACGGCCACTTTCTGGACGCCTTCCTCGTCCATCATGCGGGCCAGCACGGTCAGCATGGCGACCGGCAGATTGTCTACGCAGTAATAGCCTGCATCTTCAAGAAGATTCAGCGCAACCGACTTGCCGGAACCGGAGAGACCGCTAATGAGAATGAGTTTCATGGTGACACAGCATAATCAAGGCGGCGCGCCGTATCAACCCGCGGCATAATAGAAAAAACAGGAGACCATCATGCCCCCGGCAATTCCTTTGCTCAACCTGCCGTTTTTGGCGGAACTGACTGCGTTTCGGCGCGACATTCACGCCCACCCCGAACTCGCCTTTGCCGAAAATCGCACGGCCGATATGGTGGCCCGCGAACTGGAGCGCTATGGCCTTGAGATTCATCGCGGCCTCGCCAAAACGGGCGTGGTCGGCGTCCTGCGTGCCGGCAACTCACAGAAAATGATCGGCCTCCGTGCCGACATGGATGCCTTGCCGCTGGCTGAGATGAACGAGTTTCCGCATCATTCCCGACACCCGGGAAAAATGCACGCCTGCGGTCACGATGGCCATACCGCCATGTTGCTCGGTGCGGCGCGTTATCTGGCTGAAAAGCCCGATTTCGACGGTATCGCCGTTTTCATCTTCCAGCCGGCCGAGGAGGCGGAAGGCGGTGCGGCCGTGATGATCGAGGACGGGCTGTTCGAGCGTTTCCCGGTTGAGGCTGTGTTCGGCCTGCATAACTGGCCGGGGATTCCGGTTGGCGAAATGGCAGCGATGCCCGGGCCGGTGATGGCCGGTACCTGCGGCTTCGAGATTTTCGTGCGCGGCCACGGTTGCCATGCGGCGATGCCGCATCAGGGCGTCGATTCCATCGTGGCCGGCGCGCAACTCGTGCAGGCGCTGCAAACGGTGGTCAGTCGTACGTTGCACCCCTGCGAATCGGCTGTCGTCAGCGTGACCCAGTTTCATGCCGGCGAGGCGTGGAACATCATTCCGGAAGAAGTGGTCTTGCGCGGCACCATCCGCAGTTTCAAGCCAGAGGTCCAGGAAACCATCGAGCGGGCCGTCGAGCGCCTGTGCAGCGGCATCGCCGCCGCCAACGGCGCGCAGATCAGTATCCGCTTCGAGCATCGTTATCCGCCCACGGTCAACAGCGTGGTCGAGGCAAAATTCTGTCAGGCTGTCGCTGCTGAGGTATTTGGCAGTGAGCGAGTACTCACTGATATTTTGCCGTCAATGGGTGCTGAGGACTTTGCCTACATGCTCAAGGAAAAGCCCGGCTGCTACGTTTGGCTTGGCAACGGGCCGGGTACGGGCGGTTGTACGCTGCACAATCCGCACTACGATTTCAACGACGAACTGCTGACGCTGGGTGCCAGCTACTGGGTGCGACTGGTCCAGCGCTACCTGCCGGCGTAAGGCCGGAACTGGCGGGAGGCGCCATACACGAGACCGCGCCCGGCTAGAGTTTGAAGCGGGACACTTCCTGGTTCAGGGCTCCCGACATGCGTTTCAGTTGTTCGGCTGAAGCGACTACCTCCTGCATGGCCTGCGAACTGTCATCGATCAGCTTGCGAACGGCTTCAATGTGCTGTTGCATGGCGCCCTCGTTCTGGTATTCCACATCTATGGCTTCGATGATGCGGGCAACCACCTGCCGGACTTCCAGCGAGCTGGCATTCATGCGATCAAAGGCATCGCGGGCCTGATTGGATAGCTGAACACTGTCGTCCACCTGATGCATCCCGGATTCCATGGCTTCAACGGCGCGCGACGTGCCTGACTGAATGCTGTCGACCATGGCCGAGATTTCGGCGGTGGATTGTGCCGTCCGCTCGGCCAGCTTGCGGACTTCGTCGGCAACCACGGCAAAGCCGCGGCCTTGTTCTCCGGCCCGCGCCGCTTCAATGGCAGCATTGAGGGCGAGCAGATTGGTCTGACTGGCGATATCCGAGATGACGCTCAGGATAGAGTTGATCTGTGCCGATAGCGCCCCCAGTTCACGGATGTGGGTTGCCGTGCTCTGTACCGAGCCAGCCATCGATTGGGTTTCTTCGGCCGCCCGGCTGGCCAAGGCGGCCCCGCTCCCGGAGATTTCGCTGGACCCCTGAACGATCTGCTCCGCTTCATTGACCGCGCCCATGACCTGATGCAGGCTGGCCGAGAGATTATGGCCGTTGCTGACCATGGCGCGGGCCACTTCCTGTTGCTGCTCGCTGCCACTGGCCACCTTGCCGGTGATCATGGCCATCTGGTTGGCGGTCTGGGCGACATCGCTGGCATGCCTGGCCAGTGAACTGACGAGCTGGCGAAGATGCGCCTGCATGCCGGAAAGTCCGGCCAGCAGACTGCTCGTGTCGCCATCGGCCAGCGTGATGGGTTGGGTCAGGTCTCCCGTGGCCACCGCATTGGCCACCTTGCGGGCGTAGCCAGGATCGCCGCCGAGTTCACGACGAACATAGCGCAACGTTGTAAACACACTGGCGATGCCGACGACGATGGCCAGGATCGACAGGGCCAACATGGTGTTTTCAATTTTTTGGGCTTTGCTGGCGACATCCTGGCGCTGGCTGTCGGTGGCCTTGGTAATCGCTTCCAGATCATCCAGCAGCGCCTTTTTGAGCGCGCGCCAGGCGGGTGTTTCCGTGCTGTTGATCAAGCGCTTGGCTTCTTCAGTCTGGCCCGACTTGACTACCGCCAATACCTCCGCCTGAGCTTGTGCCTGGGTTTGCACCAGGGGAGTCAGACGTGCCAAAGCGGCGTCGAACCCGTCGATGGATTTGGCAGCCAGTCCGGCATGGTCACGGGCTTCGGAAAAGTCCTTCCGCGCCTTGTCGAGGTTTTCAAATGCTTTCGGGTTGTTCGGGTCCAGTACGATGTTGCGCAAAGCCTGGCCCATTTGCAGACCCTGACTGTACATTTCCTGATAGCTCTGTTGCAGTGAGCCGATGCCGTCGAGAAAGCTGCCGAAACGTGCCGATGTGCTGCGCAGGCCGCTATTGGCGACCACGACTGCGGCGATGAAGGCCGCCATGATGAGGGCCATGCCCAGTAAAAGTCGATTGCGGAAAGTCATGATCGCATCTCACACTAAATAAGTGTTTCATTGTACGGTGCGGCCAAACGCGATGTCACCTTGATCAAGCGGCCATAATCATGCCGTCTTTGCGTTGCAGGGCATTGACCAGCAATAGCTGGCGTTCTATGCCCGCGACGAGCGCTTCGTTCGACAGATTCAGGAAGCGCGCATTGACGTCGACGGCAAACGGCAGGCTGAGCACGAAAGCTGGAAAATCGTCCTTCGGCACCTGGCGTTTTTCCATCATGGCAAACGACACGATGACCTTGATGGCATGCCAGGCCAGTTGTTCGATATTGCTGCGGAAATTGCCCAGGCGCCGAAAGGCCCGGTCGAACGCGGCGTCCACTGTGTTGAAGGGGGTGCCGTGGCCAGGGATGACAATATCGATCGGCAGGCGGGAAAGCATTTCCAGCGTTTCCTGGGTACTGGCCAGGCCGTCGGCTTCACCCAGCAATTCGGGGAAAATGACCCCGAAGCCGTTTTCCCAGAGCGCGTCGCCTGAGATCAGAATGCGCTTTTCGGGGTTGTAGTAGGCCAGTGCTTCCATGTCGTGACCGGGAACCGCCAGCGCTTGCCAGTTGAGGCCCCCCATTTCGAGCTGATCGTCGGCCCCGACCAGCCGGTCATGCTGGAAACGGGCGCTCTGCTGGCCGAGCGGCGAAAGAAGCAAGGCGTCCTTGTCCCAATCGGCGATGGCGGCATGCAGGCCGGCCGGTACGATGATTTCGCAGTCGAAAGCGGTTTTCAGCGCGGCGTTGCCGCCAATGTGGTCGGAGTGCGAGTGCGTGTTGATGACCCGGTTCAGGCGCCGGCCATCCAGCGCGTGATAGACGAGATCGACCGTCTGTTCGGCATGCGTGACGTAACCGCTGTCGATCAGCGTGGCGTCATGGCCATCAAAAAACAGGATATTGTTGGCCGATAGCCAGCCACGTTCGAGCACAAGCAGGCTGTCAGGGAGCTTGATGCTCATTCCGGCGTATCCGGATCGCTGCTGTTCGCGCTAGGGGCAGTAGTGGGTACGACAACTTCGGCAACGATGCCCGGCGAATCCAGTGGCGGGCGGCCACAGCCCAGGCAGTAACCGGAATCAGGGTCGGCCATGCAGACGCCGACGCATTGGTAAAGCTCTTCCTGATTATCCATTTTGGGGTGTATTGATGGTTGGTTCGGCGTCCGACGGATCATAGTCGAGCCGCCGTTCGTCGATATTGTGCAGGACGGTGGTGCGCTCGGTATCGCTGAGTTGCGACCACAGTGTGATTTCTTCGATGGTGCGCAAGCAGCCCCGGCAAAGTTTGGCGACCGGGTCCATCTGGCAGAGCGCGCGGCAGGGTGAGGGAATCATTTAAATCAACAGGAAGCGGTGTTGTTGGTCGCGGACCATTTCAACGGCTTCGAGTGCTTCGTCGCGGCTGATTCTGGCCAACATGGCCAGATGAAGACGCCGGTCACGGGCGGTAAGTTCCGGGAAGTTGAGGGTATGAACCTCCGGGCTGGCATCATCCCTGACAATGCCGAGCCGATCCACGGTGATACTGACCGGGGTCAGATGCAGGGCTGGCTCGGGGGAATTGAGATATTCGCCGAGGGCATCAATGAGATGTTCCGGCATCAGTGAGGCCGCCGTCTTGCGCAGACGGGCGTCGAGTTCGGCCAGGTGGCGGGTGCCGACTTCACGCTCGTTGCTTCCGGAACTGCTGCGCAACACCGCGAGGTGGGCCCGTTCGGTGGCGACATCGCTGCGCAGTCCATCGCGTTCATGGCGCAGCGCCTCGACATGCGCATGAAAGGTGTAGAGCAGGCTTTCCAGGGCCTTGCAGCGCAAGCCGCGCAGCGTGACATCGAGCTGGCAGCTGGGCTCGATCAGGGTCTGGCCCGAAAAATAAAGCACCAGCTGCGGTACGTCGGTACGAATGACTTCACCTTGCCGGGCAATGCCCAGCTGCTTCTTGTGCTGCCGGCGAGCCGCGAACATCGCATAGAAAAACTTGCTGTCCCAACTGCAAGGCTCTTCCAGAAAATCGCGCACGGCCTGGCTCCGCCCCAGCATCTGGTCAATGTCGTCGGCGGTGGCGAACAGGGCGTGGACCAGCGGATCGCTGGCAAAGGCCTTGCGGTTGATATCGATCGGACCAGGCAGCGCAGCGACCAGCCCGTCGCAGTAACCGAGCGCATGCTGGACCGGGCCGCTCAGGTGCTTCTCGAAGCCCGGGGTGGTGGCGAGCATGGGGTCCACCAGTTCGGCCACGCGGCCGAGCGCCTTGCGCACGGAAGGATCCAGCGGCGGGGCGGGCTTCAGAAAATCAGTAACAGCGGAAAATAGACTCACGCAGCGGTGTTGGCGCAGAGGGCCCGGCCGGCCTTGGCTCCGTTCGGGCGGTTGAGGGCAGAGGAAATCCAGTTGCCGATAGACGCCAGTTTAGCCAGATCGATGCCGGTTTCAATGCCTAATCCATCCAATAGATAAACAACGTCTTCGGTTGCCACGTTGCCGGAGGCTCCCTTGGCGTAGGGACAGCCGCCCAGCCCGGCAATCGAGCTGTCAAAAACCGCCATGCCCATCTGCAGCGAGGCGTAGATGTTGGCGATCGCCATGCCGTAGGTGTCGTGATAGTGACCCGCCAGCTTTTCAACCGGAATTTGGCCGGTGCAGGCGTCGATCATGCGCTGGATGCTGGCCGGTGTGCCGACGCCGATGGTGTCGCCCAGCGACACCTCGTAGCAGCCCATGTCAAACAAGGTCTTGGCCACATGGGCGGTTTGTTTGGGATCAATGGCGCCTTCGTACGGACAGCCCACCACGCAGGAAACATAGCCGCGAACCGGGATTTCCAGTGCCGAGGCGGCCGAAACAACGGGTTCGAAGCGTTTCAGACTTTCTGCAATCGAACAATTGATGTTCTTGCGTGAAAACGCTTCCGAAGCCGCCCCAAAGATCGCCACTTCAGTTGCACCCGCCTCAACGGCCGCATCGAAACCTTGCAAATTCGGCGTTAAAACCGGGTAGACCGTGGAAGTCTGCCGTTTGATGCCGCGCAACACTGCCGCGTTGTCGCCCATCTGCGGCACCCACTTCGGCGATACAAAAGAAGTCGCTTCGATGACACGCAGGCCGGCATCGGACAACCGTTCGATCAGTTCAATCTTGATCGCCGTCGGCACAACCTGCGCTTCATTCTGCAACCCGTCACGGGGGCCGACTTCGACGATTTTGACTTGAGCGGGGAGGGGCATGGTTAATGGCTGAATGAACATGTGAAGGGAGATCGGCAGACGGCGACAGATCGAATCGGGCGCACTAACGCGTCACCCAGCCGCCGCAAACGGGAAAGACCTGCCCGACAAAGCAGTTCGCCGAATCGCTGCACAGATAGGCCGCAAACTCGGCGTCTTCGTTTGCACCCACCAGACGCCCGAGCGGCACCTCGCGTTTCAGGCGATCCTGAAAACGTGGATCGGCCTGAACCTCGGGCGGAAAGTAAGTCGGGTTCTCGACGAAATTCTGTGCGATCGCATTGACCTGAATATTGTGTGGTGCGACCTCGACGCCGACAGATTGAACGTAAGCCAGCTGGGCGCCCCGCGCTGCGCTATAGGTGGATCTGAGCTTCATGCCGCGCAGGGCAGAGGCGCTGCCCATGAGCAGAATCTTGCCGGCACGACGTTCGATCATGGCCGGCAACACGGCGCGGAAGAGTCGGGGCAAGGGATCGACCAGGACTGCGAAAATGTCACGCCATTCCTCCTCGGTCACCATGGTCGCCGCCGTCGCCGGCGCCGGTATGGCCAGATTGGCCACCAGCACATCAACCCGCCCGGCCTGGGCGACCACCGCTGCGGGCGCGTCAGGGCTGAGCAGTGACTCGGTACTCGCGATCACTGTGGCCCCGTGCCGGGCCAATACCTCGCACAACACCGGCCCCATGAACTGATCGGCCTGGGTGACGAGGACGCGCTTGCCAAGAAGGCTTTGCTGGGTCATTGACGTTCCTTAAGGTGGGGGGTCAAGGTGATGACCGGGACTGCCGCTGTCGGCCATACCCGTTGTTATTTTCGAACGACGGCATGGGCAATCGGTTCCTCGGATTGTGACAATTGATGGGCTTCTTTCAGCTTCTCGTCGCTCATCGTCCGCACCAGGGCATCGCGCTCCTGCAACGCAGTCAGATGCTTGGCAGCCGCCGCCCGGCTGAACCAGGTGTAGGCGCGGACGGGGTCTTGCGGCAAGCCCAAGCCATCACGATAAAAGCGAGCCAGTTCGACCATTCCCTCGGCATTGCCCGTGGCTGCCGCCAAATGGATCCATTTGGCGGCCTCATCAACATCCTTCGGGAGTTTTTCCCCGGTTGCCAAGGCTCGCCCGAGCTGGAGCATGGCCCCGACATCACCATCCGTGGCCGCATTTTTGAGCTTTTTGCCAAGGTCGGCCGGTTCTTCCACGGCTTCAGCCGTATTTACGCCCATCCGGGCCTCGGCCTTGGTGACGGTCGTGCTGGCTTCTGAATGAGCCACCGCAGCGGACTCGGCCGGCCTGATTTTCGGATCATCATGACTTTCAAACCAGAGATCGGCGGCGGTGAACGCACCCAGGCAGAGCAAAACGCCAGCGGCGCCGTTGATCAGAACCCGTTCCCGGGCCGCGCTGTTGGTGGCAAGAAAACGATTCGTGCATTCATTACAACGATAGGGACGATAGCCCTGTGCTCCCAGCTTTTCATGCTTGGAATGCCATCGTGACAGCTGGCAGCGTGTGCTATTGCAGGTCGGGCACTTGATGCCGGCCCCGATCAATCGCGCGATATCGACGTATTTCAGGATGGAGGGCGGCATGGTGTCGAATTCACAGATAGAGGCAACGACATAGGGGGCTTCACTTTGTATTTCAGGTAGATATTAATGCGAAGTGCCCCCTTTTTGCTGGCGACGGTGGCCATTGTCGAACCAGAAATTACGCTTGCCTGACGATATCGACTGAGATCTCCACAGCCGGCGTCGATCCCCTATTCTCGAGCCAGTGTGTGGTGTTCCTGTCCTCAGGCCATCCCACGCCCGGTCCATACTCCGTAGAAACACCGTTTCGGCAGTCCGTGATCGTTCCTTGCAAAATATAAACGGTGCCTGGTCGGTCTATATGGTTGTGAAGCGGACCGAATACGCCACCAGGCTCGATCGTCACCATGCGCATGCGAAGTTGGCGCCCGGCCATCCCTTCAATCTCCGGGCCAAGGTCAACCGTTGCAAGCAATTGCACCGTTACCCCTTTTGTCTCAGGTGCCACCTCTTCGTTGTTCATCGTGGTCTCCTTGCCGGTCTGCCTGCGCCTAAGCAGCAGGGCGGTGTCGAGTGGCGTTCCGCAACTGCTGTCATGGTGCTGGCAACAAACCGGACGTCGTTAAATTTCAGCTTTTCAACACAGCATAGATCAACATTTGCCCCATTTGTGTACGCCGATTTGGCTCGCTTGTTGACCTGGTCGCGGCCGGCCGATCATCACGCTTGCTCTGCAAACTCCACCAGCGCCGCACCATCGCTCACCTGTTCGCCTGCCGCATAGCAGAAGGCCTTGATGGTGCCGGCGGTGGGGGCGGTGATGGTGTGTTCCATTTTCATGGCTTCGAGGATCAGCAACGGCGTGCCCTTGTCGACTGTCTGGCCAGGCTGGGCGAGCAGGGCGACGACTTTGCCAGGCATCGGGGCGGTCAGACCGCCACCGTGGCTGTCGCCGGCATCGACTCGGTGGAGCGGGTCGTCGCGCAGCAGGGTGTGGGTAGCACCTTGCAAAAAGACGCTTCTTTTGTCGTCGACCGCAACCACCGAGGCGATCAGGCGGCGGTCGTCGAGTTCGACAGCAAAGCGGTCGCCGTCCAGCTTCTTGCCGCGGGCCAGCGTGGTTTGGCCGTTCAGCGTGATTTGCCAATGGTCGCGCTGGTAGCGGACCTGGGCGTCGACCAAGGTGTCGCCGTCGCGGAAACTGATGGTACGGGCTGAAGAGAGATTCATGCGCCAGCCATCGCGGGCGTGCCAGGGCGAGTAAGGGTCGCCGCAGGTTTTGGCTGCTTGTCTGGCGGCGTGCTGTTCCCACAGCAGTTCGCCGACCGTGGCAACGAGCACGGTGTCGCGTGGCACGGCCTGGGTGGCGGGAAAGAGGAAATCTTTTTGCCGTTCGATCAGGCCGGTGTCGAGATCGGCGCTGGCAAATGCCGGGCAGGCGACGAGGCGTGACAGGAAATCAATGTTGGTGGTGACGCCGGCCACCTGATAGTCAGTCAGTGCCTTGCGCATGCGGGCCAGCGCGGCATCGCGATGCTCGTCCCAGACGATGAGCTTGGCGATCATCGGGTCGTAGTAGGGCGTGATTTCATCGCCTTCCTCGACGCCGGTGTCGACGCGGACATTGAGGCTTTCGGCTGGCGGCGAGAGGCGGACGAGCTTGCCGGTCGAGGGCAGGAAACCCTTGTTGGCATCCTCGGCGTAGATGCGCGCTTCGAGGGCGTGGCCGCGGATCTGCAGTTGTTCCTGGGCGAGCGGCAACGGCTGGCCGGCGGCGACGCGCAACTGCCATTCGACGAGGTCCTGGCCGGTGATCATTTCAGTGACCGGGTGCTCGACCTGCAGGCGGGTGTTCATTTCCATGAAGTAGAACGAGCCGTCCTGATTGGCGATGAACTCGACGGTACCGGCGCCGACGTAGCCGACGGCCTTGGCGGCGGCGACAGCGGCCTTTCCCATCTCGTGGCGGCGCGCATCGGTCATGCCGGGGGCGGGGGCTTCCTCAAGCACCTTCTGGTGGCGACGCTGCACCGAGCAGTCGCGCTCGAAGAGATAGACGCAGTCGCCCTGCGTGTCGGCGAAGACCTGGATTTCGATGTGGCGCGGCTTGGTGATGTATTTTTCGATGAGGACGTGGTCGTCGCCGAAGCTGGAAATGGCTTCGCGTTTGCACGAGGCCAGGGCATCGGGGAAGTCCTCCGATTTCTCCACCAGTCGCATGCCTTTGCCGCCACCACCGGCTGCGGCCTTGATCAGCACCGGATAGCTGATGGCGTCGGCTTCCTTGTGCAGGAGTTCCGGCGTCTGGTCATCACCGTGATAGCCGGGGGTGAGCGGCACGGCGGCTTTGCCCATCAGTTTCTTGGCTTCGGATTTCGAACCCATGGCGCGAATGGCCGAGGCCGGCGGGCCGATGAAGGCGATGCCGTTGGCGGCCAGTGCATCGGCGAAATCAGCATTTTCGGAGAGGAAGCCGTAGCCGGGATGGACGGCCTGGGCACCAGTGCGCTTGCAGGCATCGACGATCTTGTCAGCAACCAGGTAGGACTCGCGGGCAGCGGCCGGGCCGAGCAAAACGGCCTCGTCGGCGAGGCGGACATGGCGGGCATTGGCATCGGCTTCGGAATAGACGGCGACCGTGCGGATGCCCATGCGGCGGGCCGTCTTGATGACCCGACACGCTATTTCCCCGCGGTTGGCAATGAGTATCTTGTTAAACATGCTGGGTCTCCCGCGGAGAAATAGCCTGAGCGTGCTGCGCACGCAGGCAGTTTGACTTCGTCGCTGCGCCGCTGCGCGGCTGGTCGCCTCGGTGGGCGATCAGGATCTTGTTGAACATGGCTTATTCCCCAATCCAGTTGGGCTGACGTTTGTCGAGGAAGGCGGCAATGCCTTCGCGGGCTTCGGGTGTGGCGCGCAGGTGGGCAATGCGGTGGGCAGTGTCGTCGACCAGCGTGTCGTTGATCGGTCGGCCACTGACCGCGCGGATCAGCTCCTTGGCAGCGGCTTGCGAGAGGGGGCCGCCCTGCAGCAGTGAGTCGACAATTTCGCTGACCTTGGCATCGAGTTGTTCCGGTTCGACGGTTTCATGGACGAGGCCGATGTCGCGAGCGCGGACGGCGTCGATGCGCTCGGCCGACTGGAAATAGCGGGAGGCCTGGCGGGCGCCGATGGCGCGCAGCACGTAAGGCGAAATGGCCGACGGGATGATGCCGAACTTGACTTCGGAGGTGGCGAAGATGGCCTTGGTCGAGGCGACGGCGATGTCGCAGGCGGCAGCCAGACCCATGCCGCCACCGAGCGCGGCGCCCTGGACGCGGGCGATGGTCGGTTTCTTCATCTCGGCCAGTACGCGCAGCATATGGGCCAGGGCGCGGGCGTCGTAGAGGTTGTCGTCGAGGCCGTTGTTGGCGGCGCGTTTCATCCAGTTGAGGTCGGCGCCGGCGGAGAAGCTCTTGCCTCGGCCGGCGAGGATGACGACGCGAACGTCGATATCCTCATTGAGTGCGACACAGGCGGCGGTGATTTCGGCGATGAGGGTTTCGTCGAAGGCATTGTGGCGGTCGGGGCGGTTCATCCAGAGCGTGGCGACTGGTCCGCTGAGTTCTATTTGGAGGGCTTGGAAGGGCATGTTGGTTGTCTCCTTAATCGCTATTTTTGTTTGATTGGTATTGGGGTTCCGCCCCGCAAGGCGGAACCCCAATACCAATCAGAAGGAAAGCGCCAATTCACCGAATCACATCCGAAAGATGCCAAACCGCGTCTCTTCCGCCGGCGCATTCATCGACGCCGACAAGCCGAGGCCAAGCACGCGCCGGGTGTCGGCCGGGTCGATGATACCGTCGTCCCACAGCCGGGCCGAGGCGTAGTAGGGATGGCCTTGCGTTTCGTACTGCTCGCGGATTGGCGCCTTGAATTCGGCTTCTTCCTGTGTGCTCCAGTTGCCGCCCTTGGCTTCGATGCCGTCGCGTTTAACCGTGGCCAGCACACCGGCCGCCTGTTCGCCGCCCATCACCGAAATGCGGGCGTTCGGCCACATCCACAGGAAGCGCGGCGAGTAGGCGCGGCCGCACATGCCGTAGTTGCCGGCGCCGAAGCTGCCGCCGATGACGACGGTGAATTTCGGCACCTTGGCGGTGGCGACGGCCGTCACCATCTTGGCGCCGTCGCGGGCGATGCCGCCGTTTTCGTATTTGCGGCCGACCATGAAGCCGGTGATGTTCTGCAGGAAGACGAGCGGAATGCCGCGCTGGGCGCAGAGTTCGATGAAATGGGCGCCCTTGAGCGCCGATTCGCTGAACAAAATGCCGTTGTTGGCGACGATGCCGACCGGGTAGCCGTAAATCCGCGCAAAGCCGCAGACCAGCGTCGTGCCGTAACGGGCCTTGAATTCGTCGAAATCGGAGCCGTCGACGATGCGGGCGATGATTTCGCGGACGTCGAAGGGTTTTTTCGAGTCGGTGGGAATGACGCCGTAGAGTTCTTCGGCGGCATAGAGCGGCTCGGATGGTGCGGTCAACGTGACCGGTGGCGCTTTTTTCCAGTTCAAGTCTTTGATGATGCGCCGGGCGATGGCCAGCGCATGGGCATCGTTTTCGGCCAGATGATCGACGACGCCGGAGATGCGGGTGTGCACGTCGGCGCCGCCGAGGTCTTCAGCGGAAACGACTTCACCGGTCGCCGCTTTGACCAGCGGTGGGCCGCCCAAAAAGATGGTGCCCTGGTTCTTGACGATGATCGACTCGTCGCACATCGCCGGCACGTAGGCGCCGCCGGCCGTGCAGGAGCCCATGACGGCGGCGATCTGCGGAATGCCCTGCGCCGACAGGTTGGCCTGATTGAAGAAGATGCGGCCGAAGTGTTCCTTGTCCGGGAAAACCTCGTCCTGCATGGGCAAAAAGGCGCCGCCGGAATCGACCAGATAGACGCAGGGCAGGCGGTTTTCCAGGGCAATTTCCTGGGCGCGCAGGTGCTTCTTGACGGTCAGCGGGTAGTAGGTGCCGCCCTTCACGGTCGCGTCGTTGGCGACGACCATGCATTCGACGCCGTGAATGCGGCCGATGCCGGCGATCACCGACGCCGCCGGCACATCGCCGCCATACATGTCGTAAGCGGCGAACTGGCCGATCTCAAGAAAAGGCGTGCCGGGATCAAGCAGGCCGCTGACGCGTTCGCGTGGCAACAGCTTGCCGCGCGCGAGGTGCTTTTGGCGCGCCGCTTCGGGGCCGCCGAGGGCGATTTTGTCGACTTTTTCATGCAGATCGGCGACAACCGTTCGCATGGCATCCACGTTGGCCTGAAAATCGGCCGAGCGCGGGTTAAGTTGGGTTTTCAGGATAGTCATGTCGCCTCGCTTTTCTTGTTCGCCGCTGATGTTCAGACTGGCGTTACAGCTGCTTTTCTTCCGTGAGCCATTTGCTGACAGGCTCCGCTTGATAACTACTCATCGTCCCGAGCAGCCGTTCGATATCGGTGTCGGCCAGTGCCATTGCCCGGTTCTGGGCGCGCAAAAATCCCTCGTTTACGGCGTGGTCGAAGAGGGCGAGCAGCGGGTCGTAATAGCCGTTGACGTTGAGCAGGCCCATCGGCTTGGCGTGAAAACCAAGCTGGCCCCAAGTCAGGACTTCGCAGAATTCCTCGAAGGTCCCGAAACCGCCGGGCAGGGCGATGAAGCCATCGGCTAGCTCGGCCATGCGCGCCTTGCGGGTATGCATGGAATCGACGACTTCGATCCGGGTCAGCGCCCGGTGATCGACGGGGCGGCCCGCCACTTCCTTGCCCATCAAGGCTTCCGGGATGACGCCGATGACCGTGCCACCGGCCTCCAGGCACGCATCGGCGACGGCGCCCATCAGCCCGATATTGCCGGCGCCGTAAACCAGTTCGATGCCACGGGCCGCGAGCAGACGGCCGAGCTGTTCGGCTTCGGCACGGTAGCGCGGGTTATTGCCGGCGTTGGCGCCGCAGAAGACACAGATTCGTTTCATGCTGTTCTCAGAAGCCGCCGGTTTCCAGCCACTTTTCGATCTGCGGCAGGCGGTCGGCGCCGAAGAAGGGCTGGCCGTCGATCAGCACGTACGGCGCGCCAAAGACGCCGATTTGAATGGCGTGATCGACTTCGTCCTTGAGCTGTTCCTTGATGACGGGATCGTTCACAGCGGCTTCCAGCGCGACACGGTCGACGCAAAGTTGGGCGGCAATATCGAATACGGTGTCGGGCGTCGAAATGTCACGGTTGTCGGCAAACAGGGCGCGAAAAACAGCGTGGGCGAAGTGTCGGGCCAGCCCGCAGTCCTGACCGTGCAGCCAGTAATAGGCGCGGGCGGCAATTTGCGTGGCCAGCGGGAACTGGCTCGGATGGTGGTAGGGGATGCCCATGAAGCGCGCCGAGCGTTCGAAGTCGATCAACCAGTACTTGGCCTTGACCGGTGTCTGCAGCGTGAGCGGTGCGCTGCCTGTGCTCCTGAAGACGACACCGAGCAGGATGGGATGCCAGCGTACCTTGCGGCCGAAGCGGCCCGCGAGTTCGTCGATGCGCTCGCTCAGCAGGTAGCTGTAGGGGCTGGAAAAATCGAACCAGAAATCGATCGGGTTGGCAGATTCGGTCATGCGTTGTCTCCTGCGGTGGTGGCGGTCGATGTCGATTTTTGGCTTTTTTTCCGGTTGACCGCAGCCGTGCGGTCTAGGGATGGTTGCGGGGCATCGCCAGCGTGCCGGATGTCCTTATGGGCGTGATTTTTCCGGCAAGGTCGTCATCATCGTTGGCCACGCAGGCACAGGTTGGCAAAGGTCGTGAATCGCGCGGGGGTGATGATGGGGACATGCGGATAACTCCTTCATGAGTGCTACGCCTCCAGCGCCTTGAGCGCCGCGTCGTAGCGGGTCGTCAGGTCGGCGGGGCAGTCGATGGTGATGCCGAGGTCGTGTACCAGGCCATCCTTGAGGCCGTAAACCCAACCGTGGATGGTCAGTTTCTGGTCGCGCAGCCAGGCGTCCTTGACGACCGGGGTGTGGCACAGATTGACGACTTGTTCGAGCACGTTCAATTCGCACAGGCGATCGTGACGCTGATCTTCCGGCAGACGGTCGACCATCGCCAGATGCTTGTTGTGCACTTCCTGCACGTTGTGCAGCCAGAAATCGACGATGCCGACGCGGGTCTTGTGCAGGGCGGCCTGGACGCCACCGCAGCCATAATGGCCGACGACCATGATGTGTTTGACTTTCAGCACATCGACCGCGTACTGGATCACCGACAGGCAGTTCATGTCGGTATGCATGACCAGATTGGCCACGTTGCGGTGGACGAAGACTTCGCCCGGCAGCAGCCCGACAATCTGGTTGGCGGGTACGCGTGAGTCGGAGCAGCCGATCCACAGGAATTCAGGTGTCTGCAACTGGGCCAGCTTGTTGAAGTAGTTCGGGTCTACTTCCTGCATGCGTTGTGCCCAGGCCCGGTTGAAGTCGAAAAGGTGCGACAGGTTTTCGCTGCGGATTTCTTCTTCCGACCAGTTGTCGAGATCGAGGGCAAGGAACATCGTGCCTTCGATCGGTGTCTGGTAATAGTTGGGCGCTTCGGTAAAGCCCAGTTCGCGGTACAGCTTTACGGCCATGCGCATGTTGGGCAGGGTGTCGATCATCAGCTTGCGGTAGCCGATTTCCTTGGCGACCTTGATGGCAGCCAGCGCCAGGGCGGCACCGACGCCGTGGCCACGCTCTTCGGGCGTGACGTACAGGCGCTTCATTTCGCAGACACCATCGCTGTCGGGCAGTGGGCGCACCCCGACACAGCCGGTCGGGCGACCATCGACTTCGGCGACGAACAGGCGGCCTTGCGGTGCCGAGTAGGCGCCGGGCAAGGAGGCCATCTCCTGATCGAAATTCTGAAATGACAAATCAACACCCAGCCAAGCCGCATAGTTGCGGAAATATTGGCGAACCTGCTCAAGGGCTTCGGTGTCGCTGGCGGTGAGCGTGCGTAGGGTGACGGCCATGTGTGTAGTGCTCCTGTTGCGGCGCGCCTGTCCGGAGCGCCGGCAGGCGCATGTCATGCAGTTTCGTTGAAAAGTTCGCGACCAATCAGCATTCTACGGATTTCCGAGGTGCCTGCGCCGATCTCATAAAGCTTGGCATCGCGCCACAGACGGCCAGTCGGGTATTCGTTGGTATAGCCGACGCCACCCAGTGTCTGGATCGCTTCGCCGGCCATCCAGGTGGCTTTTTCGGCCGAGTACAGAATGGCGCCGGCGGCATCCTTGCGCAGGGTTCGGGAATGGTCGCTGGCATCGCAGGCCCGGCCCACGGCATAGACGTAGGCGCGGGTGGCCTGCCAGGTGGAATAGAGGTCGGCGACCTTGCCCTGCATCAGCTGGAATTCGCCGATGCTCTGGCCGAATTGCTTGCGCTCGTGGATGAAGGGTACGACGACATCCATGCAGGCGGCCATGATGCCCAGCGGGCCGCCGCACAGTACGGCACGTTCATAATCGAGGCCCGACATGAGTACTTTGGTGCCGTTACCGATCCCGCCCAGTACATTCTCTTCCGGCACCTCGACATCGTCGAAAAACAACGGGAAGGTGTTGGAGCCGCGCATACCCAATTTGTCGAGGTGGGTGCCGTGGGTAAAGCCCTTCATGCCCTTCTCGACGATGAACGCGGTCATGCCCTTGGCGCCGGCATCCGGATCGGTCTTGGCGTAGACGACCAGCGTATCGGCGTCGCCACCGTTGGTGATCCACATCTTGGAGCCATTCAGCACAAAGCGGCCGCCTTTTTTGTCGGCGCGGAGTTTCATCGAGACAACGTCGGACCCGGCATTCGGCTCGGACATGGCCAGCGCGCCGACGTGTTCACCGGAAATCAACTTGGGCAGGTATTTCTGCCGCTGCGCGTCGCTACCGTTGCGGCGAATCTGGTTGACGCACAGGTTTGAGTGGGCACCGTAGGACAGGCCGACGGAGGCCGAGGCGCGGGAGATTTCTTCGAGCGCGACGATATGAGCGAGATAGCCCATGTTGGTGCCACCGTATTCTTCGCTGGCAGTCATGCCAAGCAGGCCCATGTCGCCGAATTTCTTCCAGAGGTCGGCGGGGAATTCGTTAACGCGGTCGATCTCGGCGGCGCGTGGCGCGATCTCGGCATCGGCAAAGGCTTTCACCGCATCGCGCAGCATATTGATGTCGTCGCCGAGTCCGAAGTCGAGGCTGGGAATGTTCATGGTTTGTCTCCGTTCCAAGTTTATTTTTCGGTCTTGCCGTGCATGACCATGATGGTCTGCTGCATCAGGGCACACAGTTTTTCTTCGCCGTCCTTGATGGCGAAGACTTCGGCCTGGGTGACGATCAGCGTTCGCCCCGGCCGTACTACCTTGCCGCGGGCGATCAATATTTCGCCATCGGCCGGCGCGAGCAGATTCATCTTGTATTCGACCGTCAGGACCGAGGCGCTGGCCGGCACCACGGTCATCGCCGCATAGCCTGCTGCCGAATCGGCAATCATGCCAACCACACCGCCATGGACAAAGCCGTGCTGTTGCTCGACACCGGACCAGTGCGGCAGGTGGATTTCGGTCCGGCCGTGTTCGACCACCGGCAACGTGGCGTGGATCAAATCCATCGCATGCTGCTTGGCAAAGCTGCTTCGGACTCTTTCGGCAAAGTGGGCATCGGCGAGGTGGCGCATGGCGTGATTGTATTAACGTTGACGTAAACGTCAACTACTTGATAAAAAATTATTCGGCGTTTCGGCGAACGAGTTCCTGCTGACAAAGATGCTCGAACTGCGAGATTTCGGCCAGCATGGCTTCGATGTCTTCACGTTGCTGCTCCAGGGCCGCTCGGCGCTTTTCCATGACGCGTAGGCATTCCAGCAGTTGCGGCGTTTCGTCTTCAGTCGATTCGTACATGCCGATCAGGTCCTTGATCTCGGCCAGCGACAGCCCGAGACGCTTGCCGCGAAGTGCCATTTTCAGACGCGCGCGGTCACGGCGGGCAAAGATGCGTCTGCTGCCGTCGCGTTCGGGCGAGAGGATGCCCTGATCTTCCCAGAAACGGATGGTGCGCGGCGTGATGCCGAATTCACGGGCAAGATCAGAGATGGCAAAGGTACTGGCCGCTAGGCTCATGGTGTCTCCTGTAGGTCCGCTCAAGTTAAACAGATGGACGGGGATTTTTCAATGCGCTACCGTATGGTAAGTTGTTCATCCTGATCGTCCGATTCGGTTTTTTCATGTCCCTGCATTACCCCCATACCCATCACCCGGCGGCTGGCGAGCTGACAGAAGTTGCCTCTGGCGTTTTCTGGCTGCGCATGCCGCTGCCGTTTCAGCTCGACCACATCAATCTCTGGCTGCTGCGCGACGGTACGGGCTGGGTGATCGTCGATACCGGGTTTCCGGATGATGCGGTCCGTGACACGTGGGCGGAGATTCTCGATCGCCTCGAGGGTCCGGTGAATCGCCTGATCGTGACCCATTTTCATCCGGATCATCTGGGTCTGGCAACCTGGCTGATGGAACGAACCGGCGCGCCGCTGGCGATGACGAGCGGAGAATTCCTGACGGCCCATGTTGTCTGGAACGAAGTCGGCGGGCATGGTGCTCGCTTCATGGTCGAGCAGTTCCGGCAGCATGGCCTGGATAGCGACCATCTGGCGAAATTCGAGCAGCGCGGTTCCGGATATCGCAAGGCTGTACCGGCGCTACCGGATTATTATGAACGCCTGAAGGCGGGCGACAGTGCTACGGTCAACGGCAAAAAATGGCAGATTTTGATAGGCCATGGTCACTCGCCGGAACATATGGCGCTTTACTGCGCTGAACTTGGCGTGTTAATTTCCGGAGACATGCTTTTGCCGAGAATTTCAACCAATATCAGCGTGTTTGCGGCGACCCCCGAGGCTGACGCATTGCGCTGGTTTTTGGCTTCGCTGGACGACATGGCGGAGAAAATTCCGGAAGAAACACTGGTATTACCCTCGCATGGTTTGCCCTTCAAGGGCATACAGGCAAGGGTAATGGCATTGCATTCGCACCATCAGGAAAGATTGCAGGCTTTGGAGATAAGTTGTGAACTAGCGCCAAAGAGCGCAACCGAGTTGCTGGACGTATTGTTTAATCGGACGCTCGATACACACCAAACCATGTTCGCGATGGGCGAGGCAATAGCCCATCTGAACTACCTTGAGCAAGCTGGTCGGCTTTCACGCAGCATCGATGCCGACGGAGTGATTCGCTATTCGCGGTTGCAGCACTGACCCGCCACGCACTGACAGAGGGAGTTTCTAGATGTCGCAGCAAAATGAAAACCAGGGAATGAATTTGCCGAATCCGGCCGAAATGGCCAAGACCTACGCCGAAGTTGCCCAGCGCGCTTCGCGTCTGATCACCCAGTACATGGAAAAGAAGGCCAAGGATGGCGTCGAAGCGCCGGCCGACGAGCTGGGGGTTGCCAAAGCCTTTATGGACCTGTCGTCGCGTTTGATGGCCAATCCGTACAAGATGGCCCAGACACAAATGAACATGATGTGGGACTATTTCTCCCTGTGGCAGAACACCAGCATGAAGATGATGGGCATGCCCGGTCCCAATCCCGTCGCGGCGCCGAAGAAGGGTGATAACCGTTTCAAGGACGAAGACTGGGAGCAGCATTTCCTGTTCGATTTCGTCAAGCAGTCCTACCTGATCACGGCACGTCACCTGCACGACACGGTGGCGGATACCGAAGGCTTGGACGAAGCTACTCAGACCAAGGTCAACTTCTTCACCCGCCAGTACATCGACGCGCTGTCGCCGTCCAACTTTGCACTGACCAATCCGGAAGTCTTCCGCGAAACCGTCAAGAGCCACGGCCAGAACCTGATCAAGGGCTTGAACAACTTGCTGCACGACGTCGAAGCCGGCGATGGCCAGTTGCGCATCCGCATGACCGATACCTCGGCGTTCGAAATGGGCAAAAATGTTGCCACGACTCAGGGCAAGGTAATCTTCCAGAATGAACTCTTCCAGCTGATCCAGTACAACCCGACGACGCCGGAGCAGAACAAGAAGCCGTTCCTGATCGTCCCACCGTGGATCAACAAGTACTACATCCTCGATTTGCGCGAAAAGAATTCGATGGTGAAGTGGGCCACCGATCAGGGTCACACCACCTTCATCATGTCCTGGATCAACCCGGATGAGAAGCTGGCCAAGCTTTCTTTCGAAAACTATCTGCTTGAAGGCTCGCTCGAAGCGATCAATCAGGTCTGCGCCCATACCGGCGAAGACAGCGTCAATCTGGCCGGCTATTGCCTGGGTGGCACGCTGACCATGACGACCCTGGCTTATATGGCCGCCAAGAAGGACAAGCGCGCCAACTCGGCCACCTTCTTCACCACCATGCTCGACTTCTCTGATCCGGGCGAACTGGGCATCTTCCTTGACGAAGGCGCCGTCTCTGGCCTCGAAAAGCGGATGGCTGAGAAGGGCTTCCTCGAAGGCTCCGAAATGGCCGGCACGTTCAACATGCTGCGTGCCAACGACCTGATCTGGTCCTTCGTGGTCAACAACTACCTGATGGGCAAGGATCCGTTCCCGTTCGACCTGCTTTACTGGAACTCCGACTCCACCCGCATGCCGGCTGCGATGCACAGCTTCTACCTGCGCAACATGTATCTCGGCAACCTGCTCAAGGAGCCGGGTGGCATCACGCTGGGCGGCGTCAAGATCGACATCAGCAAGGTCAAGACCCCGTGCTATTTCATCTCGACCATCGAAGACCACATTGCACCATGGAAGAGCACCTATATGGGTGCCCGTCTGCCGTCTGGCAACACCAAGTTCGTCCTGGGTGGTTCCGGCCACATCGCCGGTATCGTCAATCCGCCGGCCGCCAACAAGTACGGTTTCTGGACCAATGACGCCACCGACGGCAACCTGCCGGAAAGTCCGGATGACTTCCTGGCGGGCGCCACGCAGAACGCTGGTTCGTGGTGGACGCACTGGAATGCATGGGTTACCGGCCTGCCGGGTGGTTCTGCCAAGGTCAAGGCCCGCAAGCCGGAAGATGGCGCACTCGCTGTCATCGAAGACGCGCCGGGTTCCTATGTCAAGTTCCGCCTGGATGCTCAGAAGAAAGAAAATGCCTGAACATTTCATTCAGGCTTGATTGAAAAGGGAGGCCTTGGCCTCCCTTTTTTATTTTCAGAACCATGATCGATTCGAGGTGTCCTAGCGGTATAGACCGAAAGGAGGCCTGCCATGTTCGATTCTCCCGTTGTCTCCATCCATATTCCTCAGGCGCTGCGTGGCTTTGCCGGTGGTCACCATGAAATCACCGCCAGTGGCGATACCGTTGGTGACGTGATAGACGCCCTTGGCCACGAATACCCGGCCATTCGTTCATACCTGATATCAACTTCCGGTCAATTGCAGCCGGGTGTAGCGGTGTTCCTTGGTCCAAGGAGCGTTCGCGAACTACAGGGTTTGGCAACACCGATCGATCAGGAAGAGGTCGTCAGCATCGTGCCGATTGGAGCGCTCTGAAAATTTCAGTTTCGGCTGAAATTTCCGGTTGACCGTGGCAATGACGCCGGGCGTAGCGGCTGTGCGATTCAGTCCCGAAAGCGTGCTAGATGCGCCGGAAGCTGCGGCCACTCGACAGCGTCGAGCATGTTTTTGACGATCAGGCCCAATTCGGTGTCCCCGGTGATTGCCAGCTCGCGGTTGAAAAACAGCGTGTCCGGATCTTCCTGACGGGCCAGCAGTTGCAGGTAGGCCGAAAGATTGGCTTCGAAGGCGAGGTCAGGCTCGCGTTCGGGACGAAATACCGGACGAAACAGGCCATTGCGAAAAGTGTAGGACGCTTCGCCACCGCTATCCCGCACGCGCACGCGAAACAGCTTGTTCTCGAGCTGGGCCAGTTCGCTTTCGGGTAGCAGCTTCATTTTCAGCGCAACGTTCAAGGCACCTGCCAAGGCCAATGCATGCGGCCATTGCGGCAGCATCCGGCCCAGGCTGCCGATGAACTTGGGGAGGCGAAATTTCGGGATTGTGAAATGGTCGTTGATGGTCATGCTCCTCGTTTCATGCGCCTGACTGGGCAAGGGCGTGCATTTGGTGCTGGTGGATGCCGGCATCGCCAAACCAGTAGCCGTCGACCAAACCGCTGGTACTCCAGAGGGCGCAATCGACTTGAGCTGACGCACCGCGTCGGGCGGCATCAAAGGCCGCAATGATGTCGTCGATATGCGCTTTTTGCGGACTGATGCGGACGACATCAATGCCCATTTTCAGCATCTCCGGTATTTCATGCAGCAGGTTGTAGCTTTGCGCAGACATGGTTTGAATACCATTGATGGTCAGGAAATCCTGCCCTTCCCGGGTTTTCAGGGTCAGGCCTTCGCTGTGCTCGAGACACTTGAATTGGCAGTCGTCCTTGCTCAGGTCGTAATGGCGGGCCGTAAAGCAGCGCGCCGAGAAGGCCAGCGGTATTTTGCCAAACGCGAAGACTTCAGTCTCCACGCCAGCCGGTTTGCACCGGTGCAGCGTTTCGATCATGGCCCGCGTGCCCTCCAGCGGGGGAACCCAGCGCTTCAGACCAAAGCGGGCGAATGTGCTCAGGGTGGCCTCGTTGTAGATGTTCAAGTGGGGGCCGGCGACGAAATCCTTGCCGTGCACGAGGTTGACGGCACCAAGATCATTGGCCTCCAGCATGCAACCCGCATCGTCAATCAGGCGGCGTAATGCCTTGAGGTCGCTTTCGGATTCGAGCAACGCCTGGGCCGAGACAACAACCTGCTTACCGGCGTCGGTCAGGTCGCGGGCCAGGCCAATCCAGTCAGAGGTGCGCAGCTGCTGGCGGCGCGAACAGACAACTTCGCCCACATAGATGATATCGAGGGCGGGGTTCTGCGCCATCTCGGCATAGAACGCCATCACTTCTGCCTTGGGCCAGAAATAGAGCAGGGGGCCGAGCGAGAGTTTCATGCTGCGTAGTCCTTTAGCGCCAAGGGCGGCTGTAGGCGCCGAGGGTTGCCTGGCTGCCTTCGGAGACTTTGGCCAGTTCCGATTGCCAGGATGCCTTGACGCTGAAATGTTCGTCGCCATCGCGTAGCGAATCAAGTGCAGCGCGCAGGGTGCGGGTGACTTGCGCAACGTAAGTCGGGCTGCGCTGGCGCCCTTCCAGCTTGATCGCCTTGACGCCGATCTTGATGATCTCGGGAAGGATTTCCAGAACGTTGAGGCTGGTAGGCTCTTCCAGTGCGTAGTAGGTCTCGCCCTGAACCTCGAAGCGACCCTTGCACAGGGTGGGATAGCCGGCCGGTTCGCTGTCGCCAAAACGGTCGATCAGGATGCCATTCAGCCGGGTTTCCATGGCACCGGGTTGCTTGTCCCACTTTACATATTTGGCCGGGGAGCACGCACCGACGGTATTGGGGGATTCCCCGCAGGCATAGGATGACAACCAGCAACGACCCTCGTTCATGACACAAAGGCTGCCAAAGCCGAACACTTCGATTTCAACGGTCGTGTTCTTGATGACATGCTCAACTTGGGCCAGTGTCAGAACACGCGGCAGAACGGCGCGGAAAATGCCGAATTCGCGCTGGCAAAAGTTGATGGCTTCATAACTCGTGGCCGACCCTTGCACGGATAGGTGCAGGCGTTGTTGCGGGTGGCGCTGCCGAGCGTAGTCCAGCAGGCCAATATCGGCCAGGATAATGGCGTCTGCGCCTTGAGCCACCGCAGCATCGACGGCGTACTGCCAGTCCTTGACCCGGCCGGCCTGTGGAAATGTATTGATTGCCAGCAGGATTTCCCGGTTCTTGGCATGGGCATAGCGAATGCCTTCAGCCATGGTCTTTGCATCAAAATTGAGTCCGGCGAAATTGCGGGCATTGGTGTCGTTCTTGAAACCGAGATAGACGGCATCGGCGCCGTTGTCTACGGCTGCCTTGAGCGCCGGCAGGCTTCCGGCTGGACAAATGAGGTCGGGAAGGAAGGCCATGGAGACATCCTTGATATCAAGCGGCGGAGTATATCCAGCTGCGATTGGCGCCCATTGATCCTGGTCAAATCGCTGGCTCATGCCACGATCTGGCTTCCTAAACGGTACGACTAATTCTTATTGGCTTGACATTGAATCACCCTCATTAGGGTATGATTTTGGGGATGATCCGTGGCAATAAAAAAGGGTTGAGAAATGAATAAGGAGCGAGTTCTCGTTGTTGATGATGAGCAGTTGAATTTGTTCATCATCGAAGAGTTTCTCGAGCAGGAAGACGTCGAGCTTGAGATGCACAGCGATCCGCTGGCGGCATGGACCAGCCTGATTGCCCCGGACAGCAATTTTTCGCTGGTCGTCCTTGACCGGATGATGCCCGAACTGGACGGCATGGAATTTTTGCGCCGGATGAAGCGCGAAGCGCGCTTCGCCGATATTCCGGTGATCATGCAGACGGCTGCCTCATCGCCGGATCAGGTCCGGGAAGGCCTGGAAGCGGGCGCTTACTACTACCTGACCAAACCTTACGAGCCGGAAGCGCTCATTTCCATCGTCCGGGTGGCGATGGAAGATCGTCGTACACGCAGTCAGTTGCGTACCCGGGCTGCGCGTCTTGAAGAAGCCCAGAAACTGATTTCCACGGTCGAATATCGCTTTGTGACGATGGACGACATCACCAGCCTGGTGCCGGTTTTGGCCAGTATGTGCCCGGTTCCGGACGTCGTAGCCCCGGGCCTTTCCGACCTGATGGTCAATGCCGTCGAGCACGGCAACCTGGGGGTGACCTACCAGGAAAAATCATCGCTCAAGTGGGAAGGAGACTGGGAAGGCGAAATCAACCGTCGCCTGTCATTGCCTGAGTTTTGTGATCGGTTTGCGACGATTCGACTGGAACGCGACGCGGGCTCGGTAGTGTTCACGATTACGGATCAAGGTGACGGATTTGACTGGCACAAGTTCCTGACCTTCGACCCGGAGCGCGCCTTTGATCCCAATGGTCGAGGCATTGCCATGGCCAAGATGATGAGTTTTTCGTCGCTGGAATATATCGGCAACGGCAATGTGGTGGTTGCCACTGTCGCTACCGTCTGAGACGGGAAGTCAGCGGGTGACAATCGTCGGCTGGTAGCCTAGCGTACCCCGAATTTTTTCAGCCACTTTTTCGGCATCGCTACGGCTTGCGTAGGGGCCAAGATGGAGGCGATGAATACCGCCGCCAGGGTTGACGCGCATGGTTTCGTTGAGCCAGTCCAATTCCCGCAACAGGTGATTTTTCAGGTTCTCAGCGTTGTCCTGGCTGGAGAATGCGCCGAGCTGAAGATAAATGCCTTTGCTGGTACCGCTTTCACTACTGGCGCCGGCCGGTGTAGCCGTTGCAACCTGTTGTTCTTCAAGCGCCATTCGCCTCGAGAGTTGTTCGATCTCGTCTTTCTCGGATGCGTTATTGCGGGGCGGGGGCGCCAACTGGGCATAGGTGGTGCCGATTGCCTCGCCGGGGATGATTGCTTCGACTTCGACCTGGCCGCTACCCCCATTGACCAGGCCAAGCTTGTAGGCAGCCGTGTATGAAAGGTCAATGACGCGGTCGGCATGGAACGGGCCACGGTCGGTGACGCGAACAACCACCGACTTGCCGCTTTGCAGGTTGGTGACGCGGACATAGGAGGGCAAGGCCAGCGTCGGGTGGGCGGCAGTCATTGCGAACATGTCGTAAGGTTCGCCAATTGAAGTTTTCTGGCCGTGGAATTTCTTACCGTACCAGCTGGCGATACCGCGTGCCTTGTAGGGTTTGACCGTGGTATTCGGCACATATTCTTTGCCGAGTACCACGTAAGGTTTGGTCGCGGGTTTGTGCAGGGGCTCCCATTTTGGATCGGCATCGGGAATGTCATCCAGTCCGTCCGGGATATCTTCCGCCGGACCATCATCCTTGTAGAAGCCGCCGCCACGCTTCAGAACAGCTGTCGGCTTTTTTGTGGGTGTCGGAGATTTCGAAATCGGGCGTTTTTCCCCGTCGACCGCAGTGCTTTGTATCGGTGCTGGCGGTACGCTGCCGCACGCCGCAAGCAGCATGGTCAGGGCAAGTGAAGCGAGGCGGAAGGTCATTTTTTGACGAGCATCCGGTGGGTATGGATGGACATCAGAATACCGACGCCAAGGAAAAGTGTCACCAGCGCCGTGCCGCCATAACTCATGAAGGGCAGCGGCACGCCAACGACCGGCAGAATGCCGCTGACCATGCCCATGTTGATGAAGGCATAAGTGAAGAAGCCTAGCGTGATGGCCCCGGCAAGCAGGCGCGAGAATAGCGTGGGTGCGCCCGAGGCGATGATCAAGCCGCGGCCAATGAGCAGGGTGTATAGGAAAATCAGCAGTGCATTTCCAATCAGTCCCCATTCTTCGGAATAAACGGCAAAGATGAAATCGGTATGTTTTTCAGGGATGAATTCAAGATGGGTCTGGGTGCCATTCAAATAGCCCTTGCCGAGCGCTCCCCCGGAGCCAATGGCGATGGTCGATTGAATGATGTGGTAACCGGCGCCGAGTGGGTCGGTAGTCGGGTCAATCAATGTCAGGATCCGTTTGCGTTGGTAGTCATGCATCATCCCCCAGATAAGCGGCGCAGCCGAGCCGCCGGCGACAATCAGGCCGGCAATCACCTTCCAGGGTAGCCCAGCGAAGAAAATGACATAAAAACCCGCTGAGCCGACCAGCAACGCCGTACCTAGGTCAGGTTGCTTGGCAATCAGCGCGAAAGGAACGAGCAGCAATAGCGCGGCAATCAGATAATGCTTCAGCCTCAAGGTTGCTTCATATTTCTGGAAATACCAGGCTAGCATGAGCGGCATGGCAATCTTCATGATCTCGGAGGGCTGAATGCGCGTAAATCCCAGCGGTAGCCAGCGTTTTGCGCCATTGACCTTGATCCCGAAGGCAAATACCGCGATGAGCAGAATGACTCCGAGGACATATAACGGTATGGCAAAATTCATCAACTTTTGCGGTGGCAGGCGGGAGACAAACCACATGATGGTCATGGCTACGCCCATGTTGCCCAATTGCGAGAGCACACGCTGGTTGCCGTCATACGTGGCGGAATAGACCGTGGCAAGGCCGACGCCCATGATCGCCAGCGTAATGAACAAGAGCGGAAAGTCTATATGCGCGATCAGCTGCCGCCAACCGCGACGAAGGGTGCTGGCGATATCGATCATTCTTCGGGATCTTCCTCAATGGCCGCAGGATCCTCAGTGGCCGCACCGCCCGGCAGTTTACCGAGTAGGTAGTAGTCCATGACCATGCGCGCGATTGGTGCCGCGGATTGGGCGCCGAAGCCGCCATTTTCGACAAGCACGGCCAGGGCGATTTTCGGCTTGTCAGCCGGTGCGTAGGCAATGAACAAGGCGTGGTCGCGTAACTCCTTCTTGACGCCTCCCTCCTTGTACTGAGCCCCTTTCAGCGAGAAGACCTGGGCGGTACCGGTCTTGCCGGCAGCTTCGTAAGCGGCACCCGCGAAGGCGCGAGCGCCCGTGCCTTCCTTGTTGACGCCAACCATGGCGCGCCGGATGACGTCGATGTTGCTTTGCTTCAAGTGCAGGTCGCGTATGGGCTGTGATTCAACCGGTCGTTTTTCGCCGGTTTTGGTGTCGACCAGGTAATGGACCAAATGTGGACGGTACATCACGCCATTGTTCGCGATGGTGGCCGTGGCTTGCGCCAGCTGGATCGGGGTGTAGGCGTTGTAGCCCTGGCCGATGCCGATGGAGATCGTTTCGCCGGCGTACCATTTTTGCTGTTCGGGCTTCTTGAAGCGCTGCCGCTTCCATTCCTGGGAGGGCAGGACGCCTTTTGATTCGCCGTTATCGTCCTTGCCGAGATCAATGCCCGTGCGTTGGCCGAGGCCAAGTGAGCCCATGAACTTGGAGATATTGTCGATGCCCATGTCGTTGGCGAGCATGTAATAGTAGGTATCGCAGGAGTGGACGATAGACTTGTACATGTCCACGCTGCCATGGCCACCTTTTTTGTCATCGCGGAACTGGTGGTTGCCGAAATTGAAATAACCAGGGTCGTAAATGGCTTGATTGGCCGTGCGTTTTCCCATTTCCAGAGCGGCCAGGGCCATGAATGGCTTGAACGTTGATCCTGGCGGATAGGCGCCGTTGATTGCCCGATTGACCATGGGCTTGCTTGGGTGTTCGTTCAGTTCCTTCCAGTTGTCGGGGGTTATCCCGTCGACGAAAAGATTGGGATCGTAGGTGGGCGTTGACACCAGTGCAAGAATGCCGCCGGTGCTTGGATCAATGGCGACCAGCGCGCCTTTGCGGTCACCGAAGGCCAGTTCGGTGATTTCCTGCAGCTTGGCATCCAGGGTCAACGCCAGATTATTCCCCGAAACCGGAGGAATTCGCTTCAGGCTACGTAGCGCTCGGCCGCCCGAATCAATTTCGACTTCTTCATAGCCGGTTTCACCGTGCAGCTCGAATTCGTAATGTTGTTCAAGGCCTGTCTTTCCGACGTGATCGGTCCCTTTATAGTTCGCCTGTTTTTCAGAATCCTCGATCCATTTCAGGTCACGATCGGTAATTCGGCCAATATAGCCAATGGCATGCGAGGCAATACTGCCCAGCGGATATTGTCGAAACAGGCGTGCCTTTACCTCGACACCGGGGAATCGATAGCGATGGGCGGCAAACTTGGCGACCTCACCATCGCTGAGGCGCGTCCGGATAGGAATTGATTCGAAATTCTTGGCCTCGTCCAATAGTCGCTTGAAACGTTTGCGGTCCTTGGGTTGGATGTCGATGACCTCGCCGAGCGCATCGATGGTTGCTTCAAGATCACCGGCCTGCGACGGTGTGATTTCGAGTGTGAACGCCGAATAATTGTGGGCCAGGACGACACCGTTGCGGTCGGTGATGACCCCGCGGTTAGGCACGATGGGAATCAGTGCAATCCGGTTGTCTTCGGCGCGTGTCTGGAAAAAATCGTGATGGATGACCTGTAGCCAGACGAAGCGGCCTAACAGTAAGCCAAAGGCCATCAGGACGAAGATGGCTGCGAAGCCCAGGCGGAATCGAAAGCGGTCTAGATCGGCTTCCGGATTGGTGAAATTGCCCACGTACAGCTCGCCTCAGCCCTAAATCGGGCGGTTGGGGTCTTGCTCAACCGGCCGGTATTGCGGAAGGAGCAGGATAAAGGTCGCGGGAATCCACAGCAGCGTCGCCACAAAGGGACCGATGAAATAGCCCCAGCCCGGAAAATCAGCACCTACGGCCAGACGCATCAGCGCCTGCAGGATTTGAGCGGCGAGCAACAATGGCATGATCTGCAACGCCTGCTGAACCAACGGAAACCACAAGATGCGGCGGGATAGGGCTGTCGCAGTGTACGCCAGCAACACATAGGCAAAGCAGTGCTGGCCGAGGATGGCGCCATCCGCCACGTCCATCAGCAAGCCAAGGAGGAAACCCCAGCCCATGCCTACTTTATGAAACTCGCGCACACTCCAGAAGCACAGTACCAGCGCCACCCAGTCCGGCATTCCCGGCCAGTGTGCGGTGGGCAGGAAGTTGAGCAATGCCGCGGCGATCAAGCTGAAGAAAATAAACCATGGCCGAACGGGCAACAGGATGCGAGAGGAGGAAAAGGTGGGTTGCATCAGTTTTCCTTGCCTGCGGATTTCTTTTTCTTGCCGCGCAGGCCGGGCTTGTCACCGTTATTGCCGGGGCGACCGATGGATGCCGGAGGGGCGGGTGGCAGCGGCTGGCGTGGGTCAAGGACCATGACTTCACCGAAGTTCTCGACGCCTGCAATGGGCGTACAGAAAATGCGGGCGAAAGAGTAGGCACTGTCACGTTCGATATTGACGATCTTGGCTACCGGGAATCCTGGCAGGTAGATGCCGTCCAGTCCGGAGGTCACCAAGACATCGCCGACCTGAATGTCTGCATTGGAAGGCATGTAACGCAATTCCAGCTGGCCGTTACCCAGACCAAAGACGACCGAGCGCTGGCCGCTGCGGACGATTTGCACAGGAACGACCTGATCCTTGTCGGTAATCAGGGTGATTTCCGCGGAGAATGGAAAAACACGCGTCACTTGCCCAACAACACCTGCTTCATCGATCGCTGGTTGCCCGGCGATAATGCCTGCTTGCTGTCCCTTGTCGACGATGACCTTGCGTGAAAAAGGGTCGCGGGCCGTATAGAGAATCTGAGCAACCTGGCCGTTGGCATTTTCCCGCTCCTTGACAGCCAGCAATTTGCGCAGCCGATCATTTTCGGATTCCAGCTGCGCCAGCCGCTGCAGATTTGGTGCGGTGGCAAGCTGGGCATGCCTGAGCTCGCCATTTTCCTGCTGCAGTGCGCGCATGCCTTGCAAATAGCTGGCTGCGTAGTCAACCAGACTGCCCGGTGTCTGCGCAACACGCTGGACGGGGTCGACTACCAGCGCGATGCTTTGTCGAAGCAGTTCCAAACTCTTGAAGCGGAGGTCAACAACGAAGATCGCCAGTGAAACGGCGATATAGAAAGTCAGAAGGGCCAGCGGTGCTGGCCCTCGCTTGAAGAACGGTGGAGGCGCGTGATTGATGCCGGCCATCGCTCAACCCTGGCTTGTTGCGTTCAAGGCTCAGTCCGAGGCAAAGATGCTGCCCAGCTTGTCCATCTTTTCCAGCGCCAGGCCGCAACCGCGGGCAACGCAGGTCAGAGGTTCATCGGCAACGATCACGGGCAAACCCGTTTCTTCCATCAGCAAACGATCCAGGTCGCGCAATAGCGCGCCACCACCGGTGAGCACCATGCCCTTTTCGGCAATATCCGCCCCGAGTTCCGGCGGCGTCTTTTCCAGAGCCGATTTCACGGCGGAAACAACCTGGTTCAACGGGTCCGTCAGTGCTTCAAGGATTTCGTTGGAGGAAATGGTGAACTTGCGCGGAATGCCTTCGGCCTTGTTGATGCCGGAGACTTCCATTTCCTTGACTTCGGCGCCCGGGAAGGCGGAACCGATGTTCTTCTTGATATTTTCGGCGGTATTTTCGCCGATCATCATGCCGTAGTTGCGGCTGATGTAATTGATGATTGCTTCGTCCAGCTTGTCGCCGCCGACGCGCACGGAACCGGCATAGACCATGCCGCCAAGCGAGATGACACCCACTTCGGTGGTGCCGCCGCCGATGTCGACAACCATCGATCCGGTCGCTTCAGAAACCGGCAGGCCAGCGCCAATCGCGGCGGCCATTGGTTCCTCGATCAGATAGACCTGGCTGGCGCCAGCGCCGAGGGCGGATTCACGAATGGCGCGACGTTCGACCTGGGTCGAACCAGAGGGCACGCAGATGATGATGCGCGGGCTCGGGCTGAACAACTTCGAGTCATGCACCTTCTTGATGAATTGTTTGAGCATCTGCTCGGTGACGGTGAAGTCGGCAATGACGCCATCCTTCATCGGGCGGATGACGGTAATCGTGCCGGGTGCCTTGCCAAGCATTTCCTTGGCTTCCTTGCCGACGGCCTGGATGGTTTTTTTGGCATTGGGACCGCCTTCGAGGCGGATGGCGACGACCGATGGCTCGTCGAGGACAATGCCCCGCGCACGCACGTAGATCAGCGTGTTGGCGGTGCCAAGGTCGATGGCGAGGTCGTTAGAGAAGTATTTACTGAGGAAACCAAACATGTATGCTCCGCTTGGAGGGTGCGGTAGGGAAAACTTTTATGATACCTTATAACGCTTTCCATTTTAAGACTTTGTGCGCTGCAATAAAGTCTTTGGCACCTATGTCGCTCACATTAGAACAGGTTAAGCGCATCGCCCACCTCGCCCGAATCGAAACGAGCGATGGCGAAGCGTTGACCACACAAGGCCATCTCAATGGCATTTTTCAGCTGATTGAACAGATGCAGGCGGTGGATACCGAAGGCGTAGAGCCGATGGCTCATGCACAGGATCTTTGTCAGCGTTTGCGCGAAGACGCGGTGACGGAAGTCGATCGCCGGGCTGCCTATCAAGCGATAGCCCCTGAGGTTGAGGCCGACCTCTATCTTGTGCCGAAGGTGATCGAATGATCCATGCCAGCCTGAAAGAACTTTCTCAGGCCCTGGTCGCGAAGAAAATTTCCAGCGTGGAGCTATCCACGCTGTTTCTCGACCGAATTAAACGCCTGAATCCCACGCTGAATGCCTTTGTCACGGTCGACCGGGAAAAAAGCCTGAAAATGGCATTGGCTGCCGATGCCCGTATTGCAGCCGGCACGGGCGGGCCGCTGACCGGCATTCCAATTGCCCAGAAGGATATCTTCTGTGCCGAAGGCTGGCGGACGACTTGCGGGTCGAAAATGCTGGCCAATTTCATCTCTCCCTACGATGCGACGGTGATCCATAAGATGCACGCCGAGGCGGGACTGGTTTCTCTCGGCAAGACGAACATGGACGAATTTGCCATGGGGTCGTCCAATGAAACATCGTTCTTCGGACCCGTCCGTAATCCGTGGGATACCGAGCGCGTGCCCGGCGGCTCATCCGGTGGTTCGGCGGCAGCGGTGGCCGCACGTCTGGCGCCGGCGGCGACCGGCACTGATACGGGTGGCTCAATCCGCCAGCCGGCCGCTTTGTGCAACCTCACTGGCCTGAAGCCTACTTACGGTGTGGTTTCCCGCTACGGCATGATCGCCTTCGCGTCGTCGCTTGATCAGGGTGGCCCGATGGCAGCCAGCGCCGAGGACTGTGCCCTGCTGCTCAATACGATGGCGGGCTTCGATGAGCGCGATTCTACGTCCTTGGCGCGTCCCGCTGAGGATTACACCCGTGATCTCGAAAAGCCGCTGAATGGCCTGCGTATCGGTTTGCCAAAAGAGTTCTTCGGTGATGGTTGCGATGTTGAGGTGATGGCCGCCGTGCGTGCGGCCATTGCGGAATACGAAAGGCTTGGTGCGACGACGCTTGAGGTCTCGCTGCCAAATTCCCATCTGTCGGTGCCGGCCTACTATGTCATTGCGCCGGCTGAAGCCAGTTCCAATCTGAGTCGTTTCGACGGTGTCCGTTACGGTTATCGGGCGCCGGATTACGGCAATCTCGACGACATGTACATGAAGAGCCGGGCCCAGGGATTTGGTCCCGAGGTCAAGCGGCGAATCCTGATCGGCGCTTATGTGCTCTCGCACGGCTACTACGATGCTTATTATCTGCAGGCGCAGCGTATTCGCCGCTTGATTGCGAATGACTTTGTCGAAGCATTCAAGCATTGCGATGTGATCATGGGGCCGACGTCACCTTCAACGGCCTTCAAGCTTGGTGAAAAGGCAGCCGATCCCGTGCAGATGTATCTGTCGGATATCTACACCATTGCAGTCAATCTGGCCGGGTTGCCGGGCATGTCCGTACCCTGCGGGTTTGTCGATGGTTTGCCGGTGGGGTTGCAGTTGATTGGCAACTATTTTGCTGAAGGGCAGTTGCTCAATGTGGCGCACCGCTATCAGCAGGCAACTGACTGGCATCGGCGCCGGGCAGCCCTCGACTAAGCATGTGGCGGCAATTGGTGTTCGTCGTCTTTTTGGCAGCGGCCGGTTGTGCCGAGGTTGAGAAGCAACCCGGTACGGAGCCGGGGCGGGAGGGCGGTCGGGCCAGTTCATTAACAGACAGCGGCATGCCAAAAATGAAGGCATCGACCTTGAAGCTGTTGGCTAGCCGCAACATGAAGCCGCAGCCGACGCGTCCGCTCAATGTGAATTCGCATTGCTCGCAAAAGGATGAGATCGGTACCCAAACCAGTCTGGATCTACTGGTCAAGGAAGCCGAGGTCCGGGAATTTGATGCTCAGGTCAGCATGAAGGGCCATGGCACCTGCCGCTTCAACCTGACGGAGTTCGATCAGGTGGAGAGATTGCCGCAAGCGTTGCTACGCCATAAAAAACATTCGGGTTGCCTTGTGCGCATGTGGGAAGAGGGACCCAAAGTAACAGTTGCATTCAACAGTTGCCCAAAATCCTGCGAAGGAAATGCATTCAGCTATCTTTGGCCGATTCTGGTCGAGGCGGATTCAGGGCGTTGTTTCTAAACGGATGACATGATGAAACAGTGGGAAGTAGTGATTGGTATCGAGACGCATGCGCAGCTCTCGACGGTGTCGAAAATTTTCTCCGGTGCCTCGACGGCATTCGGCGCAGCCCCTAACACGCAGGCTTGCGCGGTCGATCTCGCCTTGCCCGGTGTCTTGCCTGTGCTCAACAAGAAGGCGGTGGAGTGTGCCATTCGCTTCGGTTTGGCGATTGGTGCCGAGGTTGCGCAAAAATCGATTTTCGCTCGCAAAAATTACTTCTATCCCGATTTGCCCAAGGGTTACCAGATCAGCCAGATGGATCTGCCGGTTGTCGTTGGCGGCAATATCACGCTGCAGGTTGGCTCAGGCGACAAGATTTATGAAAAAGTCGTCCGTCTGACGCGTGCCCATCTTGAAGAGGATGCCGGAAAGTCGCTTCATGAGGATTTCCACGGCAAATCCGGCATCGACCTCAATCGCGCCGGGACCCCGTTGCTGGAGATCGTTTCCGAGCCGGATATGCGGTCCTCGGACGAAGCGGTTGCCTATGCGAAGTCGTTGCATGCACTTGTTCGCTGGATCGGTATTTGCGATGGCAACATGCAGGAAGGGTCATTCCGTTGCGACGCCAATGTATCGGTTCGTCCGAAAGGCCAAGCCGAATTCGGTACCCGGCGTGAAATAAAGAATCTCAACTCATTCCGTTTTCTGAAGGAAGCCATCGACTTTGAAGTCCAGTGGCAGATCAACGAAATTTCGGAAGGCCGCAAAATTCAACAAGCCACCGTGCTCTTCGACCCGGATGCGGGTGAGACACGCATGATGCGGAGCAAGGAAGACGCGCACGATTACCGTTATTTCCCGGATCCCGATTTGCTGCCGCTGGTGATCTCGAGCGACTGGATCGATTGCGTCAAGGCGGATATGCCAGAATTGCCAGCGCAGATGCGCGAACGATTCGTCCGCGAATTCGGGCTTTCAACCTACGACGCGACAAGCTTGACTGCAAATTCCGAAATGGCCGGTTTTTTCCAGTCGACCGTGGAAATCGCTGGTAAAGCCAATGCCAAGCCCTGTGCCAACTGGATCATGGTCGATTTGGCTGCCCGCTTGAATAAAGAGGGCAGGGAGCTTGCGGATTCGCCGGTGTCAGCCGCGCAACTTGCCGGCCTGGTGCAACGTATTGCCGATAACACGATCTCCAACAACATCGCGAAGAAAGTATTCGATGCCTTGTGGAATGGTGATGGTGCGACTGCTGATGAGATCATCGACAAGCAGGGGCTGAAGCAGATCACTGATAGCGGCGCCATTGAGTCGCTGGTCGATGAAGTGCTGGCGGCCAATCCAGCCAATGTAGCGGAATTCAAGGCGGGCAAGGAAAAGGCGTTTAATGCCTTGGTGGGGCAGGTCATGAAGGCAGCCAAAGGCAAGGCCAATCCGCAACAGGTTAACGACCTTTTGAAGCAGAAGCTGGCTGGCTAGTTAGCGTATGGGGGGCGGGTTGCCGACCGGTGTCGCTGGCGCCTTGCGTGTCAGTTCGAAGTAGCGCCGGCGGTCTGCATCGTATTTCGCCTTGATGGCTTCGAAATCCCGCCGTTTCATGGAAAGCAAATCTTGCTGCAGTTTGATCTCATGGTCGAGCGCTCGAAGATCTTGATCCAGGCTCGGCGGCAGCGTCTTTTTCTTGTAAAACTCAGCCTCGTCCTCGAATTTCTTGCGTTTAGTACGTGCCGCATCGATCCTGGCGATGGTCGCCAGAATGGCAAAATTTACGTCCGCTTCTGCCTTCTGCTGGGCGAAATCAATGTCTTCTGGCGTCGCATACGTGTCAAGCAAAGCCTGGTCGCGTCGCCGCTGCTCTCTGCTGCTGTCTTCAAGCTGCTTGCGCCGACGGTTCTCGACAATTTGCTCGGCTTTCTGCTCAGGCGTCAGCGGCGCCCCGACTTCCTTGGCAATATTGCCACCACTATCGAGCACTCTGTAGGCTCTCCCGCGACACTGTTCCGGAAGTGTGTCGCCGCAAATTCTGCGACCATTGCTCGGGTCTTGGCAACAATAAAACTCGCCGCTTGCCTGCGCCGATCCTAGCGATATCAGTAACAGCGTGGCGAGAAGGTGTTTAGGCATGGATACCGTACTGTTCCCGGTAACGGGTGACTGCATCTCGGTAGACGGCAAATTCAGCGTGATGGGTAAGGTAATCCAACAGGTCATTGAGACCCGCCACCGCGACCACAGGGATTCCATAGTCGCGTTGTACCTCTTGCACGGCAGACAGATCACCCATGCCGCGTTCCTGACGATCTAGGGCAATCAGGACCCCGGCAGGTGTTGCACCGGCGGCGCGAATCAACTCAACAGACTCGCGGACCGAGGTGCCAGCGGAAATCACATCATCAACAATCAACACGCGCCCGGTCAGCCGGGCGCCGACAATGTTGCCGCCTTCGCCATGATCCTTGGCTTCCTTGCGATTGAATGCAAACGGGAAATTCTGACCGCGCTGCGCCAGCGCAATGGCAATGGCGGCTACCAGTGGAATGCCCTTGTAGGCGGGGCCAAACAACATGTCGAATTGGATGCCGCCGGCTTCTGCGGCTTTGGCGTAGAATTCAGCTAATCGCCCCAATGAATTTCCGTCGTTGAACAGGCCGGCATTGAAGAAATAGGGCGAAAGACGCCCAGCCTTGGTTTTGAACTCTCCAAAGCGCAGTACTTTGCAGCTAAGCGCGAATTCGATGAAGTCCTGACGAAAATCCATATTATTCCATTTTATTCGGCCGGAAAAACCGCGCCGATCACGACTCAATGTTACGCATCATCTCTCTGAATCTCAATGGTATCCGCTCCGCATGGAGTAAAAATGTCTTGCCCTGGGTCGTGTCGCAACGGCCGGACATTGTTTGTCTTCAGGAACTGAAAGCGCAGATTCCCGACCTGTCCGCTGAAATGCGCCAGCCAGACGGAATGCAGGCGTTCTATCATTGTGCTGAAAAGAGAGGGTATAGCGGGGTTGGTATCTGGAGCAGAAGAGCGCCAGATCGGGTTGTCGAAGGCTTTGATGGGGGTGAGTTTGATGCTGAAGGGCGCTATATTCGCGCCGATTTCGGTAATCTGTCAGTGATTTCGCTCTATCTTCCGTCCGGTTCATCATCGCCGGAACGTCAGGAGGCAAAGTTCAGATTTCTTGACCTGTTCTATCCGCAGATGTTGGCCCTGCGTGCCGAGGGGCGAGAGATTGTCCTTTGCGGCGACTGGAATATTGCACATCAGACAATCGATTTGAAAAACTGGAAATCCAATCAGAAAAACTCCGGTTTCTTGCCCGAAGAGCGTGCATGGTTAACTCGGGTATTTACCGAGCAGGGTTGGGTCGATGTCTATCGTCGATTGCATCCTGATACTACTGAAGCCTGTTATACATGGTGGAGCAACCGTGGCCAGGCTTGGGCAAAAAATGTGGGTTGGCGAATCGACTAGTCACTTGCACAAATAACCTGCATAATCGGATGTATGAAAGACATCCGCGTATTTTCCTATAGAAGGTTCTCGTCGGGGCGACAAGCCAGAGGGACATCCCTCGAACGGCAAACCAAGTTGGCGC
>Ga0209023_10000549_pt1 | contig 56418 bp, 32 predicted proteins | sample LakOneMetagenome_FD_187468 | JGI IMG/M metagenome (GOLD analysis project Ga0209023, IMG submission 187468) | Freshwater and sediment microbial communities from Lake Erie, Canada (SPAdes) (version 2) | ecosystem: Environmental > Aquatic > Freshwater > Lentic | place: Lake Erie, Canada... | reverse complement strand
CACCGAAGCGCGCCGAATCATGCCAGGCGAACGCGGCGAGCGCGCCGATGCACAGCGCCAACGCGACGCATGCGCCGAGGAAGCGGCGTGGATTGCGGGTTTCGTGCCACGCCAGCAACACGCCGACCAGCGCATACGACAACCACGCCGCGCGCGAGCCGGCGAGCAGGATCGGCGCGGCGAGCAACAGGAATGCGACGACCAGGCCACGCCAGCCGGAGCGCGCGCGCGCCGCAAGCAGCACGAATGGCGACAATGTCGCGAGTACCGGCCCAAGCTTGAGGTTGCCGGCACCGAAGATGCCGGACACGCGCTCCTTCTCTGCCGCGCCACCGAGGCTGTAGCCGGTCGCCATCTGCACCCATGCATCGAGCCCCCAGAGGCTGGCCACGATGGCGGCGGCCGCGACCAGCGCGGGCCAGCGCGCGGCGTCACGCAATGCCCATGTCACAAACAGCGCGAACGGCAGGAAGCGCAGCGTAGTCGCGATGGTGCTCCAGGTCTTGCCAGGCTCCACCGCGCCGAATGCCGAAAGCAGGGTCGGCAACCAGTAGCAGGCGAACAACACCAGCGCGAGTCGCACGCCGGTGTCGCCGAGACGCAGGCGACCGCGCGCCAGCAGCACGAGGCCCGCGAGCGCCGCAATCGCCACCGGCAGCTCGGCGCTGCGCCCCAGCGGCAGCAGCACCAGCGCCGAGAGCACGAGCAGGATCGCGACGAGGGTCGTCGCTGGCATTGGGCGGGAGTTCACGGCGCGCGACCCGATTCGATTCAATAGAGCTTAGCGAGTGGTTGCGCTTGCCGCCAAGCGGACCACGCTGCTCGCGGTCATTGCGGCGTCCGGGCACCCGTCATCAGGCTTTCGTAGACGGCCAGCGTGGAATCCTGCATGTCGGTGAGTCGATAGCGCTGCAAGGGCGCAATCGGCGGCGCCGCGCGCAGCAGCTCGGCCGCCCGTTCCGCCAGACGTTCGCGATCGCGCGCCGGCACGCGCCCGGCCGGGTACAGGTCACCGAGCAGTTCGCCGACGCCGCCGTGGTCGTAGCCGAGCACCGGCCGACACAGTGCAAGCGCCTCGATCACCGTGCGACCGAACGCCTCCGGTTTGTTCGACAGTTGCAACACGAGCGAGGACGCCGCGAATACGTCGCGTGCATCGTCGCGCTGCGCGCTGATCGCGATCCAGTCGGCCACGCCGAGGTCGACCGCGAGGCGTTCCAGTTCGGCGACATACGCCTCGCGGCCCTCCTGGCGCGCACCGAGCAGCAGCAGGCGGGTCGGGATACCGCGCGCCTTGAGGTCGGCCACCAGCACGATCGCGTCGGCATGACCCTTGAGGCGCGTACCGCGCCCGGGCAGGGTCAGGAGCGGCGCGCCGACGAGTTGCGGGAACTCGGCGAAGAACCATTCGCGCCACGATCCGTCGGCCTGGTAGCCGAACGGATAGTCGGCCTGGTCGATGCCGCGCGGGATCACCAGCAGCCGGTTCGGATCGGTGCTCGGGTAGTTGCGCAGCAGGTAGTCGCGTACCGTGTTGGACACGCAGACGACCCGCTCGCCGCGCACCATCACCGAGCTGTAGATGCCCGGACTGTTCAATCCGTGTGCAGTTGTGACGAAATGTGTCTTAAGCCCGCGTACCGCGAGCCAGCCAACCCAGGCCGGCATGCGCGAGCGCGCATGCACGATGTCGGCGCGTTCGCGCCGGAGCAGTGCACGCAGTTTCGGTGCCTGCGCGAGCGCCCGGAACGACTTCGCGCCGATCGGCATCGCGAAATGTTCGCTCCCTTCGCGCAGGAGTTGTTCGACCATGCGTCCGCCGGCGGACACGACGATCGAGCGGTGCCCGGCCGCGACCAGCGCACGCGCCACCTCGAGCGCCGAACGCTCGGCGCCACCGGCTTCCAGCGCCGGCAGCAGCTGCACGACGGTGAGGCGAGCTTCGCTCATTCGCTCAGGCCGCGAGGTCGTATTCGGCACCGCAGTACGGGCATTTGGCGTGCCCGCCCTGCTCGGCAATCGGCAGGTAGACCTTCGGATGCGAGTTCCACAGCGACATGCCCGACATCGGGCAGCTCAGCGGCAAGTCGGTCGAAGAGACCCGGTAGCGGTTCTCGGCATTGGCGGGAATCGTCCTTTCCGCCGCAGGATTGGGGCGCAACATGCTCTACTCCATGGACAGAGCTTTGCAGTTTACCAGCACAAGGCATGCCAACCAGTATGTGAAATGCTTCACGGCAGTTCAGTGAACAGCACGCAGGCACGCGCACGGGCCGAGTGGCCTAGAATGCCGCGGCTTCGTTCGATACCCCCATCGATCAGCAAACGGGAGGGAATACGTGGATATCAACAAGTTGATTGCACGCGCCAAGGCGATTCTGCTGACACCGAAGACCGAATGGCCGGTCATAGCAGGCGAAGCGGCGACCGTGCCGGACCTGTACAAGAACTGGATCGTGATCCTGGCGGTGATCCCGCCAATCGCCGGCTTCATCAAGGGCAGCATCATCGGCACGACGTTTTTCGGCGTGACCTACCGCGCTGGCATCGGCACCGGCATCACCGGCGCGATCGTCGCCTACGCGCTCGCACTTGCGATGGCGTACGTGATGGCGCTGATCATCGACGCGCTCGCGCCGAGCTTCGGCGGCGAGAAGAATCCGGTGCAGGCACTGAAGACGGTTGCCTATGCGTGGACCGCGAGCTGGGTCGCCGGCATTTTCCAGATCGTTCCCGGCATCGGCTGGCTGATTGCGCTCGCTGGCGGCATCTACAGCATCTACCTGCTCTACCTCGGGCTGCCACACACGATGAAGGCGCCGGCCGACAAGGCCGCCGGTTATACCGCGGTCAGCGTCATCATCGCGATCGTGCTGAGCTGGATCTGCGCGCTGGTCGTCGGCGGCATCATCGGCGCGGGCGCGATGATGAACATGGGTGCCGCGGGTTCCAATCTGCACATCGGCAGCAGCGACGGCAGCATCACGATCGACAAGGACAGCGCTCTCGGCCAGCTTGCCGCCGCCGGCCAGAAGATGGAAGCCGCGGGCAAGCAGCTCGAAGCCGCGCAGAAGTCCGGCGACGCCAATGCACAGGGCAAGGCGATGGGTGCGGTCATCGGCGCCGCGATGGGTGGCGGCGACCAGGTCGAGGCGCTCGCACCGGACGTGCTGAAGCCGTTCGTGCCGGCGACGCTGGCCGGCCTGCCGCGCACCGACTTCTCGGCCGAGAAGAATGGCGCGATGGGCATGCAGGTGTCGACCGCAAACGCGACCTACTCGGACAGTACTTCGGGGCGCTCGCTGCGCCTCGAGGTCACCGACATGGGCTCGGCCAAGGGCATCATGGCGATGGCCGGCTGGGCTGCGCTGCAGCAGGAGCGCGAAACCGACCACGGCTTTGAGAAAACCTACAAGCAGGACGGTCGCCTGATCCATGAGGAATGGGACAGCCAGGACAAGCACGGCGAGTACAGCATCGTGCTCGGTGATCGCTTCACCGTGAAGCTGTCCGGTCAGGCCGGCAGCATCGACGAACTCAAGGGCGCCGTCGGTACCCTAAACCTCGCCGGCCTCGAAGCGCTCAAGGCGCAGGGCGTCAAGCAGGGCTGATTCCGCACTCGCAGGGCGGTACGCGCGAAGCGCGTGCCGCCGGATACAACTTCGACATGGATGGCGGGACTCGCGCTGCGCGCTCGTCCCGCCCGCCCCTCATCAGCCCTTCGGCTTCTTCAGGCTCTCGGCATACGCCTTCGCGTCGATCGCTTCGGTCGTGATGCGCAGGTGGATGTCATCGCTGACCATCGGCACGTAGGTCTTGATGCCGAACTCCGAACGCTTGATCGTCGCGGTAGCGTCGAAACCGACCGCCGGCGCCTTGCGCATCGGATGTTCGCCGACATGGTTGACCACCGCGTTGAGCACGACCGGCTTGGTGACGCCGTGCAGGCTGAGGTCGCCGGTGACGATCAGCTGGCCTTCGCCGGGACCCTTCTCGACCTTTGTGCTCTTGAACACCGCGTCCGGATACTTCGCCGAATCGAAGAATTCCGCGCTCTGCAGATGCTCGTCGAGCTTCTCGACATTGCTGTTGACGCTGGCGAGCGAGATCGTGACCTTGACGCTCGCCTTGGTCGGATTCGCGGCATCGAACTCGAGCGAGCCGTCGATCTTGCGGAACTGTGCGGTCGGGTTCGAATAGCCGAAGTGGTTCCAGCTGAAGACGACCTGGGTATGGCCGGGATCGAGCGTGTAGCTGCCGGCGAAAGCGGCGGGTGCGGCGAGGGCCAGCGCGCTGGCAAGAGCGATGCGACGGAACATGGACAAACTCCTTTGCGATGAGGGCGTGGATAAACGCTGCCAATGCGGAATAGGCAGTGAACGCTGCACCTTGGCCCGGATGTGTTGACACCTGAAAGAATGTGGCAGGGCACGGCACATCGCAAGAGCCGCGCGGCGGAAGCAGTGTTTCCCGCGGGGAACGATGGCCGCCGGTCGCGCCCGCCGAGTCGCTTGCATTAGGCTGCACCGATGGATCCGGTCACGTGTTGGGCAATCACCGACGGAGCCGCGGGAAACGAGCGCCAGGCGCTCGCGCTCGCGCGCGCGCTCGCGCTCGAGCCGCGCGTGGTGCGCATCCGCGTGCGCCAGCCGTGGGATGCGCTCGCGCCGCGTCTGCTTGCCGGCGCATCGCACGCGATCCGCGACGAACATGGCGCCGCGCTGGCGCCACCATGGCCCGACCTCGCGATCGGTTGCGGCCGGCGCGCCGCGCTCGCCACACGCCTGCTGCGCGAATGCAGCGCGGGGCATGCGCGCACCGTGCAGATCCTCGACCCGCGCATCGACAGCCGCGCGTTCGACCTCGTGATCGCGCCGGCGCACGACGGCATTTCTGGCGACAACGTGATCCGCAGCATCGGCGCGTTGAACCCGGTCGACCACGCCTGGCTCGCCGACGGCCGCGCGCGCTTCGCCCGGTTCGCGGCGTTGCCGGGGCCGCGCACGAGCGTGCTGGTCGGCGCCTCCAATCGCGCGCAGCGGCTCGACGCTGCATATTTCTCCGCCCTGCTCGATCGCCTGGAAGCCTGGCACGCCAGCGACGGCGGCAGCTTCCTCGTCAGCGTGTCGCGACGCACGCCGCGCGCGGTCACCGAATCCCTGCGCGGCGCGTTCGCGAACCTGCCCGGCATGTTCTGGTCCAGCGATGCCGACGGCGAAAACCCCTACGCTGGCCTGCTCGCATGGGCCGACCGCCTGGTCGTCACGCCCGACTCGGTGAACATGCTGAGCGAAGCGTGTGCGACCGGCAAGCCGGTCTACACCTATGCACCGCGCGCGATCGGCGGCAAGCTCGCCGCATTCCACGCCGAGCTTGCGGCCAGCGGTCACCTGCGCGCGCTCGGCGATGAAACGCCGCGCCCGCAACCGCCACCGCTCGCCGAGACGGCAGCCATCGCCGAACTCGTGCGCGCGCGCTGGCGCTCCACACGGCGTCCTTTGGGCACGACATCTCCGTAGGGCGGGTCGCGCAGCGGCGACTCGCGCGTACCGCCCTACAACGGCGGCCGGATGCGCAACACCGGTCGCGGATGCGGGCCGTCGTGCGCATCGTGGTCGAACGGCGAATAGCCGAGATCCTCGCGTTCCTGCGCGAAACGGCGCGCGAGCGCGAGCAGTTCGCGATACGCCGCGAGCGCGGCATCGCGCTGGCGACCGGAACGGAAGGCGTAACTCGGCGGATCGGCGTGCATCGGCTGCAGCGCGGCATCGCCGTCGGCACTTCCCGCTTCGGCACGCAGCAACCCGTCGAACGCTTCGCCGAGTACGCGCATCGCAACGCGATAGCGGACCCAGCGATGGTTGCGCCACCCGGTCACCACCCCCGGCGGCGGATCGCGCTGCGCATAGTGCGCGAGCAGCAGGTCGGCGGCGGCCTCGCCGCGCACGGCGAGGCGCTCGATCAGCGCCGGCGCCATGCGCAGGTTGAGCCCGCCCTCTCCTTCCTTCAGGCGCACCGCGACGATGCGGTCGCGGTAACCAGGGATTGCGAGCTGGGTGCTGTCGCTCCAGTCCTGCATGGTGGTCAGGATCGCGCCGATGAAACTGCGCAGTCCCTTGCGCTCGACATCCACCACCGTGCTCGTTGCGCCGCTGCCGTTGTGGTCGGGCATCCAGACGAAGTCGACCGGATCCCGCGGCTCGGGCGGCACGAATTCGGCATCGACCAGATTGATGCCGAACGTCGGTCGCGACGGCACCAGCGCGTCGAAGTAGTGGATCGGGAAGTTGCTGCAGATGCCGCCGTCGGAGAACCACACGCGTTCGGCGACGTGCCGCCACTGCCCGGGCGCACGCGGAACCGGGTCGAGCCTTTCGCGCCACAGCGGCACTGCCGACAGCAGCAGCGGGAATGCGAGGCTCATGCGCACCGCCACCAGCACCGGCAGGTCTTCCATCTCCGGCACGCGATAGCGTCCGCGCAATGCGCCTTCCTCGATGCGGCCGGGCGAGTCCGCCAGCAGTGCGTCGACCACGTCCTGCGGAAACAGCGCGCGCATTTCGTCGACGTCGAAGCAGAACGTCGCGTTGTCGAGCGGCAAGCTGTACGGACGCCCCTGGCTCAACGCGGTCGTCATCAGGCGGAGGTCGATGTCGCGCTCGCGCGCATGCACGCGCGCGGACGCGGCGACGTAGTCCGCCGGCGGCGCATGGCCGCGCCAGAGATCGCCGAAGCGCAGCGGACGCCGTGGATCGAGTCCGGCCAGCGACTGCAACGTCGCATGCAGCCACGGCGTCAGCGCATCGTCGCCACCGAGCCCGGAACACAGACCGTAACCGTTCGCCGGCAGGACGCGCAGCGCGTGGCAGGCGATTCGGACGGCCAACACGAGAACAAAGGTGACAAACGCTGCAAACAGCGCAGCCCCCGCGCCCACCCATGCGAGTGCACTGCCGGCGAAATCGGAATGACCCAGCAGCGACAGCGCCAGCAGTGCGACCAGCAACGCGAACAACGCCGTGAGCGGGAACCAGCGCAGGGACGCCAGCAGCCAGCGCGCAGCCGCAAGTCCTCGTGCGCGCTGTTCCGGCATCAGGCCGGCAACCAACAGCTGGTACAGGCGTCGCGTCGACGACTGCGGCTGGAACAGGCGGAACAGGCGCGTCGCGCCGTGCGCGCTGGCGTCGACGGTTTGCGCCAGCTGGTCGGACAGGCCGCGCAGGCGCTCGAAACCACCTGTTGCGCGCCCGTATTCGGCAGCGGCCGCCGCGGCGGCGGCGATCGCACCGGCCGATGCGCCGCCAACGCTGCGCAGGCGGTAGTGCGCGGCAAGTCGCGCGATCGCGCGCGGATAGACGACGCCACTGGTAATGCCGCCCTTCATGACGACATCGCATTCGGGCCGATTCATCGCCACGTCGTGCATGTTCCCCCCCGTCGCCGTTGCCCTGCGCCACCATACCAGCGCGCCGGCGCGGCGCACGCTTTTTTACAATGCCGCATCGCGCGAGGTCCTCCAGCCACCTTCCCGTGGAGCGCAGCTTGCGCTGCCCTTGCCTTTTCGTGCGCCTGCGCCGGGCAAGCTCGGCTACGAGGACATGGCATCCTCGAAATCGAAGCCGCACCGTCGCGCGGCGGCGCGCACGGCCTGCGTCGCGTGCTCGATGTCGGCATCGCGCGCGACCACGCGCGGGCGCGCATCGAGCGTGCAGCGGATCGCGCGCGCCAGCAGGTCGGCATGCGCTGCGGCGAGTGCGCTGGCGGTCTCCGCGTCGATCACGCCGCAGGCACGCAGCGCGTCGATCAAGGCGGCGCTGCCGCCATCGGCGAGCAGTGCCGGATGCCGCGCGGCGTGCTGCAACACCAGACCCTGCAACAGGAACTCGATGTCGACCAGCCCGCCGGCGCCCTGCTTGAGGTCGAACTCGACCGCAGTGGATCGATCCCGCTCGGCGCGCCAGCGCGCACGCATGTCGGTCACCTCGACCCGCAGGGCGTCGGCGTCACGCGGCTGCGCAAGCAGGTTCGCGCGGATCGTCGCGAAGCGCCGCGCCAACGCGCCATCGCCGGCGGTCGCCCGCGCGCGCACCAGCGCCTGCAGCTCCCAGGTCCAGGCGCGTTCGCGCTGGTAGGCCTCATAGCCGTCGAGACTCTGTACCAGCATGCCCTTGCTGCCGTCAGGACGCAGGCGCACGTCCACTTCGTACAGTCGCCCGGCGCGCGTCTGCGTGCCGAGCAGGTGCACGATGCGCTGCGCGAGGCGCGCGTAGTAGCGCATGCCGTCGAGCGGCTTGGCGCCGTCGGACTCGCGCTGCGCGCGTGCGCCGTCATAGAGGAACACAAGGTCGAGGTCGGAACCGAAGCCCAGCTCGCAGCCGCCGAAACTGCCGTAGGCAACCACCACCAGGCCGCTGCCGCCACCCTCGTCCGTCGCAATGCGCCCATGCGCGGCGACGATGTCGCGCTCGGCAATGCGCAGCACCGACTCGACGACCGCACCGGCGACGTCGGCCAATGTCCGCGCCGACGCGACCGCGCCGACCCGATCGGCAAGAAACGCGAGCCCGACACGGAACAGTACCGACTGGCGTTGCTCCTGGATCAGCTCGATCTCCGCCTCCGGATCGGCCTCGCCGAGCAGGGCGAGGCGGCGCGCGAGTTCGTCGCTGATCGCCGCGGCAGTCGGCGAGCTGGTGTCGATGCGATCGTCGAACAGGTCATCGAGCAGCAAGGGGTGCGCGATCACGCGCTCGGCCAGGAACGCGCTCGCGGAGAACACCGCGCCCAGCCGCTTCAGCGCGGCTGGCTGCTCGTCGAGCAGGGCGAGGTAGACCGAACGCCGCAGGATCGCCTGCACCAGGCGCAACAGGCGCACGAGGCAACGCGCGGGCTCGGCTTGCGCGGCGGCTGCGGCGAACAGCGCCGGCATGACCGCATCGAGGCGCTCGCGCGCGCGTGCCGACATCGTGCGCAAGGCTGCGCCTCCGACCAGGGCTTCCATCTCCGCCACGACTTGCGTCGGCGGATCGAACCCCGCCGCCGAAACCGCCGCCGACGTCACGCCCTCGTCAACCGCGGCGCGCCAGAACTCGGGCCAGCGCGCCTGCGTCTGTTGCACGGTGCTGCGCGCATCGACCGCCATCAACGCGGCGAACTCCTCGGCGACGGCCATGCGGTGGCGTTGCAGTTCGATCTCCAGCGAAGCCCAGTCGGGGTGACCCAGGCCGAGCGCGAAGCGTTCGCGCACGCCGGCATCCGCCGGAATGGCGTGGGCCTGCTGGTCGGCGAACATCTGCACGCGGTTCTCGAGCCGGCGCAGGAAGCGATAGGCCTCGCGCAGCCTGTGCGCGCGAGCGGTCGGGATGAAACCGAGTTGCTCGCAGGCGGCCAGCGCAGGCAGCAGGCCGCGTGCGCGCAGCGTCGGTTCGCGCCCGCCACGAATCAACTGCACCAGCTGCACGATGAACTCGATCTCGCGGATGCCGCCCGAGCCGAGCTTGAGATCGTCGGCGAGGTCCTTGCGCGCGACCTCGGCGTCGATCAGGGCCTTCATCTCGCGCAGCCCCGCGAACGCGGTGTAGTCGAGATAGCGGCGGAACACGAACGGACGCAGCGTTTCGAGCAGGCGCGAACCGGCGGCGCGATCGCCGGCCACCGGACGCGCCTTGATCCATGCGTAGCGTTCCCAGTCGCGTCCTTCGCGCTGGAAATACTGCTCCATCGCGTTGAACGACAGCGCGAGCCGGCCGGCGCTGCCGAACGGCCGCAGGCGCAGGTCCACGCGGTACACGTAACCGTCGACGCTGTGGTCGGCGAGCAGGCCGACCAGCGCCTGGCCGATACGCGCGTAGTACGCGGTCGCATCGAGCGGGCGCGCGCCGTCGCTGTCGGCGTGCTCGGCGAACGCGAACACGAGATCGATGTCGGACGAGAAGTTCAACTCACCGCCGCCGAGCTTGCCGAGGCCGAGCACGACCATGCGCTGCAGGCGACCGCGCGCGTCGCGCACGACGCCGTGACGTTGCGCAACCTGCGCCTCGGCGCCACGCAGCGCCGCCTCGAGGCAGGTTTCGGCGAGCACCGAGGCACCGGCGAGCGTGGTCTCGACGCTGTCCGTGCCGGTCACGTCGCGCCAGATCAGGCGCAACGCCTCGCGCAGTCGGAAACGCCGCAGCTGGCGGCGCAACTCGGTCGTGTCGCGCACGTCGGCAAGCATGCCCGCGCGCGCGTCCGCGTGGCGCGGGTCACTCATCAGCTGCAGGAAATCGGCGCTGAGCAGGGCCGGCTCGCGCAGCAGGCTGTGGTATGCGAAATCGCTTGCGAGCAGCACGCACGACAGATGGTCGTCGACGCCCGCGTCATCATGGAATGGCACGCTCGCCTCGCGGCAGGCCGCCTCGATCCGCGACAGGCGTTCGTTGAGGAAGGCGGCGGTCCGGCGCGGCCAGCGGGTCGGTTCGAGCATGGTCGGCGCATTGTGGCAGCACCCCGGCGAGTGCGGCCAGCGCGCCCGGCGACCAGCACGGCGTTGGCGCCACGCCGTGGAGGTGCGGCAGGACACAACCCGCACCCGCCCGGCCCGACATTGATGAGAAGCGTCGCCCGCTCCTCGTCGTGCCATGATGTCTTCGCGCTTCGGCGACATCGTGGCCATTCATGCAGCCGTTCATCGTTGACGCATGGCGCCACGCATGATAAGTGGAGAATTCCTGTGTCGCCGCACGGCGTCTCACACCGTGCAGCGATCCGGACTGGCGACCGTCCGCGACGGGCGCAAAACCTACGGGAGCGAGTATTGCGGGGTTTTGCCAGGCAATGCACGCAGTCGGTCGTCGCCGCTACACGCGATCGACACTTGTTCCTGTACTTGGGGGGTTCACGCAGTCATCTTAGGAGGTTGCTTTGAATACACGAGACATCAGCAAACCATCGGTACTTGCCGTCTGCATTGCGATCGCGCTCGGCGTGCCGATGCTGGCTTCCGCCCAAACGCGCGAGGTGATCGGTCCGCAGTCCAACGCCAAGCAGCCGCCGGCTCCGCCGCAGGCTCCCGGCATCAAGGCGGTGTGGTTGCCGCCAGCCAACGCGCTGTTCGACACCGGCAACCTCGCCGACGGCACCACTGCTTCCTGCTCTGCCGACGCCGGCAATTCGAGCTTCCTGCAAGCTCCCGGCACCCTCTTCGGTTTCGGCGCCTCCTCGGCCGGCGCCACGCGCATGGCGGACGATTTCGTCGTTCCGGCCGGTGGTGCCTGGACCCTGCAGAACGGCTACATCTTCTCCTACCAGACCGGCTCGACCACCACATCGACCTTCACGGCCGTATCGGCACGCATCTGGGACGGTCCGCCCGGCGATCCCGCGTCGAACATCGTCTGCGGCGATGACACCACCAACCGCATGACCGCCACCGAGTTCTCCGGCGTCTACCGCATGCAGGACACCGCACCCGGCTGCACGCGCCCGATCATGGTGGAGACGATCGACCTTTCGAGCTGCCCGGTCCTCAATCAAGGCACCTACTGGCTCGACTGGCAGGCCACCGGTTCGCTTGCCTCCGGTCCGTGGGCGCCGCCACTGGCGATCCTCAACACGCAAGTGACCGGCAACGCCATGCAGTTCGCCACGGGCGCCTGGGGACCGGCGCTCGACGGCACGTCGGCGGTTGGCATTCCGTTCGTGATCGCCGGCACTTCGGGTGCGGGCGTACCGACCATCACGGTCGATACCGCTTCGGCCGTCTTGACCGACCAGTGCGTATCGGCGCCCGGCCAGAACAACGGCGTGATCGAGCCCGGCGAGACGGTGCAGATCGCGGTGCCGGTCAGCGCGCTGAACGGCGACTTCCACAACGTCGTCGCCAGCCTCGGTCCGGCGCCGGCGGGCGTGACGTACGTGACGTCGAGCGTCCCGCTCGGCACCATCACTGGCGGCAGCTCGGCCACGGCGAACTTCGACATCCGCGTGGACACGACGGCGGCCTGCGTCAGTTCGTTCACCCTGCCAGTGAACATCGCGAGCGACGACGGCAGCGCAACCGGCTCGATCAGTGCCGATGTCGGCGCGCCCGCCGGCTTCCCGCCGACCGACGTGCCGCTGCCCATTCCCGACAACGACCCGGCCGGCGCGACCTCGACGATCAACGTCACGCAGGACCTCACACTCACCGGCCTCACCGTGCACGTCGATGTCACGCATACCTGGGTCGGCGACGTGACGATCGTGCTGCACAGCCCCGCGGGAACCGCCATCACGCTGCTCGATCGCCCGGGCTACGCGGGGACCGGCTTCGGTTGCAACAACAACGACATCCACGTCACGTTCGCGGATGGCCAGCCTGATCCGGAAGCGGCCTGCGACGCCGCGGGCTCCGCCGCGGCATGGCCGGTAGCCGATGCGGCCCCGGTAACGCCACTGTCCACGCTGGCGGGCGAAAGCACGCTCGGCAACTGGACGTTGACCGTCTCCGACGGCGCGGCAGGCGATACCGGAACGATCGTCAGCTGGTCGCTGACACCGACACCGGCGTTCGTGGGCACCTGCTCGATCTGCGCCGATTCGGACATCATCTTCCGCAACGGCTTCGACGGACCGTAATCGTTTCAACAGCGACGCAGACCAGGGGCCGGGACGTTTGTCCCGGCCCTTTTCAATTCCTAACGAGCGGTTAATACAGCGTTGCCCCCTTCATGGCATCGTCACGCCCCTGTCATGAAGCCCCTCGCTCCCACCTCCCTCGCCGCCGGCCCGGGCATGCCGACGTGGCGACGCGAAAGCGCGCTGGTCGGCGCCTGCGCGTTGCTGCTGTTGCTGATGCTGGCGCGGCTCGATCCCGGCGCCGCGATCGAGCAGGGCTCCACCGCAGACGAACTGCTGCGCCGGCTGCTGCTCAACGCGCTGCCGGCGCTCGCCGTGTTCGGCCTGCTGCTCGCGCTGACGCGACGCCTGCTGCTGTCGACGTGGCTGATGCTGCTGGTGCTGCTCGGCCTGTACGGCGCGAACGCCGCCAAGCTCGGCAGCCTGCAGGTGCCGTTGCTGCCGGCAGACCTGCGTTTCCTCGCCGAACCCGGTCCGGCCTTGCGGTTGTTCTCGCAGTATTTGCGTGTCGATGCGCTGCACGGCGCGCTGGTCGCGTGCGCGCTCGGCATCACCCTGTTGCTTGCACGCGAACGCCGTCGCTGTGCGCTCGGCGGCTGGCCGCGGGTCGTGCTTGGCGCCGGCTCCCTGCTGGTCTGCGCATCGCTCGTTGCCGGCGCGACGCCATGGCGCCGACTGTACGGCGCGGGCATGCCCGCGTTCCAGCCTTGGGCACTGGCCGAAAGCGCGAGCCGCACCGGCCTGATCGGCGGCATGCTGCTCTATCACTGGGAACTTGGCGGCGGCGATGTTCCCGCGCCGGATCCCGATGCCGCGCGCGCCCTGCTCGAGGCGAACGCGCCGGAGCTGCGCGCCGGCCTCGCCGCATCGACCAATGACGACGCGCTGCCGGACATCGTCGTCGTGCAGAGCGAATCGTTGTTCGATCCGGCACGTCTCAAGGGCGTCCTCAGCGGACGCTATCTCGGCAACCTGCATCGACTGGCGAAGAAGAGCGGGACTTCCGGCGATCTCGGCGTGCCGACGTTTGCCGGCGGCACCATCCGCACCGAGTTCGAAGTGCTGACCGGCGCGCCACTGGCCAGCCTTGGCGGCGTGCAGTACCCGTGGCTCGAACTCGATCGCGAGAACTATCCCGGCCTGGTGCGCGTGCTGAACCGGCATGGCTATCGCAGCGTCGCGATCCATCCGAATGCGGCCGCGTTCTGGAATCGCGCGCGCGCCTATCCGGCGCTCGGCTTTTCGCGCTTCGTCGACAGCGAATCATTCGCGAGCGACCGCATCGTCGGCCTGTTCACTTCCGACGCGGCGCTGACCGACCGCGTGCTCGACGAGCTCGCCGATGACGGACCGCCGCAGTTCGTGTTCGCGATCAGTATGGAGAACCACGGTCCGTTCGACTGGCGACCCGGCCTCGATCCAAAGCGCCTCGCCGCATTGCCGATGCCCGAACAGCTCGATGCCGGCGGGCGCCTGTGGCTGGGCAACTACCTGTACCTGCTCGACGACGCCGACCGCGAGCTCGCCCGCCTCGCCGAGACGCTCGCCAAGCGCAAGCGCCGCACCCTGTTGCTGTTCTACGGCGACCACCTCCCCGACCTCGGCCCGACCTACGCGCAACTCGGTTTCGACGACGGACGCGAGGCGAAGCAGCAACCGGTGCCATGGCTGTTGCTCGACAACCGCGAGCATCGCCCGCATCGCCTCGACACGCGCGCATGGATGCTGCCGGGCTTGCTGCTGCAGGCGGCCGGCATTCGCGACGACGCCTGGTTCAATGCGCTCGCAACGCTCGCACGCTCGCAGGATTTCGACCCCGACGACCCGCATTCGGTCGCCGGCGTCGACGCACTGGCGCGCCTGCAACTGCGCGGCGAACTCGAACCGCTGCTCGACGACGCGCTGGCCCTCGCGCGCGAACACGCCGAAGCGCCGTAGTGGCGTTCGCCGGCTCGCGGGGTGTGACGGCGGCCACGCATCGGCTGCGAACAGGGCCCGGATTTAGTTGATGCGGGTTGCCGGACGGGCCACTACACTGGTCCGGCTCGCGCCGAGGTGCTCGTGACCACCGCCACTCCACCGCCCGACGGCGACCTGATCCGGGACGCCTCGCTCGACGAACTGTTCAACGCCGTCTACGACCGACTCAAGGCGATGGCGAGCCGCCAGCTCTCGCGCGGCGCGCCCGGCACGCTCGACACCACCGCGCTGGTGCACGAGTTGTACCTGCGCTTCGATCGCGAGCGCGATCTCGCGTTCGAACATCCGGCGCAGTTCTTCGCCTATGCCGCACGCGCGATGCGCCATCTGCTGGCCGACCGCGCCCGCGCGCGCCTGCGCCTGAAAGCGGGCGGCGAATGGGTGCGCACGACCCTCGGCACCGATGCCGGCGACGCGCTCGCGATCACCAATGCCGAACAGGCGCTCGCGCTCGACGAGGCATTGACCCGGCTCGAACAGGACGATGCACGCGCCGCGCGCGTGGTGGAGCTGCGCTATTTCGCCGGGCTGCCGGCCGAACGCATCGCCGAGCTGCTGCAACTGACCCGGCGCACGGTCGATCGCGACTGGCGCTATGCACGCGCGTTCCTGCACGCCGCGCTGGAGTGAATGTCCAGATCCGGTCGCTTTCGTCGTTATCGTCAGGATGCACGCACAGCAGGCGGGTCCCCGATGGACAAGACAGGCGCGAATGCACGGGCATTGTTCGAACGGGCGCTGGAACTGGTTCCGGCCGAGCGCGCCGCATGGCTGGCAGCCAACTGCCCTGACCGCACGCAGCGCGAGGCGATCGAGCGCATGCTGGCGACCGACGCACAGGCCGACGCCCGCGTGCTCGACCGCTCGTTCGACGCCTTGCTCGAAAGCATTCCCGAGTCGCCCGCCGACGCCGATGCGCCGCCGCCCGGCACACGCATCGGACCGTTCACGCTGCTGGACAAGCTTGGCGAGGGCGGTTCTTCGGTCGTCTATCGCGCCGAACGCGAACAGGATGGCGTGTGCCAGCGCGTCGCACTCAAGCTGCTGCGGCGCGGGCTGTACACGGCGGCGGAACAGCGTCGCTTCCGCGACGAGCGACGCGCGCTGGCGCAGCTGCGCCATCCCGGCATTGCGCATCTGGTGGAGGGCGGCATCACCGATTCGGGCATTCCCTACATCGCGCTCGAACTGATCGAGGGCACATCGATCACCGAGCACGCACGCTCGCACCAGCTCGACCTGCGCGAGCGCCTCGGCCTGTTCGTTGCCGCCTGTCGCGCGGTGGACGCCGCGCATCGCGCGCTGATCGTGCATCGCGACCTGAAACCGTCGAACGTGCTGGTCACGCCCGATGGCGCGGTCAAGTTGCTCGACTTCGGCATCGCCAAGCTGCTCGACGACGAACCGGACGCGACCCGCACCGACCATCGCGCGCTGACTCCCGGCTATGCCGCGCCCGAGCAATTCAGCGGCGGCGCGATCACCACCGCGACCGACGTGTATGCGCTCGGCGTGCTGCTCGGCGAGCTGATGACCGGCCAGCGCCGCGCGCCCGGCGACACCCATACGCCGTCCTCGCGGATTGCCGTGAATACACCAGCCGGCGTGCTGCCGGCCAGTGCGGACCGGACCCGCCGCCAGTTGCGCGGCGACCTCGACAACGTCGTGCTGAAGGCGACCGCGGAAGAACCGGAACGACGCTATCCGTCGGCAGCCGCGTTCGCCGACGACATCGAGCGCCACCTCGCGCAGCGGCCGGTACACGCGCATCCGCCGTCGAAGTGGTATCGCGCACGCAAGTTCGTCGCGCGCCATCGCGGCGGCGTGGCGACGACCTGCGCGTTCCTGCTGGCGGTGTTCGCCGCACTCGGCATCGCGCTGTGGCAGGCCGGCGTCGCGCGCGAGCAGGCGCAGCTGGCACGGCAGCAGGCGCAACGCGCCGAAGCCGTGCGCGACCTGCTGGTCGGCCTATTCGATGCCGAAATTCCGTCGCGCCCGCGCGACGAGATGCCGGGCACTGCCGAACTGCTCGAACGCGGCGCCAACAACGCGATGCATGATCTCGGCGCTACGCCCGCAGTGCAAAGTAACCTGCTCGTCGCACTCGGCCGCGTCTACGACCATCTCGCGCTGCCGGACAAGGGCGAACCGGTTCTGGATGCCGCGATCGCCGCGGCACGGCGCATCGAACCGCCCGACCCCGCCCTGCTGGCGGAAGCGCTCGGCGAGCGCGGCGAACTGGAGCTTTCGCGCAGCCATTATCCGCAGGCGCTGGCGTTCCTGCAGCAGGCATACGACCTGCAACTGGCGCATGTTCCCGACAGCCTCGCGCTGGCCCTGACGCTCGACCGCCGCGCGCACGCGCGCAGCCAGACCGGCGCACACGACGCGGCGATCGCCGACTACCATCGCGCGCTCGCGATCCGCGAACGCCTGCTGCCCGCCGGCGATGCCGAGATCCTCAACGACCTCAACGCGCTCGGCTCCGCCTACAACCGCGCCGGCCGCCCGCGCGATGCCTTGCCGCTGTTGCGCCGTGCTGTCGATGGCGCGCGTGCGGCGTTCGGCGACCAGCATGTGAAGACCGCCCACTACATCAAGAACCTCGCTGCGACCTTCGGCGCGCTGCGCGACTACGCCGAATCCGCACGCCTGACCGCGCAGTCGGTCGCCATCGAGCGCACGCTGTATCCGAAGGGCAGCCCCGACATCGTCAACGGCCTCAACAATCTCGGCGCGATCGACCTGACCCTTGGCCGCCTGCACGCGGCGCGCGAGGTGCTTGAAGAAGGCCGCACGGTCAATCGCGATGCCGGCCTCGACGTCTCGATGGGACAGACCTTCGTGCTCGGCAATCTCGCGCGCGCCGAAAGCCTGCTCGGCGAGCGCACGCAGGCGTTGCAACTGCTGGACAGCGCCGAACGCAGCGCGATCGCGCTCGTCGGTGCGGAGCACGCGCGCACGCGTTCGCTGATGGTGCAGCGCGATGCACTCGCGCTCGAAGAGGATCCGGGCAACGCCGCCCTGGTCGTCGCGCGCATGCAGGACGTGCTCGCACATGCGGATGAGCTTGGCCAGTTCCGCGCGCGCAGCGAAATCGAAGCGCGTTGCACGCTCGGCCTCGCGCAGGCGATCCTCGGCCACGACACCGAAGCGGACGCCGCGCTGGCCGCGGCCGCAGCCGCCTTGCCGGTCGATCACGTCGACCCGTTGCTGCTGCCCGTGGTCGCCGCCCGCGCGCAGTGGCAGCACGCGCATGGCCAGGATGCCGCGGCGCACGCGCTGCTCACCGACTGGATCGCACGCGCCGCGCGCGAACTGGCGCCGTCGCACTACGCACTCGGCCTGCTCCATCTGGCGCTCGCGGAGATGCAGTCGCCTGCAGACGCGCGGCCGCATCTCGAGGCCGCGCGCTCAGCCTTCGTCGAACTGCCGAATGACCACCCGTGGCAGCGGCGCCTGGCGGCGCTGGATGTTTCGCGCTGAGGCCCGACTTCGGTGCCTGCGGGCGCCAGCGAGCGCTGAACTGCGGCAGCGGCACGGCCGAAACGATCTTTTGCGACGGCTTCGAGCTCTTCTGATCGCGCACGGCGACGATTCGTCGCGTGCCAACGCCCTCCGCATGCCGCCGCCGATGTCCAGGATCCGCATGGAACGGCGTTCTTCTGGAAAGCCCGCGCATGGCGGCATCGGGAGAACGAAATGGACGCTGCGAAGAGCAGGATCACGACGCGGTTGGATTCGATTCGTCGCGCACTCGCATGGGCTGCGACCGCCGGCATCCTCGCCTGCCATGCCGCGCAGGCGATGATCACGGTCGGCAATCCGTCCGATACCGACTGCAATTTCCACGACATCGCCGCGGCCGTGCAGGCAGCAGGCCAGTCGCCGGGCTTCGACCTCATCGCGGTTTCGGGCGGCCCCTGGACCTCGCAAACCACGATCACCGACCACGACGCCGACGGATTGACCATCGAAGGCGGTTTCGCCAATTGCAGCGCCGGCATCTCGACCGGCCGCTCGACCATCGACGGTTCCGGCGCGGCGCCGTCAGGCCCGCTGATCGTCCACAGCGGCAACGGCAGCCTCACCCTGCTGCACCTGGTCCTGCAGAACGGCAAGGGAGGCGTCCAGTCGGTCGTCGCAGGCCCCCTGACCCTCAGCGACGTGCTGGTCTATTCGAACCACGCCGACTATGGCGGCGGCTTGTTCGTCAGCGGCAACGACATCTTCCGCATGCATCTGACGCTGATCGGGACCAGCATCAACAGCAACTCGGCGACCGCCAATGGCGGCGGCCTCTATCTCAGCAACGTGGATGCGTCGATCTCCGGCGGCAGCAACATCCTCGCCAACATGGCGCAGGGCAGCAGCACCAGCGACGGCGGCGGCATCTACGCGATCGACTCGAACATCACCATGCGCGACCACAGCGTGTTCCCGTTCCCCAACATCGGCAGCAACTACGCGCAACGCAACGGCGGCGGCGTCTATTACTCGACGTCGCACGCGGGGGCGTACGAAATGCTGCTGTGGAACGACCGCGCGAATGCGCCGATCATCGTTTCCGAGAATACGGCACAGAGCCAGGGCGGCGGGTTCTACCTGTCATCGATTGCTTCAGGACACCAGGTGTACTCGTTCATCGGCCTCGAGAACGCCCGCATCGACAACAACAACTCGTATGAAGGGGCTGCGATCTACGCCTTTTCCAGCGGCAGCACCTTTTCGGTGGGCACCCAGATCCAGATGGCGCAAACGGTGCCCGGCAATTCGATTCCGCCCTGTGCCGCCGGCGTCGAATGCAACACGATCAACGGAAACCATGCGATCGGCGGCTCGGTGGTACAGCTGAGCGGCGCGGGGGATTCCGGATCGACGTCGTTCGCGATGTATCGCGGCCGCATGCGCGACAACCGGGGCGGCGCCCTGGTCGGCGGCAACGCCTACATCAACATCGAGAGCAGCCTGATCACCGGCAACGAGATCGATGGCGGTGGCGACCTCATGTTCGACATCTCCAACACCCTGCGCATCGCCAACAGCACGATCGCCTACAACACCATCGCCGGCAGCGAACTGTTCACCGTGATCCTGCCGCCGGCATCGCTTGAGATCCTGCACAGCCTGCTGGTGCAATCGACCGCGGGCGCGACGCAAGGCTATCTGCTCGGCGCCGGCGTGCCCGTCACCGTGCGCGACATCGGGGCACTCAATGTCGGCATCAGTGGTACCAACGTGCAGTTCCTGACCGACCCGTTCGTCAATTCCGCCGGCGGGAATTTCCACATCCTCGGCACATCGTCGGCGGTCGATCGCTGGGGCGACAGCGGCGACCCGAACGACCCGCCGCCGACGATCGACCTCGACGGCGCGTTGCGCCCGCACCTGCGCAATTCGCCGACGACACCCTACGATTTCGGCGCCTACGAGGCCGATGCAATCATCGATCCCATCTTCATCAATGGCTTCGATCCGTAGCGACGGATACAACGATCCATGATGCACCACCCCGCCGCTCGCCGTCGGCGAGCTGGCGGCGGCGCGCTGCGGAACTCGCCCGCGCCGCCGCCGATTGCAACGACGGGCGACGCAGCTCATGCTGCGCGGATCCAGGGGAGGTGCGCATGACGAAGGAGAACGCGGAACGCGGTCGACGGCGCGTGCGCGATCTGTTCGAGGAAGCGGTCGCGCTGCCACCTGCGGCGCGACGCGACTGGCTCGAAGCGAACGTCGACGACGCCGGCACGCGCGCCGAAGTCGAACGCCTGATCGCCGCCGACGACTTGCCCGACACGCGCGTGCTCGACCACTCCGTCGACGACCTCGTTGCGCGCGTCGGCGAACCGGATGAAGAAGCGGCGCCTGCCGCCGGCGACACCGTCGGCTCGTTCTCGCTCGGCGACATGCTCGGCGAAGGTGGCTCCTCGCTGGTCTATCGCGCCAGCCGCGAGCAGGACGGGGTGCGCCAGCACGTCGCACTCAAGCTGCTGCGCCGCGGACTGCAAACGGCCGACGAGCGCCGCCGCTTCCGCGACGAGCGACGAGCGCTCGCGCAACTGCGCCATCCCGGCATCGCACACCTGATCGAAGGCGGATACAGCGACGCCGGCGTGCCCTACATCGCGCTGGAACTCGTCGACGGCGTGCCGATCACCGACCATGCGCGCGCACGCGAACTCGACCTGCGCGCGCGCCTGCGCCTGTTCGTCGATGCCTGCCGCGCGGTCGAGACCGCCCATCGCGCCCTGATCGTGCATCGCGACCTCAAACCATCGAACGTGCTGGTCACGCGCGATGGCGTGGTCAAGCTGCTCGACTTCGGCATCGCCAAGCTGCTCGACGCCGACGACGATCCGCAAGGCCAGCACACGCAGCATCACGCGATGACCCCGGCGTATGCAGCGCCGGAACAGTTCGCGCGCGGCGCGATCACCACCGCGACCGACGTCTATGCACTCGGCGTGCTGCTCGGCGAGTTGATTTGCGGACAACGCCGCGCACCCGGCGACACCCATCCGCCGTCGGCGCGCGTCAGCGGCGAGCCGGGTCCGGGCGCCCTGCCCGCGCCGCCTGCGCTCACGCGCCGGCTGCTGCGCGGCGATCTCGACAACATCGTGCTGAAGGCGACCGCGACGGAACCGGAACTGCGTTATGCCTCGGCCGGCGCGCTCGCCGACGACATCGAGCGTCACCTCGCCGGGCAACCCGTGCTTGCGCACCCGCCATCGGCGCGCTATCGCGCACGCAAGTTCGTCGCGCGCCATCGCGCCGGCGTCGCGATGAGCGCAGCCGTCTGCGTGGCGGTGCTGTTGTCGCTCGGCATCGCGGTGTGGCAGGCAAGGATCGCGCGCGAGCAGGCGCGCCTCGCGCACCATCAATCGATGCGCGCGAACGCGACGCGCGATTTCATGGTCGAACTGCTCAAGACCGCCAGCGCCGACCTGCCGAAGGACGAGCGCCCGTCTCCGCAGCAGCTCGTCGACCAGGCCGCGCGCGACGTGCGGGAGGATCCCGACATGGATCCGTTCGTGCGCGCGCAGGTCCTGCTCACGCTCGGCTCGATCGCGCGCAGCGACGGCGACTATGCGAACGCGGGCCGCCTGATCGACGAGGCGATGCAGCGGGAGCGCGAACTCGGCGTGCCACCGGATTCACCGGACTGGCTGGCCGTCGCCACCGAGAAGGGCAACCTGTTGCACTCGACCGGGCGTTCCGACGAGGCGGACCGCCTGATGGCCGACCTCGTTCCCGCGATGCTCGCATCGGATACCGAACCCGCGCTGTCCGGCCTGATGCTGTACGGCGCGACGCGCGCCTATGCCGGCGATACCGAACGCGCCGCAACGATCGCGCAGCAGGCGCTGACCAAGGCACAACGAGTGTTCGGCGCCGATTCGGTCAACGGCATCGCGACCGCGACGTACCTTGGCCAGCTCTGCTCGAGCATCGGCCGCTACCACGAAGCCGAGACGATCCTCGATGAGGCAATCGCGCGCTGGCGCCGCCTCGGCCGCCCGCAGGACCAGCAGTTCGCACGCTCGCTGCTGCACCTGGCGGTCGCCAGACAGCAGCTCGGCAAGCGCGCCGAGGTCGAGCCGCTGTTCCGCGAAGGCATCGAGCTGATGCGCCGCATCTACGACGGCCCGCACGACCGTCTCGCGATGGGCCTGGTCCGCTACGGCACGTTTCTCACCGAGGCGGAGCGCTTCGACGACGCACAAGCGGCGATCGATGAAGCGCTCGCCGCCTATCGGAAACTGCTCGGTGACGATGACGCCAAGACCGCGACCGCACTCGATGCGGCGGGCGAGCTCGCGCGCGCGCGCAACGCGCCAGCGCAGGCGGAGCCGTTGCTGCGCACGGCGTACGCAACGTTGCAGGCTCGCGCACACGATGCCGGCTACGGCCTCGAACTCGCGGCGGCCCGCCTGCATCTGGCCGACACCCTGCTCGACCTCGGTCGCACGGACGAGGCCGCTGCCCTGGCGGCGATCGGCATCGAGGACGCACCTCCGCGCCAGCGCGAGCCGCTGTCTCCGGAAGCGCAGCGCATCGGCGGTCGCGTCGCACTCGCACGCGCGCAGCCGCAACCTGCGCTCGACGCCGCCGATCGCGCACTCGCGCAACTCGAGCGCCGTGACCCGCCGCCGCCGCTCGCGCAAACCCGCATTCGCGAACTGCGCACGCAGGCACTGCTCGCGCTTGGACGCACCGGCGACGCGGTCGCCGAGGCGAATCGCGCGCTCGCCAGCCTACATGCAGCGGTGCCGGAAGCGCACTTGCGCGAAGCCGGCCTGCTCGCGCTGCGCGCACGCTGCGAGCGTGCCGACGGACGCGCCGACGCCGCCGCCGCTTCGATCGCACAGGCACGCGCACTCGGCGTACCTGCGGCCCTGCTCGCCGAGCGCGACCGCGCGCTGCTGGAGACGACGGCTCCCTGATCGGACGCGGTCGCTGTTGCATCCTTCGGCAACGCCTTCAACGACCGGCGAACAACGCTCGTCTCGTCCACCGAGGCGACAGCGATCATTCAACCGCAGCGGGGGTAGGTTTCATGAAAGCCATGTTCCGCATCGCGTTCCGCGCCATGTTCTTCGTTGGCACCTGCAGCGCGGCGCCGATGGCCGTCGCGCAGAGCTGCGCCGTGCCTGTCCAACTCACGCCGAACACGCCGCAATCGCTCGACACGTGCCAGGGAGAAACCGGCCTCGTCCTCGCCTGCAATGCTTTTCCACTGTATGGACGCGCTGCGATCGTGCGAATGGACCTGCCTTACCCTGCCGGCCTGCTCGAAGTGCAGTCGATGACGGTCGGCTACGATCCCGCGCTGTTCCTTCTGCGAGCGGCCTGCAACAACTCGGCCGGCTGCGGCTATGCCAGCAATTCCGGAACCGTGGTCGACTCGATGGACCTCGCCCTCGTCGATTCGGGCAGTTACTTCCTCGCGATCGCGACGCCATATCCGGGAACACCGGATTGCGGGCAGGTACTGGTTACCTCCTGGCTCACGCCCGAGCAGCAGGCACTGCTGCAGGACGGCGTTTTCCGCGGCGGCCTCAGCGCACCGCCGATACTGCCGTGAACGCAGCGACGCGCGCGTTCAGGCCACCGCCACGAGCGCACGGAGCAGCGCCTGCGCGACGCCTTCGCCGGTCTCCACGCCGCCTTCCATGAAGCCCTGGTTGTCGAGCGCGCAATGTTCGCCGGCAAAATGCAGGTGGCCGACCGCCTCGCCGATCGCGCCGCGGATCGTCGTCCACTGACCCGGCGTGAAGCACGCGTAGCTGCCGCGGGTCCACGCGTGCGTCGGCCAGTGGAAGCGTGCCTCTCGCGCACCCGCGCGCGCGGCGGCGATGCCGGGCCAGATCGCTTCGAGCTGCTGCGCGGCCGCGTCGGCCTGCTGCTTCGGCGTGCCGTTGCCGATCTCGACACCGTGGCGGCCGCCGACGAAGTTGGTGAGGATGCCCGAGTTGCCGGCCTGCATGCGGCTGGTCTCCCAGGTCGTCTGCAACGGCAGGTCGCTGTAGGTCGCGCCGGCGCTCGCATGGCGCGTGCGCCAGACCCGCTCGCCGAAGCCGATCATGAGTTTCGCATTGGTGCCGTAGCGCAGTTCCGCGATCGCGCGGCGCTTCTGCGGCGGGAGGTCGAGGTCGAGCTGCACGTCGCGCAGGGTCGTGAACGGCAATGCCAGCACCACCCGCCGCGCACGCACGTCGTTGCTGGCGGCGCCGCGGCGGAAGGTCAAGCGGTAGTGGCCGTCGGCCTCCTGGCGCAGCGCTTCCAGCACGCTGCCGGTGCTGATCGCGTCGTCGAGTTTCGCCGCCAACGCATGCGGGATGCGGTCGTTGCCGCCGCGCACGTGGTAGCGCTCGTCGCTCGCGCCGAAGATGCGGAACGCGTCGGTGCCCGGATCGATGAAGGTGAGGAAGTTGAGTGCGGACTGCTCCGCGCATTCGAGCCCCATCTCGGTGGTGTAGGCGACTTCGATCAGCGCGCGCAGCCAGCCGGCGGCGCCATTGCGATCGAGCCACTGCGTCATCGATTCCCGATCGAGCGCTTCGGCACCGCCGGGTGCCGCCCAGGTGATCTGCTCGTCCGGCAGGCTGTCGGCATCCCGCTGGATCGCGGCAGCGAGCGGGGCGAACTCGCGCAGGATGTCGTGCTCGGAGTAGCGGCGCCCGCCGTGGAACCAGAGATCACCGAACGCGGTGGTCGGGTCCTCGGCGAGATCGTCGAGCACGAGTCCGAGCTCGGCCGCGAGTGCGCGGATTCGTGCGTGGCCGGTATCGATCAGCTCGCCGCCGAGCTCGCATACCTGGCCGTCGGCGAAGTGTTCGCGCAGCGAGAACATGCGCCCGCCGATGCGCTCCTGCGCCTCGTGGAGCGCCACGCGCACGCCGGCCTGGCGCAGGCGCCACGCACAGGTCAGGCCGGCAATGCCGGCGCCGACGATGACGACTTCCTCCGCAGCGTCGTCGTGCATTCGCAGCGCCGCCGGCGTGCACGCGGCGAGTGCGAGTGCCGCCGAGGCACCGAGCGAATCGCGCAGGAATCGCCGGCGCGCGCGGTCGACGCGCGCTGCGCGCTCGCGCGCGATGGCCTCGTCCAACGGCTCGCCGCTGCGCGCGCAATGCGCCGCGATCGCGGCTCCCCGCCGCAGGATGTCCACGAGTGGTGTGCGCGCCATGAAGACTCCCCCATCGTCGTCAGGACCGACAGCCTAGCGCAGTCGCCGATGTGCCGCCGCGCGAAGGCGCGCCCGTGGCTGGTGACCGCGAGCAGCCGGCCAGCCAGGCAGGCTGAATCCGGAGTCGTGGTGGCACACGCGGCGCACGGGCGCGGCCCCGCACACTCACGCCGCTGGCCCCCGATCGCCCGCGACTGCGTGGACAACGCGAGGAGGACCATGCCATGCCCGCCCGACACCCGTCCCACGCCGCCGCGTTCGCCGCACTGGCACTCGTCGTCAATTCTGCCGTGCATGCAGCGAACACGCCGATGCACAAGCGCTTCGAGTTCGCGCGCGCCGACGTCGCCATCGCCGCGGCGGGTGGCATCGGTGCGCCGACGGAACAGGGTGGGGGCGCGGGGGCACTCGAGCTCGATGGTGTCCAAGGCGATGTCACGCTCGCGCTGCTCTACTGGAATGGCATCGACATCGAACTCCCCGCCATGGGCCTCACCGGCGGCGACGCCAACTACGATCAGTCGCAGATCCAGTTCGACGGTGTCCAGGTCACTGGCGACCCTGTCGCGGCTGGAGGAAGCAACGACTGCTGGCCGGACGCGAATTCAACCTTGCCGCCGAGCGCGGCGACCTGGCGCGCCGATGTCACCGACCGCGTGCGCCTGCGCGGTGATGGCACCTACACATTCTCGGGGCTCTCCGCAAAACCCGGCCACAGCGCGAACGGCCTCTCCCTGATCGTCTACTTCGACGACGGCAATCCTGCCAACGACCTGCGTGTCAGCCACTACGATGGCCTGCAGAGCAATCGTGAGCAGATGGCATTCGCGACCGCATTCGACTATGCGGGTGGCCCCGTCGAAGCGATCCTGCATGCGTCCGATGGCCAGAACACGCTCGCCGACTCGACACTGCTCTGGACGACGCTACCCGGTCCGACCAGCGGCAGCTCGACGACGCTGCGCTACGGCACGCTCTACGATGGCCTCACGCTCTGGCCCGGCAGCAGCGTGCCGCACATGGGCCATCAACGCGGTGCGCGGCCCGACACCTTGTGGGACGTCCGCCACATGCCGCTGACAGCGATGCTCGGACCACAGCGGCACTACACCACTTCGTTTGCGTACGCATCGGCGCAGGATTGCGTGTCCCTGCACGTCGTGCAGGTCGTGCGCCATGCGGATCCGCTGCCGCCGACCCTGCCCCCAGCGCCGTACGACTTCGGCGACGTCGTCGCCGGCGCGACATCCCCGCCGAGACGCTTCACGTTCAGCAACTGGATGCCGGGTCCGGTGCAGATCGGTACGCCCACGCTGACCGGCGGGCGGCGTTTTCCACATCGTGGCCGACACCTGCTCGGCCCAGTCCGTCGCTCCGGGCGCGCAGTGCACCGTCGACGTCACGTTCGCGCCGACTTTTGTCGGCCCGGTGAACGCCTACGAGGGGACATTGACCGTGCCGTTCGAGGACGCGGTCGTGCATTCGCCCAACCCGGCGAAGCCCTATGCCCTGCTGCGCGGCTCGGTGGTGCCCACAGCGCCGTTCTCGCGCCTCGTGTTCGATCCCGACCGCTGCGCATTCGCCTCGATACCGATCGGCACCACATCGGCGCCGGTCCGATTCCGCGTGCGCAGCAATGGCACCCTGCCGCTCACGCTCGACACGATCACCGGCAGCGGCGCGACCTATCCCCTGCTCGCCAGCACCTGCACACCGGGCAGCGTGCTCGCGCCCGGGAGCGAGTGCGCCATCTCCGTCGCGTTCCGTCCGCCGTCGATAGCCACGAGCACGGGGTTCGTGCGCGCGGGCTTTCACGCGGAGGATACGGCGGACGCTTCGAGCTATCTGCCATTGCAGGGACGCGGCGTCGACGTTGCGGGCGCGGAGATCTTCACTGATGGCTTCGAGCCAGCACAGTGCTACTGAACAGGTCGCGTCAAGGCCGCCAACCAACGAGGAATTGCCATGATCCACTACGCCATCCCGTGCTTCGCGCTCGCAGTCCTGACCAGTCTCGTCGCGCCCACGTCGCAGGCAACGCCTTCCGGTGACACAGCGCAGGGAACGCTGGTCGTGCAAGCGGAAGACAAGCCTCTGCACGTCGACCTCAAGCACGCCTATCTCGTCATCGGACCGGATGCGTTCGAGCCGAACAAGACCACCCGTCGCCTGGTCTTCGCCGCCGACGACCTGCGCGCCACCATTGAAGCCTGCAAGGAAATCCGTTGCGCCACCATGATCTCCAACGACGGTCTGGTGCTCGACTTGGATGACGCGGGACCCCGCTACTGGGCGCACGTGCAGCCGATGCAGTACTCGGGCTCGCTCGACGCCCGCGGACTCGTCCTTCGCACCGACAGCCCCGACCGCCTTGCGGGAACGCTGAAGGTCGACAACTCCGGCGTGACGACCACGATCGAGTTCGATGCTCCGCTGGTGAAATCGTTCGGTCCCGTCGAGTGAGAAACCTGCGGCCATGCGCTGTCCCGCAGTCGCGGAATCATGCGCACCCCGACCCCTGCCGGCGACACCGACCGCCGTTGAACGCCCCGATCGGAACAGTGGAGAACATGCGATGAAGACGATGATGATGATGCTGGCGCTGGCTTTCTCCTTCGTCAGCGGTTGCAGCGGAGCAGGCGACACGGCCCAGCGCGTGTTCGCGGACATGTCTGCGAACATGAGGGAAATGTCGGCAATCCTGACCAGCGTCACCGACGAAGCCAGCGCGAGGGCCGCGCTGCCGAAGATCGATGCAGTACGCGCGAAGATGCGCGACTGCGCCCGGCGGGCCAGGGGCGTGCCGAGGTCCGACGCCGCCACCGAGCAGGCGCTCAACGCGGCGATGCTGGCGGTCCAGCGCGACGTCATGCCGGCCATCGCCGCCGCCAAGCAGCGACTGGCGGCGCAACCGGAACTGATGGCGATCATCGCGCCGGCCCTGCAGGGGATGGAGAACGATCTCTGAAGCGGTCCGCATGGTCGTCGCGCAGCGCGATCGCGGCGGCCTGAAATCGTCGGTGCGATCATGCTCCCGCGCGTTTTTCCGGAGTCCGCATGAATCAGCACCGCGATGCCGCCCTGCCGGCCGCTTCCCTGGCGGCCAAGCGCCAGTCGCTGGCGCAGTGGCAGCAGCTGATGAAGCGCTATCCGCTGACCTCGCCGTGGACGCTGGTTTCCCCGATCCTCACCGCGCTCGGCGCCAACGCCATGACCGCGCACCTGCTGATGAGCGGGCGCATGACGCCGTTCGAGTTGGTGGTGCTGGTGGCCCTGGAGGCCGTCCTGCTGACCGCCATTGCCTGGCTGCAGGGCCTGGGGATGCCGCCCGCGGCGATCGAGAGGAATCCAATGCCGGCGCGCGAACGGTTGGCGACGCTCGCCTTCGGCCTGTTCTGGCTGTGCGGTGTCTACACGATCGTGTTCTTCGCGATGGTGCCGGCGGGCGACGAAATCCTGCGCGCCGCACACGACCCGCTCGCCTTCCTCGGCCGTTCCACCCTGAAGTGGCCGCTGCTGATCACGGCCGCCGGCGCGCTGGTGGATTGGATGCAGGACGCGGCGCACTACCGCCGACACGGCGGCACCTTCCTGAGCACACCGGGCTTCCACGGCGCCGCTCGCTGGCTGACCTTGTTGCTCGGCGGCATCCCATTGTTCGTGCCACTGGTCGGGCTGGTGTTCGGGATCGCACTCGTCGGCAGAAATATCGTCGCCTTCTGGAAGAAGCGCTTCGGCACGCCGCGCGAGCGCGTGCAGGCGGTACTGATCGTGATGATTCCAGTGGTCGGCTGGCTCGTCCTCAACGGCATCGGCCGGCTCAATGCATGGCTCGAACCAAAGGTCCGCGGTGTGGGCTGGTGGGCGGTGTGCTACGCCACGGCGAAGTTCGTCGCCGAATTGTTCGTGATCTGCCTGCCGCTGATCGCGAGCAAGGCTCATGCGGAAGAAGCCGCAGCGCTGGCGCATCCTTCACCAGCAGGCGGCCGGATCGAGAACCAGTGCTGCCGGCCCACGATGCGGATTGAAACCGACGCGGCGGCGCGCGTTGCGCGACCGGCGTCTCGAGCGTGCAGTCGGACAACTCTTTGCCAACGTCCTCGACTGGACGACATGGCTATCGAACCGCATCACGCCCGCGGCATCGACCTCGCGGACGAACGGCGCTTCTTCGCACGGCTGTGCACAGCCATCCTGGCGATGGCCGTGACCGGTTTCTCGTGGCGCGGGCCCGGTCCGCGCGATGGCTGGTCGGCAGCGAGAGTGTACCGCCCGTACAGCTCCGCTGAGGCAGCGGCGTTCGGCGTCGCACAGGCGGTGGCCCGCGCACGCGCGTTCCTGCGTGGACAACCACAGACCCTGCCCCTGGATTGAATGCGATGACACTCTTGCGTTCCACGCGACGCGTGTTTGCCTGCGCGGTGCTGTTGCCGGCACTGTTGGCCGCGATGCCGCCCGCGCGGGCCGCCGACGGCGACCCCGACCCGACCTTCGACGGCGATGGCCGCGCCTGGTACGTCTGGCCGGACACCTTCGTGCAGGTCGAGACCACCGCGGTTGCGGTGCTGCGCGACGGCAGTGTCGTCACCGCCGGCTGGGCCGATCGCGGCAACGACAACCGCGACTTCGCGCTGGTGAAGTTCCGCAGCGACGGCAGCCTCGACACGGGCTTCGGCGATGCCGGCACCAGGGTGATCGCGTTCGATCTCGAAAGCGGCGGAGACGATCGCGCGCTTGGCGTGTTCGAGCTGGCCGATGGCAAGCTGCTGGTTGCCGGCTCGGCCGGCGTCGGCGTCTCGCCGTATGTGTGGCCCGCGACCGCGCGCCTGCGCGCCGACGGCCAGCTCGACACCAGCTACGGCACCGGCGGCAAGGCGTGGTTGAGCACTCGACCGTGGACGGGCTCGAACACGATGTTGAGCGCGGTGACGCGCGCCGCCGATGGCGACCTCGTCTTCGGCGGCCTTTGCTCAAGCTGCGGCCAGGGCGGCCTGCCCGATCTGCTCGCGGTCCGCGTGACTCCGACCGGGCAAGCCGACACCAGCTTCGGCGTCAACGGCTGGCGCAGTTTCGGGCGCGTCGGACCGGACCAGTCGTGGATGGTCGAACGTGTCGAAGCGGTCGCGGTCGACCGCCAGAACCGCGTCCTGCTCGCCGGCCATGAGGAAACCTACACCGACCCGGACGAACGCCAGCGCGCGCTGGTGATGCGCCTGGATGCCAGCGGCGCGCCCGACGCCACGTTCGGCGACGCCGGCCTGTTCCTGCTTGATACGCTCGGCAGCTGGAGCGCGCGGGCGCTTGCGGTCGATCCCGCGAACGACTCGATCGTGCTCGCGCTCAATACCACCAACATGCCGGCGGTCGCACCCGCGACGATGATGATTCGCGTACGCAGCACTGGCGTGCTCGACACGACATTCGGCGACGGTGGCGCGAACGCGTTCTCGTGGGCGGAAGGAAATGCCGTGAACGCGCTCTCGATCGGCAACGACCGGCGCATCAACGCGACGGGTCGCGTCGACCCGACCGGCGCGGCCGAATCCTATTTCTTCGCCGCGCGCCTGCTGCCGGACGGCACGTTCGACGCCACATTCCACGGCAACGGCGTCCGCCAGCTCGGCATGCCGATCGGCACCAACACGCACGCCAGCGCGTTCGCACTCGCGCTGCCGGGCGGTCGCCAGGTGCTCGCCGGCAGCCTGTACGACGCAGTCGGTCCGCGCTACGCGACCGGCGTCGCGCGGTTGCAGTCGGACCGGATCTTCGCGGATGGGTTCGAGTAGGGCTGAGGGCGGAGGGCCGCGCACTGTAGCTGGACTTCGCGTAGCTGCGCTCCGCTGCGCACGAACGGATTCGTGATCTCCGTTCCCCTGAGCGCAGGCGCGCAACGCCGGAGTCGAAGGGCCATACCCTGAACCGCCACTCGCGAATGGCCCTTCGCGCGGCGCAATCGCGTTGAAGAGATCGCATGCGCCCATCGCGCACGGCGCGCCGGCCGCATCGTCGGCCGAGGGGAACTGCGATGAATCCTGTTCGAGTAGTGCTCGCCACGCTGCTGGCCACCTGGGCCGCGCTCGCGCATGCGGGCGAAGCCAGGGGCACGCTCACGCTCGCCGGCACCACCGTCGAGCTGAAGGCCGCGACCGCCCTCACCATCCAGAGTGGCGGCGAACCGATCACGCTGGTCCTGCTCAGCGAGAAGCCGATAGACCTCAAGGCTGCGCTCGCGACGGACGATCCCTACCTGACCCTCATCAACGATCCGGTGCTGGATGGGGTGACCCACGCAGCGGTGTTCGTCAGCAGCAAGCGCACGTCGATCAACGCGCACAAGGCCGGCGACTCGACGCAATACCTCGCGTCGCGCAAGTTCGGCCTCGACGCGACGGTCTCGGGCGGCGACGGCACGCCCGTGAAGGGCCGCCTGCGTTCGACCGACAAGGAAATGTCGGTGCAGATCGACGCCGAATTCGGCACCGACATCGCGAAGCCGGGGGCATGATGCTGCGATGCGTTGCCGGATGCCTGTCGCTGCTGCTCGCCGGCGCTGGGTACGCGGCGGACGGCGAACTTGATGCCACCTTCTCGGGCGACGGCGTCGCGTGGGCGGCGTGGTCGCTGCCGATGACGGGTGCTGCGCGGATCGCGCCTGCTGCCGATGGCCGTATCGTGGTCGCGGCGACGGTTGCCGATGGCGCGAACCGCGACTTCGCCGCCGCGCGCTTCCTGCGCAGCGGCGCGCCTGACGCGGCGTTCGGATTCTTCGGCCTGCGCACGATCGACATCGACCTGATCGCGGACGGTCGCGACACGCTGCTCGGCGCATACGTGCTCGCCGACGCGCGCACGATGCTGCTCGGCACGGCGCAGGCGCCGGGCGGTGCGCAGCTTGCGGCGCTGGTGCGCTTGACCGCCGCCGGCGACGCAGACCCCTCGTTCGGCAGCAACGGCCGACGCGTGATCGCCAGCGCGCCGTGGCCGCTGCCGGATACTTCGATCAGGGCCGTCGCGCGGCAGATGGATGGGCATTACCTGTTCGCCGGCACCTGCAGCAACTGCCCGGGCGCACGCGCGGCCGTGGTGCTGCGCGTGGACGCGAGCGGGGTCGCGGACGCCACGTTCGGCAACGGCGGCTGGGCCAGTCTCGCGTTGCCGCCGGTGACCCACGTCGAGCACGTCGCGGTCGATGCACAGGGCCGCATCGTGCTCGCCGGCTACGAAGGCGATCTCGCCAACGACGATCACAACCCGCTGCTTGCACGCTTCCTGCCGAACGGATCGCCGGACACCGCGTTCGGTGCCGGCACCGGCTACGTGCGCCTGACCGGCATCGCCGGCGCGCCGGTCGGCGGCTGGATCGGCCATGCCGTGGTGGCCGATCGCGACGGCTCGCTGCTGCTCGCGCTCGCCACCGACGAAGACCTCGATTCGCTGCGCGCCGGCATCGTGCGCGTGCACGCGAACGGCAGCCGCGACACGAGCTTCGGCAGCGGCGGCGTGTTGCTGGTCGATCTCGAGAACGGTACCCAGCTCGATGCGCTCGCCCTGCAGAGCGACCGCCGCATTGTCGCCGCGGGAATGATCTCCCACAGCGGCAGCGGCGATGACGTGTTCGTGCTGCGCGCGCATGCCAACGGCGCGCTCGATGCGTCGTTCGACGGCAACGGCGTCGTGCGCCATTCGCTCGATGCGCAGACCGACCGTGGCTACGCCCTCGCGCTGGTCGATGGCCGACCCTTGATCGCCGGCCTCGCAAATCGCGGCGACAGCTGGGATGGATTCGCGCTGCGCCTGACCGCGGACCTGATCTTTTCCGATGGCTTGGATTGAATCGCAGCCGTTGGCCCCGCGCGCTCCGATTGCGCGTGAATGAAGCTGACGCGGCACTGTCGCCACGTCCTCAACGCTCCCACGAGGATGAAACCGTGAATTGGAAAACCCTGCTGTTCTCGTTCGAAGGCCGCGTCGGTCGCGGTGCGTACTGGGGCCTGGTGGTCGTCTCGCTGCTGCTGTTCGGCGCGCTCGGCGGCGCGAGCGTCATGAGCATGCTCAACGCAAGCGACCCCGTCGCCGCGGGCGGCGGCACGAGCATGGCGATGATGGTCGCAGGCCTGCTGTTCCTGTGGCCGGCCCTCGCAATCCAGGCCAAGCGCTGGCACGACGTCGACAAGTCCGCGTGGTGGATCCTGATCAATCTGGTCCCCGCCGTCGGCGGACTGATCGCGCTGGTGTTCAACGGCTTCATCGCCGGCACGCCCGGCGCGAACCGCTTCGGCCCCGCCCCCGCCGCTCAAGCGCGCCCCGGCCGGGCAACCGCCGGCGCCTGACCGTCGCGAGGCATGCAATCGGCGCGCATCGCCAGATGGCGGTGTGCGCCGTGCATCGTTACTGCGGCAAGCGGCCGCCGCGCGGGTTCCTTCGCGGACTCCGGCGTTTCGACTTCTCGGAACTTCGTTCCGCTGCGCCCAGCGCGAATGGTTTGGGTCCGCTGCGCCCACCGCGAACGGATTTGGTCAGCCGCGCTCAACTCGAGTGGTCCGATTTCGAGAGGGCTCCAACGCTGCGCAGCGGCAGCGATGTCAGCCGGCGCGACGGCCGAGGGTGCTCTCCAGTGCACGCGCCTCGCGCAGGCGCCTGGCGTGCTCGGGTGACTGCAAGCGGCGGATCGCCTGCGCGATGTCGCTGCGTGCGCCGGTCAGATCGCCCTCGTCGCGGCGGACGCGGCTGCGCACGAGGTAGACGTGACCGAGCATCGGCTGCGTCGTTTCGTCACCGCCGCGTTCCAGTGACGCGCGCGCCTGTTCGACCAGCGCCGCGGCTTCGCGGCGCAATCCGGGATCGTTGGTCGCGACCAGGCTCGCGGCGAGTTCGGCACGCGCCTGCGCGACCTCGGCGTGGTCGGGGCCGTACGCCTTCTCGATCAGCACCGCTGCGCGGCGCCGCGCGGTGATCGCCTCGGGCAGGCGCTGCTGTTCGTGGCGCAACGTACCGATGATGCTGTTGAGGTAGGCGGCTTCGTACGAATCGTCCTTCGACAGCTTCGCCATAGCCGCGATCGCCTGCGTCGCGAGCGCGTCGGCTTCGTCCAGGCGCCCGAGTTCGCCGAGCGCGCTGACGACTTCGAGCGCGGTCAGCCAGGTGTAGACGCTGTCGCCGGTGACCGCGCGGAACGCCTCGAACGACGCACGGTAGCGTTGTGCCGCGAGGTCGAGGCGGCCTTGCGCACGCGCGAGGTTGCCGTGAAATTGTAGTGCCTGCGCATACTGTCCGCTCGGCGTCCTGGCGAGGATGCCGATCGCTTCCGCCAGCGACGCGTCGGCCGCTTCGAGGCGGCCGCTGCGGCGTTGCAGGTCGCCGAGGCGGATCAGGGTGCCGCCGAGGATCGCGTGGTCGCCCGGCAGTTGCGCGCGTTCGATGCGTAGCGCGGTCTCGTACTCGGGCAGCGCCTCGTCGTACTTGCGCTGCACGCGCAGCGAGTCGCCGATCGACGTGTGCAGGACCGCGGCGCGCGCGTTGTCCGCGCCGCCGGCGGCTTCGACGATGCCGACCGCCTCGCGCAGGACGGCCAGCGCCTCGGCGAAGTGCGCGCTCTCGTGCAACACCTTGCCGAGCGTTTCGAGGTACGCGACCAGCTCGATGCTGCGCGACCCGTGCAAGGTGCGCACGATGTCGACCGCATCGCGCGCGAGGCGCTCGGCTTCGTCGGCCCGCCCCTCGATCAGGGCGATCTTCGCCGCGGTCGATTCGGCCTGGGCCATGCGCGCGCTGCGCGCCGCACCGAGTGCGCGCAGCTGGTCCATCGCGGCCGTGACCAGCGGCGCGGCGGCCTTGACGTCGCCGGACGCATACACGCCGTCGGCATGCGCGACCAGCGCCTCGGTCGCCGCGAGGCTGGCGGCGCCGCTCAGCCGCTTCTGCATCTCCCATGCGCGCGCGAGGGTGAGGGCGCCCGCCTTGTTGTCGTCGAGGTTGATCTGGATTTCGCCGAGGTCGCGCAGCAGTTCGGCTTGCAGGTCCGGCTCCGCGGCGAGCGTCGCATCGATCTGCGCGACACCGTCGCCGATCAGTTGCGCGGCCGAGCGCGCCTTCGCCTTCGCACGACTGATCGGATCCTGTTCGCGGAACAAAGCGAGCATGTAGTTCTTCACGCGTTCCGTGCGCGCCAGCTGGCGTTCGGCATTCGCGCGTTCGGCGTCCGCGCGTGCCGCCTGCGCGCGTGCATGCTGCGCCTGCCACAGCGCGACGCCGAGGCCGGCGACGAGGGAGGCTGCCACGAGGATCGACGCGGCGACGCCAACCCGATGGCGAAGCACGAACTTGCGCGCGCGATAGACGCCGGAGTCGGCGCGCGCCGCGATCGGCCGACCCTGCATCCATCGGCGCAGGTCGTCCGCAAAGGCGGCGGCCGTCGCATACCGGCGCGCGGGTTCGCGCTGCAGCGCGGTGGCGAGGATGACGTCCGCGTCGCCGCCGAGTCGACGCGCGAGCGTGGCGGGCGTGACGCCTGCGCCGTACAGCGCCTCGATCTCCTGCGCCGACGCGCGCGCCGCGATCGCGCTTGGCCGCTCGCTGATCTCGCGCGTCGCGTCCTGCGCCAACGACGCGGCGTTGGTCGAACGGCGCGCCTGCGGCAGCCGGCCGGTGAGCAGCTCGCACAGGATCAGGCCGAGCGCGTACACGTCGGCCGGCGTGCCGACCGGTTCGCCAAGGATCTGCTCGGGCGCGGCATACGCCGGCGACAGCACGCGAGCGCCGGTGCCGGTCATGGTCTGCTCGCCGCTCTCCTCGATCAGCTTGGCAATGCCGAAGTCGAGCACACGCGGCTCGCCGCGTGCATCGACCAGCACGTTCGAAGGTTTCAGGTCGCGATGCACCACCAGCTGCGCATGCGCATGCGCGACCGCATCCGCGACCTTCGCAAGCAGCTCGACCCGCGCTTCGACGCCGAGCCGCTGCCGCGCGGCATGCCGGGTGAGCGATTCGCCTTCGACGTGGTCCATCACGTAGTACGGGCGGCCGTCGGTGCTCATGCCGCCATCGATGAGCCGCACGATGTTCGGATGCGACAGGCGCGCTAGGATGCGCCTCTCGCGCAGGAAGCGCCGCACGATCGCCACGCTGTCCATGCCGCGCTTGATCAGCTTGACGGCGACGCGCTGTTCGTAGCTGTCATCGCTGCGCTCGGCAAGGAAGACCACGCCCATGCCGCCTTCGCCGATCACCCGCAGCAGGCGATACGGCCCGGCGCGTCCATCGGCGGGCGCGGCCGCATCGGCGCCGGCCGGGAGGCGTGGCAGTGCGGCGGCGACACCCGCATCGAGCACGCCGTCCGTGTCGGCGTCGGCTTCGAGCAGGCCGCGCAGTTCCACCGCCGCCGCAGGATCCTCCGCGGCGATCGCGGCGAGGCGTGCCTCGCGCATCGCCGGCGGTCGTTCGACCAGTTCGTCGAACCACGCGGAGATGCGCGTCCAGCGATCAGCGGCCCCGGGCATGCGCTTCGCCTCCTGTGCTGTCGATCCGCGCCAGCAGATCTCGCTGCGCGCGTTCCATCTCGGCCAATTCGGGTGCGTGGTCTTTCTTCGCCAGTGGCAACGCATGTTCGAACAAGGCGGCGGCCTCGGCAAACCCGGCCGCATCACCGACGGCGACGAGATCGAATCCGACCTGATACGCCGCCTGATAGGCGTCGCGCGAATCGGCACCATACAGCTTCACCGCCAGTGCGCTCCAGCGCCGATGCGCCTTCAGCGCGGTCGGCAATTCGCCTTGCGCGCGCGCGACCTCGCCCAGTGCGCGCAATGGACGCATGATTTCCGGCGCGTCCGCGTTGCCGGTGACCTGATCGATGCCGGCGATGGCGGCGTCGATGGCGGCTCGCCCGCGCAGCGGATCGCCGGTCTGGAACAGCATGAAACCGTAGTCGGCGCGGGCGCGCCAGCGCTGGATGTCGTTCGGCAGGTCGGCTTCGCGGTACATGCGCTCGGCCTCGGCGAACTCGCTGGCAGCGGCCGCGTACCGGCCCTGGCCTTCGAGTGCGCGGCCGAGGTAGCGGTGGCGATGCGCCGTCTCGTTCACGCCTTCGCCGGAGTCGAGCGCGATCTTCAAGTCCGCCTCCGCTTCGACGAAGCGTCGACGCCCGAGCAACAGGATGCCGCGCGAAAACAGCACGCGCGCATACGGCATCGAGTCCTTGCCATACAGTTTCGCGTAGCAGTCCAGCGTCTTGTCGAACAGCGGTTCCGCTTCGTCGGCACGACCGAGGCGGTCGAGCAGGCCAGCATAGTTGCGCTCGGCCTCACATGCGCGCGGCTCGACCGCGCCGCGCTCCCTCACCAGCGCCGGGATCGCGACGCGGTACTCGTGCTCGGCGGCCGGGTAGTCGCGCGCCTCTTCGAGGAACAGCGCCAGCGCGACGCGATGGTCGGCGACCGCGGCGTTGTCGCCGCCGAGGCGCTGTCGCACGCGTTCGACCAGGCCGCGCTGCAGCGTCACCGCCGCGGCAGCGGACTGCGTGACGGAGACGACGTAGGCGAGTTTCGATTGCACCGCTTCGATCTGCGCAGGATCGGTGCCGGGGTCGCCCTGCATGATCGCCAGCGCGGCGCGGAAGTCGTGCTCGGCCTCCGGGTTGCGGTCGGAATCGTTGTAGAGGCCGCCGCGCACCGCGTACGCATGGGCCATGCGCGGATCGTCGGCCGCAACGTGTTCGCCGAGCAAAGCGAATCCCTGGTCGATGCTCGCGCTCGCATCCTGCCGCGCCCCGAGGTTGCCCTGGATTTCCGCGATCGTGACGAGCAGTTCGCCGCGCGTCTGCGGATCCTCGGCCAGCGAGGTATCGAGGGCGACGCGGCCGCGACGCAGGACTTCGGCCGCGCTCAGTCCCGCGCCCTTGGCGACGGCTGGATCATTCTGCTGGAAGATCGCGACAAGAAACCCTTTCACGCGCTCGGCGCGGGTCGCCTGCTGTTGCGCAAGCTGCGCCTGCTGGCGCGCATGTTCCGCCTGCCAAAGGGCAACGCCGAGACCGGCGAGCAGCGACAGCACGACCAATGCCGCGGCGGCGACGCCGAGCCGGTGGCGCTGCACGAATTTCGCCAGCCGATACGCACTCGAATCGGCGCGCGCGGTGATCGGCCGGCCATCCAGCCAACGGCGCAGGTCGTCGGCGAACGCCGCGGCGGTCGGATAGCGGCGCGCCGGATCGCGCTGCAGCGCCTTGGCCGCGATCACGTCGATGTCCCCGGCGAGCGAGCGCACGATGTCGCGAGCTTCGACGTCCGCACCGTACAGTTCGATCATCTGCCCGCTCGTGCGCCGCATGGCGAGCGTGCTCGGCCGTTCGCTGTCCGTTCCCTCGACTTCGCGCGCAAGCTGCGCCGGCGAGGTCGCGAGGCGCCTCTGCGGCAGCTCGCCCGCCAGCAGCTCGCACAGCATCAGGCCGAGCGCGTAGACGTCGCTGGCGGTGCCGACCGGCTCGCCGAGGATCTGCTCCGGCGCGGCGTATGCGGGCGAAAGCACGCGCAAGCCGGTGCGCGTCAAGGTCTGTTCGCCGCTGTCCTCGAGCAGCTTGGCGATGCCGAAATCCAGCACGCGCGCCTCGCCGGCAGCGTCGACGAGCACATTCGACGGCTTGAGGTCGCGATGCACCACCAGTTGCGCGTGCGCATAGGCGACCGCCTCCGCGACCTGCGCCAGCAAAGCGATGCGCGCACGCACGTCCAGATGGCGCGTATTCGCATGGCGCGTGATCGTGTCGCCATCCACGTGGTCCATCACGTAGAACGGTCGCCCGTCGCTGCTCATGCCACCGTCGACGAGGCGCACGATGTGCGGATGATGCAGGCGCGCGAGAATGCGTCGCTCCTGCAGGAACCGGCGCAGGATCGCCTGCGTATCCATGCCGCGCTTGAGCACCTTGACCGCGACCAGCTGCTCGTACGCGCCGTCGGTGCGCTCGGCCAGCCACACCATGCCCATGCCGCCCTCGCCGAGCGGGCGCAGCAGCCGGTACGGACCGGCGCGGCGATCCGCCGGCGCGCCTTCGTCGAGCAGGGTCGGCACGACGGACGGCGCATCCGCGTCGAGCAGGGCGTTGCCGTCCTCGTCGGCAGCGAGCAGCGCACGTACCTCGGCCGCGAGCGCGCCATCCGATCGCGCGACGACGTCAAGACGACGCACGCGCTCCTGCGCCGGCAGTTCGACCAGTTCGTCGAACAGCGCGGCGATCTCGTTCCAGCGGGCGGCATCGGCCATCGTTTCCTCCGTAGCGCGGTACGCGGGTCGCGCGGGCCGCCGGGATGGCGCGGCATGCGACTCGATCCGCCTTGCCTGTGGCTCTCGGGTGCCGAGGGGGCTCGCGCCACACGCTTGACCCGCCCCGCATGCCCGCTCCTCCCTACCCTGCCCGCTCGACCCTACGCACCGGCGATCTCGCGCTGCAGGAACGCACGCGCGCGGCGCCAGTCGCGCTTGAGCGAGCGCTCGGACCGATCCTGCACGCTGGCGATCTCGGCCAGTTCGAGGCCGGCGTAGAAACGCATCTCCACCAGCGCCGCGAGCGGCGCGTCGAGTTCCGCGAGGCGGTGCAGCGCCTCGTCGAGCGCCAGCACTTCCTCGCCGCGATCCTCGGCCGCAGCCTGCAGCGCGGTCGTGTCAAGCGAGCCGACGGCCTGGTTGCCGCCACGACGCAGCGCCGCTCGTGCGCGCACGTGGTCGATCACGATCTGGCGCATCACGCGCGCGGCGACCGCGAAATAATGCCCACGGTCGTTGACCTCGATCGCACCATGCTGGGCCAGCTTGAGGTAGGCCTCGTGCACGAGCGAGGTCGTGCGCATCGCCTGCTCGCCGCGCAGCTGTCCCGCGGCAAGCCGGCGCAACTCGTCATAGAGCAGGGCGAACACGCGCTCGGAGGCTTCGCGGTCACCGCCGCGCGCCCTTCCGATCAGTTCGGTGATTTCGGCCATGCGCCCCCCAGTGGGGCGCTACGTTGCCACGCGGGGGGCGCCGCGGCAATGCGGCACCGGCACGGCCGTTCGGGGGTAGCCCTCACGCACCGTCGAAACCGTTCGCGAAAATCAGGTCCGGCTGCACCTGCATCTCATACGCACCGATGTCGACGATCCCGAACTGCACGCGCGGATTGCCGTCGAGGTCGACGGTGCCGACGCCGCCCGCGGGCAGGTTGTGGCCGGCGTTGTACAGCGGCGACGTCGCCTGCAGGTGGTGGTTGTTCGGGTTGACGAACCGAGGGTCCTGGTTGCGGTTGCCGGCGCTGCCGCTGGCCGGGGACACATTGAGCACGTCGACGTCGTTGTTGAGCATCAACGGGTGCAGCGTGATGTTCTGGTCGAATTCGGCGCCGCCATTGCCCCACAGGATGTTGTTGGACAACGTCATGTTCGCGATCGGGCTGAGGAACACCGCACCAGCGGAGGAAGGGGTGGTATCGAACGTGTTGTCCGCGATCGTGTTGTCGTTGAGGTAGACGTCGAATGCGGAACCGGCGCTCAGATCGAAGCCCGCCACGTACTGCGCACCCAAGGCCGAATTGTTCGCAACCACGTTGCCGATGAAATACATCGGCCCGGTGTCCGTCGACAGGTAGACGATCGCCTGGCCCGACCCTGGCGTGTCGGACGTGTTGAGCCGGAACCGGCAGTTCTCCACGCGCAGCTCGGCGGGCGCGTGGGCATTCAGCGCGGCCGCGCCGCCAGTGGCCCCCACGCCATGCAGGAATGTCAGATTGCGCACGGTGATCGTTGCCTGCGGATCGCCGGCCACGCCCACGTACATCACGTGGTACATCGACTGCCCGTCGAGCGTGGTCAGGCTCGCATCCGGCGTCTGCGTCGTGCAACCGGCATTCCAGCCGCCTTCGATATCGAGCGAACCGCTGCCGGCAATGCGGTTGTAGAAGAACCCGCCGGAGCTCGTCGCAAGGTACGTGCCGGAGCGGATCGAGATCGTGTTGCTCTCGCCGTTGTTGCCGGCGGTCGTGAATGCGGTCTGCAGCGCAGCGGCGGTGCCGACGCAGAACGTGGCGGCGTGCGCGATCGGCACGGATGCGATCGTGAACACGAGGGCGAGCAGGATCTTGTGGCGCATGGCAGTACCCCGATTTGGCGTCCAATGTGAGGGAACGCCAAAGCGCAGGGAATCCGGCTGCCCAATGTGACATCGCCGGCTGAGCGGACGCATTCCCGCCGCGCGGGCGGCGTCCGGGTCAATTTCCGACCGGCTCGAAGCCGTCGGCGAAGATGGGGTCCGGTGCGAATTCATAGGCGCCCAGGTCCTGCGGGCCGAAGCGGTCCTGAAGGTTGGTGAAGTCGAACACGCGGGGCCCGCCGTCGCGCGTCGCCGTTTGCGCGGTCGCCGGCGCGAAATCGACCGCGATCGAGCCGAGCGACAAGCGGTAGTCGCCGGCGGCCGCGTCGCGGAACAGCGGATCGGCGACGACGCGCTCCGCCGCCGGCGGCAAGCTGCCGAAGTCGTTGGCGACCAGATACTGGAAGCAGCCCGACCGCAGCGCCGAGGTCGGTTCGATCAGTGCGTTTTCGGGCTGCCAGACGATGTCGAGCTGCGCGTACGTCCCGCGCACGTCGTCCTCGGGATCGCAGCCGCCGGCACCGGCGATGACGCCGCGCCCGGGGCCAATCGCGTTGTAGGTGATCGTCGTCGCGGTCAGGACCAGGGAATTCGCCGCGCCCGGCGCATCAAGCAGCGCGCCACCGACATTGTTGTCGACGATCAGGGCGCCGTTGAACGCGACCTGGCCGTAGTCGCCTCCATGTCGCACCAGCGATTCGCCGAAGCTGTCGTCGATGCGCGTGCCTCTGAACATCGCGTGCGCGGCATGCGCGACGGGGCTGGCGACGACGATCGCCGCACCCGGCTTGCGGAAGCCGCCATCGATCGCCCGGTTGCCGCGCATGCGGTTGCAGCTTTCCGGATCGGCGCATCGGACCGCCGCCGCGGGCGCGCCGTCGGTCGATCCCTGCATCGTGAAGCGCGTGTCCCCGCTCGCGTCGGTGGCCGCTTCAACCAGCACGGCGCCTCCCGCGACCGACGCGGTATTGTCCTCGAGGTTCGTTTCGGACAGGCGCAGGTGCGCGTCGCGTGCCAGCGCGATGGCACCGCCTCGCGCCGCGCTGTTGCCGAGGATACGCGCCGGCATCGATGCGTCGATCGTATAGATGTCGGCGTCGCCGCGGGCACCGTACAGGTACAGGCCGCCGCCGTCGCCGCCAGCGCTGTTCGCCCACAGCACGGCGCCGCCGATGCCGCGCGACCCGATTTCCAGACGGCAGTCCAGCGCGTAGATGCCACCACCGTAGTCCGTCGCGGTATTCAGCGAGACGTGCGTGCTGTCGAACAGGTGCACCGTCGCACCGATGCACTGCACGCCGCCGCCGGCCACCGCCGAATTGCTGGTGACGGCGGAGTCGCCGAACAGCAGCAACTGCATGCTGGCGGGGTCGGCGTTCGCATCGCTGTTGAGTACGGCAATGCCGCCGCCCGCATAGGCCTGATTGCCCCGCACGAGGGTATTGGACAGCGCCAGCACCGCGCCATCGCCGCCTGTTGCGTAGATGCCGCCACCGCGACCCGCGGTGCCGCCACCCTGGATGTCGAGCCGTTGCAGTGCGAGCGTGCGCGTCGCGTTGATGCGCAGCACGGGAGAGTTGCCGTCGCCGTCGATCACCGTGCGCGCACCCGCCAGCGGTACGGCGTCGCTGCAACTGGCGTAGCCGCCGGCCAACACGAGCACGCCCTGCACCTGGTCGACGAGCAACGCCTGCTGCGAATAGGCGAGCGTCGCGCTGAGGCGGATCTCGTCGTCGGCAGTGGTCACGGCCGCGGCGCCGATCGCGGCCTGGATCGACGCATGCGTGCAGCCGGAGCCGCTGCCGACGCGATAGACCGCGGCGGCCGCCGGTGTCGAGAACGAGATGACTGCGAGGGAAGCGATGAGGGCAGGCAGGCGATGCATGGTCGACTCTCTCGGTGGGAAACGGCACGTCCCTGTGCCCGGGGGAACTGCAGGATTTCGCGGCGCCGTCACGTGCCATCGAAGCCGTTGCGCAGCAGCACCAGCGCGTCGCTGTCGCTTTGCATCGCTTCGTCGCCGTTCGCGCGGACTTCGAAGCGGACCCTTGGCTCGGCGGTCGTGGCGAGCACGGGCACGATCACGGTGTAGGTAACGCTGCGACCGATCGGCAGCGCTGCGTTGTCCGCAAGGCCGCCGACACCGCTTGCACCGCAAGCCGCGCCGCCGCTGCCCGCAACGCAGGTCCAGGTCAGTGCGGAGGTGTCGAGGCCCGGGCTCGCGAGCGCGGTGACCGCGACGGCGCTCGCATCCGCGTTGCCGGAGTTGGTCAGCGTCACGCTGTACACCAGTGTCTGGCCGTAACGCGCGTAGACGATGCCGTCATTGACGGCGACCGACAGGATCGCGTGCGGCGCGCTCGAACAGGCGACGGCAACGCTCGCCACGTCGCCGGCCGGCATCGTGCCACTGCCGTTGCTGACGGTGCAGAACAGGCCGCCCGGATGCGTGGCGACGTTGACCGTGTAGCTCGCGCCAACCGCGACCGCCGTGCTGAACGCGAACGTGCTCGCACCGATCGGCGCACCGATGACCTGCACCTCGTCGCCACCGACGGACAGTCGCAGCACGAGCGATTCGGCAGTGAGGCCGGTGATGGTGCCGCCGACGAACTGCGGCGTGACCTGCAGCGTCTGCGTGCCGACGCTCGCGCTGAATTGCGCGTCGCCGGAGTAGCTGGCCGACAGCGTCAGTACGCCGGTCACGTTGACAGGCGTCAGCGTGCAGCTCGCCGCCGGCAGCGTGATCGTGCAACCGCCGGAGCCGGAGCCGAAACCGACCAGCACCTCGATCGTGCCGGTCGGCGTGCCGCTGCCGGGCGACGCTGCGGACACGGTCGCGATGATCGTCGCAGCCTGGCCGAGGCGGATCGGTGTAGTCGGCAAGATCGTCGTGATCGTCGCAGCGCGGTTGACGGTCTGCGCGAGGGCCGGCGAGGTCGCCGGCGTGTTCTGCCCGTCGCCGGCATACTGCGCAGTGATCGAGTGCGCGCCGACGCCAAGCGCGGTCGTCGTGAAATTCGCCGAGACGCCGCTGAGTGGTGCGGACCCGAGCACCGTGGCGCCATCGCGGAACGTGACGCTGCCGGTCGGTGCCGCGGCGGCCAGCGTCGCGGTAAAGGTCACGCTCTGGCCGTACACGCTCGGCTCCGCCGAACTGGCGAGCGTGATCGTCGTCCCGTGGATGAAGGAAGCGACCACCGAGCAAGCCGCCGTGATCGGACCGGTCGTGTAGTTGGCGCCGTCGAGTGTGCCCACCGGGCAGTCGCCGCCGAACGGCAGGATTGCGTGGTATCCGCCGAAGGCGAACACGCCAAGGTGCGCCACTTGCCCGTACACAACCGCTTGCGAAGATGGCGTGATCGTGCCGCCGGTCCCCGAGACCGATGCGATGACCGTCGGCGAATAACTGCGTTCGAACGCGCCCAGATCCTGCGGACCGAACAGGTTCGTGACAGCGGGCAGGTCGATCACGCGCGCGCCATTGTCGAGCGTCGCGTCGCCTGCATGCGCCGGCGCGAAGTCGAGTGCCGGCGACGTGGCGGAGAGACGGTAGTTGCCGCCGGCGACGTTTTCGAACGCGGGATCGGCGACGACGCGATCGGCCGCGGCGCCGAGCATGCCGAAATCGTTCGCGACGAGGTCGTCGAAACAGTTCGCCTGCGGCGGCTCGAACAGCGAGAACAGCAGGCCATGCCCCGGCTGCCAGATGATGCTGCGGCGCAGGTGGATGCCGACCTCGTCGTCGGCGACGTCGCAGGTGGTCGGCGTGCCGAATACGAGGGTGCCCGCCGCGATAGTGTTGTTCGCGATCGTGGTCGACTGCACGACGACCGCGGTGTCGGGACCGAGGCCGACGATGGCGGCGAAACCGCCGTCGACGTGGTTGTCGGTGACGAGCACGCCGTCGAGCGTGACGCGGCTGCGCGACGTGCCCTGCTGCAGCAGGCTGAAGCCGTCGTTCTGCTCGATGCGCACGCCGCGGAGCGTCGCATGGGCGGTGCCGCCATCAGCGGTGTCGATCAGCAAGGCGGCGCCGATGCCGGAATGGCCACCGACATCCACCACGCGATTGCCGCGGATCATGCTGCAAAATTCCGGACTCGGGCACGCAACGGCATTTTCCGGCGCGCCTTCGAGCGTGCTCTGTGCAAGGAAGCGCGTGTCGATACCAGCGCTGGTACCGGGCGCGATCCAGACGGCACCGCCGGAAGCGTCCGCGCTGTTGTCGAGCAATCCGCCGCCACCGAACATGCGCACCTGCGCGCCGCCGGCGATCGCAATGCCGCCGCCGTCGGTCGCACGATTCTCGCGCACGAAGGTGAGCATGCCGCTCGACACGGCATAGAAGTCGGCGCTGCCCTGCGCGCCGGTGAGATACAGGCCGCCACCGCGGCCACCCGCTGCGATCGAGTTGCGGTACAGCAGGCGCGCATCGCTCGATGTCAGGTCGAGGCGGCAGTCGTCGGCATGCACGCCGCCACCATCGTGGCTGCCCGCGAAGCCCGCATCGCCGGCCTGGTTCTCGTGCACGCTCGAAGCATCCTGCACGGCGACCGTCGCATAGTCGCAATGGATTCCGCCGCCACGGGCCCGTCCGATGTTGTACGCAACCTCGCTGGTGCCGGACAGTCGCAGCTGCAGGCGATCCTGCGGCGTGGACGGGTTGTAGTTCGCGACCAGGATGCCGCCGCCATTGACGCTGGCGTTGTGCACGACGATCGTGTCGACCAGCTCGACCATGCTCGCGGCACTGCCCGCCGCATTGGTTTCGACCACGAGGCCGCCGCCACTGGTGGCGTCGCGGATTTCAAGGTTGCGCAGCGTCGCATCCGCCGTGTCGCTGATGCGCAGCGCCGGGTCGGCGCCGCTGCTGCGCCCGCCAACGATGGTGCGTGCACCAACGGTCGGAGTCGGACTGGTGCAGGTCGCGTAGCCGCCATTCAACGCGACCGCGCCATGAGCGGCCGCGATGTGCATGGTCAGCGCCTGGGCGGTATACGGGCCGCCCGCGAGGCGGATCTCGTCCGCGCCGGTGCTGCTGGCGGCGTCGGCAGCGTCGATCGCGGCCTGGATGGTCGCGTGGGTGCAGCCGGCACCGCTGCCGACGGTGTAGATCGCGGCCGGGACGGGAGCGGCCGCGAACGCGGCGACCACGGCAAGGAGGCAGGTGGGCAGGCGGTGCATGGCGCGCTCTTCGATGAGGGTGTCCCGGACAAGGACGCGCAACCATCGTCGCGAGCGACATCCCTCTTTCACGAAACCCGCGGGCGCTCGTTCCGACCATCCTGCTACAGTGACCGCCGGAGGGAAGTTGCCGTGAATGAAGCTGGGGCGGAACGAACCGCGGATGCCGCGTTCGACGACATCTACCAGCGCCTGCGGCTGGTCGCGCGACGCGAGCGTCGACGCGTCGGCGCTGGCGACACGATCAACACAACCGCGCTCGTGCACGAGGTCTACCTCGACATCTGCCGGCGCGACGGCGCGCTCGCCCTGCGCGATTACGTCGGCTACGCCGCACGCGCGATGCGCAACCTGCTGATCGATCACGCGCGCCGCTACCTGCGACCGAAGCACGGCGGCGACCTGCAGCGCACCGCGTTCGATACCGGCGCGCTCGACGGCGTGCGCATCGATGCCAGCCAGGCGCTCGAACTCGATTCCGCGCTGTCCCGCCTCGCCCAGCTCGATCCGCGCGCCGCGCGCGTGGTGGAGCTGCATTTCTTCGCCGGCCTCGAACTCGAACGCATCGCCGAACTGCTCGAGGTCTCGCTGCGCACCGTCAATCGCGACTGGCGCGTGGCGCGCGCATGGCTGCAGGGCGAACTCACAAGCTGACACCTGTCGCGTTCGGCGACGATTCCTCGTCGAGTATCCGCATGAGCAACGCTGACCACGACGCCTACGCCCGCCTGCGCAACCTGTTCGAACACTGCGCCGACATGGCGCCGGGCGAGCGCGAAGCCTGGCTCGAGCGCGAGGCCATCGACACCACGACCCGCATCGAGCTCGAAATCATGCTCGCCGCCGATGCAAACGGCGGCGGTCTGCTGCGTCGCGAAGTGGTCGACCTGATCGAACGACTCGACGAACCGGCCGACGAGTTCGACGCCGGCGGCCTCGTCGGCCGGCGCTACGGCGCGTTCCAGCTCGTGCGCCTCATCGGTCGCGGTGGCCAGGGCACGGTCTACGAAGCGGCTCGCGTCGAGGGTGATTTCGCCCAGACAGTTGCCGTGAAGCTTCTGCGCCGCGGCATCCACGACCCGCACGAGCACCGACGCTTCCGGCGCGAACGCGACATCCTCGCGCGCTTCGACGACCCCGGCATCGCCCGCCTGATCGATGGCGGCGTCAGCGCCGAGGGCGTGCCCTACCTCATCATGGATTTCGTCGACGGCGAACCGCTGGACCGCTGGTGCGAACGCCGACCGACCGATCTCGCCACGCGCCTCGCGCTGTTCGAGCGCGTCTGCGGCATCGTCGCGGCGGCGCATCGGGCCCTGATCGTGCACCGGGACCTGAAACCCGCCAACGTGCTGGTGACCGCCGACGGCACGGTCAAGGTGCTCGACTTCGGCATTGCGCGCCTGCTCGACGAGGACGACGCGCTGACGCACACGCTGGTGCCGCTGATGACGCCCGGCTACGGCGCGCCGGAGCAGCTCGACGGCGGCGCGATCACGCTCGCGACCGACGTGCACGCGCTCGGCGTGATCCTGCGCCAGCTGGTCACCGGACGATCGCCGCAGGACGCCGACGCCGGTGCAACGCCACCGCCGGAACTGCACTGGATCATCGCCAAGGCGACCGCCACCGAGCCGGAACGTCGCTACCGCGACGCCGCGGAGCTGCGCGACGACGTCGTGCGCTACCGCACGGCGCGCCCGCTGATCGCGCACCCGCCTTCGCGGCTGTACTTCGCGCGCAAGTTCGTGCGTCGCCATCGCGGCGGCGTGCTGGCGACGATGCTGTTCGTGGTCGGCGTGCTCGCCAGCGCCGGCGTCGCGCTGTGGCAGGCGAAGGTCGCGCGCGAGCAGGGCGCGCGCGCCGCCAGCGAGGCGGAACGCGCGAAAGCGGCATTGGCTCGCGCGGAGACGGTCCGCGACTTCGTCGTCGAGGTGTTCGAGACCGGCGGCTCCGGCCTGCCGCGCGACCAGTTGCCCGATACCGCGACCCTGCTCGAACGCGGGCGCAGCGCCGCACTGGCCGGCGGTTCGCGCGCGCCGGAGACGCGCGCCGACATGCTGTCCATGCTCGGCCGCATCTACCTCGGACTGCAGCGCGAGGACCGCGCGCTCGAACTCGTGAACGAGGCGCTGGCGATCCTGCAGAAGCAGGTGCCGCGCAACGACGAGGCGTATGCCGTTGCGCTCGCGCGGCGCGGCGAACTGCACGGCAGGCTCGGCCATGGCGAGGAAGCGCGCAAGGACTTCGACGCCGCGCTGGCGCTGCAGGCCGCACGCGACCCCGAGGGACTCGACGTCGCGCGCACGCTGATCGCGCGGGGCGAACAGCGCGCCGCGAACGCCGAGGTCGCGGAAGGCGTCCGTGACTACGAGCGCGCGCTCGCGATCGAGGCGAAGCATGCGGACGCGCCGGTCGCGCTGCGTGCGCAGACGCTCAACGGCTACGGCATTGCGCTGTGGCGCGCCGGCGATTGCGCGGGCGGCGAGGCGCCCCTGCGCGAAGCGGTCGCACTGTCCCGGCAGGCCTGGGGCGACGATCACGCCGAAACCGCCGGCGCGTTGTCGGGCCTTTCGCTATGCCTGACCCAGCAGCTGAAGTTCGCGGAATCGGAAGCGGTCTCGCGCGAAAGCCTGGCGATCCTCGCGCACATCTACGGCGCCGATCATCCCGCGCTCGGGCAGGCGAAGAACAACCTGGCCAACCTGCTCGCCCGCGTCGGCAAGCTGGGCGAAGCCGAACCGCTGCTGCGCCAGAAACTCGCGGCCGACCACGAAACCGGCGTCGACGAGGCCGGCAGCGGCCTCAATACCTGGATCAATCTCGCCAATCTGCTGCGCAACCGCGGCGATCTCGATGGTTCACAGGTCGCGTCATTGACTGCCCAACGCATCGCCCGGCGCATCGCGCCGGATGCTGCGGTCGGACACGAACCAGACCTGTTGCTCGCGCATCTGGCATTGGCGAGATCGGATCTCGCGGCGGCGCAGTCCGGCATCGACGCCTACCGCCGCTGGCAGGCCACGCCACAGGGTGCGCAGGCCATGCTGCCGGCGCGTATCGACTTCCTCGAGGCACGCATCGCGTTGCAACGCCGCGACCTCGCCGCCGCCGAGCCGCTGGTTGCGCGCGGACTGGAAACGGTCGAGCGCCTCGGCTGCACGGACGGTGCACGCGGCTACATCGTCGCCGCGGACCTGCGCCAGGCGCAGGGCCGCGATGACGAAGCGGGTGCGCTCCTCGACAGCGCCGCCGCACTGTGCGAACGGCTCGGCACACCACGCCACTTCGCCTATGGCGAGGCGCTGCTCGCGCGCGCCGAATGGCGCCTGCGCCACGCCGACCGCCAAGGTGCCGACGACGACGCGCGGCTGGCCGACGTGGCGCTCGCCGCCGAGTTGCCACCGGAGCACGACAAGCGGCTACGACTGGCGGCGCTGCGGTCACGATTGCGATGAACCCAATGGATGAGCTGGATCAGACATCCGTGCCGCCCATGCCAATACCGCCACCGCCGTGGTCGTGCGCCTCTTCGGCGCGTCGGCGACCACGGCTTCCGCCGCGATGACAAGTCCGGCGATCGACGCGGCGTTCTGCAGCGCGCAGCAGGTGACCTGGGTCGCGCGGGCCAGCGGTCGTCGCTTGCGTCTGTTCACGATCAAGGCATCGGCATTCGCTTCAGCCGTCGAAACCGTCGGTGAACAGCGCGTCGCCAACGTCGAAGCGCACCGGCACGACCGTGCGTGGATGCTGCGGGTCATTGCTGCCGATGCACAGCGCGGCTTCGTAGTGCCCGGCCGCCAGCGCGGACGGATCGAGCGTCACGCTGATCGAGGCGGCGCCGTGCGCATCGACGTCGCCGGATACCGCGGACAGCGACAGCCACGGCACGTCGGACGGCAGTGCGCACGCATCGGGCGCCTCGACCGCGCGCACGAGCAGCGCGTGGTAGTCGGGGAACTGGTCGACGATCGGATCCCAACCGCCCGGCGCACCGGGGTTGCCGCGCATCAGGTAGCCGTTGCCGGCATCGGGCGTGCCGTTGACGTCGGACGCAACATAGACCACGCCGGGATCGATCGGATCGAACTGCACGCCGATGTAGACGCTGCCGGAATCGATGCTGAGGCCGAGGCCCGACAGGTCCACGCGCACGAACGACGCGATTGCGGTGGTCGGGATGTCGGTCGCGACCGCATCCACCGCGGCGAGCAGGTTGCCGGGGCCACCGTCCCAGCCGCTGTCGTCGTAGACGACGAGCTGGAACGCCTGGCTGGTGCCGGGCGCGCTCGGTGATGCGAGGAACGACACGCACGCGCTCGTGTACGTCGCCGGGTACGCACTCGGCGTGAAGCGGTCGACGTAGCCGGCGAGGCTGAACAGGCCGGAACCGTCGCGGTAGCCGTCCTCGGGCGCCCCGTCGTCGTGCACCACGATGCCCGGCGTTGATTCATCGCAGCCGGCGGTCGTCGCGCCACGCAGCGAAACGACGTCGCGCGCGTGTCCGCGCCAGCGATCACGCGTGGCGTCGTTGCCTCGCTGCTTGCGCAGCGCAAGCGGCGTCGGCGCGTGCGCGGGCGGCGCGGTCGACGGCCGAGCCGCCGGCGCTTCAATCGCGTTCCATTGCAGCGGCAGGTCGCCGTCGTTGCGGATCTGCACCGGCAGAACGACCGCGGCGCCACCCGGCTGCGCGCTCGCGCCGAGCGGCGTTGGCGTGACCGCGATCGTCGCCGGCTGCAGTGCCGGCGCGACCGCCAGGTGCACGGTCGCGCTTGCGCTGTACGCGGTCGGCGAAGTGCGCGTCCAGGCGAGCGCACTCCCCGACGCAATCGATGGCGAGTTGTACGAGTACTGGTTGCCGATCGATGCGTCGACGTTCTGCAGGCCGACCGTTGCGCTTCCACCCATGTCCCAGTCGGCATTGCTGGCGTCGCCGAACACGGTATTCGCGTAATGGAACTGGAGCGAGCCGTCCTCGCCGAGCAGCGCCTCGAACACGGCCGGGGCACCGCCGTTCTGGAAGAAGTGCGGACGTATCCACTGGACGATCGCGCGCCGGTTCGGCGATGCGCCGTCGACCTGCCACCAGACATTGCCGGCGCTGTCGGCAAAATCGTCCCAGAACGGCGCGATGATCGGTCCGCCCATGAAGATGTCGGGTTCGTACGGCAACGGATCGTTGAACGCGTAGCTGAAACCGTCGAGCGTACCGAGCACGAGCGTGCCGTTGTTGCCGATCGTCAGCAGGTTGCTGGCGCCGTCGTAGAACGGAAACGCGAACGGCAGCGTGACACCGGTCGCGGCATCGTCGGCGAGGCCGAGCGGCGTGCCGGTGCCGACGATGTCGGTGAACGCGAACGGGATCGCGGTGGCCGCGTAGCCGGGTTCCTGGTCCTGCGCGGTCCAGGTCGCGGCATAGTCGCCGGCGGACAGGGTCGCGGTCACGATGCGGTTGAATTGCATCGACGCGCCAGGTGCGACGGCCTCGTGCATCAGCGCGAACAGCTCGCCATCGACGCTGTCGACAAGCGTGTGGTAAGCGAGCGTCGAACCGCCGAGGTTCGTCAGCGTGTAGCAGAAGTTGACCGCATCGCCAGCGTGCACGTCGAGCTCGGTCGCGCTGCCGCAGGTGGCGGGATCGCCATTGTCCAGTGCGAGGCCGACGGCCAGCTTGAGGTCGCCGCCGGCCGGATTCGCGGCGGCATGCAGGTGGATGGGCTCGCCCGCCGCGACGACGGAAGTCGCGAGCAGGGGCAGGCAGACGGACAACAGCAGGCGGATCGTCGAAGACAGGTTCACGGGCGCTCACCACGGCAGGAGTCGGGATCGGGCGGAACGGTGGCGGCCGCTCCGCCTGCGACCGTAGCAGGCCGCGCGCGCGCCGCATGAAGCAGGCGTCAACACCGCGTGACAGGGGCGTGACAATGACGCAAATCGCAGCGGATCAACCGCTTGCGATCGCGATTCGCGCATGCACGCCGGCGCGGCGCTGGCGTGCGCGGCGCAGCGATTCGTCGTCGCCAAGGCGCTGGTACAGCTCGATCATCGCGTCCGCCGCGTCGCCATCCCGGTCGGCGTAGACGGCAAGCCGTCCCGCAATGCGCTCGGCATCGCTTTTGCGCCCCGCGCGCAACAGGAAACGCGCATAGGCGGAGCCGGCGACAACCGTGCGGTCCGGTCGATGGGCCTCGACGGCACGCGCGAACGCCGCCGCATATCGTTTCTCCGCGTTCGCGGTGTCGCCATGCGCATCGGCGACGCGCGCTTCCGCGAGATCGAGCGCATAGGCGAAATCGGAATCGGCCGCAGCGTCTCCGGCGCCGCGCAGGCGGACCAGCAGGCGGGCGGCGAGCGCGTCTTGATGCGCGGCCAACGCGGCGTCGATCAGCACGCCTGCAGCCCATGCCGGGCTGGCATCGGTGGTCGGATCGACCGGCTTCACCACGCGTTCGAGCAATGCGTCGGCATCCGCAACGGCACCGGCCGCGTCGCCGCGCGCGCGCGCCAATGCGCGGCGCAGCACGGCGAATTCGGGTGGCGCGTCGGTGCGGCCGTCGTCGTAGCGTTCGACCAGGCGCAGCGGCGCGTCGAGATCGCCGCTCGCGAGCAGGGTCAGCGCGCGCGTGAACGCGATCGAGCGTACCGCGCGCGGATCGTCCATGCGCGGCGTCAGGCGCCACGCGCGCTCGCTGCTCGCGAGCGAGCCGTCGAACTCGAGCATGGCGCGCTGCGCGTCGGCTTTTGCCGCGAGCGTCGATGCAAGATGGTCCTGCACGCCGAAGCGCTCGAATGTCGCCGCGGCACGGTCGAACGCCGCGATCGCCTGATCGAAATGTCCGTGCCACGCATGCGCCATGCCTTCGTTGTTGTCGACGCTCGCTTCGCCCGGCAGGTTGCCGGCGCGGCGCCAGGCGATGCGCGCGAGGCCGAAGCTCGCGAGGGCGTCGTCGTAGCGGCCGCTCTCGTCCTCGATCGTGCCGCGCAGCATCCACGCCCGGCCGAGCAGCATCGGTTCGTCGAGGCCGTCCAGCGCCGCGAGTGCGGCATCGCAGCTTGCCTGCGCGCGCTCCAGTTCGTTGCGCCGGTACGCGATCGCGCAAAGACCGTACGATGCACGCGCGCGCAATGCCGCCGGCAGGGCGTCGCCTCCCGCGGCAAGCGCTTCGAAACCACGCTCGGCCAGCGGCAGGCGGCCTGAACGCTCGTCGATTTCGGCCGCGCGCACCGCGATCGCCGGTTCGCTGCGCAATCCGGGCGGCGCCGACTCGACCAGTTCCGATGCGGCGCGCATGTCGCCTTCGAGGAAGGCGGCATCAATGCGCTGCTGCAGTTCGAGCAGAGGCGGTTGCAACGCGGCATCGTGCGCCGGCTCGAGGCCGAAATGCCGCGCGAGCACGAGATCGATCGCTTCGAGCGGGGTCGCCGCGGTCGCACTGTCGCGCATGCTGTGTTCGGCATCCTGCACCTCGAGTTCTGCCGTCCAGCCGTCGTCGCCACGCCGCATGCGCGTGGCGACGACGGTGGATGCGCCGACGCCGGCGGCGAACGCGAGCCGCTGCGCCGGATCGGCGGCGACGCCTGCATCGGCGCGCGCGAGCAGGGCGATCGCCTGTTCGGTCGGCAACGCGGTGACGCCAGCGCGCTCGCGCAGGCGCGAGACAAGGTAGTCCATCGCTCCGAAGCGGATCCAGCGCGACGACGCATCCTCGTCCGCGACATCGACCGGCAGCGCCAGCCAGGTGGCGGCGACCGGTGCGCCCGACTCGGCCGACGACGCATTGGCCTGCGCTGCGGCCGGGGGGTCCGGCGGCAGCGGTGCGTTCCAGCTCCGGATGAACGCGACGATGGCGACGGCGACGATCGCCGCGAGCACGAGCGCGACGCCCGCAAACGCGACGCGGCGTCGGCGTGCGACCGCGTCCGTCGCACGCGCGCTGGCAGGCACCACGGCAATGTGCGCCGCCGCTTGCGCGATCTGCTCGATCGGCGCCGTGGCGACCTCGCCCGGCGGCGCGTCGTTGCCGACGATCTCGACCGGCGCGACCCAGTGGTAACCGAAACGCGCGACCGTGCGGATCACGCGCTGCTCCTCGCCGGTGTCGCCGACCGCACGGCGCGCGCGGGCGAGGGTCTGGCCGAGCAGCGCGTCGCTGACATCGACGCGACCCCAGACCGCGCTGATCAATTCGTCGCGGCCGACCGCGCGCTCGCGCCGTTCGAGCAGGTAGACGAGGCAGTCGAACGACTTCGGCGGCAGCGCGACCGGGCCGCGCGCAGTACGCAGCTCGCGGGCAGGCGCGTCGAGTTCGTAGTCGTCGAAACGGTAACGCAGTGCGGACATCGGGACATCGTGCAGGGCCGCCAACCGGCGGGCAGACGCGCCGCGCCACGGCATCCCGTCGACTGTATCAGGTTGTCGCTGCGGTGCCGGCGAGTAAGCGGCTCCCCTCGGGGTCCGCCGCGGGCATTTCTTGCCGGCGGCCGCCGAGACGGGTGGCCGCGCGCTGCAGCGACGACGTCACGCGCGCTGCATTCGCGCGCCCGCGAAGCCGGGGCGCGATTGCGTCCAGCCCTCAGCGCGAGGGCGTGGCCGCGCCATCCGCGCCACGCACGCGCCAGCGCGTCTGCGGTGACGCGAGCGTGGCTGCGAGCGGCGGCTGCGTACCCTCGACGACCAGGGTGACTCCGTCGTGGTCGTCGACGAACGCGAGCGACGGCGCGTCCGACGTCGTCGCCCATGGGGTCGCCCGCTCGCGTCGCGTGGCATCGACGACGACGACGCGCAGGTTCGCGGCCGGCGTCGCATCGATGCGGAAACCGCTGCCGTCGGCAGCGCGCGCCGAGAGCATGGTGTGCACGTCGACCGCGCCGGGTTCCGTGCCGGATGGCAGCGCGCGGATGTCACCCGCCGCGAGCCCGGCCGCATTCGCGAGCATGTCGGCCGCGTCGAAGCCGTCGCGGAACAGGACGAGCACGTCGGTGTCGTCCGCGCTTGCCGCGTAGCCTGCGTAGGCACCCGATGTCTGCACGGCCGTTTCCACCGCGGAACCGCCGGCATCGGCGCGCACCGGCACGCTGAGCAGGTAGGTCACGCTGCCATGCGCTGGAACGAGCGCGACGTCGGCGAGGGTGCCGCTGCCGCCCGCGCTGCAGGCACCACCACCGGCATCGAGGCAGATCCAGCTTGCCTGCGCGGCATCGACGGCATCCGCGAGGGTCGCGACGATGGCAGTACCATTCGCGGCGACGCTGCCGTCGTTGCGCACGATGATGGCGTAGTCGAGCATCTGTCCGTAGCCCGCATGCGCGATGCCGTCGTCGATCGAGACGGCGAGCGCGACATCCGGCGCGAGGTTGTCGAGCGCGAACGCTGCCATCCCGGCGACGCCTGCCACCGTCGCATTGACCGCGTAGCTGCCTGCCACGGCATTCGCGATTGCATCGACGGATGCGTAGCCATCGGCGTCGGTGACCGCACTCGCGGCAACCGTCGCGCTCGCGCCGCCGACCGGAGCGGCGAATGCGACGCTGACGCCGGGCACGCCGAGGCCGCCGTCGTTGGTCACGCGCACGGTCAGCGGCACGGCAAACGCGTTGCCGACCGTGACCGACTGCGGCGTGCCGGAAACGGCGGCGACCACGCTCGGCGGATTGAACGCGAACTCCGCGACGACGCTGCACGCGGCGACGATCGGGCCCGCCGTGAACGTGTCGTCGTCGAGTACACCGGGGCAATCGCCGCCGACGCCGCCGACGTGATAGCCGGCATCCGGCAGCAGGTGGAAGAACGCGCTGCCGCCGAACGCGACGGTCAGCGCGCCGGGCGGATCGATCGAGCCGTGCCCGCCCGAAGC